>Ga0315271_10001996_pt1 | contig 12621 bp, 18 predicted proteins | sample C3_top_MG_FD_204664 | JGI IMG/M metagenome (GOLD analysis project Ga0315271, IMG submission 204664) | Sediment microbial communities from Yellowstone Lake, YNP, Wyoming, USA - C3_top | ecosystem: Environmental > Aquatic > Freshwater > Lake > Sediment | place: USA: Wyoming | collected 2017-08-01
TCTACCTGATCCCGGTGTTCGGTGTTGGGGCGGCAACGCTCCTCGGCGACCGGCTTGCCCCGCTCCAATGGGTCGGAGCCATCGTCGTCGTCCTCGCGGTCAGCGCGGTCACCGTGCGCAGCGCAAGCGGACAGGCGGCGGAGCCTTCGGGCTGAGAGACACCAGCGGTACCCTACTAAGCCTGTCGTGACGAACGCGAAAGGGACGATCGGGGCGCACGCACACCGGCATTCGACGGTTGAACGTCGACATCCCCAGCGTGTGGCCAGCCGACCCGAGCCGGCCGTCCTTCTGATCAAGAGGTGTGTGCAAGGAGGCAACCCGTGGCCGAGATCCGCAAGGCTGAGCCGGCGCCGGACTACCCGCCCGAGGAAGGCTGCTACCTCCGCGGGAACGACTACTCGCCCGTCGCCGTGCTGGTCATCCTCAAGTGGACCCGTGAGGACACGCCTCCCGAGATCGAGCGTCTCGTCCGCGTCGGCGTCGAGAGCGGCGGAGCCCTGTCGGGGACGCTCCAGACCGAGAACATCGGGCTGGAGAAGGTCATCTGCAACGTGATCGCCAACCCCAACATCCGCTATCTCGTGGTCTGCGGCCCAGAGTCGCCGGGGCACCACGTCGGCGAGGCCATCCTTGCCCTGATGCAGAACGGCATCGACGAGCGGAAGCGGATCATCGGTTCCAGCGCCCTGACGCCGTACCTGTTCAATATCCCGGTCGAGTCGGTCGAGCGGTTCCGCCGCCAGGTCACCGTGATCGACCTGATCGGCGAGGGGAGCCCGGAGGTGATCCGGGAGGCTGTGCAGGCCTGCTACCAGGAGGAGCCGACGCCCTTCCGCGACCAGCTCCTCCATGACACCGGGGCCTACGGCGAACCGCCGATCAGCGGCGGGATCGCCTGGCGCGTCACGGACCCGTCCAGGGAACCCAAGAACGAGGAGGAGCGCGCCGGGTCCGAACGGATCCGGGCGCTGATGGACCGCGTCAGGAAGGCCGCCGAGGCACGGCGCGGCGGCCCGAGTGACCCGCCTGCGGGCGACGGGGGCTCGCCGGGCTGAGCGCCGTCATCTCACGCGATCCAGACGAAGTAGAGGCCGACGCCGATCATGATCACGCCGCTCGCCCGCTCGATCGCCCCCGTCCAGGTCCGGGCGGCCTGGAGGCGCTTGACCACCCCCGTGAACGTCCCGGCGAGCACGACGGGCACCCCGCGCCCGAGGGCGTACACGAGGAGCAGGGCCGCGCCGTAGGCCAGCGCGCCCTCGGCCATGACATAGGTGAGGATCGCCGCCAGCACGGGCGTCGCGCACTGCGAGGCAACCAGCCCCGACACGAGCCCGAGCGCAAGGGCACCGGGCACGCCGCGGAGACCCACACGCTCGCGCGCCCCGGCGAACCACGTTGGCATGGAGACGTGGATCACGCCGAGCATCTGGAGACCGATGGCGACGCAGACCGCGGCCACCACGTAGAACCAGACGCGCGATGTCCCGCCGATCAGGCCGCCGACGAGGGCCGCAACGACCCCGAGGAGCATGAACGTGATCGCGAGGCCGACCGCGAAGGTGGTCGAGAGCACGAACGCCCGTCGCCGCGACACGTCGTGCGAACCGCCGACGTAGCCGACGATCAGCGGGATGGTCGCCATGTTGCAGGGACCGAGGCTGGTGACCACGCCGCCGAGGAACACGAGCAGGTAGCCGACGACGGAGGCCGTGCGCAGGACCTCGATGTCGAACGGCATGTCAGGCCCCGTCGGCGAGCGCCTGGAGGCGCTGCCGGAGCTGGGCCGCATCCATCACGCCCGCGAACCACTGGCTCGCGCCGGCACGGTCGAACAGGACCAGCGTCGGGATCGAGACGATCCGGGCGCGCGACAGGAGCGCCTCGTTGCGGTCCTCGTACACGTCGACGTCGACGAGTGTGACCTTGCCCTCGAACTCCGGGAAGACCGCGTCCACGATCGCGGTCATCTCGATGCACGAGTCGCAGGTCGTCGAGTGGAAGAAGGCGAGGGTGGGCTGGCTCGCCGCGAGCGCGCGGTCGAGGGCCGCCTCCGGTGCCTCGCTGACGGCGACCGGCCCCGATGACGCCGAGGGTCCGGCCGGCTGCCCCTTGGTGGTCACAAGCAGGACGACGAGGACCGCGGTGCCGGCGAGGATCGCGATCTGCGCCCAGCGCCGGAGTGCCTTGTGCGGCGTCGCCGTCATCGACCGGCCTCGGTCGAGAGCCAGCGCTCGATGTCGCGGCGGGAGGGGACGCGGCCCCGGGACACCAGCACGCCGTCGATGGCGATGCCGGGGACGTCGAACAGGAGGCCGCGGGTCGCGATCACGGCGGGATCCGAGACGTGGACCACCCGGGCGTCGATCCCCATCCGTTCGACGGCGGCCACGGCATCGGTCGTTGCCTGGTCGCAGCGTCGGCATCCCGGTCCGAGGATCTCGATGAGGCGCATCGTCTTGCCACCTGAGGTACGGAGGCCCGGGTCCCGTGCGTACGGGGCCCGGGCCGTGGTGTTCGGGGGTTCTCGCCCTACGGGTCGATCCAGGAGGCGATGTCGCCGGCGCTCGGGATGCGGCCGGTGCTCAGGACCTTGCCGTCGACCACGAGGCCGGGCGTGTGGATCACGCCGTAGCCCGCGATGGTCGCGTAGTCGGTGACCTTTACGATCTGGGCGTCTACGCCGGCGAGCTTGACGGCTTCCTTGGCCGCCTCCTCAAGGAGTTGGCAATTGTGGCAACCGGGTCCGAGGACCTCGATCTTCATTGGGGACGGCTCCTTCCGGGTCAGGCTGCGGTGGTGACGAAGTTGAAGAGGTAGCCCACGACGACGATGCCGGCCGCCACGATGGCCACGAAGGTCGCCAGCAGGCGCGGCTTCATCACCTTGCGCAGGATCACCATCTCGGGCAGCGAGAGGGCGGTGATGGCCATCATGAACGCGAGGGCCGAGCCCACCGGCAGGCCCTTGCCGAGCAGGGCTTCGATGATCGGGATCGTGCCCGCGGCGTTGGAGTAGAGCGGCACCCCCAGGGCCACGAGCGCCGGCACCGCGAGCGGGTTCCCGGGGCCCCCGATCTGGACGACGAGCTCCGTGGGGACGAAGCCGTGGATCACGGCGCCGATGCCGATGCCGACCATCACGTACGGCCAGACCCGGCCCACGATGTCGCGCGTGGAGCGCCAGGCGTCGCGCATCCGGTCCTCGACGGTCGGCTTGGCGTTGATGACAACGGACCCGGCGCGGATCTTCCAGACGTAGTCCTCGACGTAGCGCTCCAGGCCGAGGCGGCCGATCAGCAGCCCCGCGAATACCGCGACGGTCAACCCGGCGACCACGTAGGCGATCGTGAGCTGCGGACCCACCAGACCCCAGAGCAGGACGATCGCGACCTCGTTGACCATCGGGCTCGCGACGAGGAAGGCGAAGGTGACGCCCAGCGGGACACCTGCCTCGAGGAAGCCGATGAACAGGGGCACGGCCGAGCAGGAGCAGAACGGCGTGACGATCCCGAAGCCGGCGGCCGCGACGGTCCCGACGGCCGCATTGCGGCCCGCGAGCGCGCTGCGCACCTTCTCGGGCGAGACGAAGGAGCGCATGAATGAGACCAGGGTCACGATGCCCGTGAGGAGCAGCAGGACCTTGGGGACGTCGAACAGGAAGAACGCGACCGCCTGGCCGAGCTGCGAGGCCGGGTCGAGCCCGAGGACGTCGAAGGCCAGCCATGTGGACAGCGGCAGCGCGAGGAACCAGGCCACGGTCCACAGCGCGGTGCCGGCCAGGACGCTCAGCCAGAACGGCACCTGGACGCGGCGAACCGCGAGGGTGGTCATCCGAGGATGTCCCGGAGCGACGCGAGGGCCGCCGTGCAGGCGGGCTCGTCGCGCTCGTAGTAGACCCGGCGCGTGTCGCTGCCGGCGCGGACGGGCCGCACGAGGCCCGCGTCACGCAGCCGGGCGAGGTGGTTGCTCACGTTGTTCTCGCGGGCGCCGAGCGAGGCCGCCATCTCGCACACGCACACGGGGCCGTCGCGGAGGATGCGGACGATGGAGGCCCGGATCGGGTCGGCCAGGAGCGCGGCTATGGCGGTCGCGTCCGTGACGTCGGGGGCCGGGAGGTTCATGCGCAGGTCTTCGAGGACCGGCAGCTCAGTCCGCATCGTTGTGTTCTCCGAGGGTGGTCGGCCGCGGGGGCCGGACGGTGGGGCGCTTGTGTCTCAGCCCATAATGTCTCATGCATTGGTGAGATGTCCATGTGCCGTTGGTCACGAACTGGCCACGGGAGCCACCGGCCCCGCCAGGCTCAGCGTCGCCAGGCAGCGCCGGAACGGACCGCCCCAAGCGTGCGGGCGGCGACCAGCACCCAGAATGCGACCAGGCACACGAACAGGATCACGGCGAGCGCCTCGAGGGCGCCGGTATGCCACGCACGGGCGAGGGCGAGCGTGCTGGCCGTGTACGCGCCGATCGGGAACGTGAAGGCCCACCAGCCGAGGCCGTAGGGGATCCAGCCCCGCCGCAGGTAGGCACCGAGCAGGACGGCGGCGGCCGCGAGCCACCAGGCGCCGAACCCCCATAGCGCCGTCGCTCCGATCTGGGAGACCGCCGCGACGGCGGGCGCGGCGTCTCCCCACACGGGAGCCCCGACCTGCGCGAGGCGGAGCACCGCCAGGCTCCCGACGCCGATCGGCCCGAGCCCGATCCACAGGGACGGCGCGAGCGGCGCGGCGGGCAGCGGGTGGAAGACGAGCCGGTCATAGAGCAGGGAGGCGACGAGCACGAACAGCAGGATGCCCATGCCCCAGGCGCCGTAGCCGACAGCGAGGAGGAGACCGAGGTCTGCGGCGGCGACTCGAGGTGCGAGTGGTGCCAGCACCAAGGGCACGATGATCATGACGACGGGCGGGATGAACCAGCCCCCGTTCGCTGCCTGCGGCTCCACCCCGTGGCTCGTGAACAGCTGCGCCGCGAAGACGACGCTCATGACGAACGCGAGCACGATCCCGACAACCGCGAGGACCGCGACCAGGGCGAACGTCGCGTCTGCGGACAGGACTGACGGACCGACCGTGGCGATCCCGACCGCCAGCACGAGCAGGCCGGCCGGGAACGTCGCATACAGGGCACCCATCACCGGGTTCGACAGGTCCGTGCGCGCGGCGTCCGCGTAGCGCAGCCAACGCACGACGTACGGGATCCCGAGCCCCACCGCCAGCAGTGCCGACAGGGCGACCATCAGGACGCCGAACGCCTGCATGGCGCCCGCCAGGCCGGAGACCTGCCCGGGGTTCTGGTAGGCGACGATGCCCACGATCGCGGTGCCCATCACGGCGGCGTACCAGCCGGGATGGAAGGTGCGCAGGCGCCCGGGTGGCGCGCTGGAGGGCTGACCCTCGGGATTGGCGGCGGAGGGCTGGCCCGCGGGATTGGCGGTGGTCATCGGAACGACATCTCCTTTACGAGATCAGGTCGAGGGCCATCTTCGCGGCGATCACCCAGAGCAGGACCCCGATGAACCGCTTGAGCTGGGCGCTCGAGAGACGCGTCTGCATGACGTGCGAACCCACCAGCGAGCCGGCCCCGGCGAGGATGGCCATGGTGAGCAGGAACATGGGATCCAGGCCGCCGAGCGCGGCGTGGCCGAGGAACCCCGAGAGCGACGAGAACACGACTGCGAGCGCCGTCGTCGCGGCGGCCCTCTTCGCGTCGAGCCCCAGCCAGGTCAGGCCTGGGAGGATGATGTTGCCGCCACCGACCCCGAGCAGGCCGCCAAGGAAGCCGGCCACGCCGCCGAGCGCGGCGCCCGCGCCGGCCTCGACCACGGGAGTCAGCTCCCGCCGGCCCGTGCGCGGCCGGTAGAAGAGCATGATCGCGCCGGCGAACACGAGGAAGCCGACGAACACGCCGAGCAGCACCTGCTGATCGATCCGGACCGTGAGGCTGGCGCCGAACGGGGCGAGGATCACTGCGGCAATGAGCACGGGGATGCCGGCGCGCCAGTCGACCAGGCCGGCCCGCGCGTACGCGATGGTCGCCGCGGACAGGCTGACGGCGTTCATCAGGAGCGCGGCCGACGTGGCTTGGCCGAGCGGCACGCCGAGGTAGAAGAAGAGCGGGACGAACAGGAACGCGGCGCCCAGGCCGGCCATCGCCATGACGCCGGAGCCCACGAAGACCGCGGCCCCGCCGACGAGGTAGAGGAGCATGACCTGGGCGCCGTCAGACCGCGATCAGCGTGGGTAGCCGGAGCACGCGGCGCAGACGACCTTGCCCTCCGCCACGCGGGCGTACGGCTCCGCAACGAGCTCGCCGCACGACGGGCAGACGAGGAAGCGGACGACCTCATCGGGCTCGCTCCAGCCGGTGGCCTCGATCGGCCCGACGGTCATGATCTCGCCGGCGGGGGCGTCCCAGACGAGGTTGACGACCTCCATCTGCTCGGCCTCGGGGATCTGCGTCGGGGGGACGCCGGCGGCGCGCTTCTGCATGAACGCGCTGGCCTTGATGCGCGGCTGGAGTGTTGGCTTGTAGGCGACCCGCACCGCACGCGTGGTGGCCTTGTCGATGAGGGTGACCGCGAACTTGCCCTCACGGCTCTTCTCGATGTTGCCCTTGCCGAAGGTGCAGCCGGTCGTGAACTGGATCCCGTCCCCGAAGCACATGCCGCCGTGGTGGTCGCCGGTCTCGATGATCGCGTGGAGCTGCTTGGACCCCGCGCGGTCGACGCCGAGCTCGGTCATCGCCGCGAGGCCCAGCCGGACCCCCGCCGTGCTGGCCCAGCACTTGTGCCCGTGGAAGGAGAGGGCGCCGGTGAGGATGTCGCTGTCGGTCATGGTTCGCTCCAATGTCTGGTCGGCTGGTTCGGGGCCGTCAGTGCAGTCGTTGAACGCGGTCGTGAGGAGGCCGTGCCGTCTCTCAAATCGCCGCGATCTTCATGAGGCGACGCCAGTCGGCACGCCTGCACCCGGCTCGATGACGAGCTCGCCGGTCGGGTCCATGCCATGGAGCAGCGCGTTGGTCGCAGCGCCGTCGGTGGTCGCCCGGAGATAGAGGTCCCGCAGCTCCTCGACCGGCTCCGGGCTGTGGATGATCACCCGGTAGCCGAGCGGGTCGATCCCGAGCGGTTCGACGTGCTTGACGCCGTCGAAGATCACCTCCGCATGGTCGACCCGCAGGCCGCGCTCCGCTGCGTCGCGCGTGATGCCGGACAGGATGCAGGCGCCGAAGGCAGCGAGCAGCGTCTCGGGCGCCGAGAACCCGAGCGTCGGGTCGCCGCCCTTGATCGCCAGGTCGAGCGTCTGGCCGTGGGCCTCGGCCCGTGCCATCAGGTGGCTGGTCCGCTTCACCTCCACGTGGAAGCGGGGAAGCGCCCCGGAGTGGATCGTCTCGTTCATGTGAGCTCCTGTGCCTTCGGATGCGTGGTGGCTACTCTCTTGCGGAAGACGAACCGGTAGGCGTCGCCGTTAACGCTCGAGTCGACCAGGGCGTTCCCCGTTGACTGCGCCCAGGCACGGAAGTGCGTGACGGACCTGGGGTGATAGGCGACGACCTCGAGCAGCTGGCCGGATGCCAGGGTCGCGATGACCTGCGTCGTCTTCACGATCGGCATCGGCACGACATGCCTCGGGTGTCGAGACGCTGACCGATGGGCCCGGTCGTAATCGGCTGGTGGTCTTCCCGCAGATTGGCCAGGATCGGATCGATGGCGTTGCTCATCGGGGAGCTCCCCACGGCTTGACGGGGTCGGCGGCCGTTCGGACGTTGGATCGGGCCGGTCGTCCCTGACCACAGGGCTCCGACTCGAGCTGGAGCGTGGCGTGGCCGACCCCAACACGGCGAAGCGCCTCCGTACCGGCAACCAGCGCACGGCGGGTGTCCGCGTCGGGGCCCACCTCGAGGTGGGCCGTGACGATCGGGACGTCCTCGGCGAGAGCCCAGACGTGCAGGTCGTGGACGCCGCGCACGCCGGGGATCGCGTGGAGAGCCGCCCCTGCGGCGTCGAGCGAGACGCCCGTCGGGACGCCCTCGGACAGCAGATGGACGATCCGCCCGAGCAACCTGAGCCCGGCGAGCCCGAGCAGGACCGCGATGACGAGGCTCGCGAGTGGGTCGGCCGCGGCGGGGCCGCCGGCCATGATGATCAGCGCCGATGCGATGACCGCCAAAGACCCGACGGCGTCGCCGGCGAGGTGCAGCACGAGCACCTTCGTCGCCTCGGTCCGGCGTTCGATCCCGTGGACGATCAGCGCGGCAACGGTGTTCACGACGAACCCGACCACGGCGACGGCGAGTACGACCGGTGCGTCGATCTCCGACGGGGAGAACAGGCGCCCGATGCTCTCGACGAGGACGATCGACGACGCGGTGATGAGCAGCACGGCGTTCGCGAGAGCGCCGATCGCCTCGAACCGGTGAAACCCGTACGTGTGGCCGGCGTTGGGTTCCCGCGACGCGAATCGGGCGGCTCCGAGCCCGATGAGCACGGCCAGGACGTCGACGAGGACGTGGGTCGCGTCGCCCAGCAGGGCGAGGCTCCCGGTGACGAACCCTCCGACGACCTCCAGCACGAACACGGAGAGCGACAGCACGAGGGCGACGACCAGCCGTCGCGACGGCCTGATGTTCGCGATCACCTCGGCGTGCGTGGGAGGCGTGGTGACCGCCGTGGAGGCGGCGAGCGGGGTCGTGTCCATGTCGGCGCTCACGCAGGCCGCGCGGTCCCGACGGCCTCGGCCGAGGCTGGGACCGGTCGGAACCAGCCGCGCAACCGCGGGCCGGCGCGCAGGTAGAGGACCATCAGCAGGATCTGGAAGATTGGCATCGTGGCCGCCGGGATCGCAACCATCGGCGAGAACGCGGTGGTGGCGATCGCGATGGCGGTGGCGTTGTTCTTGCCGGTGCTGGTGAAGGCGATCGCCATGTGCTCCTCGTAGCCCATGCCGAGGCGGCGATCGAGCAGGGTCACCACGAGCAGCGTGAGGCTCATGAAGATGGCGTTCGGGACGAGCAGGATCGCCACGGTCTGCCACTGGCCCAGGATCAGGCTCGCCTTGCCGAAGAAGATGAGGAACACGATCGAGTACATCCCGAGCAGCGACAGCGCCGGGAAGAGCGGGGCGATGGCGGCGAACCGCGCGGTGCCCAGCCAGCGCAACAGGCCGCGACGGGTGGCGTAGCCCAGGATCATCGGTGCGACCAGGACCGTGAGGATCGAGCTGATGAGGTCTCCCATCGGGACCGCGATCCCGTAGCCGCTCGCGAAGACGGCCATCCACAGGGGCACCGCCACGATCGCGAGCACGAAGCTCATCGCCACCACGACCGTGGCCAGCTCGAGATCGCCCTTGGCGAGCCCGGTGTACCCGATCGCCATGCTCGAGCACGGCACCACCATGACCAGCAGGAAGCCCAGGGCAAGGAGGGGGTCGGGCAGGAAGACGGTCGCGAGGACCCAGCCGACGAGCGGCGCCCAGAGGAAGTTGAAGGCGAGCGCGAGGCCGATCCCGCGCAGGTTCCGGCCCGCTCGCATCAGCGCCTCGAACCGGACGTTGATCATCATCGGGTAGATGATCAGGAACACCGCAGCGGTCGTCAGGCCGCCGACCGTCCCCGCGTTGGCCTTCGTCCAGCCCTCGGCGGCGCTGCCCAGCACCAGCCCGGCGACGATCGCGACGCTGACGTAGGCGAGCATCCAGCGGTTGAGGTGCTCCTGGATGGTCCTGATGCGGCTCATGAGGTGGTGTCTCCGCGCGGGGCCGCCTCGACGACGACCTCCCCGCTCACGTCGCAGGCGCGCGACAGGGTGTTGTAGATGGTCCCGAACTGCACGAGGTTGCGTTCGACGAGCCGGACCCGCTGCTCCGGCTCGTCCGTCACGAGCCGGAGCTCGTAGCGAATCTTCGAGATCCGTGGCGGGCGCTCCTCGCGCTCGAGGCTGACGTGGACGCTCGCCCCGTCGTAGCGGAACGGCAGGATGTGCGCGAACCGCTCGACGTTCTTGAGCAGGCAGGCCGCGAACGCCGCCCCGAGCAGGTCCGCGGGACCGAACAGGTCATCCGAGAGCTCCACCCCGGTGTCGACGCGGATCTCGGCATCGCGGGTCCACGCGACCGAGGTGCCCGCCTCTGCCCGGCCGGCATCCACCACGTACGTCAGCACGGCCACCGTCGGGATCTGTCGATGCGTCGGGTCGACCGATGCGGCGTCCTGGTCCCGACGCGACTGGCTCATCAGTCGGTGCCGCTCTGACCGCGCATGCCGAACCGATGGCGTTCGAGGAGCTCGAGCTTCCTGACTCGCTGGAGGACCTTGTTGCGCTTGATCAGCAGCCGGATGTCGCTGAGGGGTTGGAAGGAGATCGCCTGCTCGGTGCAGATGTTGGCGCACGTCGTGCAGCCGACCATGCACTGCACGGGCTCGGTGACGACGGACCGGCGGGCGTCGTAGTCGTAGCGGAACACGCTCCGGCCGCAGCTCGTGACGCACAGCCCGCAGCCGTTGCAGACGTCTGGGTTGACCACGGGGTGCCATGTGATCTGGTCGCGGGGAATGCCGTGCCAAGGCTGGGTGAACTGGGGGCTGCTCATGACAGCGTCTTTCTGGCCGGGTTGGGCCGGCCGCTGCGGGTTACTCGACGAGCCAGGGCACGATGTCGGCGGCCGACGGGACGCGGCCGTAGCTGACAACCTTGCCGTCGATGACGAGACCCGGGGTGCTCATGATCCCGTAGGACATGATCTCGGCGTAGTCGGTGACCTTGACGATCTCCGCCTCCACGCCCGCCGTGGCGATTGCCTCGCGGGCGTTCTTCTCGAGCCGGATGCAGTTGCTGCAGCCGGTTCCGAGGACTTCGATCTTCTTCATGGCGTGACTTCCTTGTTCGGGTGAGGTGGGGTGGACCCAGGGTCCCGCGACGGCCGCTCAAACCCGTGGTCGGGTCGGGGCGTGAGGGCGAGCAACATCTCAGCAGTCAATGTGTCAGCATCTGATGAGATGTCCAAGGGGCCATCAGTCACGAAGGTAGGCCCAGCTGGCCCGGATCTGCGCTTGACCTTCACGCCACTCGAAGGTCTACGCTAGCGCCATGCGTATCGCAATCTTCTCCGACGTCCACGCCAACCTGCCTGCCCTCGAGGCCGTCCTCGCCGACATCGACGCGGCCGGGGTCGATGCCCGCTACGCCCTGGGCGACCTCGTCGGCTACGCGCCCTGGCCCAACGAGGTCGTCGAGCGGCTCGCGGCCGAGGGCTTCCCGATCGTCATGGGCAACTACGACGACGGCACAGGCTTCGGCCGCGACGAATGCGGCTGCGCCTACGTGAAGCCCACTGACAAGGCAGAAGGCGACGTCGGCTTCGCCTGGACCAAGGCGCACACGTCGGAGTCGAACAAGGCGTGGCTGCGCACCCTGCATCCCGAAATCCGCTTCGAGGCCGACGGGAAGCGCTATCTCCTCGTCCACGGCAGCCCGCGCAAGATCAACGAGTACCTCTACGAGGACAAGCCAGACGAGACGTTCGCCCGCATCGCGGCCGGTGCGAACGCGGACGTAATCGTGTGCGGCCACACGCACAAGGCCTACGACAAGACGGTGGCCGGAACGCGCTTCGTCAACGTCGGGTCGGCCGGCAAGCCGAAGGACGGCGACCCGCGCGCGTGCTGGGCGCTCCTGGACACGACCGCTGACACCGTCGAGTTCCGGCGCGTCGCCTACGACGTCGAGGCTGCTGCCCGTGCCATCGAGGCGACGGACCTGCCGGTGGAGTTCGCCGCCCAGCTTCGCGAGGCGCGAGGCTACAGGTGAGGATCGCGGAACTCGCCCGCCGCGCCGGCATCGCCGCCTCGGCAGTCCGCTGGTACGAGCAGGCCGGGGTCCTTCCGGCCGCGCTGCGCCGGGAGAACGGGTATCGCGAATACGCCGAGGCGGACCTCGCTCGCCTGCACCTCGTCGTCGCGCTCCGGCGCCTGGGCCTGGGACCGAAGGACGCCGGACGGCTCGCACGCCTGTGCCTGGACCACGGCGAGATTGATGGCGACCTCGCACCGCTGCTCGCCGAGCAGCGCGAGGGCATCGCCCGCCAGCGCGCCGACCTGGACCGCCTCGAGGGCGAGTTGGCGGACCTCGAGATGACCATCGCGGCCGCCGGCCGCGCCCGGAGGAGACGAACCGTGTCGGACCGCCCCATCCGCGTGCTCTTCGTGTGCACCCACAACAGCGCCCGAAGCCAGATCGCCGAGGCCCTGCTGCGCGACTACGGCGGTGCCGACTTCGAGGTGTTCTCCGCCGGCACGGAGGTCACGCAGGTGAACCCCGACGCGGTGCGCGTTCTGGGTGACCTCGGGATCGACTGGTCCGGCGCCCGCAGCAAGTCGATCACGGAGTTCCTCGACCAGCGGTTCGATTACGTCATCACCGTCTGCGACCGGGCGCGGCAGACCTGCCCGGTGTTCCCGGGATCAGAGAACACGCTTCACTGGGGGCTCGACGACCCGTCCGAAGTCGAGGGACCCGACAACGAGAGAGTCGCCGCCTTCAGGCGCACCCAGCTCGAGGTCTCGACTCGACTCCGTCCGTTCATCGAGGTCGCGTTGCGGGCCGCGGGGCGGCGCCGGACCCCTG
>Ga0315271_10001998_pt1 | contig 12615 bp, 8 predicted proteins | sample C3_top_MG_FD_204664 | JGI IMG/M metagenome (GOLD analysis project Ga0315271, IMG submission 204664) | Sediment microbial communities from Yellowstone Lake, YNP, Wyoming, USA - C3_top | ecosystem: Environmental > Aquatic > Freshwater > Lake > Sediment | place: USA: Wyoming | collected 2017-08-01
ATGGCGACCGCGATGAACTACAGCGCCACCGCGGTGAAAAGAGCCAGGTAGCGCAGCCGCAGACGCGCGCCGAGCGCGTCACCCGGGGTTGCCTCGAACCGCGACGAGACCACGCGCAGGGCGAAGACGGACACGCCTGCCATGGCCACGGGCAGCAGGCCGATGGCCGACTCGCCGAACGCCTCCTTGTAGACGTTGTAGAAAGGCAGGAAGAGGGCGGGACCGGCGAGCGCCGATGTCGCCCAGGGAAGGAGCGCCTCCCGCCACCGCGCGAAGGGCACGATCATCGGCAGCAGGAGGAAGAAGAAGTAGAAGAGCGTGGTGAAGCCGAAGGCCACGGTGTACCGCTCTGGCTTCAGGTAGGCCACCTGCCAGATCATCATGTGCAGCGCGGAGGCGCCAAGCAGGGCGGGAAGGCCGAGGGTCCACTCGGAGCGGAGGACCGACCCCGTGATCACCACGATCTGCGCGGCCATGGCGATGAACAGCGAAAAGCCCTCCGTGGAGAGACGGGATTCCGCGAGGGTGAGGAACAGGCCGAAGATCCCTATCCAGCAGGAGACGCGCACCGCGACCTCGGCCTCGACGTCTTTGTCCTGGTTCAGCGCCCGGCCCGCGAAGAATGACAGGAGGAGCGACAGCAGCACCGGCACGGCGAGGTACCCAAGCACGGTCGATGCATTCACCGAACTCAGGAACCAGATCTGGATGAGCACGGCGAGAGCGGTGGCGCCGAGCGACAACGCGCCCTTCAGCCTTCCGTCACGGCCGGCGCGCTCGAGCAGGAGCAGGGCCATGGCCGTGGCCAGCGCGAGGAACGGTCCGGCGGGGGCGCCGCGATCGTTGCCGATCAGGATCAGGCCGAACAGCCCCAGGCCCGCCCAGGCGGTGAGCGCCGCCATTTCGAGGGCCCGGAACAGGCTCGTCTCCAGTTTTCCGAAGCGATCCGCGGCCCGCCGGGACATGCCGAAGATCGTGACGATGAAGATCGCGAAGAGCGTGGAGCCCAGGAGCGAGGCGCCGCTCGTGGCTTTCAGTCCCTGACCGGCCCACAGAGCCAGGGTGATCGAGGTCGCGACGGAGGCGCTGATCAGGAGGCCCACCCGGCCACGCAGTACCGCCATGGCGAGAATGGCGAGGTCGATGAGGGCCACCATGCCGAACAGGAGCGGCCACTGTTCGACGTACTCCGGAGAACTTGCGAGGTAGATGCCGAAGAGGAACGGCGCCACCCCGCCGATGGCGCCGGTGAGCAGGACCCGGTCGGTGTCCTCCTCCTTCGAGACCACGGGGAGCACGAGATACAAGACCCCGAACATCGCGAAGACCGCCACTCCGATCGCCATGTTCGATGGCGACATGAACTTCGAGAACCAGCCGATCTGGATGAGGAGGGTGCCGAGGAGGCCGAGCTCGAAGAGGGCGTGCCACTTTCGCTTCACCCCCATCGCGAAGAGGCCGAGGTTCAGAAGCAGGATGTAGGAGAACAGGCCCACCGGGTGGTCTTCACCGGTGGACAGGGCCACCGGGGTGGCGAAGCCTCCGAGCAGTCCGAGGACGGCGGTGGGAAAGGCGTCGTAGCGCACGGCCAGCACGCAGGCCGTGATGGTGACGAACACCATGCCCGCAAACGCCGTGGGCATGGAGATGAGGTCGTAACGCGAGTGGCCGGCGAAAAACGCAATGTAGAGGATGGCGATGCCGGCGCCGGAGAGCGGGTTCGCGGTGCGCTCGTAGCCCTGGCGCAGGCCGAGCTCGGCCGCGACCAGAGCGCCGATGCCGCCCATGAGCATGAACGCGAAACGCAACTCTGGCGTGACCAGCCCCTGCTCGATGGTCCAGCGCGCGAAGAAGATCGCCGACGCGATGAGGGCGATGCCGCCGACCCAGGCCGCGCCTTTGACCCCGAGGAGGCTCTCCCAGTCGATGGGCGGCGCCGGGGGCTCGATGACGATCGGCGCCGGCGGTGGTGCCGGCGATGGTCGCGGCGGAGGTGCTGGCGTTGCCGTTTTGACGACCGCCGCCGCCGGCGGAGCCCCCGCGGACGGCGTCACCTCTTGCGGTCTCATCGGCGCGCCCGGAGTGACAATCGGGGCGGCGGCCTCCCCCGGCTTGTCCCCTTCCTTCGGGACCGCGGCCGCCTGTGTTCGCAGTCGTTCCACCAGCTTCTGCAGGGTGGCGAGCCGCGTCATCGCGTCGTCGCGGTCGCTTTCGAGCCGCTTGATGCGGTCCGAAAGATCGCGGCTCCGAAGCAGCGCGAAGAAGGCGACGACAAACGCGATGAACGCGAGGAACATATGCGGTCAGGAGCCTACACGTTCCCCGGTTCGCTCGACGGAGAGGGGGGCCCTACGAACTCTTCTTGAACACGAACCGCTGGTAGAAGAAGGAGACGAGGACCAGGCCGGCGGCGAGTCCAAGGAATGACAGGGCCTTGAAGATCCCGCCGAGTGCGGCGAGGTCGTAGAGAAAGACCTTGCCGACGGTGAGGATCAGGAAGGCGAGGGAGAGATAACGCAGCGGTCTCAGTTTCGAGATGACTCCCGCGATGAGGAGGCCCACCGCGTAGACCCCCCAGCCCACGGAGAAGGCGAGCTTGACCGCGTACCCGTATTCGTCATCGAGGGCGATGCGGGAGCCTTTGGAGAAGAAGTCGAGGATCTCCAGATTGACGAACCAGAACCCGAGCAGGAGGCCGGCCAGCGAGATGGCGTTCGCGAGGTAGGAGATCCAGCGGTTGGCGGACGCGCGCCGGAGCAGAGACTGGCCGAACCAGCAGCAGGCGATGGCGATTCCGTACGTGTAGAGGATCCAGTTGAGGATGGGCAGTCCGGGCTCTGCGTACGCGAGCACTGCCGGATTGAAGAGCAGGCGCGCGCCCACGAGCGCGTAGAGAATTCCCGCGAAGACGGCGAGCGACGGATGGGCCAGCCGGCCGAAGAGCCAGATCAGCGCCAGCGCCTCGAGCGCCCATCCAACCGTCACCCACTGTCGGTCGAATTGGATGCGGATGGCCGTGGCCAGGAGCCAGAAAGCGACAAGAGAGAAGAGGGTCAGATAGCGAACGCGACGCAGCGTCCCACCGTCGTCGTCCTGGCCCTTTGCGAACCGCCTTGAGACCTCGCGAAGAGTCAGCGCGGCGAAGCCCGCCAGTATCAAGGGGAGAAGGCCGATGAAGGACGACCCGAAAGCCGCCTTGTACAGCGTCTCCAGCGGGAAGAAGAACACGGCCCCCGCCATCGCGGAAGCAAGCCATGGCGGCAGCACGTCCTTCCACCGCCCGAAGGGGATCCGGAGCGGGAGCAGGACGAAGGTCAGATAGAGAACAGCGGTGAAGCCCAAGGCCAGGCCGCGCTGATCGGCGGTCAGGTAGGCGCGCTGCCAGAGATGGATGTGCATGGCGCTCGCTCCAAGCAACACCGGGAGTTCGATCGTCCAGTCCGACCTCAGCACCGACCCGATGATCACGAACACCTGGATCACGAGGGCCAGCAACAGCGGCCACCCTGTCGAGGCCAGGGCCAGGAACAAGGGCCAGCCGGATGATGTGCGATCCGATTCCACGAGAGCGAGGAACAAGCCCAGGATGCTGACCCAGCCGGAGACCTGGACGGCGATCTCGGCCTCGATGTCGATGGCCGTCCTCGCCTTCCTCCTGGCCAGCAGGACGAGAAGCAGCGACACCACGATGGGTCCGGCGAGATAGTAGATGAGGGTCGTCGCGTTGACCGCGCTGAAGAACCAGACCTGAGTCAGGACGACGAGACCCGCGGAACAAAGCGCCACCGCTCCCGCCAGGCGGCCGGGGCGGCTGGAGATCTCGATCAGGAGGACGCCGAGCGCGGTGGCCAGAGTGAGGAACGGACCCACGGGCGCGCCTCGCTCGTAGCCGATCATCACGAGACCGAACAGGAAGAGGCCGCCGCCGGCGACGAGGGCGGCGCCTTCGAGGACCCGGAGTCCCACCTCCTCCACCCGGCCGAAACGGGTGGCCACTCGGCGGGCCAGGCCGAAGATCGCGACGATGACGATCGCGAACAGGGTCGAGCCGAAGAGCGACGCGCCCCGGTCGGCCTTCAGGCCCTGGAGCGCCCACCAGGCCAGGGTCAAGGACGTGGCCACCGAAGCGCTTCGCAGGAGCCGGCCCCGCCCAAAGAGAACGGCGACGAGCAGGATGGCGACATCGAGGGCCGCGATCATCCCGAAGAGCAGCGGCCACTGATCCACGTACTTCGCCGACGTGGCGAGGAAGAAGGCAAACAGGAAAGGCGCCAGGCCCCCGATGGCGCTCGTGCGAAGGAGCTTTCGGTTCTCCGTGTCCCCGGCGGCCATGGGCAGGGCCAGATAGAAGAGTCCCAGCACCAGGGCCACGCCGACTCCCGTGGGCATGTTCTCGGGCGACATGAAGCTCCAGAACCAGCGGATCTGGAGCAGCAGGGTCAAAGTGAGGCTCGGCCACAGCAGAGCGAACCACCGGCCTCTCATGATGACCGCGAGAAACCCGGCATTGAGGAGCAGGGTGTAGGCGAAGACGACCGCCGGCCGCTCTTCGCCGGTGAGAAGGGCGAAGGCGGCGCCGAAACCGCCGGCGAGGCTCAGGACCGCGGGGGCGGAGGCGTGGTAGCGAACCGCCAGCAGACCTCCCGTGACCGTCACCGCCACCAGACCGGCGAAGGCTGCCGCCACGGGGATGAGGGCGTAGCGCGAGTGCGCCGCGAAAAACGCCATGTAGAGGAGGGCGAGGCCCGCGGCCGAAACCGGGTTCATGGCCTTCTCGATCCCCTTGCGCATGGCGAGTTCGGCGACGGCAAGCGCCGCGATTCCGGCGGCCAGCATCAAGGAGAAGCCCACGCCGGGCCCGATCAGGCCCTGGTCGATCGTCCAGCGGGCGAAGAAGACGGCAGAGAGAAGAAAGGCGATCCCGCCCACCCAGCCCGCGCCCTTGATGCCGAGGTAACTCTCCCAGTCGGCGCTCGGGGGCTCAGGCGAAGGCTCCGCGGGCGCGGGAGGCGGCACGGCCGGATCGAGGCGGGCCGCGGGCCCGGGCTCCTCGAGCGTCGGGGGCGGCCGGACCGGCCGCTCGATCACCGCGACTCCGCCCCGGGGTTCCGTGGCCTCCGCGGGCTGAGACGCGCTCCCGATCTGCGTCCGCTGCGCGGCCACCGTGGCCAGGAGCTCATCGCGTTCGGCCTGCAGTTCGCGAACGCGCGCGGCGAGGACGCCGCTCCGGAGGAGGGCGAAGAAGGCAACCGCGATGGCGAGGATCAGGAGCATCGGTACGATTCCCACGACCGATCTTGTTCAGAGGATGTAAAACCGCGTCACCGCCCAAGGCCGGGGACGCAATCTGTCGTCAAATGCAGTATGACCAGATCGCGCCTCGCACTTCTGTGGTTCATTTTGACTATTCCTGCTGGTGCATTTGCCCAGGGAGGTGCCGTGCCCCCCGTCCTTCCCGACACGCCGGTCGGCAAGGCGGTGGGCCTGTTCGTGAAGGCCCTGAACTCGGGGTCGCTGGCCGAGCTCGAGAAGTTCCACAAGGATCGCGGCGGCGAGGTGGACATGGCTCAGCAGGACTTCGAGTTCGCGCAGCAGTCGGGCGGACTCGATTTCCAGAAGGTGGTGAAGGCCGCCGACTTCGAGATCGACATCGAAGCCATGACGCGCAAGACGGGACGGGCGGTAGTGCTTCATTTCGCGGTCGAACCCGCGCCGCCCCACGCGGTCTCGGACGTGGGAGTGCGGCCCGCGGGCGGTCCGGGTCCGGGCGGGCCGCGAGGCGGCCCGGGTGGCCCTGATCAGGCGCCGCGTCCGGCCGCGGAAGTGATCGCGGGCGCGCCCGCGATCGTGGATCAAGCCATCGCGGACGGCTTCTCGGGGGTCGTATTGATCGCGAAGGACGGCAAGCCGGTCGTGGAGCGAGTCGCGGGCCTGGCCAATCGCAGCCTTGAAGTGAAGAACCGGATCGACACGAAGTTCAACCTGGGTTCCATCAACAAGACCTTCACCAAACTCGCGATCGCGCAGCTGCTCGAAGCGGGGAAGCTCTCCCTCGACGACACGCTCGGGAAATTCCTGCCGGACTTTCCAAACCCGGACGCGACCGCCAAAGTCACGGTGGCGCATCTCGTCGCCATGAAGTCCGGGATCAGCGACTTCTTCGGTTCCGAATTCAACGCGACGCCCAAGGACCGGATCCGGAAGCTCGCGGACTACCTTCCCTTCTTCGCCCGCAAGCCCCTGGCTTTCGAGCCGGGTACCTCCGAGGCCTACTCCAACGGGGGCTATGTCACCCTCGGACTCATCATCGAGAAGGTGAGCGGGCAGACGTACTACGACTACGTCCGCGACCACATCTACACGCCCGCAGGGATGGCCGACACCGATGCCTTCGAACTCGACGCCATCGTGCCGAACCTGGCCACGGGTTATGTCGGGAAGAGCCGTTCCAACATCTATTCCCTGCCCGCGCGCGGCAGTTCGGCGGGCGGCGGTTACTCGACCGCGCCGGACATGCTGAAGTTCGCCGAGGCCGTGCTGTCCGGCCGGCTTGCTTCCGCGCCCTACACCGCGTGGTACCTGGGCGGCCCGAGGCCGGATGCGGCGACACCCGCGTCCGCTCCCCCCAGCCCGCCGCGCGGAGGTCTCGGTGTCGCCGGCGGCAGCCCCGGGGTCAATGCCGTCTTCGAGCTGAACGCCGCACAGCATCTGGTCATCGTCGTCCTCGCGAATGACGACCCGCCGGCCGCGGAAACCGTCGCCCGGAAAATCCGCCTCGGAAAGTAGGGCGGCCGCCCTACTGCTGCGGCTGGCCGAAGAACGGAAACTCCGTGGTCAGTCGATAGGGCATGAACTTGGGCACGGCCACGGGATCGGCTTTCATGACCGCGAGGAGATCGTCGGTGAGGAACATGACCGACAGCGCCGCTCCGCTGTAGATCGCGTATGCGCGCTCCGGCGACTTCGCGTTCTCGAGGAGCTTGTTCACGAGCGCGAACGCCCGCGCGGCCGCAAGCCCCGAGGTGATCCCGGGCTGGGCGCCCAGTTCGCGGGTCAGGTCGTCTTTCGTCCAGATCGGGAAGGGCGCCCCGTCGACCACAAGGGTGTAACTCTCCTGCTGGAGGTCATCCTTCAACTCCGGAATCTTGACCCCCTGGCCTTCAAGGTACGGCCGCAGCTTCTCGATGAATTTTCCGACCCCGCCCTTGGCCAGCGTGAGACCGTCCGCGCCGAAGACGCGGCCGGAGTCGCCAAAGAGGGCAGGCCACCCCTTGTCCTTGATCTCCGCGCGCACCTTGTCGGCATTTGGACCCGCGTACTTCAGGAACTGCTTCGCTTCCAGTTGACGCAGCAACACATCGCCGGGGGCGGGCGGCGCGCACGCGGTGGCCAGGCCGACCAGGCCAACCACGAGCATCGCGCGAAGGGACGCAGGGGAGAGGGGAGTCATGAAATGAGGCTACCGCCAAGGGACCGGGCCGACAAGCGAGGGTCACCTTGATGGCTCCGCGAGGTAACCTCGCCTTCCCTCCCATGCCTTCCGCCGTCTCCGTGACCGATCTCCGCAAGACCTATCCGGCCAGGGGAAAGACCCCCGCGGTTGAAGCCGTGCGCGGCGTCTCCTTCGAAGTGGGCGATGGCGAGTTCTTCGGCCTGCTCGGTCCCAACGGGGCGGGCAAGAGCACCACCATCGGCTGCATCACCTCGCTGGTCAAGCCCACCGCGGGTCGCATCGTGGTGGATGGGGTGGACGTGGTGGCGCGGGCGGCAGAGGCCAAGCGGCGCATCGCGGTGGTGCCCCAGACCCGGAACCTCGATCGCGATCTGACCGTGCGCGAGATCCTGACCTACCACGCCCGCTACTTCGGACTGCCGGCGGCCGAGCGCGAGAAGCGGGCCGACCGGTTGCTCGAGGAACTGCAGGTGAAGGAGAAGGCGGACTCCAAGCCGCTCACCCTCTCCGGCGGACAGCAGCAGCGGGTGATGATCGCCCGCGCGCTCATGCACGATCCCAAGGTGCTCCTCCTCGACGAGCCCACCACCGGTCTCGATCCCCAGGCGCGGCGGCAGCTCTGGGCCACGCTCCGGCGACTTCACGAGAGCGGCGTCACCATCATCCTCACCACCCACTACATGGAAGAGGCCGACCAGCTCTGCGATCGCCTGGCCGTGGTGGATCACGGAAGGATCCTCGCTCTCGGCACGCCCGACGAACTCAAGAAGAGCCTGCCCTCGGGCCACATCCTCGACCTCTGGCTGCGCAGCCACGTCACCCTCGCCGACCGGCTCTCCGCCATCCCGGGGGTTCTCAAGGTGGAGACGGTCGAGCCGAAGGAGGGGGATGACGCGAGCGGCATCTCCGAACGCCTGCGTCTGTTCATCGACGGCCGCGACGGGCTGCTCGAACAGGCCCTGCGCGCGGTGACCGAGGCCGGCGCGAACCTGCATCATGTGAGCCTCGTCTCCCCGAGCCTGGAAGACGTCTACATCCACCTCACCGGCAAGGACCTTCGGGAGTGATGAGAACGTGACCGCTTTCCTCGCCTGGCTCCGCCGCGATCTTCACGTGGCCCTCCGCAACGCGCCCCTCCTGATGGGCGGCCTGACCCAGCCCATCCTCGTCATTCTCGTGTTCGGCAATCTCATGCCCCGCCTCGGCCTCGTGCCCCCGGATTTCGCTTTCGTGATGGTGCCGGGCCTCATGGCCATCAGCGTCCTGATGAGCGGTGTCCAGGGCCTGCTCATGCCTCTCGCCGCGGATCTGTCCGGCACGCGCGAAGTCGACGAGCGGATCCTCTCGCCCCTGCCCCCGCTCGCCGTCGCCCTCGAGCGGATCCTCGCCGGCGCGATTCAGTCGAGCATCACCGGCCTCCTCGCCCTGCCCATCATGCTGTTCCTCATGAGCGAGGTCCGCGGCCTTCATCTCAGTCCCGACTGGATGGTCCTGGTTCCCGTCGTCCTTTGCTGCGGCTTCCTCGCCGCCGCGTTCGGCCTCACGCTCGGGACCCTGATGCAGCCGCGCTACGCGGGTATTCTTTTCTCGATCCTGCTCGGTCCCATGATGCTCTTCGGATGCGCGTACTACCCGTGGCGCGCCATGGATTCCATGGGCTTCGTGCAGTGGCTCTTCTGCATCAACCCCCTCGTCTTCATCAGCGAGGCCATGCGGGCCTGCGTGACCCCGGATCGGCCCCACATGCAGGGCTGGATGATCGTCACCGGCCTCATCGTCTACGGCTCCTTCTTCACCTGGACGGGGACCCGGCTCTTCGAGAAGCGAACGATTTCCTAGGCTCGGTGACTCTTCACCGCGATGGCGATGCCGCCCAGGATCATGGGCGCGGCCACGAGAAGGCGCGGGGAGAGAACCTCTCCCAGCAGGAGGACGCCGAGGGCGGAGGCGAGCGGCGGCACCGCGAGTTGCACGATCGAAGCCCGGGTCGGGGTGAGGAACGGGAGAGCCGCGTACCAGGCCACGTACCCGAGGCCCGAGGTGACGCCCCCGGAGAGCACGGCGAGCAGCACGCCTTTCGCACTCAGGTGGATGCTCGCCATGGAGACCAGACTGGCGCAAAGAGCGAGCGGGAGGGAGGCCGCGAAGTTACGGGCCGTGGCCTGAAGCGGCGGACCGGACCTTCGGCCCCGGATCGAATAGACGCCCCATGAAATGCCGGCCACGGCCATGACCCCCACGCCAACGGGGTCAGGCGATCCGACACCCGGCCGGGTCAGCCAGCCCAGGCCGAAGAGAGCCAGGCCCAGACCCGCCGCCTCGCCGGGCCGCAATCTCCCGCCGGTGGCGAGATCCCAGCCGATCATGGTGATCTGGACGCAGCAGAACACCACGAAAGCGCCCGTGCCCGCCGGGATCCTCAGGTAGGCGAGGGAGAAGGGAAGCGCGTAGAGGAAGAGCGCCATGGCCGAGCCGGCGATGTTCCAGCCGGAAGCCGGACGGGGAGTCGGGGTCGCCCGCCTCGACCAGGTCGCGATCAGCAGCAGCACCACGGCGCCGGAGCCAAGGCGCGCCGAGGTGAAGCTCATCGCGTCGATCAGGCCGGAGCCCAGAGCGGCCCGGCACAACAGGGAGTTGAGCGCGAAGCAGACGAGCGCCGCCCCGGTCAGCGCGACCGACTTTGGCGCCACCGCCCCGGAGGGCCGGGCATCCCGAGCGTCATTCATCGAGCCGGGGAACTCTACAACGTGGCAGAATCACTCTGCCTTGAATCGAAACGACCTCTGATGACCTACCGCGCGAAACTCCTCGTCGGCGCCCTGGTCAACTACTCGCTCGTGGTCGTCATGTGGCTGATCCTGTTCCTGCCCGCCCGTGGGGCCGTGCCGTCATGGGCCTTTGCCGCCTCCGTGGTCATCCTGATCGCGGTCGGCGCCCTCGCTTTCTATCGCGCGATCAACGCGGTCAAGGGCCTCGCCGAACCGCTGGAACGAGTCATCTCCTCGCTCGAGGCGATCTCCCGCGGCGAGGTCTCGGCCGAGCTTCCGCCCGCGACCACCGCCGACGCGATGGGGCGGCTTCAGGAATCGACCCGGCAGACCGGCCTCTACATGCGTGACATGGCTTCCCAAGCCGGCCTTCTGGCCGAGGGCGACCTTTCTTTGGAGGTGGCGCCGCGTTCCGACAAGGACGTCCTCGGCCTCGCCTGGCGCGAGATGTCGAAGCGCTTTTCGCAGGCCATCATCGACGCGCGTTCGGCGTCCTCATCGGTGTCGCTGGCGGCGCAGCAGTTGACGTCGTCGTCGAACGTTTTGTCGAACGGGACGGCGCAGCAGGCGGCTTCGGTGGAGGAGACGACGGCGTCGCTCGAGGAGATGAGCAGTTCGATCACGCAGAACGCGGATCACAGCCGGAATCTGGAGCAGATGGCGATGCGCGGGGCCCAGGACGCGGAGGAGGCGGCGGGTTCGGTGTTCAAGACGGTGTCGGCGATGAAGACGATCTCGGAGCGGATCGGGATCATCCAGGACATCGCGTACCAGACGAATCTCCTGGCCCTGAATGCGGCGATCGAGGCGGCGCGGGCGGGGGAGCAGGGGCGAGGGTTCGCGGTGGTGGCGGCGGAGATCCGCCGTCTGGCCGAGCGTTCGCAGACCGCGGCGAAGCAGATTTCGGAATTGACCGCGGGGAGCCTGGAGATCGCGGCGCAATCGGGACAGAAGCTCGGGCAGCTGGCGCCCTCGATTCGCCGGACGGCGGAAGTGGTGCAGGAACTGGCGGCGGCGTCGGCGGAGCAGGCGGCGGGGGTCGGTCAGATGAACCGGGCGATGGCTCAGGTGGACCAGGTGACGCAGCAGAACGCGTCGGCGTCGGAGGAACTGTCGGCGACGGCCGAGGAGCTGCGGCAGCAGGCGGAAGGCCTCGAGCGCCTCCTCGCGTTCTTCAAGGTCGCTTAGGATTGGAAGGAATGCGAAAAGACCTTTCGTTGAAGGGCAAGCTGATCGCGGGCGCTTCCGCCTGCCTGTTACTGGCGGTCGCGATGTGGGTGGTCCTCTATCTCTCCAATGGGCGCGTTCAGACCCGTCTGGAGACGAGCATCCGCGACCTCGACCGGGTGTCCGGACTCCGCTCCCTCATCGTCCTGACCGAGAAGATCACGGGCCCGGTCCTGAACGCCGCCGACTACGGCAGTGATGTGGCCGAGAAGGAGGGCGAGTTCAACGCCGCCTCGGCGAGTGCCGCCACCGCGATGGCGGCGCTCGATGCGCTCTTCACGCCCGAGGAGGCCAGGAGCCGAGGCTATGCCGACCTGCGGGATGGGCTGCTCGCGACGAAGAAGGACGCCGCCCGGATCCTCGAAATCCTGAAGGATCCGACGGCCCGAAAGAACAAGACCGTCGATGCCGAGTTCGACGAACTGCGTTCGTCGCTGTCCGGCAAGTCCTCGAAGGTTGTGGCCGACCTGCGCAAGATGGTGGAAACCGAGACCCGCGCCGCGGGCGAGGGCCTCGACGAGGCCCGGATCACCTCGGTGCGTTCGGGGCGCGTCGCGCTGTTCATTCTCGTCCTGTTCGCCATCGTCGTTCCGTTCGTCGCGTACTGGGTGGGCAAGGCGATCTCCGATCCGGTGACCCAGGTGTCCCTCGTCCACCGGGCGATCGTGGAGGGCGACTTCGACCAGCAGGTCACGGTCAGCGAGCAGGGCGAACTTGGGATGCTGCAGCAGTCGTGCAAGGAACTGCTCGAATACCTGCGGTCCCTCGTGGTCCAGGCCGACCGTCTCTCCGATGGCGATCTGACCTCGCTGGTCAAGCCGCGTTCCGAGAAAGACCGGCTGGGCGCCTCCTGGGCGAACATGTCCGCGAAACTCTCGAGGACGATCGAGAACGCGCGTTCGGCGTCCTCATCGGTGTCGCTGGCGGCGCAGCAGTTGACGTCGTCGTCGAACGTTCTGTCGAACGGGACGGCGCAGCAGGCGGCTTCGGTGGAGGAGACGACGGCGTCGCTCGAGGAGATGAGCAGTTCGATCACGCAGAACGCGGATCACAGCCGGAACCTCGAGCAGATGGCGATGCGGGGGGCCCAGGACGCGGAGGAGGCGGCGGGTTCGGTGTTCAAGACGGTGTCGGCGATGAAGACGATCTCGGAGCGGATCGGGATCA
>Ga0315271_10002000_pt1 | contig 12613 bp, 10 predicted proteins | sample C3_top_MG_FD_204664 | JGI IMG/M metagenome (GOLD analysis project Ga0315271, IMG submission 204664) | Sediment microbial communities from Yellowstone Lake, YNP, Wyoming, USA - C3_top | ecosystem: Environmental > Aquatic > Freshwater > Lake > Sediment | place: USA: Wyoming | collected 2017-08-01
ATGTCGACGCACGCGGCGTAGTCGGGCTTGCCGGAGCCCTCCATGATCCCCTTGATCTCCTTGAACTGACGGCGCACCTCGATGACGACACCGCCGGCCGCACGACCGACCGCGAGCATCAGACGGCCGCCGTAGAAGTAGGGGATCGCGCCGCCGATGAAGAGGCCGGCGATGACGAAGGGATCCGAGAGGTCGAACTTGACGGTGGCGCCGATCTCGCGTGCGTACTCAGCGAAAAGAACCAGGGCGGCGAGCGCGGCCGAGCCGATCGCGTAGCCCTTGGTGACGGCCTTGGTGGTGTTGCCGACCGCGTCGAGCGGGTCGGTGATGTCACGCACGGACGAGGGCAGCTCGGCCATCTCGGCGATGCCGCCGGCGTTGTCGGTGATCGGACCGTAGGAGTCGATCGCGACGACGATGCCGGTCATCGAGAGCATCGACACGGCCGAGAGCGCGATCGCGAAGAGACCGCCGCCGGGGTTGCCGGAGAAGCCGCCGCCCAGGCCGTAGGCGCCGAGGATCGACGCGACGATCACGGCGGCCGGGGCCGCGGTGGCCTCCATGCTCATCGCGAGACCGGCGATGACGTTGGTGCCGTGGCCGGTCAGGCTGGCCTTGGCGATGACCTGCACCGGCCGGTATTCCTTGGCGGTGTAGAGCTCGGTGATCCAGACGATCAGGCCGGTCAGGATCAGGCCGATGACGGCCGTCAGGAAGACGCTCATCGGCGTGAAGCCCTTGGCGTCAAGCCCGGGCTGGCCCATGAACCAGGTCGTCACGCCGTAGAAGGCCGCGGCGGCGAGGATACCGGCGACCGCGAGACCCTTGTAGAGCGCGCCCATGATGTAGTTGTTCGCGCCGAGCTTGACGGCGTAGGTACCGATGATCGAGGCGATGATCGACACGCCGCCGAGCAGCAGCGGGAACTCGACCCACGGGCTGGCAGCGCCGAAGATCGTCTTGGCAAGCAGCATCGCCGCGACGAGCGTCACGGTGTACGTCTCGTAGAGGTCGGCGGCCATGCCGGCGCAGTCGCCGACGTTGTCGCCGACGTTGTCCGCGATGACCGCCGGGTTGCGGGGGTCGTCCTCGGGGATGCCGGCCTCGACCTTGCCGACCAGGTCGGCGCCGACGTCGGCGGCCTTGGTGTAGATCCCGCCGGCGATACGGGCGAACACGCTCATCAGCGAGCAGCCGAAGCCGAGGCCGACCAGCGCGTGGAACGCCTGCTCGGGGGCGGCAGCCTTCACGATCGTGTAGAAGCCGGCGATCCCGAGGATGCCGAGGCCGACGACGATGACGCCCGTCACCGAACCGCCCTTGAAGGCCAGGCTCAGCGCCGCCTGCAGGCCGCGCGTGGCGGCCTGGGTGGTGCGCACGTTGGCGCGCACGGAAACCATCATGCCGATGTACCCGGCCAGCGCCGAGCCGATCAGGCCGACCGCGAAGCCGATTGCCGACCAGGTGCCGATAAAGAACAGCAGGCCGAAGATCACGATGCCGACCATCGCGACCGTCTTGTACTCACGGGCGAGGAACGCCTCGGCGCCCTCCTGAACGGCTGCGGAAATAGCCTGCATCCGCGCGCTGCCGGCGTCCTGCTTGATCACCCAGCTGGCGGTGATCAACGAGTACACCACCCCCAGTACTCCGCATCCCAACGCAAACATCACAATGCTACTCATTCCACGCTCCCTCCCCGGTCCCTTGCCTTGGGCCGGCCTCAGCGGCCAAGCCCGCGCCCCATCAACAAGCCTGCAAAGAGCGCAGGCACTACCAGGCCATCACGACTCTTTCAGCCTGTCCTTACCGCACGACTGGTAAAGCATGATCCATGCCAACAACAACCTGCCGGGCGATCGGCACTATTCCGAGTTTTTCACGGTGATTGAACCGCGGTGTGCGTGTACTCACAAGTACGAGGCGCCGCACCTGCCACTCTGTCAGGTGCAAATGACAGAGTGGCAGAATCACTTCTTCCTTCTCGATTCGCTTTTCCCACCCGAACCCGTTGCCGGCGGCGTCGGTTTTTTCTCAGCGGCGGCCGGCTTCTTCTCAGCGGCGACGGACTCCTTTTTCTCCCCGGCGGCCGGCTTCTTCTCCGCGGAAGCTGTCCCCTTCTTTTCACCGGCGGCCGCCGTAGCCGCAGCCGGTTTCTCCCCCTCCATCCCCTTTTTCCGCGCATCGCTCGGGTAGTCGGTGACGTACCAGCCGGACCCCTTGAGGATGAACGCCGTTTTTGAGATCACCCGCCGCATGCGCTTGCGGCAGGTCGAGCAGGTCGGACGTGCGGTTTCCCCGTGCTTGAGAATGAGTTCTCGCTGCGCACCGCAGGTATCGCACTGGTACTCGTAGATCGGCATGACGCGCTCCTTTGTCTGAATAAACGGTGCGTGAATATAGGCGGGCGACCCGACAAATGCAAGTTGGGCGACCGGGTGTCCTGACGCGGATATTGACTTCGTCCGGATCGGCTGTATGATGACCGTGACTGACACGATACCATCGGGCGGGCATAGCTCAGTTGGTAGAGTACAAGCTTCCCAAGCTTGGTGTCGCGGGTTCGAATCCCGCTGCCCGCTCCACCGATTTCACGTTGATCAGGGGGTGCGCCCTTGAAGTATCGCAAAGGATCCGCGGCTCGCCCGCAGGTCCCGCCGCCGCCGCGTCCGGAAGCGGGGGCCCGTATCGACCTTCATCTGCACTCCTTGCATTCCGACGGGGCGCTGTCGCCGGCCGAGCTCGTGGCGCGCGCCCGCGAAGCCGGCGTCTCGATCCTCTCCCTGACCGACCACGACAGCGTCCGCGGCGTCCCCGAGGCCCGGGAGGCCTGCCGCCACGAGGGGTTGACCTTTATCCCCGGCGTCGAACTGGGAGTCGGCATCGGCGACGACGAGGTGCACATCCTCGGGTACGGTCTCGACACCAAGGGCCGCCCCTTGCAGAACGCCCTCGACCAGCTGGCCGGGGAACGGATCGACCGGATGGAGAAGATGCTCGCCGCGCTGGGTCGACTTGGCGTCACGATCACGCTTGAGGACGTCCAGGCGGAGACGGGCGGCCACATCGTCGGCAGGCTGCACCTGGCCTCGGCTTTGGTGCGACTCGGCCATGTCGCAAACCACGGGGAGGCGTTCCAGCGCTGGATCGGAGCCGGGCGACCGGCGTACGTGCGCCGGCAGCTGCTCACCCTCCGCGAGGCGATCGACCTCATCCTCGAGGCGGGCGGGGTCGCCGTCGTTGCCCATCCCGGCCTGACTCGGCGCGACGAACTCATCGAATACCTGGTGCGGCTCGGCATTCGCGGGTTGGAGGTGTACCACCCCAAGCACGATTTTGTCGACGTTTCGCGCTATCTCAAGCTGTGCGCGAAGTTCGATCTGTTCGCCACCGGCGGCTCCGACTTCCATGGTGTCGGGAAGCTCGACAAGCCCCCAGGTTCGGCGGCAACGCCGGCGGATCAGTACGCCAAGCTCCTGAAGTACATCAAAATCTAACGGGTGCCCCCCACGGCCGCCTGACCGGCTAGCCGTACAAATACCTTCTCATTTTCACGTTCATGATCAGTCCGATTCCCGCAAAGGTGGTCAGCACCGAGGAGCCGCCGTAACTCAGCAGCGGCAGCGGGATCCCGACGACCGGCAGCATCCCCGTGGTCATCCCGATGTTGATCGCGCAGTGCAGGAAGAAAACGGTCGCCACCCCCATCGCCAGCAGGCTCCCGGCAAAATCCCGCGCCCCGCGCGCCGTCTGCACCGCCCAGAGGATGAGCAGGACCATCAGGGCGATCACCGCCACCGATCCGACAAAGCCCCACTCCTCCGAGACGACCGAGTAGATGAAATCGGTGTGCTGCTGCGGCAGGAAATTCAAGCCGCTCTGGGTCCCCCCCAGGAATCCCTTGCCGGTCAGACCTCCCGATCCGATCGCAATCTTCGACTGGCTGATGTGGTACCCGGCTCCCAGCGGGTCCAGATCCGGATCGAAGAGAACCTTGATGCGCTTGATCTGGTAGTCGTGCATGAACCGCAGCGGGTTGAAGATGCCGAGCAGGTCGAGGCCGAACAGGACGGTCGCGACCGAGATCCCCCCGCCCGCGGTCCACGCAAAAAGCCGAACGTCCACGCCGGCGACGAAGAGCATGATGACGAAGATCCCGGCGATGATCATCGCCGTTCCCAAATCCGGCTGTTTCATGACCAGCAGAAAGGGGACCCCCGTGGCGACCACGATCGGCCAGATATCGGCCCACAGGAACGGCGACGGCTTGCGCAGGCCGCTGAAATAGCGGGCGATGACGAACACCAGCGCGAGCTTGAAGAATTCCGACGGCTGGATGCTGACCACCCCGAGCGACAGCCAGCGCTGGGCGCCCATGCCGACCATGCCCACGATGTCGACGGCGAGCAGCGCGGCGATGCCGAAGCCGTAGGCGATCCAGGCATAGTGGAGAATGAGGTGATAGTCGACGAGGGTCACCAGAAGCAGCGCCGCGAGCCCGACGCCAAGGCGCCGCAGGTGATCGGCGAAGAGCGGCGTCACGCCCCCCGCCCCATGGGTGGCGCTGTAGACACCGACCGCGCCGGCCGCGGCGAGCGTCAGCGTCAAACCGAGCATGACCCAGTCGAAATCGCGCAGAAGCCGCCGGTCGATCACGGGCTGCCCTGCCCCGGCGCCGTCGCGGGAGCGGCATCCGCGCGAGCGACGGTTTCCTGGAAATAGCCGAGACTCTTGAGTTCGGTGATGAGCCTGCGCGCGATCGGCGCGCCGACCGAGCCGCCATGCCCCCCGTGCTCGACGATGACCGCTATGGCCACCTGGGCCGTCCCGTTGGCTGCATAACAGACAAACCAGGCGTGATCCTTGGATTCGAGGCCCGTCGCCACCTGCCGCTCGCCCCGTGCGGCCATGCGCACGACCTGCGCCGTGCCCGTCTTCCCCGCCACCGCCAGCCCGGGGACACGCGCACCGGAGGCCGTGCCGCCTGGTTCGTTCACCACCCCCCAGAGCCCGCTCCGAATCGCGGCGAGCGTTTCCGGCTTCAGCACTACCGTACGCTCGGCGACCGCCGCCCCGGTCCTGATGGTCGAACCCGCGTTGTCGGCAACCCTGCGGATCAGGTGCGGACGGTAGACGCTCCCGCCGTTCGCGACCGTGGCCGCGAGGAGGGCCGCCTGCACCGGCGTCACCAGGTCGTACCCCTGGCCGATCGCCGCCGAGAGCGTTTCCCCCGAATACCAGGGCTCTTTGCGCACCCGGCGCTTCCACGCCGAATCGGGGATGAGGCCGGGCGCCTCGCCCCCCAACTCCAGGCCGGTGGCCTTGCCGAGACCGAACTCCCGGGCGACCCGCGCGATTTCATCGATGCCCGCCTTGAGGCCGACCTGATAAAAATACACGTCGCAGGATTCCACCAGCGCGCGATGCAGCGAAATCTCGCCGTGCCCCTCCTTCTTCCAGCAGCGGAAATCCCGGTTGCCGTACCGCATGGCACCCCGGCAGGAGTAGCTGGTGGTCGTCGTGATCGCCCCGGACTCGAGCGCGGCGATGGCGGTCAGGATCTTGAAGACCGACCCGGGGGGGTACTGCGCCTGGACGATGCGGTTCTGCAGCGGGTGGCGCGCGTCGTGGCTGAGCAGGTCCCACTCCTGCTGGCTCAAGCCGTGGCTGAAGCTGTTCGGGTCGATGGCGGGACTGCTCGCCGCGGCGAGCACGCTGCCGTCGCTGGGGTCGATCGCCACGATGGCGCCGGAGAGTCCCGCGAGGACCTCCTCGGCCACCTGCTGCAGCGCCAGATCGATCGTGAGGGTCACCGAGTGGCCGGGGATCGGCGGAATGCTCGAGAGCACCTTGATGCCGCGGCCGAGGGAATCGACCTCCATCTGCTGGAAGCCGTCCCGTCCCTTGAGTTCCGCGTCAAGCTCCTTCTCGATGCCCAGCTTGCCGATGGAGTCCCCCATGCGGTACCCGAGGTCGGACCGCGCCTTGAGTTCGGCGACGTTGATCTGCCCCACGTACCCGAGCACGTGCGAGGCGAGCGTCCCGTGCGGGTAGCTGCGCCGGGGCTCGACCTCGACGAGGACCCCCGGGTACTCGTAGCGCAGCGACTCGAGCGCGGCCACCTCCTGGCGGCTGGCGTCCTCCTTGACCCGCACCGGCTCGAATCGCCGGTAGGGCTCGACGCTGCGCACCTTGTGGGCGAGTTCGGCGCGGTCGAGGCCGAGGGCGGCCGCCACGGCTCCGACCGTGGCGTCGACATCGCGCACGGCGTCCAGGTCCAGGCTCACCGAGAAACTCGGGCGGTTGGTGACGAGCACGTTGCCGTGCCGGTCGAAGACGATACCCCGCGGAGCGCGCACCCTGATCAGCGAGATGCGGTTTTCCTCGGCGAGACGACTGAAGTGCTGGCCGCGGACGATTTGCAGATAGTACAGACGCAGCACCAGCAGGCTGAACACGAGGGTGACGAGGACCGTAAACAGCGGCAGGCGCTGGGCGAAGATCCGCTGCTGGAGCTTTCCCTGGTCCTCGAGTGTCACCCGCGGCCTCTACGTGCCGGCAGCCGCAAGCCGTCGGCCGCGCCAGCGCTGGAACGCGCGTCGCAGGAAAGCGGCGGCGGGCAGCACAGCGCCGTTCAAGGCCGCGGCGGGAGCGATCGCGCCGAGAAAGGGGGTGAGCACACCGCTGCCCGCCGAGAAGACCTCGAGCAGCGCCAACTGGACTGCCCCTTGGAGGAGCGTGGCGATAGCCGCGACGATCGCCTGGGTGTTGGGGTTGTCGCAATCGAGTTGATCGCTGAGCGTTCCCGCTGCAAAACCGAGAAACCCCTTCGTGAGGAGATTGGCTCCTGGCAGGCCGGCGGAGAACGTATCCTCGACAAAGCCGAGCCCGACACCCCAGAGCACACCCGCGGTTTCGCCGCGGCGCATCCCGATCGCCAGGACGAAGAGCAGCACCAGGTCGGGGTGCAGGCCGGACAGCCCCCCTCCCCCGCTGGTCTGCAGCGTCAGCAGCACGAGTGCGAGCGCGGCCGAAGCGAGGTGCGCCCTCATCGGCCCGCATCCGGGGTCCCGGTCACGACCCAGACCTCCTCGAGACGCTCCAGCCCGGCTGCGGGCCGGACGTCGACACTCTGGAAGAGATCGCCGCCACGATTGACACCGCTGACCTGGCCGATCCAGACACCTTTTGGGAATCGCCCGCCCATCCCCGAGGTGACGACATAATCCCCGACCTCGACCTCGGCGGAACGGTCGAGGTATTTGAGCTCGCACCCGGACCCGCCGCGCCCCTGGACGACGCCCTGGTCGCGGGTCCGCTGCACGATCGCGTCGATCCCCGAGGAGCGATCGGTGACGAGCAGCACCAGCGCCGAACGCGGGAAGACCTTGATCACCCGCCCGACGACCCCGTCCGGCGCGAGAACCGCCTGCTGGTGCTCGACGCCGTCGGCAGAGCCCCGATCGATCAGCACCGTCCGGTACAGCCCGCTCGTGTCGTGCCCGATGACTCCGGCGGCAACCATCTTGTAGCCGGTGCCCTCGCGGTAGTCGAGCAGGCGCTCCAGGCGCGCGGCCTCGGCGACGCGCTCGCGACTCTCCTGGACTTCGCGGCGCAGCCGCTCAACCTCGCGGCGCAACTCCTCGTTCTCGCGGCGGAGCGCCGCGCCGCCGAGGAGGGAGACGCCGTCAAACCAGGAGAAAACCGCTGTCGTGCCGGCCTGCAACGGCGCGAGCAGCACCGCAACCGACGCCTCGAGCGGCCCGCTGCCCGGAGCGCGGCGCACGCTCGAACTCACCGAGGCGACGGCGGCGAGCGGCACCAGCAGCGCGGTCACCACCCGGCGCCGGCGCGCGAGAAACCGCCAGAGCATTTAGGAGATCTGGATCTGGCGCAGGAGATCGAGTTCGTCGAGCACCCTGCCGGTTCCGATCACGACGCAGGTCAGCGGATCCTCGGCGATCGTGATCGGCAGCCCGGTCTCCTCGCGGATCAGCGCGTCGAGTCCGCGCAGCAGCGCCCCGCCGCCGGCAAGCACGATCCCCTTGTCGACGATGTCCGCGGCGAGTTCGGGCGGGGTGCGCTCGAGGGCGATCTTGATGGTGTCGATGATGGCGTTCACCGGCTCGAGCATCGCCTCGCGGATCTCGCTGTCGGAGATGGACTGGGTGCGGGGTATGCCGGCCACCAGGTCGCGCCCTTTCACGTCGACCGACTGCTTCGTTTCCAGCGGGAAGGCCGAGCCGATCTCGATCTTGATCTGCTCCGCCGTGCGCTCGCCGATCAGCAGGTTGTACTTGCGCTTGACGTAGTTGACGATCGCCTCGTCCATCTCGTCGCCGGCGATGCGGATCGACTTGGCGAAGACGATCCCCGAAAGGGAGATCACCGCGACCTCGGTGGTGCCGCCGCCGATGTCGACGATCATGTTCCCCGAGGGCTCCTGGATCGGCATCCCGGCGCCGATCGCCGCCGCCATCGGCTCCTCGACCAGGTAGACCTCGCGCGCGCCGGCCGACTGCGCGGAGTCGCGCACCGCGCGCTTCTCGACCTGCGTGATGCCCGAGGGGACGCTGATCACGATGCGCGGGCGCACGAGCGTCTTGCGGTTGTGCACCTTCTGGATGAAGTAGCGCAGCATCGCCTCGGTGATCTCGAAGTTCGCGATGACCCCGTCGCGCATCGGCCGGATGGCCACGATGCTCCCGGGCGTCCGCCCGAGCATGTTCTTGGCCTCCTTGCCGACCGCGAGCACGCGATTGGTGTCCTTGTGGACGGCGACGACCGAGGGCTCGTCCATGACGATCCCCTTGCCCTTCTGGTAGACGAGGGTGTTCGCCGTGCCCAGATCGATGGAGAGGTCGTTCGAGAACAGGCCCCAGATTGCGTTGAACACCATTGGTTTTTATCTCCCCCTGCGCAATGACACGATCATTCGTTCGCGTTCGGTAACCTTCAGTTGTTGGTCTTGCCGTCCGGCGCCAGTTGGCGCCAGAGCAGGCCTGCGGCACCGGTCACGCCGGCGAGGTCGCCGAGCGCGGCCGGCGCGAGGCGAACGCGTGCCGCCGGTGCCGCGAAGGCGCGCCGGCGCATCTCGTGCTCCGCCGCGGGCATGAAAAAGTCCCAGGCGGGCAGCACCCCGCCACCCACGATGATGCGTTCCGGGTTGAGCAGGTTCACCAGCGAGGCGAAGGCCAGGCCCAGCGAGCGACCCGCTTCGCGGTAGGACTGCCGGGCGTTTGCATCCCCCTCGTGCGCCCTGCGGTGGATCTCCTCGGCGCTGACGGCCTCCTCGACCCCGGAGAGCTCCCGGTACCTGTCGGCAATTCCCGTGGCGGAGGCATAGGTTTCGAGGCAACCGGCGTTGCCGCAGCGACAGGTGCGACCTCCGGGTTCAACGGTCATGTGGCCGATCTCGCCGGCCATGCCGTCGGCCCCGCGCCAGAGCTCGCCGCCGAGTACCAGCCCGCCGCCGACACCGGTTCCCAGGGTCAGCAGCACCATGCTCTCGCAACCCGCGCCCGCGCCGCGCCAGTACTCCCCAAAGGCGGCGGCGTTCGCGTCGTTCTCCAGGAGCACCGGCAACCCGATCGCCGCCGCAACCCGATCGCGCAGCGGGACGTCGCGCCAGCCCGGCAGGTTCGGCGAGGCAACCACGGTGCCGTCGCGGCTGGAAATGACCCCCGGTGCGCCAAGCACGACCCCGCGAACGAAACCTCCCGACGCGGTCACGGAGGCAGACACGCGCGCCAGGGCCGAGACAATGCGTTCGATTACCGGCTCCGGGCCTTCACGCGCCAGAGTCTGCTCCCTGAACAGCTCGGCGACGCCTCCGTCCGCACCTACCGCCGCCACCCGGAGATTCGTCCCCCCGAGATCCATGCCGATGACAAAGCTCTCTCCCACGAACAGGCCTCAGGCTTTCGGATCTGACCGGCGCTGGCGACGCGGATCCGACACAACGACACCGAGTCGCACGCGTTTCAGGGCCCGCACGCGGGTGCCCTTCCGCCCGACACCGCTACCGCAACCATGATGATCCACGACCCTCCCGTCCATGATCCTTTGCAATGGTACAGTTTGCCATAGGGGCCGGGATTCCGTCAATGAACGCTCCGGGCGGCGCGTGATGCTACGATGGAGCGGTGAAGCGTTTCATGGGGACCTTTGGCCTGCTCGCGATCGTCGCCACCGGCGCCGTCCCGGCCCGGGCGGCGGCGCCCGCGGCAGCCGCCGCCAACGAGGCGGGCGGGCGGCTCTTTCAGGCCGGCTCCACCGCCGGGGCCGTCGCGAAATTCGAGGAGGCGCTCGAACTCGACCCCGGTTTCGACCTGGCGCGGCGCAACCTCGCGGCAGCGCTCGCCACCCAGGGGCAGGAGGAACTGCACTCGGGGAATTTCGACGACGCCCGCGCGCATCTGGAGCGGGCGCTCGCCCTTGCCCCGTCCGACGCCATGATCCATTTCCTCCTGGGTGAGATGCTCTCCCGGCGCGGCGAGCTCTTCGAAGCGCGCCAGCAGGTCGATCGCGCGCTGGAGCTCGCCCCGCAGCTTGCCGAAGCCCGGGAACTGTCCGGGGACCTGCTCTACCAGGAGGGTTCGCTGGAACGGGCCCGCGCCGAGTGGGAAAAGGCCCTGGCTGGCCCCGGTTCCCGGAATCATCCGCTCCGCGAGAAGCTCGACCGGGTCGGCCGCGAGTTGAATGCCGAAGGCGGTTTCGGGCGCGACGTCAGCCGCCATTTCACCATCCAGTTCGACGGGCCGGTGCCCCGCGAAGTCGCCCGCGTCGCACTGCAGCTTCTCGAGGCGGACTACGACCGGCTCTGGCGGGATTTCGGCCGGTCCCCTCAGAACGACGTGCCGGTGATCCTCTACGCGCGCGCAACGTTCGACGAGATCACCCGCAGCCCCGGCTGGGTCGGCGGCACCTTCGACGGCAAGATCCGGGTGCCGGTCGGGGGGCTCCAGACCGCGAACGACGCCCAGAGGCTCGAAACGGTCCTCGCCCACGAGCTGACCCACGCCTTCATCCGCGCCAACGTTCCCGGCCGGCTGCCGCTCTGGTTCGAGGAGGGACTCGCCGGCTACTACGAAGGGACGACCCCCGAGTCGGCCCTCAGCACGCTGCGCGCCGGCGGCGGCGGGTTCGCGCGCCTGGAGGACGTGAGCGCGGCCCTGCGCGGGGGCCCCCGGGTCGTTGCCGCCTACGCAGCCGCCGCGCTCGCCGTGAACGAGATGGTGCGCCGTGACGGCATCTGGCTGGTGTCGCGAATGCTCGATTCGATGTCGACCGGGCGGTCGTTCCCCGAGGCCTTTCGCGCCGCCGCCGGGATCGATGTACCGGAATTCGAAGAACGCTGGACGCGCGTACAGCGTTGAGGGTCCCGCCGGTTGTGTTCACCCCGGCGGTTGACTACAATGACGCGGGTCGAGCGACGAAACAGCGGGAGGTCCGCGGAGGAGCGCGCCATGAGAACTACCCATCGCCGGTCGGCCCCGGAGCGGTCGCTCGCCCGCGCGGTTCTCGCGGCGGTCGCACTGTGCGCTGCGCTCGCCTGCGGTCGGACTCCCGCGCGTGAGGAGACGGCCCCGGCCGCAGCCCCGACACCGGCCGCCGCGGGCCCCGCGATCACGATCGCCCTGCTTCCCGAACGCAACGTCTTCGAGCAAAAAAAGCGCTACCAGCCGCTGCAGGAGTACCTCTCGACCGCGCTCGGGCGGCCGGTCACCTTCAAACTCCTCGACAACTACCAGGTGATCTTCACCGAGATCCTCGAGCACCGCGTCGAAGGGGCGTTCTTCGGCAGCATGAACGGCGCCATCGCGCTGCTCAAGGGGGGCGTGGAGATCCTGGTCCGTCCCGTCGACCTCGCCGGCGTCTCGACCTACTCCGGCGTCCTCTTCACCAAGATCGACAGCGGCGTCACCAGGGATCCGCAGACCTGGAAGGGCAAACGCGTCGCTCTCGTCAACAAGGCGACCACGGCCGGGTACCTCTACCCGCTGAGCCTGCTGCGGCTCTCGGGGTACGCGGGCAACCCCGAGCACTATTTCAAGCAGATGACGTTCACCGGCAGCCACGACGCCACGATCCTCGCCGTGTTCAACGGGGAATCGGACTTCGGCGCGTGCAAGAACACCATCTATGAGGAGTACACCAAGCTCCACCCCGAAATCCAGCGGAACCTGACCGTGCTCACGACCTCGACGCAGGTGCCCTCGAATGGCCTCGGGGTGCGACCCGACCTCGCCCCGGAGCTGAAGCGCCAGTTGCGCGAGGCGCTCATTGCGATGAACACCCGCGCGGACGGGCAGCGCGCGTTGCGCCAGTTCCAGGCCCAGCGCTTCATCGAGACGAGCGCAAGCGACTACGAGCCGGTTTTCGCGATGGCGCGGCAGGCCGGCCTCGACCTCGCCGCCTGGCCGCTGCGGGAAATCCACTAGGACAGAGCCGTCGTGAGCCTGCGCGTCCGGGCGCTCCTCGCAACGGTTTTTCTCCTCCTCGTCTCCGTCGCCGGGGCCGCGGTGATCGTCGGCAACCTGAGATCTCTGATCCAGAACCAGCAGCTGATCATCTTCAAAGACCAGATCTACCACGACCACGAACGCGCCCG
>Ga0315271_10002001_pt1 | contig 12613 bp, 12 predicted proteins | sample C3_top_MG_FD_204664 | JGI IMG/M metagenome (GOLD analysis project Ga0315271, IMG submission 204664) | Sediment microbial communities from Yellowstone Lake, YNP, Wyoming, USA - C3_top | ecosystem: Environmental > Aquatic > Freshwater > Lake > Sediment | place: USA: Wyoming | collected 2017-08-01
CCGAGACCAAAACCGGTGCCGACCTGGATCATTACGCGCAACAAATGGCGCGTATCCTGTCGAAGCGGCGCGAAGCCCCGCCGTGCGCGTATAAAAGTTAATTGGCTGCCTGGAGGAAATATGTCCCTTATTTGGAGCGCATGGAACAACGGCAAACACCATGAGTCTGGTGCAGGATACGGCCTCAAAGTACCAATCGTTGACCGAGACAGGTATTTCAAACGGGAATGGGAGTCTGTGATTCTTGAACTCCCCACGAAAGATAGCCCGGTAGGGTGTGCACGTTTTTGTGCCCACGCGGATTCAAAACAAGGTGGGCAAAGAGTTGCCCACCCTACCTGACTGTATGAAGAAAATTGACATGCGAGACGAATACACACGCGCTGATTTCCCTAAACTGGAGTGTCGTACAAGGGCGGATGAGCCGCAGGCGTTATCCGCCGCACGCAGAAAACATCCGGTGCAATGCACTTCGCTTATTGACACCCTACGTTCCGCCTTACGCGATCCGATGGAACCACTATGCTGAAATTCGAATGGGATGCAAACAAAGCTGTAACCAATGTTCGTAAACACGGCGTATCGTTTGACGAGGCGGTGAGCGTGTTTGCGGATGCACTGGCTCTGACTTTTACGGACACCGATCACTGCGAGTCCGAAGACCGCAGCCGGACGTATGGCATTTCAAACAAGAAGCGGCTCCTGGTTGTGGTTCATACGGAACGCCGCAACCATGTTCGAATCATTAGCGCACGAAAGGCGACACGATATGAAAAAGGCATCTACGAAAATGGCTGACCAGGACATCCCCGAGTTGAAGCGCGAGCAGCTTGGCGTGGGCGTGCGTGGTAAGTATTTCAAACAATTCACCGAGAACAGTAATGTGGTTGTGCTCCAGCCCGAAATTCAGAAGGCATTTCCCACATCCGAAGCGGTCAACAAGGCTTTGGCGAGCCTGCTGGCTTTTACCCAGGAGGCGCAGAGCCTGACCGCTCGACCCAAGCGCGCGACGCGCAAGCGGGTTGTCGCATAATTTTTACGCTCATTTCACAGGAGAAAAAACATGGCCGACGTTCTATTCAAAGGCACCCCTGCACACACCAACGGTCACCTGCCCAAAGTGGGCAGTCAGGCGCCGGATTTCAAACTGACCACTGGCGACCTCGGCGAAGTTTCCCTCGCCAACTTCAAGGGCAAGAAAAAACTGTTGAGCATCGTGCATTCCCTCGACACCGGGCCGTGTGCAAACAGCGCCAAGCGCTTTAACGATTTTGCAAAGGGGCGCAGCGACGTGGTAGTGCTCGTCGTGTCGTGCGACCTGCCGTTCGCTCAAGCACGTTTCTGCAGCAGCGAAAGTGTCAGCAACGTGGTCACGCTATCGATGATGCGCGACCGCAAGTTCGCCGAGGATTACGGCGTACTGCTGATCGACAGCCCGATTGCGGGTCTTTCCGCACGCGCAACCCTGGTGCTCGACGAAAACAACACTGTTCTGTACACGCAGTTGGGGCCCGAGCTGACCGTCGAACCCGAGTACGACGCGGCGCTGGCGGTATTGAAATAACGCGTGAGGGGTAAGGCGTCAGGAGTGAGAGGGCTTTGCTTGCACCTACCCTCGTTCCAGCGCCGGCCTCCTCACCCCTGACTCCTCACGCCTCACCCTTACCATGCTCATATTCGACCACTCCCGTCCCGGCCGCACGGCCACATCGCAACTCCCCGCTGCGGGCGGCAATCTTGACGATCTACCAAGCGAACTTCGGCGCAAGACTGCGCCGGGTTTGCCCGAGGTTTCCGAGCTCGACGTGGTGCGCCACTACACGCGCCTCTCACAGAAGAACTTCTCCATCGACACGCAGTTCTACCCGCTCGGTTCGTGCACGATGAAGTACAATCCGCGCGCCTGCAATTCGCTGGCGATGTTGCCGCAGTTTCTGGCGCGGCATCCGGCGAGTCCCGATGAGACGGGTCAAGGTTTTCTCGCCAGCATGTTCGAGTTACAGGAGATGCTGAAAGATGTGACCGGCATGGCGGGCGTGTCGATGGCGCCGATGGCGGGCGCGCACGGCGAATTTGCCGGGGTGGCGATGATCCGCGCCTACCACGATGCGCGCGGCGACTCGGCGCGGACGGAAATCATCGTTCCGGACGCGGCGCACGGCACCAATCCGGCAACGGCGACCATGTGCGGCTACACGGTCAAGGAAATTCCCACCGATGCCAGCGGCAGTGTCGATCTGGCCGCGCTGAAAGCCGCAGTCGGCCCGCACACGGCGGGACTGATGCTGACCAACCCCTCAACCCTGGGCGTATTCGAAAAAGCCATCGCCGATATCCAGACGATCGTCCACGATTCAGGCGGCCTCCTGTATTACGACGGCGCGAACCTGAATGCAATTCTGGGCCACGTGCGCCCCGGCGACATGGGCTTCGACGTGATCCACATGAATTTGCACAAGACCTTCTCCACGCCCCACGGCGGCGGCGGGCCGGGTGCGGGCCCGGTGGGCGTGAGTGAGCGCCTGCTCCCCTTCATGCCCATCCCCCTGGTGCTGTTTGATACCGGCGCGTATCGCCTCGCGACCGAGACCGACCTGCCGCAATCCATCGGCCGCCTGTCCGCCAACATGGGCAACGCCGGGGTGCTGATGCGCGCCTACATCTACGCGCGCCTGCTTGGGCGCGAAGGCATGCACCGTGTCGCCGAATACGCTACGCTCAATGCCAACTATTTGATGGCGGAGCTGCGCCGTGCCGGATTTGATCTGGCCTTCCCCGAACGCCGCGCCAGCCACGAATTCATCGTTACACTGAAAAAGCTCAAGGATGCGACCGGTGTGTCGGCGATGGATTTCGCCAAGCGCCTGCTCGATCACGGTTACCATGCGCCGACGACTTACTTCCCGATGCTGGTGTCGGAATGCCTCCTGATCGAACCGACCGAAACCGAGAGCCGCGAGACGCTTGATGGTTTTGTCGCAGCGATGAAGGCGATCAAGCATGAGGCCGAAACCAGCCCCGATCTCGTTAAAGGCGCACCCTACAGTCTGCCGGTGCGACGGCTGGACGACGTGAAAGCGGCGCGGGAGCTGGATCTGGCATACAAACAGGCAAGCTGATTAAGGATTACTGATCAGACATGAATTTAGACAACTCATTATTCACAAAGAGGACAGGAGGGAGAAACGGCGCTGCCACTTGATTTCCTCTTGTCCTCCCGTCCTCATTGTTCAATCCGGGGTGTTGTCATTATTTCTGCCTTGTGAGTATTTGCGGTCGCTGGCGGCTTCGTGATATTCAGGCTCCGGAAAGCGGTCTTTTTCTCCCGCTTATTACCCGTTGGGCGCACGGCAAGTGCGCCTTACTATAAGCGCCATGGATAACCCCAAGCAGCCCAAACCAACGGCTTCGCCCTCTCACCCCAGCCCGTTCAAAGGCAAAACGGGCATCCGCCGGATATTGAATGCGGCGGGTTATTCCTGGGCGGGATTATGTGCCGCCTATAAACACGAAAGTGCATTCCGCCAGGAGTTGTGGCTGACCGTGTTGCTCGTTCCGCTTGCGTTATATCTGGACAAAACCGGCATCGAGCGCGCGCTCATGATCGGCGCGCTGTTGCTGGTTCTGGTTGTGGAATTGTTGAATTCCGCCATCGAAGCCAGCGTGGATCGAATTTCTCTGGAACACCATCTCCTCATCAAACGCGCCAAGGATATGGGCAGTGCGGCTGTCATGCTGGCGCTCATCAACGCGGCAGCGGTCTGGCTGTTGCTGCTCTTCGGCTAAAGTTTTGACGAAATTGACCCGAAGAACAGGGTAACCACAATCATTGACCGTTCCTTGAAGCTCAAACCTGTTTTCCTGCTGTTATTGATCCGGTCATTGAAAAGTTGGAAAGCGTCCACGTTGCACGGTGGGTGGGTAAGAACTTGCTCGCAGCTTGCCCTGCGCAATAACCTGCGCAATAAACAGTCAAAACGGCATGATATTGAGGCGGCATCGATACTGTAATTTCTATTGGACTGCACGGATGCAGAAGCGCTTAAACTATTTGCTGGCCGCCTCAATAGGCATAGGTCTCCACGGTTCCGCCGGGGCGGTGGGGCTGGGCGAGCTCGTGGTGCGCTCACACCTGGGCCAGCCGCTGAACGCCACGATTGAATTACTGGATGCGCCCCGGGGCTTGGAGGCCGACTGTTTCAGCCTGAGCCACAACGGCGGCACCCACCTGCCGTCGGCAGGCGATGCCCGTATCAGCCTGGAACGCAAAGGGGGCGGCACGCATCTTGTTATCACCACCTCCCGTTCGATCAACGACCCGGTGATGCAGTTTGCGATTGCGACGGAATGCCGGGGCTCGTTGCGCCGGGATTACGTGGTGCTGCTTGACCCGCCTCCCATGAACATTAATGCATCGGCCATTTTCGTCGATGCATCATCAATTGATTCGGCAGCCGTGCCAGATGGAGGTGGCTTTGGTAGCGAAGATTCGCGTCCATCGCCTCATCCCTCCGGTAAAAAAAATCGCATTCACCCTGCCACTCCGGATGCGCGGGCGCGAGTTGCACACGCTCGCGCCAAGGCCAGGCCGGCCCGCACTGAATCGGTCAGCCGTGCCTCCGGAGCAGACAGCCAGCCCGTTTCCCCGCCTCAGCAAGCCGTAAAATCGTCCAGACCGCGCCTGATATTGTCCGGCAAACCCCACCCGAAAGTAGGGGCAGTGGATGCCTCCGCGGTAGCGCAAAAGGACATGGCTCGGGCGGATGCTTCGCCCCCACCCCAACAGGTACCGACCACGACCGAACTATCGGATGAAACCACTGCGCTCGCTCACAGGCTGGATAATCTGGAAGTCCAATTGGCAGCCCTGCAAAAACGCAATGCCGAACTCGAAGCCTTGCTCAAGGCGCCCCCCCCAGCGCCGGCTGAAACAAAAAACCCTGACCCGACTGATCGCTTGCCGCTGTATCTGCTGGGACTGAACCTGTTGACCGGGGGCGCGGCTCTGGCCTTATGGTTACGGCGTCGTCAACCTCCCCGTGCCCCGGAAGCCGATAGCCAACAATGGGCGCTGACTATGCCGTCTGACGACGATCTGTCGCAAACATCGGCTGCCGAGACGCCGCACCCCACGCTCACCGCAGTCAGCAAAATGCCGATCCCGGCTGCGCCTAAACTCCAGGATCCGGAGGGCACCGAAGTCAAGGAGGGCGTCATTGATCAAGCCGAGGTTTTCGTCGCTCATGGTCACGCCGAGTTTGCCATTCATCTGCTGCAGGAGCATCTGCGTGATGCGCCGACGGAATCGCCCGTTCCCTGGCTGTTGCTGCAAGACCTGTTGCGGCGCAATGGCAACGAGGCGGATTACAATGCCGCACGCAGCGAATGCCAGCGCCACTTCAACATCCAGATACCGGAACTGACTGAACCACAACCTGATGCCGGCAAAGGCCTCGAAGCCTACCCGCGTGTGCTGGCCCAACTGGAAGCTGTCTGGCGGACAGGGGAACTCGACGCATTTTTTAACGACCTGATTTACGACCACCGCGGCGGCACCCGTCTCGGCTTCGAACCAACCGCCTACCGCGAAATTCTGATGCTGCGCGCCATTGCGCAGGAAACCGCACTTCCTATCGCAGCCTGAGTTCACGCCCGGGGCGTGAGTTTTTCGTGAATTGACCGGCCTCGGTAGCCGTTGCCCGGCAGGTATAATCCCGTCTGTCACTTTCATCGTCCAGCCTCATGCGCACGCTCATCTGCGGTTCCCTCGCTTTCGATTCCATCATGGTGTTCCCGGATAAATTCAAGCACCACATCCTGCCGGACAAGATTCACATGCTGAATGTGTCGTTTCTGGTGCCGGAAATGCGCCGCGAATACGGCGGCTGTGCGGGCAATATCGCGTACAACCTGAAGCTGCTCGGCGGCGAGCCTCTCATCATGGCAACAGTCGGCGACGACTTCGCACCCTACGCGGATCATTTCGACACGCTCGGCATCAGCCGCGAACACATCCTCCACATTCCCGGGGCGTATACCGCGCAGGCCTTTATTACCACCGATCTCGACGACAACCAGATCACCGCGTTTCATCCCGGCGCGATGAATTACGCGCATGAAAACGATGTTCGCACGGTGGCCGACGTGAGTCTTGGCATCGTCTCGCCCGATGGACGAGACGGCATGCTGCGCCACGTCCGCGGCTTTTACGAAGCGGACGTACCCAGCATGTTCGACCCCGGCCAGGGCATGCCGCTATTCAACGGTGACGAACTGCTGGAGTGCATACACAAATCGCATTACGTCATTCTCAATGACTACGAAGCCGAGCTGCTGCAAATCCGCACCGGCGAAAACCTCGCCACGCTGGCGCACCACGTCAAGGCGCTCATCGTGACGCGCGGAGCAGAAGGCTCAAGCATTTATGCCGACGGCAAGACGCTGGACATCCCGGTCGCGCGCCCGGCGCTGATACTCGACCCCACCGGCTGTGGCGACGCCTACCGCAGCGGCGTGCTATACGGCATTACCCGCGGCCTGGACTGGGAAACCACCGGGCGCTTGGCGGGTCTCATGGGCGCAATCAAGATCGCGCACCGGGGTGGGCAAAACCACCGTCCCAACCGCGACGAGATCGCCAGCCAGTTCTTTGAGCAGTTTGGCTATCATTTCGAATAAGCCCGCCTATCAAGACGGCCCGAATATTGGGAAGCGCTAAAAAAAGCGTAGGGTGCGCTGTGCGCACCAACAATAACCAGCGACTTGCCGCTTTAGCGGCTTAGTCGAGTGGCTATGCAAAGCTAACGGTGCGTATAACGCACCGAGCAGATAGGGCGGCCTCCTTCGACGTTGCTCGGGACAGGCGTGGCCGCCGCACCATCTACAGATTTCGACCGCGGGATTAAGAGGTTCATCGTTTCGCAACACGGCCTTCATCATGATTTAACACCCCCTGCTTAGGCTGGGCGCATTTCCTGAAGAGGAGCGCCCGATGCTCGATGCATACAGCAATATTCACCGTCCCCTCGCCAGCCGCTACCACGTCTCGCTGGCGATAGACGACGCTGAAATCCACGAAGCGCAGCGTCTGCGCTATCAGGTGTTTGCCGAAGAAATGGGCGCTCGCTTGTCGAGCCGCGAACCTGGGCTCGACACCGATCTCTACGATCCCCATTGCGACCATATGCTGGTGCGAGACCGTGCTAATGGTGAAGTGGTGGGCGCCTATCGCATCCTCACGCCGGAAGCCGCCAAGCGCGTCGGCAGCTATTACTCCGAGCAGGAATTCGACCTCACCCGCTTCCATTTCCTGCGCCCGCGCATGGCTGAACTCGGGCGCTCCTGTGTACATCGCGATCATCGCAACGGCGCCGTCATCGCTCGCCTGTGGGCGGGGCTGGCCGGCTATATGACGCGCTACGGCTACGAAACCATCATCGGCTGCGCCAGTATCGGTATGGCCGACGGCGGCCACAACGCCGCCAGCGTGTATCGTCAGTTGGCCGGCGGTCACTTGAGCCCGATCGAATGGCGCGTCACACCGCACTATCGCCTGCCGGTGGAGTCGCTCGACACGGGCGCGTGCGCGCTGCAACCCCCGCTGATCAAGGGCTACACCCGCCTGGGCGCCATGGTCTGCGGCGAGCCTGCCTGGGATCCGGACTTCAACACCGCCGATCTGCTGATGCTGCTGCCGATGGCGCGGCTCAACCGCAGCTATGCACGGCGTTTAATTGGTTTTGACTCAGCGTTTGCCCCACAAGGGGACTCCGATTTTCTGCGGGCTTAAGCTAGCGAAAAGTCGTATGCCCCGCAAGAGGGGGAGGGTTGCACCCTGAAGGGCATGAAGGGTGAGGGGGCGAAGCCATCGGCTGAAAGCGCATCGGCCCATTACAATGCGGGGGTGACCCCCGCCCGCATCCTCACCTCCCTCCGCCGTCTCGTCCGCTTCAGCCGATTCGCCCTGCATCTGCTCTGGGGCATGGCGCTTGCGGCTGGGGTGTTTCCCCTGGTCAGCCATGCGCGGCGCGACCGCTTCATTTGCAACTGGTCAGCACAAATGCTCGGCGTGCTGGGTCTGCAAATCAAGGTGGAGCGCCCGCCGCAACACACGGGCGGCGCCCTGCTGGTCTGCAATCACGTATCGTGGCTGGACATTTACCTCATCCACGCCGCGCAACGCGTGCACTTTGTGTCCAAATCCGAAGTGCGCGGCTGGCCCGTGGCGGGCTGGCTTGCGCACAAGACCGGCACCCTGTTCCTGGATCGACGGCGGCGCGCCGACACTGCGCGCGTCAACGCCGCCATGCGCGAACTGATGCAGGAGGGCGCCTGGGTCGCCGTGTTTCCCGAAGGCACGACCGGCGATGGCATCAGCTTGAGGCGTTTCCTGCCTTCGCTGCTGCAGCCCGCGGTCGAACTCGGCTGCCCGGTCGTGCCCGCCGCCTTGCGCTATCGCACCCCGGCGGGCGCCACAAGCGCCGCGCCCGCCTACATCGGTGAAATAAGCATGTGGCAAAGCCTCGTGCAAATCGTCAGCGAGCCCGCTATCGTTGCCGAACTCCGCTTTGGCGAGCCCATCGCGCCCAACGGCCACCGGCGCGACCTGGCCGCACAGGCACAGGCCGCCGTCGCTAGCCTTTTGGACGTCGCACCCGCAAGGGGTACGCCGCCAGACACTCACCCTACGGGTGGTCATGGCGCTGCTGCTGCGGGCAACTTACCTGAAACACCCGCCGGTCTTCCAGCCTCAGCGCAGTCAGCTTCGCGCCCCACAGGCAGCCCGTATCCAGCGCAATCAGATCGGGACGAATGATCAGCCCCAGCGTGGACCAGTGGCCGACGATGATCGTGGCCTCGCTGCTTTGCCGCCCCGGCACCTCGAACCACGGCAGCCAGCCGCGTGGCTGGGTGCCCGGCGCACCCTTGTGATGGAATTCCATCTCGCCCGCCACCGAACAATAGCGCAGCCGCGTAAACGCATTGACTATCACCCGCAGCCGTTCAATGTCGGCGAGCGACTCATCCCACGCACGCGGCTCGTTGCCGTACATGCGTTCAAGGAACTCGCGGTAATCCGGCCCGCGCAACACCGCCTCTGCTTCCGCCGCCCGCTGCATCGTTTCTTCCACCGTCCAGCCCGGCAACACCCCGGCATGCACCAGCAGAAAATTCCCCTCGCGCCACGCCAGCCGCTGCCGCCGCAGCCAGTGCAGCAATTCGTCGCGATCGGGCGCGGACAGCACCGCTTCCAGCGTATCGCCCTTGCGCAGCTTGCCGTAACCCTCGGCCAACGCCAGCAAATGCAGATCGTGATTGCCCAGCACCGTGGTCGCCGCGTCCCCCAGACTTTTCACAAAGCGCAACACCTCCAGGGATTGCGGCCCCCGGTTCACCAGGTCGCCGACAAACCAGAGCCGGTCAGCGTCCGGGTCAAAGCGAATCACATCCAGCAATTGCAGCAGGGAATCGTGGCAACCCTGAAGATCGCCAATAGCGTAGGTAGGCATATAGAATGTGCGGGTTATTGACTAGGCGCGAATTAAAACAGACCACCGTTCGGCCTGAGTAGCTTGTCGAAGGCCAAGAGTCCGCTCATGTTTCGACAAGTTCAACACGAACGGACTCTTGGATAAATAGTGCCGAAGCAATAGCGTCAGTCAGAATGATAGCGCCCCCTCGATTTCCGTGTGACCCCCCATGAAACTTCTCATCCGCATTTTCTTCAAAACCCTGCGCGCCATACTCGGCCCGATCCTGCTGTTTGTTGACTGGATCACCCGCCCCAAAGGCATCGTCCGTCCCGAGCCCCAACAGCGCTCAGTCGACGCGCGCACACAGTCACTGGTGCTGTATCACTTCCCCACCTGCCCCTTCTGCATCAAAACCCGCCGCGCCATCCAGCGGCTGTCGCTCAATATCGAAATGCGCGACACCCGGCACGACCCCCAGCATCGGCAGGCTTTGCTCGCCGGCGGCGGAAAAGCCCAGGTGCCCTGTCTGCAAATCACTGGCACTGATGGGCGCAGCACCTGGATGTACGAGTCGGGCGACATCGTTGCTTATCTGAAGCGGGAGTTTGGAAGCACGTAAGAGCAGGCTGCCCTCAGCATGATCGGACGCTGCCATGGCGCCGCCTCTCGCGGAAACCCCCGCCGCGGCAATTCGCCCGCAACGGGAAGACGGGCTCACAAATTGACCCCCTATGGAGAAGCGGAAAATCCATACGGCGCAATGCGCTCCGCTTATTGTCGTACGAGATCGCCTATGCGGGTTACGGGTTGATATGCCCAGACTATCGCGGCCGGTAATGGCCGGCGTCCCACATCAAACGTAATAGCGTAGCGTCCCTTTTTCACTTCGCGGTGAAACCCGCGCGGTGTTAAAATCCGCCGCCCATGCTGTCCCAACTCAATCCTCCCCAACGCGAAGCAACCAAGTATCTCGACGGCCCTTTGCTGGTGCTGGCGGGTGCGGGTTCGGGCAAGACCCGGGTCATCACCCACAAGATCGCCTACCTGATTCGCGAGTGCGGTTACAAGCCCGGCTCGATAGCCGCGATCACCTTTACCAACAAGGCCGCGCGCGAGATGCAGGAGCGGGCGGGCAAGCTCACGCAAGGCTTGAACACCAAGGGGCTGATCGTTACCACGTTTCATTCGCTGGGCTTGCGGATGCTGCGCGAGGACGCGACGCACGCCGGGCTGAAACCAGCTTTTTCGATTCTGGATTCGGCCGACGCGAGTGGCATCGTGTCGGAAATCCTGAAGACCACCGACAAGCAGGAAATCCGCCGCGCGGCATCGCGTATTTCGCTGTGGAAGAACGAGCTGGTGTCGCCCGCGCTGGCTTTGCAAAGCGCGGAGGACGACAACGCCCGCGCTTACGCCAAAATCTACGACCGCTACGACGCCACCCTGCGCGCGTATCAGGCGGTGGATTTTGACGATCTGATCCGTCTGCCGGCCGAGCTACTGGACACGAATGCCGAGCTGCGCGAGAAGTGGCAGAACCGCCTGCGCCATGTGCTGGTGGACGAATACCAGGATACCAACGCCGCGCAATACCGCCTGCTGCAGAAGCTGGTTGGGGTGCGCGCCGCGTTCACGGCGGTGGGCGACGACGACCAGGCGATTTACGGCTGGCGCGGCGCTTCCAGCGACAATCTGCGGCAGTTGAGCGAGGACTATCCGCATTTGCATGTGGTCAAGCTGGAGCAGAATTACCGTTCCACCGTGCGCATCCTCAAGGCCGCCAACAGCCTGATTTCGAATAATCCCAAGCTGTTCGAGAAACGACTGTGGAGCGAGCTTGGCCACGGCGATGCGCTGCAGGTGATGCCCACCCGCGACGACGAGCACGAGGCCGAGTCGGTGGTGATGCGGCTGTTGTCGCACAAATTCCAGCACCGCACCGAGTGGCGCGACTATGCAATTCTGTATCGCGGCAACTATCAGGCGCGGGTGTTCGAGCAGGCGCTGCGCAACGAGAAGGTGCCGTACCAGCTCTCCGGCGGGCAGTCGTTTTTCGACCGCAGCGAAATCAAGGATGTGATCGCCTACTTACGGCTTATAGCCAATGCCGACGATGACCCGGCTTTTATCCGCGCCGTCACCACACCCAAGCGCGGCGTAGGCAGCGCAACGCTGGAAAAGCTCGGCCAGGTTGCCGCCGCCATGCACGTCAGCCTGTTCGAAGCGGTGTTTTCCGCCGCCGCGGCGCAAGCCATCGGCGAGCGCCAGCTGGCGCCGCTGACCGAATTCTGCAGCTTCATCCAGCGCATTGAATTCCGCGCGCCGCGCGAACCGGCGGGCGAGGTGCTGAACGATCTGATCAAGGCCATCGACTACGAGGTCTATATCTTCGACCAGGACGATGCGCGCGCCGCACAGAGCAAGTGGAACAACGTGCTCGAATTTGTCGCCTGGATTACGAAGAAGGGCGAAGAGGACAAGAAGGATTTATTGCAGATTACCCAGACCATCGCGCTGATCACCCTGCTCGAAGGCCGCGACCAAGCCGAACCGGATGCCGTGCACCTGTCCACCCTGCACGCCGCCAAGGGCCTGGAATTCGGCCATGTATTTCTGGTGGGGGTGGAGGAAGGCATTCTGCCGCACCGCGAGGCGGTGGACGAAGGGCGGATGGAGGAAGAACGCCGCCTGATGTATGTGGGCGTCACCCGCGCCAAAAAATCGCTGACCCTGTCCTGGTGCGCCCGCCGCAAACGCGCGCGCGAAACAGTGGCTTGTGATCCGTCACGCTTTATCGCAGAACTCGGAGACGATGTGCGCCTGCCGGAGAAGAAAGGCGATGCGGAGACCAAGGCCAGCGGTAGCGCGCGGCTGTCGCAGTTGAAGGCGATGCTGGGTTGATCCCGCTCGAACGGACATGGCGAGAAGCGACGTTCATTATTCGGGGCTGCGCTTCTCGCCATGTCCATTGGAAGCGACTGTGTTCGTAGTTGTTATTGGTGCGCACAGCGCACCCTACGATGTTTGTTGGTTGTTGCTGGTTCTATCGCAAATTTGAATGCATTGGCCATTTTTGACAATGCATCATCAATCAATGCATCGGCCATTTTCGACGATGCATCAATAAAGACTTTACTGCG
>Ga0315271_10002002_pt1 | contig 12612 bp, 12 predicted proteins | sample C3_top_MG_FD_204664 | JGI IMG/M metagenome (GOLD analysis project Ga0315271, IMG submission 204664) | Sediment microbial communities from Yellowstone Lake, YNP, Wyoming, USA - C3_top | ecosystem: Environmental > Aquatic > Freshwater > Lake > Sediment | place: USA: Wyoming | collected 2017-08-01
GCGGTTCTCCTGCACGTAGCGGGCCCGGCTTATGGGGGCGTGTTGCATCGCTCCTCCACAAACCGGACAGATTACTTGCTATGAACAGGACAAGTCATTTACTCCCGACAGTTCGCGAGTCAGTTGTTTGACATAACGTACGTGTTTGCGTACTATATGCTGCATTTTCATGGAGACATCGATGACCGTACTGACTGCTAGCGAGGCGAGATCGAACCTGTATCGGCTGATCGATCAGGCCGCCGAGTCCCACCAGCCCATCACCATTGCCGGCAAGCGGTGCTCGGCTGTGCTGGTATCCGAGGAGGACTGGCAGGCGGTTCAGGAGACCCTGTTTCTCTTGTCTGTCCCGGGCATGCGGAAGTCGATTCGTGATGGCATGGCCGAACCCTTGGCCAAGAGCGCCAAGGAACTCAAATGGTGATGTGGGAACTGGTCTACTCGAAGCAGGCGCAAAAGGACGCGAAGAAACTCAAGGCCGCCGGCCTCAAGCCCAAAGCGTTGGAACTGCTTGAGATTCTCAAGACCGACCCGCTGCAGAACCCGCCAAAATTCGAGAAACTCATCGGTGATCTGGCGGGAGCTTGCTCGCGCCGGATCAACATCCACAATCGGCTGGTCTACGAGGTATTCCCAAAGCAAAAAGTTGTTCGCGTACTGCGCATGTGGACTCACTATGACTGAACAGTGACCGGGAAAATCCGTCAGGCGGACCTGGCGCAGGCCGTTCATGCCTGGCCTCGTTCCATCAGGCCGCCTTCAATCCGTATAATGCCGCCTATTCCGAGGAGCGTTGCAGTTCACATCATGTTGAACGAGGCTCGGACTGATTCAACCGCGCTCACCCACTGTTCTGTGAGGTGAGTCTCCCCCCAGAGATTTTGCATACAGGCAGTGGTTTTTCAAATTGAACTTTGGAGAAGTGAACCATGAGCACCCTGAAACCTGCCGCCACCGAAAACTACAAAATTGCCGACCTGAGCCTCGCGGCCTGGGGCCGCAAGGAACTGACCATTGCCCAGACCGAGATGCCGGGCCTGATGGCGATCCGCGAAGAGTTCGCCAAGTCGCAGCCGCTCAAGGGCGCGCGCATCACGGGCTCCCTGCACATGACGATCCAGACCGGCGTGCTGGTCGAAACGCTGCAGGCGCTCGGTGCCGAGGTGCGCTGGGCTTCGTGCAATATCTATTCGACCCAGGACCATGCGGCCGCGGCGCTGGTGGCAACCGGCACCCCGGTGTTTGCCTACAAGGGCGAGAGCCTGACGGACTACTGGGACTACACGCACCGCATCTTCGAGTTCGGCCCGAAGGGCTCCAAGACCGAAGGCCCGAACATGATCCTGGACGATGGCGGCGACGCCACGCTGCTGATGCACCTCGGCGCCCGCGCCGAGAAGGACATCAAGGTGCTCGCCAAGCCCGGCAGCGAAGAAGAGGTCTGCCTGTTCAACGCGATCAAGGCCAAGCTCAAGGTCGATCCGACCTGGTACAGCCGGCGCCTCAAAAACATCATCGGCGTGACCGAAGAGACCACCACCGGCGTGCATCGCCTCAACGAGATGTCGGCCAAGGGCAGCCTGATGCTGCGCGCCATCAACGTCAATGATTCGGTGACCAAGAGCAAGTTCGACAACCTGTACGGCTGCCGCGAATCGCTGGTCGACGGCATCAAGCGCGCGACCGACGTCATGATCGCGGGCAAGGTGGCGCTGGTCGCGGGTTACGGCGATGTCGGCAAGGGTTGCGCGCAAGCCCTGCGCGCCTTGTCGGCGCAGGTCTGGGTCACCGAGATCGACCCGATCAACGCGCTGCAGGCCGCGATGGAAGGCTTCAAGGTCGTGACCATGGAATACGCCGCCGACAAGTGCGACATCTTTATCACCTGCACCGGCAACCTGAACGTGATCACCTACAAGCACATGGCGGCCATGAAGGACCAGGCCATCGTCTGCAACATCGGCCACTTCGACAACGAGATCGACGTCGCCTCGCTGGCCAAGTGCAAGTGGGAAGAGATCAAGCCGCAGGTCGATCATGTGATTTTCCCGGTGAGCAGGAAGAAGGGTGGCAAGACGCCGGCCAAGCGCATCATCCTGCTGGCCAAGGGCCGCCTGGTGAACCTCGGCTGCGGCACCGGCCATCCAAGCTTCGTCATGTCATCGAGTTTTGCCAATCAGACCATCGCCCAGATCGAACTGTTCACCAAGCCCAAGGAGTACAAGGTCGGCAAGGTCTATGTGCTGCCCAAGCACCTCGATGAAAAAGTGGCGCGCCTGCACCTGAAAAAGGTCGGCGCCATGCTCAGCGAATTGAGCGACGAGCAAGCCGCCTACATCGGCGTCAACAAGGCCGGCCCCTACAAGGCCGACAGCTATCGCTATTGAAGAGACTCTTGTCATTGGGCTTGATTTGCCTGGATGTCATCCCGGATTCGATCCGGGATCCATGGATTGCGGGTCGGGCCCGCAATGACAGCCTCGGATCAGGTCCGGCATGACAAGGACACCTGATGCGTGCCGACCAACTACTCGTTCAACGCCATCTGGCCAGCAGCCGTTCGCAGGCCCAGCGTCTGATCGCCAACGGCCTGCAATGGCTCAAGGGCGAAGCGTGGAAGACGGTTGCCAAGAATGGCGACGAGATCCCGCCCGATGCCCTGTTGCGCCTGCTCGACGACTCGGAAGCCCGCTATGTGTCGCGTGGCGGGCTCAAGCTCGAAGGGGCGCTCAAGCAGCTCGGCCTCTCGGTCCAGGGGCTGGCCTGCCTCGATGTCGGCCAATCCACCGGCGGCTTCACCGACTGCCTGCTGCAGCAGGGCGCGGCCTCGGTGGTGGGCGTCGATGTCGGCAGCGCGCAATTGCACCCGCGGCTGCGTGCCGACCCGCGCGTGCTGTGCCTCGAAAAGGTCAATGCCCGATCCCTGGTCGCGGCTGATCTGCTGGCGGCCCAGGGTGGGGCAGCGGAGTTTGTGCCGGCGTTCGACCTGATCGTCGCCGACCTGTCCTTCATTTCACAGACGCTGGTGCTGCCGGCCATCGTGCCCTTGCTCAAGAGCGGCGGCACGCTGCTGACCCTGGTCAAGCCCCAGTTCGAGCTGCAGCCGGGCCAGGTCGGCAAGGGTGGTATCGTGAAAGACGCTTCCTTTTACCCGCTGGTCGAGCAGCGCCTGCGTGCGGCTTGCGCGGCGCTCGATCTGAGCGTCACGGCGTGGTTCGAGTCCGCGATCGAAGGCGGCGACGGCAACCGCGAGTTCTTCATATCTGCAAGCAAACTTTCCCCAACACTTTGAGACCTGCCATGAGTCGTAGCACACCCCTGCCTCTGAGCATCGAATTTTTTCCTCCAAAAACCGCCGAAGGTGTGGAAAAACTGCGCCGCGTGCGCCGGCAACTCTATGCGCTCAAGCCCGAGTTCTGCTCGGTCACCTTCGGTGCCGGAGGCTCGACCCAGGAGGGTACTTTCAGCACCGTGCGCGAGATCATGGCCGAGGGCATGAGCGCGGCATCGCACCTGTCCTGCATCGGCGCCACGCGGGCCACGGTGTCGAGTCAATTGGCCACGCTCAGGGCCATGGGCGTCAAGCGCCTGGTCACCCTGCGCGGCGACCTGCCCAGCGGCTACGGCACCGGCGGCGAGTTTCACCACGCCAGCGATCTGGTGGCCTTTATCCGGGCCGAGACCGGTGACGATTTTCGGATCGAGGTCGCGGCCTACCCCGAGGTCCATCCGCAGGCGCGCTCGCCGGCCAGCGACCTGCAGGCCTTTGCCGACAAGATCAGGGCCGGCGCCAACTCGGCCATCACCCAGTATTTCTACAACGCCGATGCCTACTTTCGCTTCGTCGAGGATGCCGATGCGCTCGGCGTGAATGTGCCGGTGGTGCCCGGCATCATGCCGATCACGAGTTCGACGCAGCTGATGCGCTTTTCCGATGCCTGCGGCGCCGAGATTCCGCGCTGGATCCGTCTGCGTCTGCAAAGCTTCGGCGACGACAGCGCGTCGATCAAGTCGTTTGGCCTCGACGTGGTGACGAGCCTGTGCGAGCAGCTGCTCGCCGGCGGCGCCCCCGGGCTGCATTTTTACAGCATGAACCAGAGCCTGGCGACGCTGGAGATTTGCGCGCGGCTGGCCTGAAAAGAAAATTTTCCGGACATCAAAACGCCCATCCACATGGCGCGCTCTATGGTTGACGATCCGCCGGCCGCATTGCCGCAAAAACAATGATGGCCAGCAGAGACAGCGCGGCTGCCGCGGCAAACGCCAGGCTTGGCGCATAGACCCACAAGGCGCCGGCCATCAGTGAAGCCGGCAGGTACAACAAACCGGTGACAAAGTTGTAGATGCCCACAGCCGTGGCACGTCGTTCGGGTTCAAGGTCGGCAATGAAAGCCTTGCTCTGTGACTCGTCAATTGCATAAAACAGCCCGTAAATCGCGAACACCGCCACCATTTCCCATCGCGTGCTGGCCAGCACCAGCCACAGGTTGATCGCCGCGTAGAGCGCATACCCCAACACAATGATTCGAGAGCGCCCCACCCGGTCGCCAAGCTTGCCCATCAGCGGAGCGGCCAGCACGCAGGTAGTATTGAACAGCGCGTAGAGCAGCACAATGTCGGTCACGCCAAAACCCAGCGCGTGGGCCTTGAGCAATATGAACCCGAGACTGAAGTAGGCCAGCGCGAATACTCCCGCTGGCATGAGAAAGCGTTTGAAACCGGGGCTGAGCAGTTGCCAGTTCTGATGCACGCTCTCGCGTTCGTGCGTCGCCCCGGGCTGCTCCGGGATGCGTGTGAGCACCGCCACGCTGATCACCGCAGGCACAAAGGCCACCAGAAACAGGGTGCTGTAGGTGCTGGCCGACTCTCCAAGCCACGACAGCAGCCCATAGGCGACGAGCGGCCCGAGTACGGCGCCGGCCTTGTCCAGCGCTTTGTGCACACCGAACGCATAGCCACGCGTGCCTTTCCCGCCGATGGACGACAACCATGCGTCACGTGGTGGCCCGCGAAAGCCCTTGCCGAGCCGCTCGATCACGCGAAAGAGGCTTAGGCCAACAACGGATGACGATACCAGCAAGATCAGCTTGGCCAGCGTGGAGAAGCCGTAACCGGCGGTGGCGAACCACTTGCGCCGTCCACTTCGATCCGACAGCCAACCGGCCAGGTAATTGAGCGATGACGCCGAAAAGTCCGCCAGCCCCTCGATCAGTCCCAACAGAGCGCTGGAGGCGCCGGCCACGGTGGTGAAGAAGATGGCGAAGACCGCAAAAATCATCTCCGAACTGAGGTCTGTGAGAAAGCTCACCAAGCCGAGCTTGAGCACGTCCGGATGGAGTCGCTGGGGCTCTTTGCTGGCAGGCTGGTTCATCGAGGGATTCTTCCTTTAGGCATTGCCTGGATTCTGCACCGCTGCAGCACCTGCGTCACGCGGCTGGCTGCTTCCAGCCTCTCACATGGGATAATTCCGGCGCGCATCTGCATTGCACTCCCTCGGTTTAATTCATGGAACTCTCTACCTGGCTGGCCTTCTTCGTCGCGTCCTGGGCGATCAGCATTTCTCCTGGCGCTGGCGCGCTGGCTGCCATGAGTGCCGGACTGAATCATGGCTTCCGCACCGGTTACATCACCGTTGTCGGACTGGTTCTGGGCATATGGACACAGCTGATCGTGGTTGGCGTCGGCCTGGGCGCACTGGTGGCCACCTCCAGCGCAGCCTTCCAGGTCGTCAAATGGTGCGGGGTAGCCTACCTGGTGTGGCTTGGCATCCAGCAATGGCGCGCGCCCGCCCGCCCGCTGGCCGTGCTGCAGGCGTCGGCCACGGCCGTCTCGGCGCGTTCGATGATCCTGCGCGGCTGGATGATCAATGCAGTGAACCCCAAGGGCACGGTATTCCTGCTCGCGGTGGTCCCGCAGTTTCTCAACCTCGGCAAGCCGCTCGCCCTGCAATACCTGGTCATTGGACTGACCCTGAGCTTTACCGACTTCGTGGTCATGGCGGGCTACACTGCGCTGGCCGCACGCGTGCTCAGCACCTTCAAGTCCGCAGCCCACATGCGCGCCATGAACCGCGTGTTTGGCTCGCTGTTCGTGCTGGCGGGCGCTTTTCTGTCGCTTTTCAAGCGCGTCGGCTGAGCGCCGCCCCAGGCCCGCAGACCAGGCCCCCGCCTCGTGCTATGCTGGTTTAGCAAGAAGTCCGACAGCCAGGCAGCACGCGCGCAAACCCTTGTTCATTTTCAGGAGTTCCGATGTTTCCCGAATACCACGATCTGATCATGCAACTCAAGAACACCGATCATCATTTCAACAGCCTGTTGGAGCGCCACCACGCGCTGGACGTCAAGGTCGTCAACATGGAGTCGCACATCGAAACTGGGACCCATGAAGAAATCGAGGTGCTCAAGAAAGAAAAACTGCGGATCAAGGACCAGATCTACACCATTCTCAGAAAGGCCAGCGGCTCGGCTTGACCCCTGCGCCTGAAAGATCAGTTCGCCAGGGCACGTTCGACCGCATGTTCCTGGCGCTTTGGCCCGATGACGCGGGACGCCAGGCGCTGGTCCGGCACATCGAATCGTGGACCTGGCCTGAAGCACGCAATCGCTACCTGCCGGTCGATTGGCATGTCACCCTGCATTTCTTGGGCAAGGTCGCATCCGGGCGGCTGGCGGAACTGGCGACAGGCTTGCGCGTGCCCTTCGATGCGTTCGATCTGGTGCTCGACCAGCCCGAGCGCTGGCCACGCGGTCTGGCCGTGCTCGGCGCGTCCGCGCTTCCCGAGCAGCTTGCGGACTTGCACCATCGGCTGGCTCGGGCCATCGCGCTCTTGGGCCTGCCCGTGGAGCAGCGTCGCTACCGGCCTCACGTCACCCTGGCGCGGCATGCACCGGCAGCCCTGCCACCGTCGCACGGCATCCCGGTGGTATGGCCGGTACGAGGCTATACCCTGGTGCTCTCTACCGGCAGGCCCGAGGAACGATACCGGGTGATCGAAAGCTATGGCAGGCGAAGCTGAAGCGACGCGGCCGGTTTAATGGGTGTCCGCGCCGCCTGGCGAACGGCTTAGAGACCGCGCGCCCAGGCAGGGCGCAGGCGCGCGGCCTGCGGGCGTCCGATCGCGTTCCTCACTTCCAGCAGCAGCCGCTCTTTTTCGGCCCCCAACACGCCCTTGAGGACCAGCCAGTTCGACGCATGATCGCTGCGGAACACGGTGCGCTTGAGATCGAGCGCCTGAAGCAATTGCTCCATCTCGCAGAAAAGTTCCTGCTGATCGAGCGGCTCCCACTGCGCAAAGCCCTGGCGGAACCGCTGCTCGCCCTGCGGAAAACTGACCACCAGCGTTGCCAGAAATTCGGGCTGGGTCAGATTCACAAGGCGCGCCGAATTTTCGGCGTGCTGTTTGGACAGCACGCGACCGCCAAGCCCGTTGAGCAGCATCACCGAGCGGCTGATGCCGGCGGCCCCCAATTTGTCCAGGGCGTCCCGGGTTGAGTCAAGGGTTTCACCCTTGCTCACCTTGCGCAGAACCTCGTCATCGCCCGACTCCGCACCGACGTAGGCCAGCGTCAGGCCGGCTTCGCGCATTTCCAGCAACTCCTGCGCCGATTTGTTGCGCAGGTTGCGCGGCAGACAGTAGATTGAAATGCGCCGGACTCTGGGCAGATGCTCCTTGATCGCGCCAAGCAAGTTCATGAGCCGGCGCGTGGACAGCGCCATGGCATCGCCATCGCCAAGAAAAACCCGCTGCACATGGGTCGCAAACTGTTCGCCGCAGCGCCGAATCGTCTCCAGGGTTTCCTGTTCATCGCGAGCATGGAACTTCTTTTGCGGCGCGGTGTACATCTCGCAGTAAGTGCACCTGTTCCAGGAACAGCCGTTGGTGACCGGCAGGATCAGCGACTGCGCTTCGCTGGGCGGCCGAAAAACCGGGTCGACATACCGAATTGGGAAATCTTGATTCAATTGGTGCTCATCTCGATTGGCGTCATGAAGAACGCATCTTCGCACTTCCCGCTATTTCAGCGCGGCCAGTTCGCGGCTGAGCTGTCGCACGGTGCCGGTCAGGCCCAGCGCGATATTTTCCATGAGGCGGATCTTGATCGCGGGCGCATCGGCTTCCAGCTGCATGAAGGCCGAGCGCGTCAGCAGCCTGCATTCGACGCTTGCCAGCGCCGTCACATTGGCCGAGCGCGGTGAGTGGTCCATGAAGGCCACTTCGCCGAAGGTGGTCCCCGCGCTGAAGGCGTCGAGCCGTGCAATGCCGTCCTGGGTCGGGATGCTGACCATGGCTTCGCCGCAGGTGATCACAAACAGTTCATCCGAAGCCTGGCCCACCGTGATGATCGATTGCCCCTTGTGATAACTTCGAGTCACCAGAACGCGCTCGAGCAAGGCAAGCTCGTCTGCGCCGAGTCCCTTGAACAAGGCGCAGTCAGCCAAGGCCATGCGGCTCTCGGCTGACGGGTGTGGCAGGCGCTGCGCCAGCAGCAGATCCTCGCCGTACTCGAGCGCAAAGTCGTCGTCGGCAAAAAAGGCCTGAGTGTCTGCGCCGGCATCGGTCAGGCTTTGCCACCACGGGCTGGCCTCGGTGAAGACCAGGCGCTTGCCTCTTTCTTGCAGGGCGCGCTGCGTTTGCGCAAGCAGCAGCGCGGCCGGCCGGTTGACGCCCTGCACCAGCTTGAGGTTCAGGATGAAGACCTCGCTTGCCTCGGCACGCGCCATGAGCCTGCGGATGACCTCTTCCACCGAGCCAAACACCAGCGCCCCGTGCAGGTGGTACAGGCGCAGGCGATCGCCCACGCTCTTGAGGTGTTCTGCGGCCACTGCGCTGCGGCGCCGCCGCGACGCCACCCCGCGGCGCGTGGTGGACCAGCGCACCGGCGACATGGACCGTTGCGAGCCATCGAACAAGTGCAAACCCAGGTCTGCGGCGAGCGCCCGGCAAACGGCGACGCCGCGCGCGCTGTTGCCCTGCGCGTCCAGCGGCGGCGAAAAAACCGCAATCGCCAGCCGTCCCGGCTGCACCGCCAGCACGCCGCCGCCGACCCCGCTTTTGGCCGGCAAGCCGGTCTGGTAGAGCCAGTCGCCCGAGGCGTCGTACATGCCGCAGGTCGCCATCACCGACAGGACGTGGCGCACATAGTCCTGCGCCAGCGCCCGAACGCCGGTCTGCGGATTCACGCCGCCGTTGGCCAGCGTTGCGCCCATCAGGGCGAGGTCACGGCAGGTGACACGGATCGCGCATTGCTGAAAATAGGTTTCCAGCGTGGCTGTGGGTTCGCTGCCGAGCACCGAAAAGTTGCGCAGCATCCAGCCGATGGCCCGATTGCGGTGCCCGGTGGCGCTCTCGGAATGGTAGACCCGCTCGTCGATGTCCAAATCACGCCCGGCATAGCGCGACAGCATGTCCAAGATGCTGGCTGTCCTTTGCTCCGCGCTGTCGCCCGCAATCAGGCCGCAGGCTGCGATGGCGCCCGCATTGATCATCGGGTTCATCGGTTTGCCGGTCAGCGGCTCCAGACTGATGGCGTTGAATGCGTCACCCGAGGGCTCGACCCCGATCTTTTCCAGGACCGCCGCCTCGCCGTTCTGCTCCAGGGCGAGCCCATAGGTCAGCGCCTTCGAGATCGACTGGATGGTGAAGGCCTGGCGCGAGTCTCCGACCTCATAAACCTGTCCGTCGTGGGTGGCAATACAGATGCCAAACCACTGCGGATCTGCCCGTGCCAGTTCGGGGATGTAGTCGGCGACTTTGCCCTCTGAAAGATCGGCATGGCGCGCATGAAGGGCGGCAAGGTAATCGTGAATCGGTGAAGGGGGCATGGCGGTTTGCTGCATTGTTGCCATCGTCCAATGCAAAATGCATGCCGGCGATCAGCCTTCGCAGGGATCAGCGTAAACCCATAGAATGGCTCAATGATCCATTCCGAGAGGACTCACATGGGCAATCTCCAATTCGCGCTAGCAGCACCTTGACACGATGGAGAAACTGATGCTCGGCCCAAGGGCGCGTCAAGCCTGACTTGGGAGCTCATGCGCTCGATCAAGCCTTTCGACCGTATCGGGCGTCGCGACCTGCGCCTGGGTTCAGGGATGGTGCTGTTCACCTACCTGACCGTGCACTTGGTCAATCATGCGCTCGGCCTGATCTCGGTCGACGTTGCAGAGGCCGGCTTGCGCCTTGTCGTGGCGTTTTGGCACAGCGCCGCGGGCACCGTGCTGCTTTATGGTGCGGCTGCGACGCACATCGCGCTGGCCTTGCTCGCGGTTTATGAGCGGCGCACCCTGCGCATGCCTGCGTCGCAGGCGCTGCGCACCGCGCTCGGACTGTGGATGCCGGTGGTTCTGATTACCCATTTCAGCGGGACGCGCCTGGCCTTCGACTACTACCACCTGTCGTCGGACTATGCACGCATTGTCCCCGCCTTGTGGACGCCAACGGCAGAAGGGCGCCAGCTCGCCCTGCTCGTGCCAGGCTGGATCCACGGCTGCCTGGGGCTCAAGTTCGCCTTCGGCGGCAAGAAGTGGTACGTTCGCATGCTGCCTGTGCTGTTTGGGGCTGCGCTGCTGTTGCCGGTGCTGGCCGGACTTGGATTTGTGGCGATGGGCCGCGAGCTGGGGCAGGCACTGCCCGCAGTGCCGTCATTGCTGCGGCTTGATGAACATTACGTGCAGCTCGGCCTGGTGCACGACGGCGTGCTTGCCGTGTACGTGGCCATCATCGCGCTGGTGCTCGCTGCGCGCCCTATGCGCTCGATGGTCGAGCGACAGCGCAAGGCCCTGGTCACGATCAGCTACCCCGGACACAAGGTGCAGGTGCCGCGCAGCTGGACCGTGCTCGAAGCAAGCCGCAGCTTCGGCATTCCGCACCTGTCGCTGTGCGGCGGCAACGCGCGCTGCTCGACGTGTCGCGTGCGAATTGATGCCGGCGCAGAGCACTGCGCGCCGCCATCGGTCGCCGAGCAGAAGCTGCTCTCACGCATGCGAGCCGACAAGGACGTCCGGCTCGCCTGCCTGCTGCGACCGACGGGTGACATCAGCGTCGTGCCCCTGTTCACTGCCGCAGGCGCCCTTTCGAGCCGCGGTGAAGAGCCGCAGCAGAGGATCGAGCGAACTGCAGTCATCCTGGTGGCCGACCTTTGCCGCTCGGGAAAGTCGACCTCTTCGCACCGGTCGGCGCATGACATGGCCTATGCCCTCAACCTCTTCTACGAGGCGTTCGGTGACGCCGTGCTGTCCGCCGGCGGAACGCCCTGCGGCTACGCCGGCCACGAAGCCATCGCGGTCTTCGGCCTGAAGGGGGAATTGCAGGCGGCCTGTCGCCAGACCCTCGAGGCCATGGCGCTGATCGAGGGCGCCGTGCAGGGCCTCAACGCCAGGCTGGCAACGGACATCGGAGCGCTCGGCCAACTCGTGCTGTCAGCCCATGCCGGGTCCGTCGTGTTCGGCCCGATGGGCCATCGCGACGCAAGAACACTCGCCGCCGTTGGGCCAGCTGTCGACGTGACCAAGTGGCTGCGTGACGAGGCGCAGCGCGAGGGTTGGCGCTGCGTCATATCCGAAACCGTGCTGCAACGCGCCGGTGAAAGCGCAAAGTCGGTGACCTGGCACATGGCCGGCTTCGACCAGCAAGACGAGCCACTGCGTGTCTGCGCGGGTGTGTCGTTGAGCGCGTGCCTCGGGCAGCAGGTAGGGGGCCTTTGAGTTCCCAGCAACCGGCGGGGCAGGGTAGGCGTTGGAGCAATGCGAACCATGCCTTGAACGAAGAAAAGCGCAGGGGAAGGAGACAGGGCGCAAGCCCAACTGGAGCAGAATTGGAGCAGTTCGCTGCGTTTCGCCAATTTTCGCAAGCGACGCTTGCGCCAGTTTTCTTTAGACCATTGATTTTATTGAAAAAATTTGGTCGGAATGAGAGGATTCGAACCTCCGACCCCTTCGTCCCGAACGAAGTGCGCTACCAGGCTGCGCTACATTCCGAAATTTGCGTTACCAGTTACAGTTTAACCCAACGATGCTCAAACCTGAGCGGGCGGGTCAATACTGGCGCTCCAGCAATTGAGCGGCCAGCTCTATCAAGCACTCTGTGTGCGGCCCCGCTGGAAACAGTCTGGCCGCAGCAATGGCGCGCTGCGCCTCCTGTGTCGCCGCCAGTCGGGCGACATCGAGCGCACCGGTTAACTTGACGATGTCGACGACCTGATCGAGCATGGCAACACCGCCGGTTTCAATGGCGGTCTTGACGACATTGCGTTGCGCCGGAGTGCCGCGCTGCATGGCGGCAATCAGGGGCAGGGTTGTCTTGCCTTCGCGCAAATCGTCGCCCACGTTCTTTCCCATGACGGCGGCCTCGCCGGTGTAGTCGAGCACGTCGTCGATGACCTGGAAGGCGGTGCCTATGGCCTGTCCGTAGGCGGCACACAGTTCTTCCAGCTCCGGCGCGCTGCCAGAGAGAATTGCGCCGACTCTGGCACTGGCTTCAAACAATTTTGCGGTCTTGGAGCGAATGACCTGGATGTATCCGCTCTCGTCGAGGGCCGCGTTGTGCATGTTCATCAACTGCATCACTTCACCCTCGGCGATGACATTGGTGGCATCGGCCAGCACTTCCATGAC
>Ga0315271_10002003_pt1 | contig 12611 bp, 12 predicted proteins | sample C3_top_MG_FD_204664 | JGI IMG/M metagenome (GOLD analysis project Ga0315271, IMG submission 204664) | Sediment microbial communities from Yellowstone Lake, YNP, Wyoming, USA - C3_top | ecosystem: Environmental > Aquatic > Freshwater > Lake > Sediment | place: USA: Wyoming | collected 2017-08-01
GCGGTCGACTGGAGCTCTGCGTTGGGCTACGTCGCCGATGGCTTGAAGCGCATCAAGGCCGAGTTCGGTGCGGCTGCGATCGGCGCCTTGGGCTCGGCCAACGCCACGGTGGAAGAACTGCACTTGCTGGCCAAGCTCACACGCGGGCTGGGCAGCGAGAGCGTCGATCACCGCATGCGCCACGCCGATTTCGATAACCGGGCAGCACCCGGCGGCGCACGCTGGCTAGGCACCAGCATTGCCTCGCTCGCGACCGTGCAGCGCGCCTTCGTGATCGGCTCCTTCCTGCGCAAGGACCACCCCCTGTTCGCGCAGCGGCTGCGCCAGGCCGCGCGCCACGGTGCGCAGTTGCACAGCCTGCATGCGGTGCACGATGGCTGGGCCATGCCTTTGGCGACGCAGTTCACCGCGGCGCCGAGCGGCTGGGTCGATGCGCTGGCGCAAGTTGCTGCGGCGCTGGCGCGGGCCTCGGGCGCCGCCGCGCCAGTGCCGGCCGATCCGAGTGCCGCGGCCCAGAAGATCGCTGCGTCGCTGCACAGCGGCGAGCGCAAGGCCGTGTTGCTCGGCAACGCAGCCGCGCAGCATCCACAGGCCTCGCAGCTGCTCGCGCTGGCGCAGTGGATCGCAGGCCAAACCGGCGCCACAGTCGGCTACCTGAGCGAGGCCGCGAACAGTGTCGGCGCGCAACTGGTGGGCGCCGTGCCAGGCCAGGGAGGCCTGAACGCCGGCCAGATGCAGACCCGGCCGATGAAAGCCTTGTTGTTGCTCGGCGTCGAGCCGGTCCTCGACGCGGCCGATGCCGCCGCGGCGCGGGCCGCCTTGTCAGGCTCGGGTCTGGTGGTGTCGATGAGCCCGTTCAAGGACGCCAACGCCGAGTTGGCCGACGTCTTGCTGCCGGTGGCGCCGTTCAGTGAAACCGCCGGCGCCTTCGTCAACGCCGAAGGCCGGCTGCAGAGTTTTCATGGCGTCGTGCGCCCGCTCGGGGAAACGCGCCCGGCCTGGAAGGTGCTGCGCGTGCTCGGCAACTTGCTCGGCCTGGCCGGCTTCGAGCACGACACGGCCGAAGAGGTGCGTGCCGAGGCGCTGGGCGACGTGAGCACGATCACCGGGCGGCTGGACAACCGCACTGGCGTCGCCTTGGCCGCGATGCCCGCGTCGACGGCGCTCGAGCGCATCGCCAATGTGCCGATCTACCACGCCGACGCATTGGTGCGGCGCGCACCATCGCTGCAGGCCACGGCAGACGCCCGCGCACCATTGCTTGGGTTGCCCAGCGTGCTGTGGCGACAACTGGGATTGAAGGCCGGCGACAGCGTTCGGGTCAGCCAGGGCGCAGCCTCGGCCACGTTACCCGCGCGCGAAGAGGCCTCGCTTGCCGCCAATGCCGTGCGCATCGCCGCCGGCCACGCCAGCACCGCCACGCTGGGTGCGATGTTCGGCGCGATCGCGGTCGAAAGGGTGAAGCCATGATCGACTGGCTGCTCGCCGTTGCGCAGAGTTACCCGAACAGCTGGCTCGTGCTGTGGAGCCTGATCAAGATCATCGCCGTGCTGCTGCCGCTGCTCGGCTGCGTGGCCTACCTCACCCTGTGGGAGCGCAAGGCCATCGGCTGGACGCAGATCCGCCCGGGGCCCAACCGCGTCGGCCCGTGGGGCTTGCTGACGCCGATCGCCGATTCGGTCAAGTTGATCTTCAAGGAAATCATCCGCCCGACTGCAGCCAACAAGGCGCTGTTTTTCCTCGGCCCTGTGATGACCATCATGCCGGCGTTGGCAGCCTGGGCGGTCGTGCCGTTCGGCCCCGACATCGCGCTGGCCAACGTCAACGCCGGCCTGCTGTTCCTGATGGCGATCACCTCGATGGAGGTCTACGGCGTGATCATCGCGGGCTGGGCCTCGAACTCGAAGTATGCCTTCCTCGGTGCGCTGCGTGCCTCGGCGCAGATGGTGTCGTACGAGATCGCGATGGGCTTCGCGCTGGTCGTGGTTCTGATGGCCGCCGGCAGCATGAACATGACCGACATCGTGATGAGCCAGTCGCGCGGCCACGCGGCGTCGATGGGCCTGAGCTTCCTGTCGTGGAACTGGCTGCCGCTGCTGCCGATCTTCGTCGTCTACTTCATCGCCGGCCTGGCCGAGACCAACCGCCACCCGTTCGACGTGGTCGAGGGCGAGTCGGAAATCGTCGCCGGTCACATGATCGAGTACTCGGGCATGAGCTTTGCCATGTTCTTCCTGGCCGAGTACGCCAACATGATCCTGGTCAGCACGCTGTGCGTGTTGTTGTTCCTGGGCGGCTGGCTGCCGCCCATCGATTCGGCGCTCTTCAACTGGATTCCAGGCTGGATCTGGCTCGGCCTCAAGGTCTTCGTCATCGTGACGATGTTCCTCTGGGTGCGCGCCACCTTCCCGCGCTTTCGCTACGACCAGATCATGCGTCTGGGCTGGAAGATCTTCATCCCGGTCACGCTGATCTGGCTGGTGGTGGTCGGGTTGTGGATCCAGTCGCCCTGGAATATCTGGAAATGATGACCACACCCGAAGCGTCCTTCGGCCGCCCACCCTCAAGGGAGCAACGCCAGCGGACCGGCAGAGCCGGCTGCGCGGCGTTTGCCCGGCAGTGTCCCGTGTTGGCTGCTTCGGAGTAAGAACGATGTCCGCTCTGACTGCCGTCAAGGACTTCACCAGCAGCTTTCTGCTGCTCGAATTGTTCAAGGGCATGGCCGTCACCGGCCGGCACTTCTTCGCGCGCAAGATCACGGTCCAGTTTCCCGAAGAGAAGACGCCGCTGTCGCCGCGCTTTCGCGGGCTGCACGCGCTGCGCCGCTACGAAAACGGCGAAGAGCGCTGCATCGCCTGCAAGCTGTGCGAGGCCGTCTGCCCGGCGCTGGCGATCACGATCGAATCCGAGGTGCGCGACGACGGCTCGCGCCGCACCACGCGCTACGACATCGACCTGACCAAGTGCATCTTCTGTGGCTTTTGCGAAGAAAGCTGCCCGGTCGATTCAATCGTCGAGACCCACATCTTCGAGTACCACGGCGAGAAGCGCGGCGACCTGTACTTCACCAAGGAAATGCTGCTGGCGGTCGGCGATCGCTACGAGACAGAAATCGCTGCCGCCAGGGCGGCCGACGCGCCGTACCGTTGAACCGCATGAACACCACCACCCTCCTGTTCGATGTCTTCGCCGCCGTGCTGCTCGGTGCCGCGTTCGGCGTCATCACCGCGCGCAGCACGGTGCATGCCGCGCTGTACCTGGTGCTGGCCTTCTTCAGTGCAGCCTGTGTCTGGATGCTGCTCAAGGCGGAGTTCCTGGCCATCGCGCTGGTGCTGGTTTATGTCGGCGCGGTGATGGTGCTGTTCCTGTTCGTCGTGATGATGCTCGATATCAACACCGACAGCATGCGGTTCAACTTCTGGCGCCACTTTCCGCTGGCCGGGCTGGTTGGCGCGTTGATCGCGTTGGAGATGACCCTGGTGCTGCGCGGCGGCTTCGATCTCTCGCTGGCCAAGCCATTCAGCGCTGCCGAGCTGAAGCTCGGCAATACCAAGCAACTCGGCGTCGAGCTCTATACCAACTACCTGTATCCGCTGCAGTTGGCGGCCGTCTTGCTGCTGGTGGCCATCATCGCGGCCATCGCATTGACGCTGCGCGAACGCAAGGATTCACGCCACGTCGACGCATCGCAGCAGGTGCGAGCGAAGAAGGCCGACCGCGTGCGCCTGGTCAAGATGGCGCCCGTGGTCGATGACGCGCCGGAGAAGACCTGATGTCGGGCACGCTGACCCTGTCGCATTTCCTCTCGCTCGGCGCGATCTTGTTTTCGCTGTCGGTGATCGGCATCTTCCTCAATCGCCGCAACCTGATCGTGCTGCTGATGGCCATCGAGCTGATGCTCCTGGCCGTGAACCTGAACTTCATCGCCTTCTCGCACTACCTGGGCGACATGGACGGTCAGGTCTTCGTCTTCTTCATCCTCACCGTGGCGGCGGCCGAATCGGCCATCGGCCTGGCGATCCTGGTCGTGCTGTTCCGCAGTCGCGAGTCGATCAATGTGCAGGATCTCGACCGCTTGAAGGGCTAAGACATTGAACCCCCACGCTCACATTCGTTGGCTGCCCCCGGGCTCTGCCAAGGGCCCCTTCGTGGCCCATGGGGCGCAGGCCACCCTTGGGGCAGCCACGCGGGTGGCCTGATCGCAATATGACCACCCTGTCCCAGAACCTGTTGCTCGTGGTGCCGCTTGCACCCTTGCTCGGTTGCCTCGTCGCCGGCTTCTTCGGCCAGGCCATCGGCCGCCGCGGCGCGCACATGGTCACGATCCTCGGCGTGCTGGTCTCCTTCATCGTCTCGGCGCTGGTGCTCAAGCGCGTGGCACTTGACGGCGCTCGATTCGACGCCACGGTCTACGAATGGATGGTGCTGGGCGGCCTGAGGATGGAGATCGGCTTTCTGGTCGACGGTCTGAGCGCGATGATGATGGCGGTCGTGACCTTCGTCTCGCTGATGGTTCACATCTACACCATCGGCTACATGGAGGAGGACGACGGCTACCAGCGCTTCTTCTCCTATATCTCGCTGTTCACCTTCAGCATGCTGATGCTGGTGATGAGCAACAACTTCCTGCAGCTGTTCTTCGGCTGGGAGGCGGTTGGCCTGGTGTCGTACCTGCTGATCGGTTTCTGGTTCAAGCGGCCGAGCGCGGTCTTCGCCAACATGAAGGCATTCATCGTCAACCGCGTCGGCGATTTCGGCTTCATCCTCGGCATCGGCTTGATCGTCACGTACGCCGGCACGCTGAACTACGCCGAGGCCTTCGCCAAGGGCAGCGAGCTGTCGCGCATCGTGTTCCCGGGCAGCGACTGGATGCTGATCAGCGTGGCCTGCATATGCCTGTTCATCGGAGCGATGGGCAAGAGCGCCCAGTTCCCGCTGCATGTCTGGCTGCCCGATTCGATGGAAGGCCCGACGCCGATCTCGGCGCTGATCCACGCCGCAACCATGGTCACGGCCGGCATCTTCATGGTCGCTCGCATGAGCCCGCTGTTCGAGTTGTCGGACGCGGCCCTGTCGTTCGTTCTCGTCATCGGTTCGATCACGGCACTGTTCATGGGCTTTCTGGGCATCATCCAGAACGACATCAAGCGTGTGGTGGCCTATTCGACCCTGAGCCAGCTCGGCTACATGACGGTGGCATTGGGCGTGTCGGCGTACTCGGTGGGCGTCTTTCACCTGATGACGCACGCCTTCTTCAAGGCCCTGCTGTTCCTGGCCGCCGGCTCGGTGATCATCGGCATGCACCATGACCAGGACATCCGCAACATGGGTGGCCTGCGCAAGTACATGCCGATCACCTGGATCACCTCGCTGGTCGGCTCACTGGCGCTGATCGGCACGCCGCTGTTCGCCGGCTTCTACAGCAAGGACAGCATCATCGAGGCGGCGCACGCCAGCCACCTGCCCGGCGCCGGCTTCGCGGCTTTTGCCGTCACGGCCGGCGTGTTCGTCACCGCTTTCTACTCGTTCCGGATGTATTTCCTGGTCTTCCATGGCGCCGAACGTTTCCACCACAAGCCGTTCCCGGGTGAGCACGACCATCACGGCGACGATGCGCAGCATCACGACGCGACGCCGCACGAGTCGCCGTGGGTCGTGACCGCACCGCTGGTGCTGCTGGCGCTGCCATCGGTGTTCATCGGCTACTGGACGATCGGTCCGATGCTGTTCGGCGAGTTTTTCAAGGATTCCATTGCCGTGGATGCCGCTCGCCACCCGGCCATGCACGAGCTGGCCGAGGGCTTTCACGGTGCGGCCGCGATGGCCTTGCACAGTCTGACTTCGCTGCCGTTCTGGCTGGCCCTGGCCGGTGTCGTCACCGCCGGGTGGTTCTACCTCGTGCAGCCGGCGGTGCCGGCGGCGATCAAGGCCCGGTTCGCCTGGATCTACACCCTACTCGACAACAAGTACTACATGGACTGGTTCAACGAGCACGTGCTTGCCGCCGGTGCGCGCCTTGTCGGCATGGGTCTGTGGAAGGGCGGCGACGGTGCCGTCATCGACGGCGTGCTGGTCAACGGCTCGGCGCGCGTGGTTGGCGCCGTCGCGCAACTGACCAGGCTCCTGCAGACCGGCTACCTGTATTTCTACGCGCTGGTCATGCTGCTGGGCCTGTTCGGCCTGATGACGTGGCAGTTGTGGCCGCAGGTGCGCCATCTGTTCGGCCAATAAGAAGAGCATTCGAAAGAGACAACGATGGGCCTGTTGAGCGTTGCGATCTGGCTGCCGATTCTGGTCGGCTGCGTCCTGCTCGCGCTCGGCCGCGACGAACATGCAGGCATCGTGCGCTGGATCGCGCTGGCCGGCGCGGTGGCCAGCCTATTGGTCACGCTGCCGCTGATCACGCAGTTCGACGTCACCAGCGCCGCGATGCAGTTCCAGGAGAAGCTGCCCTGGATTGACCGCTTCAAGGTCTTCTACCACCTCGGCGTCGACGGCATCGCGGTCTGGTTCGTGCCTCTCACGGCGTTCATCACGGTCGTTGTCGTGATCTCGGCCTGGCAGGTCATCACCGAGCGCGTGAACCAGTACATGGGTGCGTTCCTGATCCTGTCGGGGCTGATGGTCGGCGTCTTCTGCGCGCTCGACGGCCTGCTGTTCTACGTCTTCTTCGAAGCCACCTTGATTCCGATGTACATCATCATCGGCGTCTGGGGCGGTCCGCTGCGCGTCTACGCGGCATTCAAGTTCTTCTTGTACACGCTGCTCGGTTCGCTGCTGATGCTGATCGCGCTGCTGTACCTGTACTTCAAATCGGGTGGCAGCTTCGCCATCCTCGATTGGCACAAGCTGCCGCTGCCGCTCTCGACGCAGAGCCTGCTTTTCTTTGCCTTCTTCGCCGCCTTCTCGGTCAAGGTGCCGATGTGGCCGGTGCACACCTGGTTGCCCGACGCCCACGTCGAGGCACCGACCGGCGGCTCGGTGGTGCTGGCGGCCATCATGTTGAAGCTCGGCGCCTACGGTTTCTTGCGCTTTTCGCTGCCGATCGCGCCCGACGCCAGCCGCGAGTGGGCCTGGTTCATCATCGCGCTGTCGCTGATTGCGGTGGTCTACATCGGCTTGGTGGCGCTGGTGCAGCAGGACATGAAGAAGCTCGTTGCCTACTCGTCGATCGCACACATGGGCTTCGTCACGCTGGGGTTCTTCATTTTCAGCGAACTCGGTGTCTCCGGCGGCATTGCGCAAATGATCAGCCATGGCTTCATTTCGGGCGCCATGTTCCTGTGCATCGGCGTGCTCTACGACCGCATGCACTCGCGCCAGATCGCCGACTACGGTGGCGTGGTCAACACCATGCCCAAGTTCACCGCCCTGGCGCTGTTCTTCGCCATGGCCAATTGCGGCCTGCCCGGCACCAGCGGCTTCGTCGGCGAGTGGATGGTGATCCTGGGTGCAGTCAAGGCCAGCTTCTGGCTCGCCGCATTGGCCGCGACCACCCTGGTCTTCGGCGCCGCATACACCCTGTGGATGATCAAACGGGTGTACTTCGGCGAGGTCGCAAACGAACATGTCAAGGCCCTTGCCGACCTCAACGCCCGCGAAACCCTGATGCTCTCGCTGCTGGCCGCGGCCGTGCTGTGGATGGGCGTCTACCCCAAACCCTTCACCGACGTGATGCACGTGTCGGTGACCCAGCTGCTGCAGCATGTGGCGCAGAGCAAGCTCAACTGACCGGCAAAGCAGACCATGAACTGGCAGGTGATTTATCCCGAGATCGTGTTGCTGGTCATGGCCTGCGTCATTGCCATCGTCGATCTGTTCGTCAGCACACGGCGCATCACCTTCTGGCTGACCCAGGCCACGCTGGCCAGTGTCGGTTTGCTGCACCTGGCCGCACTCAATGCCGGCCAGTCGCTGTACGGCATGCAGGGCATGGTCGTGGCCGACCCGCTCGGCCACCTGCTGGTCTTCTTCGCTGCGCTGGCGGTGATGGTCACACTGGCCTACGCCCAGCCCTACATTGCGCCGCGCGAGCTGCAGAAGGGCGAGCTCTACACGCTGTCGCTGTTCGTGCTGCTGGGTGTGGCGGTGATGGTTTCGGCCAACAACTTCCTGGTCGTCTACCTCGGCCTCGAGCTGATGAGCCTGTCGCTGTATGCGCTGACTGCGTTGCGCCGGGATAGCGCCATGGCCACCGAGGCGGCGATGAAGTACTTCGTGCTCGGTGCGCTGGCCTCGGGTTTCCTGCTCTACGGCCTGTCGATGATGTATGGCGCCACGGGCAGCCTGGAAATCCCGAAGGTGTTCGACGAGATCGGCACCGGCCAGGCCAACAAGCAGGTGCTGGTCTTCGGCCTGGTCTTCATCGTTGCCGGCCTGGGCTTCAAATTCGGCGCCGCGCCGTTCCACATGTGGGTTCCCGACGTCTATCACGGCGCACCGACGGCGGTCACGCTGCTGATTGCCGGTGCGCCCAAGCTGGCGGCTTTCGGCATCGCGATACGCTTGCTGGTCGAGGGCATGCTCGGCCTGGCGGCAGATTGGCAGCAGATGTTGATGGTGTTGGCATTGGCTTCGCTGTTCATCGGCAACCTGGCGGCGATCGCGCAGACCAACTTGAAGCGGCTGCTGGCCTATTCGGCGATTGCACAGGTCGGCTTCGTCGTGCTCGGCATGACGGCCGGTGTGATCAGCGGCAGTACGAGTGCAGGCGGCATTGCCTACAGCTCGGCACTGTTCTACATGGTGACCTATGTCCTGACCACGCTGGGTTCGTTCGGCGTGATCATGCTGCTGGCGCGCCAGGGCTTCGAGAGCGAAGAGATCAGCGACCTGGCCGGCCTCAATCAGCGCAGCCCGTGGATGGCCGCGGTGATGGCGCTGTTCATGTTTTCACTGGCCGGCATCCCGCCTGCGATCGGGTTTTACGCCAAACTCTCGATCCTGCAAGCCGTGGTTGCGACCAATCTCGCCGGCTATCTGTGGATGGCCGTGATTGCCGTGCTGCTTTCGCTGATCGGCGCGTTCTACTACCTGCGTGTGGTCAAGGTGATGTACTTCGACGAGCCTGCCGCCGACGCCAGGCGCATCTACGGCGAGCGCGGCGTGCAGGCGCTGCTGGCCGTCAATGGCGCCGCGGTGGTGCTGTTGGGCCTGTTGCCCGGCGGTCTGATGGAAATGTGCAAGAGCGCCATCGTCCGCGCGCTGGCGACATGACGACCCCCCCCTCGCTGCCCCCGGGGGGCACTCAGGCCGCTTCGGAGCGGTCCGGCGCGGCCTGAGTTCGCGCTGCGCGATGGGGTCCGAGCGCGATTCGCATCTGACGGAGGCCCTGGTCAGCGCCGAACAGGTCTGGCTGGGCCGCTTCCTCGACGTGCGCCGTGACACCGTGGCCCTGCCCGACGGCGTGCAGACCAGCCGCGAGTACATCGTGCACCCGGGTGCGGTGATGGTGCTGCCGCTGTTGGCCGATGGGCACCTGGTGATGGAGCGCCAGTACCGCTACCCGATGGGCCGCGTGATGCTGGAGTTCCCGGCCGGCAAGATCGACGCCGGCGAGGCGCCATTGGCCTGCGCCATGCGCGAGCTGGCCGAGGAAACCGGCTACCGCGCCAAGAGCTGGGCCCACGCCGGCATCGTGCACAACGCGATCGCGTATTCCACTGAAGGTATCGAGATCTGGTTCGCGCGCGATCTCACAGCAGGTGCCGCGCGCCTGGATAGCGGTGAATTCCTCGATGTCGTGACGCACTCCACGGCCGAGCTCGAGGCGATGTGCGCCAGTGGCGAAGTCACCGATGCCAAGACGCTGATCGGGCTGCTTTGGTTGCAAAAGTGGCAGGCCGGGCAGTGGCCGCTGGTCTGGCAGGCAGCGCCATGACCATGCTTGACCTATGATGAACCAGCCATGAAAGTCATCGACCTGCGCTGCCACAACGGCCATGGTTTCGAGGGCTGGTTCGCCAGCGACGACGAATTCCTCGACCAGAATGGCCGTCAGATGATCGCCTGCCCGCTGTGCGCCGACACCGTGATCGTGCGCCTGCCCAGCGCGCCGCGCCTGAACCTGTCGGGTGCGCGCGAGGCTCGGGCGCCGGTCGCGGCGCCGCGATCCGACCCGCAGGCGCAGTGGATGAAGGCCATGCGCCACCTGCTCGCCAACACCGAAGATGTCGGTGAACGCTTTGCCGACGAGGCCCGCCGCATCCATTACGGCGAAGTGCCCGAGCGCGGCATTCGCGGCCAAGCCAGCGAGCAGGAGCGCGAGGCGCTGCTCGAGGAAGGCATCGAGGTCATGCCGCTGCCTTTGCCCGCGGCGCTGAAAGAGCCGCTGCAATAGCGCGGCGGCTGCAAGCTCGCTGCGCTCGCGCCCCCGTGGGCCGGCACAGGCCCTAGAGCATGCGGCCCGGGTTCAGCAGGCCCTGCGGATCGAGTGCGCGCTTGATTGTGTGCATCATCGCCAGCGCCGTCGGATCCTTGCGCTGCGCCAGCTCAATGCGCTTCAGCGCGCCGATGCCATGTTCGGCCGAGATCGATCCGCCGTGGGCGATGACGGCGTCGAAGACAACGCGGTTGACGGCAGGTTCTTCGGCATGCAGAAAGGCCGCTGCGTCCAGGCCTTTTGGCGCCTGTACGTTGTAGTGCAGGTTGCCGTCGCCCAGGTGGCCGAAGTTGACCAGCCGCACGCCAGGCCAGCGCGCTGCGAGCGCAGCGCCGGTGCTGGTGCAAAACGCCGGGATGCGCGATATCGGCAAGGAAATATCGTGTTTGATGTTCAAGCCCTCTTCACTCTGCGCCAGCGGGATCGCCTCGCGCAAGTTCCACATGCCGCGCGATTGCGCCACGCTCTGGGCCACTGCGGCATCGGTGATCGTTCCCGCTTCGAGCGAGTCGGCGAGCAGTCCCTCGAACATGGCGCGTGCGTGGGTCGCGCTCTCGTTGTCTGACAACTCGACCAGCACCTTCCACGGTAATCGCCAGCGGCTGGCGCAGGCGCGGAAAGTGCCGCGACACCAGAGCCAACGACAGCCGGTTCATGACCTCGAATCCGGTCAATGCGGGCCCGAAGCGTTGTTGCGCGGCTTCGAGCAGGGCCACACAGTGGTCCAGCGACGAGCACACGGCCATCGCAGTCATGGTCGCTGCCGGGCGTGGGTGCAGCGCCAGCGTGGCCGCGGTGATGATCGCCAGCGTGCCTTCGCTGCCGATCAGCAGGTCGCGCAGGTCGTAGCCGCTGTTGTCCTTGCGCAGCCCAGCCAGGCCGTGCCAGACATCACCCGCTGCCGTCACCGCCTCAAGCCCCAGGCACAGCGCACGCGCGTTGCCGTAGCGCAGCACCTGCGTGCCGCCGGCGTTGGTGGCCAGGTTGCCGCCGATGGTGCAACTGCCTTCGGCGGCCAGCGACAGCGCGAACAGCAGCCCTGCATCGGTGGCGGCTTGCTGCACTGCCTGCAATACGCAACCGGCCTCGGCCGTCAGCGTGAGGTTGGCGCGATCGATTCCTCGGATGCGGTTCAGCCGCGCCAGGTTGAGCAGCACCTGGGTACCACTGGCGTCGGGCACGCCCGCCCCGACCAGGCCGGTGTTGCCACCCTGCGCGACGATGGCCACGCCGGCCGCCGCGCAGGCGCGCACGACGGCTGCCACCTCATCGGTCGAGCCCGGCCGTACCACCGCCAGCGCCTTGCCGCGCCAGCGTTTTCGCCAATCAAGCTCGTAGGCCGAGAGGTCGCCGTCGGTCAGCACCTGTGCACTGCCGACAAGCTCGCGCAGTGTCTGGATCAGCTCGATGCTCATGCGCCTGCCTCCACGTTGCGCAGTCGCCAGCGTACATGCATGACACAGGCCGAAAACAGCAACAGACACAACACGATCTCGACCACCGCCAGCCAGACCGAAACACCGCCCCCGCTGGCCGTGCGCACCACGCCCTCGGTGAAATAGACCCACACCAGCAGGCTGACCCAACGGTAGGTGAGCAGCCGGAACTTCAGGATTCCGGCCAGCGCCGCGGCCAGGGGCAGCACCTTCAGGACCAGCGTGCGGTTGCCCGTGGGTGCGAGCCACAGCTCCCAGGCCAGGCCCAGCGCGATCAGCGCCAGAAGGCTGGTCACGGCCAGCGCGCGAACACGCAACAGCATCGAATCGGCAGTACTGGAGCCCGGCATGTTTGGCATCATAGGGCGATGACACCGCACTTCACACCGGCCGACGCGCGCGCACGCGTGACCGAGCTGTCCAGGACGCTGAAGACCTGGCCCTGGCTCGACACCGCACGCACCCTGCGCGAGCGCTTTCGCGAGGATCAGCTCGGTCTGACGGCCAGCAGCCTGACCTTCACCACCCTGATCGCGTTGGTTCCGCTGGTGACCGTGATGCTGGCCGTGTTCAGTGCCTTCCCGATGTTCGCCAGCTTCCAGTTGGCGCTGGAGAAATACTTCCTGCAAAGCCTGGTGCCCGACGGCATCGCCAAACCGGTGCTGGCGTCGCTGACCCAGTTCGCCGCCAAGGCCACGCGCCTGGGTGCGGTGGGCCTGGTCGTGCTGGTGATGACGGCGCTGGCACTGATGCTGACCATCGACCGCGCGCTCAATGCCATCTGGCGCGTGCGT
>Ga0315271_10002004_pt1 | contig 12610 bp, 9 predicted proteins | sample C3_top_MG_FD_204664 | JGI IMG/M metagenome (GOLD analysis project Ga0315271, IMG submission 204664) | Sediment microbial communities from Yellowstone Lake, YNP, Wyoming, USA - C3_top | ecosystem: Environmental > Aquatic > Freshwater > Lake > Sediment | place: USA: Wyoming | collected 2017-08-01
CGGAGCCGCTCGCGCGCATCGTCACCGATACCCGGAGTCTCGCCGCGGGGGATTGCTTCGTGGCGCTCCAGGGGGAGCGCTTCGACGGACACGATTTCCTGAGCCAGGCGGTCGCGGCCGGCGCGGTCGCGGTCGTCGTGTCGCGTCCGGAGCGCGCGGCGGGGCTCGGCGTGCCGGTCTTCGCGGTGCGCGACACGCTGCGCGCGCTGGGCGAGCTGGCGCGCTTTCGCCGCGCCGCCTGGGGCGGCCCGGTGATCGGGATCGGCGGCGCGAACGGGAAGACGACCACGAAGGCGCTCCTCGCCGCCGCGCTCGGCGCGGTGCTCGAGGTGCATGCCACGGAAGGGAACCACAACAACCTCGTCGGCGTGCCGCAGACGCTGCTGGCGCTGCCCGACCACACGGACGTCGCGGTGATCGAGATGGGGATGAACGTCCCCGGGGAGATGGCGCGACTGCGCGAGATCGCGGCGCCGGATGTCGCGCTGGTGACCGGCGTGGGGGAGGAGCACCTCGAGGGACTGGGGAGCCTGGAGGGCGTGCTGCGCGAGGAGAGCGCGATCTTCGACGGCGCGGCGATCGCGATCACGCCGGCGACGCAGCCTGAGATCGCGGCCGCGGCGCGCGGCCGCGCGCGGCGGGTGGTGCAGGCCGGGCTCGAGGCGGGCGACGTGAAGGCCGTGCGCTGGTCGCTCGATGCCGGCGGGCTCGGCACGATCGAGTTCGAGGGCACGACGGTGCGGCCGCCAGCGCGGGGGGCGCACAATCTCCGGAATGCGATGCTCGCGATCGCCGCCGCACGCGAATGCGGGGTCGCGGCCGCCGATGCCGCGCGCGGGATCGCGGGGGCGGTGATGCCGGAGATGCGCGTCGCGTGGGGGCCGCTGGGGAAGGCGACGCTCATCAACGATGCGTACAACGCGAATCCGCCCTCGATGCGCGCGGCGATCGACCTGCTCGCGGGCACCGCGGGCCGGCAGCGCGTGGCGGTGCTCGGCGGGATGCGCGAGCTCGGCGCGCACACGGCGCGGCTCCACGACGAGATCGCGCGCTACGCGCTCGCCTCACCGGTGGAGCTCATCGCCGGGATCGGCGAGATGGGGGATGCGCTGCGCGCGGCCGGAGGCGCGGCGGCGCGCGTCGTGACCGGCCGGGATGTGGACGACCTCTGGCCGGCCCTTGCGCCGCGTCTCGCCGGCGACGCGATTATCCTTCTCAAGGCTTCGCGCGGCGTGAAGCTCGAGCGCCTCCTCCCGCACCTCACCGCCTGGTCCGTGCGCTAGTGCTCTACCATCTCCTGACACGGCTCACCGGCGCCTGCAAGTACTGCGGCGTCTTCAATGTCTTCAACTACATCACCTTCCGCTCGGCGGGCGCGGCGGTGACGGCGATGCTCATCGTCTTCCTCATCGGGCCGGCGGTCATCGCGCGGCTGCGTGCGATGAAGGTGCGGCAGGGAGTGCGCGAGGGGACGCCGGACACGCACCAGAGCAAGGGGAACACGCCGACGATGGGGGGCGTGATCATCCTGATCGCCGGGCTCGTGCCGACGCTGCTCTGGGCGCGCCTCAACAACCGGTACATCTGGACCGCGATCGCGGTCACGGCGTGGATGGGGGCGATCGGCTTCCTCGATGACTATCTGAAGCTCCGCCAGCAGCGGGAAGGGAAGAAGAACCTCGGTCTCATCGAGCGCTACAAGCTCGCCGGGCAGGTGGCGATCGGGATCGCGCTCGGCGCGTGGCTCTGGCTCGATCCGATGTCCTCGCTCCCCGGTGCCTCGACGACGCTGCCGTTCTACAAGTACGTGCTCGTGGTGCCGTGGTGGGCGTGGCTCTACGTGCCGTGGGTGGCTTTCGTGCTCACCGGCGTCAGCAACGCCGTGAACCTGACCGACGGGCTCGACGGACTCGCCGGCGGGCTCTCGGCGATCGCCTTCGCGACCTTCGGCCTCTTCGCCTACGTGATCGGGCGGTCCGACACCAGCCACTACCTGCAGATCTACTACCTCCCCGGCGCGGGTGAGCTCGCGGTGTTCAGCTCGGCGCTCATCGGGGCGCTGATCGGCTTCCTCTGGTACAACACCTTCCCGGCCCAGGTCTTCATGGGGGACACGGGATCGCTCGCGCTCGGCGGCGCGCTCGGCGCGGTGGCGATCCTCCTGAAGTCGGAGTTCCTGCTCGTCCTCGTGGGCGGCGTGTTCGTCGCCGAGACGATGAGCGTCATCGTGCAGCGCACCGCGTTCAAGTGGCGGCGGCGCCAGTTCGGGCTGGAGTACGCCCGCGCCCACCGCGTCTTCCTGCGGGCGCCGGTGCACCATCACTTCGAGATGAAGGGGTGGAGCGAGTCGCAGGTGGTCGTGCGCTTCTGGATCATCGGCATCCTCTGCGCGCTCATCGCGCTGAGCACGCTCAAGCTGCGATGATCCCCGCCGCGTGGCGCGCGGGGGAGGTGGCGGTCGTCGGGCTCGGGAAGAGCGGCGTCGCGGCGTCGATGCTGCTCGCGCGCGAGGGGGTGCGGGTGTACGCCTCCGACGCCGCCGCGGGGGAGGGGGCGGTGCGCGCGGCGGCGCAGCTGCGCGCCGTCGGGGTGGCCGCCGCGACCGGCGGGCACGATCTCGAACGGATCGCGCGCGCGGCGGCCGTCGTCGCGAGCCCCGGGGTGCCGCCGGGGGCGCCGCCGCTCGCGCGGGCGCGCGACGCCGGCGTGCCGGTCGTGAGCGAGATGGAGGTCGGACTGCGCGCGCTCGGGCGCACGCGGTACATCGCGGTCACCGGCACCAACGGGAAGACCACCACCACCGCGCTCATCGGCCACCTCCTGCGCGCGCTCGGGCACGATGCCGTGGACGCCGGCAACATCGGCACGCCCGTCACCGAGATCGCCCTGCGGGCGAGCGCGCCCGCGTGGATGGCGCTCGAGATCAGCTCCTTCCAGCTGCACGACACGCCCGGCATCGCACCGGACGTGGGCGTGCTCACCAACCTCGCGCCGGACCACCTGGACCGCTACGCGAGCGTGGAGGAGTACTACGCGGACAAGGCGCTGCTCTTCCGCAATGCGGGGCCGGCGTCGCAGTGGGTGGTGAACTTCGATGACCTGGCGGTCATGAAGATGATCGCGCGCGTGCCCGGCGCGCATCGCTACTTCGGCGGTCGCACGGAGTCCGCGCGGCTGGCCGACATGTACTGCTCGGCGTACGAGGGGACGCTCGAGCCGCCCGACGCCGCGCCCTGCATCTTCTGGCGCGAACGCCGGTTCATCTCCCGCGACGAGATCCACCTCCTCGGCGACCACAACGTCGCCAATGCGATGGCGGCGGCGCTCGCGGTGCTCGTCGCCGACCCGGCGCATCAGACGCCGCCCTCGGTCGCGCGCATCGTCGGCGGGCTCCGTTCCTTCCGCGCGCTGCCGCACCGCCTCGAGCCCGTGGGCGAGTTCGACGGCATCAGCTGGATCAACGATTCCAAGGCGACGAACGTCAGTTCGACGAAGGTCGCCATCGAGGGGATGATGCGGCCGGCGATCGTACTTCTCGGCGGGCGTCACAAGGGGGAACCGTACACGTCGCTCATCGAGCCGCTGCGCGCGCACGCGAAGGTGGTGATCGCGTACGGCGAGGCGGCGCCGACGATCGAACGCGATCTGCAGGGGAAGGTGCCGGTCGAGCGGATGGGCTCGGACTTCGTCTCGGTGATCGCCCGGGCGCACGAGCTCGCGGAGCGGGGTGATGTCGTGCTCCTCAGCCCGGCTTGCTCGAGCTACGACATGTTCAGCAATTACGAGGAGCGGGGCGCCGCCTTCCGGCGGCTGGCCCGGCTGCACGCGTGAAGACGCCCGCCGCCGCCGCGACGCGCGAGCGATGGCGCATGGGGGTCGAGGCGCGCGCGCTGGTGATCGTCAGCGCGGCGCTCCTCGCCTTCGGACTCGCCGTGCTCTACAGCGCGAGCGCGCTGCTCGCGGTCCAGGAGACGCACGCCAGCACCTACTATTTCATGCGACAGCTCTTCGGCGCGCTCATCGGCATGGCGGCGTTCGCTGTCGCCGCGAAGACCGACGCCGAGCGCTGGCGCGGCTGGGCGTGGCCGATGCTCATCGTCACGCTCGTCCTGCTGCTGATCCCGGTGATCCCTTTCATTCCGCAGGCGATCGCGCCGAAGATCCACGGCTCACGGCGATGGGTGTTCGTCGGATTCCTGTTCCAGCCGTCGGAGCTCGCCAAGCTCTCCTGCATCGTCTGGACGGCGATGCTCATCGTGAAGAAGGGGGACGCCCTGCGCGGCCTGACCAAGGGGCTGCTCCCCTTCGTCGTCGTGCTCGGCGCGCTCAGCGTCTTGGTGCTCCTCGAGCCGGACCTCTCCATGGTGATGACCTTCACCCTGCTCATGGGCGTGGTCCTCTTCACCGGCGGCGTCCGCCTCGGGCACGTCTTCCTCCTCGGCGGACTCTCGATCCCGCTGCTCTGGAAGATGGTGGAGCGCGTCCAGTACGCCGTCCTGCGCATGACCTCGTACCTCGATCCCGGCAAGGCGCCCACCGAGGCGAGCTACCAGCTCAAGCAGTCGCTCATCGCGGTCGGATCGGGCGGGCTCTTCGGCGTCGGCTTCGGCCACGGCCGCCAGCAGAACGGCTTCCTCCCGTTCCCCTATAACGACTTCATCGCGAGCAACATCGGCGAGGAGTGGGGGTTCGTCGGGCTCTTCGGCATCACGCTCCTCTTCGCGATCTACGGCTGGCTCGGCTATCGCATCGCGAAGCACGCGCGCACTCCCTTCCAGCAGCTGCTCGCGACGGGGCTCGTCTTCACCACCGTGAGCACCGCCTTCCTGCACATCGGCGTCGTGATCGGGATGCTGCCGACGACGGGCCTCACCCTCCCCTTCGTGAGCTATGGGCGCACGAACCTGATCATCACGATCCTGATAACGGGGATCCTGGTGAACGTCGGGAGCACGCGCGAGCGCGTCGCGCTCCGGCCGCCGACGGACCCGATGGCGGCGTCGCGCGCATGAGGATCATCTTCGCCGGCGGCGGCACCGGCGGGCACCTCAACCCGGGGCTCGCGATCGCGCGCGCCCTCGTGCGGCTCGATCCGGAGATCCAGCCCTTCTTCGTCGGCGCCGAACGTGGCGTCGAGCGCGACATCCTCCCGGGGACGGGCTTCCCGCACCAGCTCCTCCCCCTGCATCCGCTCTACCGCGCACGCCCGTGGGAGAACTGGAGGACCGCCGTCGGCTTGGCCCAGGCCTGGGGCACGCTCGGCCGGATCTTCGGATCCGAGCGGCCGCGGCTCGTCGTCGGCACCGGCGGCTACGCGTCGGGCGCGGCGCTCGCGTACGCCGTGGCGCACCGCATTCCGATCGCGCTGCAGGAGCAGAACAGCGCGCCCGGGATGACGACGCGGCTCTTCGCGCGCTTCGCGAGCGCCGTGTACGTCGGCGTCCCGGACGCGGGGCAGCGCCTGGCGGTGCGCGACGCGGGGCTGATCACCGACACCGGGAACCCGATCGACCCGCCGCCATCGCCGCGTCCTGATCGCGCGGCGGCGCGGCGCGCCTGGGGATTCCCGCCCGAAGGCGGGACGGTGCTGCTCGTCGTGGGTGGGAGCCAGGGAGCGCGGCCGATGAACGATGCGCTCGACGGCTGGATCGCGCGCGGCTTGCCGGCGGGGCTGCACGTGATCTGGGCGACGGGACGCGCGAGCTACGACCGGTATGCCGCGCGCGCGTCGGCGCGCGTCGCCGTTCGGCCGTATCTCTCGCCGATCGCCGACGCCTACGCGGCGAGCGATCTCGTGGTCGCGCGCGCCGGCGCGCTGACGCTCGCCGAGCTCTGCGCGTGGGGGCTGCCCTCGGTGCTGGTGCCGCTGCCGACCGCGGCCGCCGACCACCAGAGCGCGAATGCCCGCTCCCTCGAGCGCGCCGGCGGCTGCGTCGTGCTCCCGCAGCCGGAGCTCACGGCCGACCGGCTCGCCGCCGCCGTCGACGCGCTCGCCGCCGACCGGGCGCGGCTCGCCGCACTGGCCGCCGCGGCACTCGCGCGCGCGCGTCCACGCGCCGCCGAGGAGATCGCGAAGCGCATCCTCACGCTCGTGCGCCGCCCGTAGCTCCACCTTGAGAGAACGCGCGCGTGCGCCGTATATTGGCCGCGCCGAATGTCTCTCCTCGATTCTTCCGATCCGCGGCCCCTGCATTTCGTCGGGGCGGCCGGCGCGGGCATGAGCGCGCTGGCCGAGCTCTTCGCCCGGCGCGGGGCGCGCGTCACCGGATGTGACGCCGCCGGAGGGAACGCCGATCTCTCGCGGCTCGGCATCGCCGTCGCGCCGGCCCACGATCCGGCGCACGCCGACCAGGCGCGCGCGCTCATCGTCACCTCCGCGATGCCGCACGACCATCCCGAACTCGCGCGCGCCCGCGCCCTCGGCATCCCGGTGATCCGCCGCGCCGAGGCGCTCGCGGAAGCGGTGGCGGGGGGCGTGCTCGTCGGCATCGCCGGCACGCACGGGAAGACGACCACCACGGTGATGACCACCGAGGTGCTCACCGCCGCCGGCCTCGCCCCCACCGGCGTCGCCGGCGGCCGCGTGGAGGCATGGCGGGGGAATCTCAGCGAGGGCGGGGACGCGCTCTTCGTCGTCGAGGCCGACGAGTACGACCGCTCCTTCCTCGCGCTCACACCCGACATCGCCGTCGTCACGAACATCGAGGCCGATCACCTCGACATCTACCGCGACCTCGAGGACATCCGCGCCGCCTTCGGCGAGTTCGCGTCGCGCGCGCGCGTGCTCGTCGCGTGCGCCGACGATCCTGCCGCCGCCGCGCTCGCCGCCCCGGCCGGCGACCAGGTGATCCGTTACGGCCTCGAGAGCCCCGACGCGCGGCTCATCGCCCGCGGGCTCCGCACGGAGAACGGCGGCACCGCCTTCACTCCCGTCTTCGACAACAAGACGCTGCCGATGGTCTCCCTGCGCGTGCCCGGCCGCCACAACGTGCTGAATGCGCTCGCCGCCCTCGGCGCGGGCATCGCGCTCGGCGCCGACGGCGCGCGCATGGCCGAGGGGCTGGGCCGCTTCGCCGGCGTCGAACGCCGCTTCCAGCGGATCGGCGAGGCGCGGGGCGTCACCCTGGTGGACGACTACGCGCACCACCCGACGGAGATCCGCGCGACGCTCGACGCGGCCCGGCTCGCCTTCCCGGGGCGGCGGCTCCTCGCCGCCTTCCAGCCGCATCTCTTCACGCGCACGCGCGACCTCGCGGCGGAGTTCGGCGCCGCGCTGGCCGCGGCGGACTTGGTCTTCCTCACCGAGATCTACCCGGCGCGCGAACAGCCGCTCCCCGGCGTGACCTCGGAGCTCATCGTGCGCGCGATGAAGGAGGTCCGCGCACCGCTCGGCTGGCGCGGCGACCGCCGCCATCTCGCCGGCGCCCTCGCGGCCGCCGTCCGCGACGGCGATGTCGTCCTCACCCTCGGTGCGGGCGACATCACGCGCACCGGCCCCGAACTCCTGGCGATCCTGCGGGAGGGGAAGTGAGCGAGCTCGAGCAGGGCGGGGCCGAGGCCCCCGCGACGCCGCGCGCGCCGCGCGGGAGGAGCCGCCGGAAGGGATTTCCCTGGCGCGTGGCGGGCGGGATCGCGCTCGCGCTGGCCCTCTTCGTGGCGCCGCTCTGGGCGCCGCCGCTCCTCGCACGCCTCGACTTCTTCCGGGTGCGGCGGGTGGAAGTGTACGGGACGCATTACATTCCACCCGATGACATCCTCGCCCGTCTTCACGTGGACACCACCGCGAGCGTCTGGGATGACCCGCGCCCGCTGGAGCGCCGCGTCGCCGAGCACCCGCAGGTGCGGACCGTGACGATCACCCGCGAGCTCCCGGGGACGCTGGTCGTGCGCATCGGCGAGAACCTCCCCGTCGTCTTCGTCCCGGGCAGCGGCGGATTGCGCGCCGCGGATGCCGACGGCCGCATCCTGCCGCTCGACCCGAGCCGCGTCGCCGCCGACCTGCCGGTGCTCGAACGCCTCGACACCGCCCTCGTGCGGCTGCTCGCCGACGTCCGCGGCGCGAGCCCCGCGCTCTTCGCGTCGATCAGCGGCGCGCGGCGCGTCTCGCGCGACGAGATCATGATCACCATGGCCGGCTTCACCGTGCGCGCCAAGGCCGGCGTCACCGCGCGCCGTCTCACCGAGATCCTTCCCGTCGAGCAGGACCTCGCGCGCCGCGGCGCGCGCGCCACCGAGCTCGATCTCCGCTTCCGTGACCAGGTCATCGCCAGACTGCAATGAATCCTGAACGATTGGTCGCCGGCCTCGACATCGGCTCGGCGAAGACCACCGCGATCATCGCCGAGGTGATGGGCGACCTGCCCAAGCACGCGACGATCAAGGTGCTGGGCGTCGGCTCGGCGAAGACCGCCGGCCTGCGCCGGGGCGTCGTCTCCGACATCGAGGAGACCACCCGCTCGATCCAGGAGGCGATGCAGGCCGCCGAGCGGATGGCCGGCGTCGAGGTGGAGTTCGTCTACGCCGGGATCGCCGGCGAGCACGTGCAGGCGATGACGAGTGCGGGCGTCGTCGCGGTGAACGGCGAGGAGGTGACCCGCGCCGACGTCGAGCGCGCGCACGAGGTGGCCCGCGCGCAGCCGATCCCCACCGACCGCGAGCTCCTGCACGCGATGCCGCAGGAGTACCAGGTGGACAAGGAGAAGGGGATCAAGGACCCGGTCGGGATGATCGGGATGCGCCTCGAGACGGAGATGTACCTCGTCACGATCGGCGCGTCGCCGGCGATGAACCTCCGCAAGGCGGTCGAGCGCGCCGGCTACAAGGTGCGCGAGCTCGTCCTCGAGCCGCTCGCCAGCGCCTTCGCCGTGCTCACCGAGGACGAGCGGGAGCTCGGCGTCGCGCTCGTCGAGATGGGCGCCGGCACCACCGACCTCGCGATCTTCCTCGACGGGAAGATCCGCTTCCTCGGCACCGTCGCCTTCGGCGGCAACCACGTGACGAGCGACATCGTGCAGGGGCTCGGCGTGACGCAGGCGGATGCCGAGCGGCTGAAGGAGAAGTTCGGCTGCGCGTACGAACCGATGTACGCGCACTCCGAAGAGATCATCCAGCTGCCGAGCACCGGCGCGCAGGGGGACCGGCAGATCAAGCGGGAGCTGCTGGCGCACATCATCCACCAGCGGATGGACGAGATCTTCGAGCTGGTGAATGCGCGCATCCAGCAGGCCGGCTACACCGGACGGCTGAGCGCCGGGGTCGTGCTCACGGGTGGAGCGGCGGCGATCCAGGGGGTCACGGAGCTGGCGAGCGATGTCTTCGGCGCCGGCGCGCGCGTCGGGTCGCCGGCGGACAACGCCGGCGGGCTCAGCGACTCCGTGGAGGAGCCGCGTTTCGCCACCGTCGTCGGACTCGCGCTCTATGCAGCGCAGCGCCTCGCGATGGGGGTGACCGGGAGCGCGGGCGGCAGCCGCCGGGGCCGCTCCGGCGGCGGGGTGGAGGCGGTCGTCGACCGGGTGAAGACCTGGTTGCAGGACTTCTTCTGACCGCGGGTCTCCACGGGTATCCACCCGGAGTTATCCACATTCTAAGAATCTTTCCACGGGCAGTATCTTGCGCGGCGGAAAGCATTATATTGGCGTAGGTTCAGGGTCCGGCCCTTAGGCGCCTTATCCGACCTTTTGCAGACGGGTCGCTGAGGTTTTCCACTTCCGGAGCTCTCCTCGCCATGACCTTCGAGTTCGAAGAGAACACCTCGCAGAACGCCCGCATGAAGGTGGTGGGGGTGGGCGGTGGCGGCGGCAACGCCGTGAACCGCATGATCGAGGAACATCTCACTGGCGTCGAGTTCATCTCCGTCAACACCGACTCGCAGGCATTGCTCGCGTCGAAGTCGGACGTGAAGCTGCAGATCGGGAAGAAGCTCACGCGCGGGCTCGGCGCGGGCGCGCGGCCGGAGATCGGCCGCCAGGCGATCGAGGAGAACCGCGACGAGGTCGCGCGCGTCCTGCAGGACGCGGACCTCGTCTTCGTCACCTGCGGCATGGGCGGCGGCACGGGTACCGGCGCGGCGCCGATCATCTGCGAGATCGCGAAGGAAGCGGGCGCACTCACCGTGGGCATCGTCACGAAGCCCTTCCTCTTCGAGGGGCGGAAGCGGATGCGCCAGGCGGACATGGGGATCGCCGAGATGCGCGCGCACGTGGACACGCTGATCATCGTGCCGAACGAGCGGCTGCTCGCCGTGGTGGGGAAGGGGATCCCGTTCGGCGATGCGCTCAAGAAGGCCGACGAGGTGCTGCTGCATGCGACGCAGGGGATCGCGAACCTGATCGGCGTCACCGGCCTCGTGAACGTGGACTTCGCTGACGTGCGCACCGTGATGGCGAACGGCGGCTCCGCGCTCATGGGCACCGGGATCGGCCGCGGGGAGAACCGCGCCATGGAAGCGGCGCAGCAGGCGATCTCGTCGCCGCTGCTCGACAACGTCTCGATCGCCGGCGCGACGGGTGTGCTCGTGAACATCACCGGCGGCAACGACCTCTCGCTCGGCGAAGTGCACCAGATCAACGAGATCATCCACGATGCGGTCGGGGATGACAGCGAGATCATCTTCGGCGCCGTGAACGAGCCGGCGATGCAGGGGGAGATCCGCGTCACGGTGATCGCCACGGGCTTCGACCGCTCGCTCGACGGCGCGGCGCCCGCGGATGCGCACGCCGTGGGGCGCATCGGCCAGACGCCGGTGATCCCCTTCCCGCGTCCCGCGCGCCCGGGCATCGCGACGCCGCGCACCGCGGAGCAGGGCCGCCGCGCGTCCAGCATGCCGTCGAACCCGGGATCCCCGGCGTCGGGCGACAAGTCGCCGGACGTGAACGACATGGAGATCCCGACGTTCATTCGGCGGCAGATGGATTGACGGCCCGCCAGCGCGCGGCGGCCATCGCGGCCGTTGCGCTTCTCGCGGGTTCGGCCATCGTCGCGGGCGTCCGGTACTCCGGCGCCCGCGCGCCGTTAGGCCCCCCGGTGGCCGTAGTGCCCCCCGAGTCGCTCTGGGTGGACCGCGTGGACACGCTGCACGAGCGCGAGACCCTCGGCGAACTGCTCGCCCGCGATGGCATCGGGCCCGCGCTCGCGGCCGCGGTGCTCGGCGCCGCCTCGCCCATGGTGAACGAGCGTCGGGTTCCTGCGGGGATGAAGGTGACCGTCCGCCGTCACCCCGCCGACAGCCTCCCGCGCCAGGTCGTCTTCCAGCTCTCGATCGACCATTTCGTGCGCGTCACGCGCCGAGCGGACAGCAGCTGGGCCGCAGCCGACGAGCATCTCCCGTGGCGCGCCGACACCGTCGTGGTGCACGGCACGATCCGCGCGAACCTCTATCAGGCGCTCGACGACAGCGCGGCGGCGCAGTTCCCGAAGGGAGTGCGCGCGGAGCTCGCGTGGGCGCTCGCCGACATCTACGAGTACCGGGTGGACATGAGCCGCGAGCTGCAGCCGGGGGACCATCTCCGCGCGGCGGTCGTGCGCGAGACGCTCCCCGGCGGCGCCGTGCGCCTCGGGCCGGTGCTCGCGGCGCGCTTCACCCTCTCGGGCACCACCGTGGAGGCGATCCCCTTCACGGGGGGCGACGGACGCGAGGAGTATTTCGACGCCGCCGGGAAATCGCTCCGCGCGTCCTTCCTGCGCGCGCCGCTCGCCTTCCGCCGCGTCTCGAGCACGTACGGGACGCGTTTCCATCCGATCCTCGGGATCTGGCGGAAGCACGCCGGCCTCGATTACGCCGCGGCGCCCGGCACGCCGGTGCGCGCCATCGGCGATGGCACAGTGACCTTCGCAGGGCGGCGCGGTGGCTACGGGAACCTCCTCGAGATCCGCCACCACAACGGCTTCATCAGCCGCTACGGGCATCTCAGCGGATTCGCCGCCGGGATCCGGGCCGGGCGCCGGGTGACGATCGCGCAGACGGTGGGCTACGTGGGGCAGACGGGGCTCGCGACGGGGCCGCACCTGCATTTCGAGCTCCTGGTCTCCGGGGCGCAGCGCGACCCGCGGCGCGCGCTCGCGCACAGCGAGAGCGCGGCGGTGCCGGCGCGCGACACGGCCGCCTTCGGCCGGGAGCGGCTCGCGGCCGCGGTGCTCTTGGACGGGCCGGCGCGCGCGCCGGGAGTCCCGACGGCGCCTTAGCTTTCGCGCATGGCGTCCTGGTCCCTTGCCGCCCTCGGCGGGCTCGCGCTCGCGTGGCTCTCGTACCGCGGCGCGCCCGCGCGCTCGCGTCCGGCGCTCATCGCGCTGCGGGCGCTCGCCGCGACGATCGTCCTCGCGATCCTCCTCGGCGCACCGGCGGGACGCGCGCGCGCCGGCCGGCCGCTCGTGGTGCTCGACGCGTCGGCGAGCTGGCGGCGGGGCGGGGACACGGCGGCGTGGAGCGCGGCGCAGCGCGCGGTGCGCGCGGCGGGCGCCGACACGCTCTGGCTCGCCGGCGATTCCTTGCGCGCGGCGCCGGCGCCCGGGCTCCCGGCGGACCTCGCTTCCATGGTGGCACCGGCCGCGGCGCGCGCGCGGGCGGCGGGACGGCCGTTGCTGCTGGTCACCGATGGCGAGGTGGATGACGCCG
>Ga0315271_10002005_pt1 | contig 12609 bp, 14 predicted proteins | sample C3_top_MG_FD_204664 | JGI IMG/M metagenome (GOLD analysis project Ga0315271, IMG submission 204664) | Sediment microbial communities from Yellowstone Lake, YNP, Wyoming, USA - C3_top | ecosystem: Environmental > Aquatic > Freshwater > Lake > Sediment | place: USA: Wyoming | collected 2017-08-01
AACTCGATACGGTCGATCGACTGGCGGGGCCGGCCGGCGAGTGAACGTCGAATTCGTCTCCGCCAATCCCACGGGGCCGCTCCATGTCGGGCACGGGCGTGGCGCGGCGCAAGGTGATGGCATCGCCGCGCTGCTCGATTGGACCGGCCACACGGTGACACGCGAGTTCTACATCAATGATGCCGGGGTGCAGATCACCCGCATGGCGGCCTCGCTGTGGGCCCGAGTGCAGCAGGCGGTCGGGCGGGCGGCCTCGGTGCCGGAGGGGGGCTACCATGGCGAGTATTTGGTGGAGGCCGCGGCCACGCTCCTCGCATCCGAGGGACGGGCGTTCGCCGACCTCGAGACCGAGGACGGCGTCGCGAGGTGTCGCGCGGCCGCGCTCCGTATGCAGCGTATGGAGCAGGACGAGACCCTTGCCACGTTTGGAGTGCGTTTCGATGTGATGTCGTCCGAGGAAGCGATCTATGCCAGCGGCAAGATCGACGCCCTCCTGCTCCGGCTTCGTGAGACCGGCCTCTCCTACGAGGAGGATGGTGCACTCTGGTTGCGCACCTCATCGTTCGGCGACGAGAAGGACCGCGTGCTCCGGAAACAGGACGGCAGCTACACCTACTTCGTCCCCGATATCGCCTACCACCTCGACAAGGTGGCGCGGGGCTTCGATCACGCCATCGATGTCTGGGGCGCCGATCATCACGGCTACATCCCCAGGGTGCAAGGGGCACTCACGGCACTGGGTGTTCCGGCCGGTTGGCTCGATGTGTCGATCGTCCAGCTCGTCAAAGTCGTGCGCGATGGCGAAGAAGTGAAGATGTCGAAGCGTTCGGGCGACTTCGTCACGCTGCGGGATCTCTACGAAGAAACCGGTGTCGATGCAGCGCGCTACTGGTTCCTGATGCGCCGAGGCGACTCGCACCTCACCTTCGACATTGAACTGGCCAAGTCACGAACCGACGACAATCCGGTGTTCTACGTCCAGATGGCGCATGCACGGATGTGCGGCATCTTCCGCAGCGCGGGTGTCGAGATGCACCACGTCGAGGGGCCGTTGGATGTCAGCGTGCTGACCGCATCCGATTCCGGCCTGCTCCGCACGCTGACGGAATTTCCTGACGTGGTGCAGCGCGCGGCACGTGATCATGAGCCGCATCGGATCGCAACGTTCCTCGAGGCACTCGCGCGTGAGGTGCACGGCTGGTACCACGGCTGCCGGGTGCTGGGTGAGCCGGCGCCGGTCGAGCGCGCCCGTCTGCTGCTCGCGCGCGCCGCGGTCCAGGTGCTGGCCAACGGGCTCTCACTGCTCGGCATTTCTTCCCCAGACCGGATCTGATCCCATGACCCTCCTCGTGGTGGGTAGTGTCGCGCTCGATTCAGTGTCCACTCCGTTCGGGCAAACGGCCGATGCGCTGGGCGGCTCCGCGGTCCACTTTGCGGTGGCGGCATCGCTGCTGCATCCAGTGCGGGTCGTCGGCGTGGTCGGCGACGATTATCCCATGGCCGAGCTGGAGCGACTCGGCGGCCGTGGCATCAACTGGTCCGGTGTCGAGCATGCCAAGGGTGAATCGTTCCGCTGGAAGGGGAAGTATTCCTATGACTTGCAGAGCCGCGAAACGCTTGAGACTCGGCTTGGTGTCTTTGCAGACTTCAATCCGAAGTTGCCATCCGGCGCAGAGGCGGCGCGCTATGTCTTCCTCGGCAACATCGATCCCGAGTTGCAGCTGAACGTGCTCGATCAGGTGACAGCTCCGACGCTGGTCGCGGCCGATACCATGAATTACTGGATCCAGTCAAAGCGCGACGTACTCATGGCGCTCCTCCGCCGCGTTGACCTGCTCATGGTCAACGACAGCGAGGCCCGAGAACTCTCCGGTGACTGGAACATCCATCGCGCCGGTCGCTGGATTCTCGAGCGTGGGCCCAAACGCGTGGTGATCAAACAAGGCGAGTTCGGTGCATTCCTGCTCGAGCCTGGTCGCACCTTTCACATCCCAGCCTTCCCGTTGGAGGAAGTGTTCGATCCGACGGGTGCGGGTGATGCGTTCGCGGGAGGATTCATGGGGTATCTCGCGCGCACCAAGGGCGCCAACACGGCCCAGATGCGGCGGGCGATGGTCTACGGTTCCGTGATGGGCTCCTACTCGGTGTCCGGCTTCGACATCAAGGGATTCGAGGCGGTGAGCACCGCGGACGTGGAAGACCGTGTGCGGCAATTCACTGATCTGGTGCACATCCCCGCGGCCGAGCCGATGCCGTGACCAGTTCGCAGTACGCGGCCGCCGGGGTTGACCTCACGCAGGCGGAGCTCGCGAAGGCCGAGATCGGACGACTCGTCGCCGGCACCCGAACGGGACTTTCGTTGGGGGATGTCGGAGCGTTCGGCGGCATGGTGCGCATCCCTGCGGGAATGCGCTCGCCGGTGCTGGTGATGAGTACTGATGGCGTCGGCACCAAAGTGCTGGTCGCACAGCAGGCCGGGCGCTACGACACCGTCGGCGAAGATCTGGTGAACCACTCGGTGAACGACATCCTCGTGCACGGGGCAACACCAATCGCCTTCATGGACTATATCGCCGGACACCGCTTACCTGTCGAAATGATCGCTGGAGTGGTCGAAGGCATCGCTCGGGGTTGCCGGGCGCACGCGATGGCGCTGGCCGGTGGCGAAACGGCGGCGATGCCAGGGCTCTACGCCGAACGCACCTTCGATCTTGCCGGGACCATCATCGGTGTCGTCGAGGAATCCGATGCGCTGCATGGCGACCTGATTCGCCCGGGCGACGTGCTCCTCGCCTACGCTTCCACAGGATTGCACACCAACGGCTACACCCTGGCCCGACGTGTTCTACTTGAGCAGCTCGGTTTGACGCTCGAGAGCCCACTCCCGGGTGGGAACACCTCCGTTGGTACCGCCCTGCTCGCGATCCACCAGAGCTACATGGCAGCGATCAGCCCGGTGCTCACACAGGTGCACGGACTCGCCCACATCACAGGCGGTGGGATCGGCGGAAATCTGGTGCGCGTCCTGCCGGCAGGGTGCGAGGCGGTCGTCGAGTCGGGCTCGTGGCAATGGCCGGCGCTCTTCCAGGCGATCGCTGATGGCGGCGGGGTTTCTCTCGACGAGATGCGAGATGTGTTCAATCTCGGGGTCGGCATGATCGCCATTCTGCCCGCTGGGGCGGTGACCGACGCGAGCGCGTCAGCGGCGCGCGCCGGCGTCGCGACTTGGGTTGTTGGCAACGTGCGGTCGGGGTCCCAACATGTGGTCTTCGCCGGCTGATGTGGATCGCTTGATGCCATCCCAAGCAAGCTCGATCACCGACGAAGCCGCGATGACTCGTGCGCTCACACTGGCGGAGCGCGGCTGGGGACGGGTGCACCCGAATCCACTGGTCGGCGCGGTCATTGTGCGTGATGGGGCGATCATCGCCGAGGGGTGGCACGCGCGGTACGGCGCACAGCACGCCGAAGTGGTGGCGCTTGGCCAAGCTGGAGCGCAGGCGCGGGGAGCAACGCTCTACCTCACGCTGGAACCATGTGCTCACCACGGCAAGCAACCGCCATGCGTCGACGCCATCCTCGCCGCCGGCATTACACGTGTCGTCGTCGCGCTCGCCGATCCGAATCCGGTGGCCACCGGTGGTGCGATACGGCTTCAGGCCGCAGGCGTTGCCGTGGAGCTGGGGCTGAAGGGTGAGGACGCGGCCCGACTGAACGCCCGCTTCATCCACCGCTTCGGCTCCGCAACCCGGCCGTTTACTGCCGCGAAGCTCGCCGTCTCCCTTGATGGCAGGATCGCCGATGCAGCCGGATGCTCGCAGTGGATTTCCGGGCCCGATGCGCGCGCCTTCGTCCACTACTTGCGCGCCGGATTCGGGGCGATCGGGATCGGAGCACGCTCGCTCATCGCGGACAACGCCAAACTCACGGTCCGCGGCGAAATCGTCCCCGCGCCACCACCGATTCGTGTCGTCTTCGACCACTCGGCGTCGGTGCCTTTCGATCAGGGAATCTTCGCGGATGCCGATCGTGTTCCGGTATGGATGGTGGTTGGGACCGCGACGGCCGACAACGTCGTCGCAGGCTTCGAGTCGCGTGGTGCCAAAGTCATCTCGGCCGATACTCTTCCCGAGGCGCTGGCAACGCTTGCGATTCGGGGCGTCGATTCGCTTCTGGTGGAAGGTGGCGGAAGGTTGGCGGGAGCATTGCTCGGCGCCGGATTGCTCGATCGGGTCTATCAGGTGCAGAGTCCGGTGTGGCTCGGCGACGGTCGGCCGGCCTGGGCCGGTTTGGGGACTCCAGCGCTCTCGGACGCAACCCGCTGGCGAAGCGTCGAGCGACGCGCGCTCGGCGAGGATACCCTCCTTGTCCTGGAGCCCTGAGCAATGTTCACCGGGATCATTACTGCGGTTGGAATTGTTCGACGAAGTGTGGCGACCGATGGCGGCATGGCCCTCGAAATTGAAGCTATTCTCTCGGAGCTCCAGCTCGGCGAGAGCGTTGCGGTCGACGGGGCCTGCCTGACGGTGGAGACGATGGGGCCGGGATGGTTCGGGGTGCATGTGGTGGCCACGACGCTCGCACGGACCTCCTTTGCGCGCTACATCGCCGGGCAGCGGGTCAACCTCGAGCGCGCGCTGGCCGTGGGTGATCGGCTCGGTGGACACTTGGTCCAGGGGCATGTCGACGGCCTTGGTACCATCGTGGCGGTCCGCCGCGAAGCCGATGCCACGGTGGTGGACGTCTCGGTTTCGGGGGATGTCGCCGAGGTGTCCATTCCGCTTGGCTCGATCACGGTGGACGGCGTCAGTCTTACCGTCAACGCGATTCCCGCACCCGGCGTGATTCAGCTCTCGCTCATCCCGTTTACCTTGTTGCACACGACTCTGGGCGCACGCTGCGCCGGAGATACCGTGCACATCGAGGGAGATACGGTGGGGAAGTACGTCCGGCAGTTCACCACGGCGCACCGCGCCGCTTCGGAGGCGTGATGGTCTTCGCCACGATCACACAGGCGATCGCCGACCTGCGGGCCGGCAAGATGATCATTGTGACAGATGATGAAGATCGTGAAAACGAGGGTGACCTCGTCTGCGCGGCCGAGGCGGTGACGCCCGAGATCATCAATTTCATGGCACAGTTTGGGCGCGGGTGGATCTGCCTTGCACTGCCACCCGAAGACTGCGATCGCCTTGAGCTCAAGCAAATGGTGGAACGAAACACGGAGTCGATGCAGACTGCCTTCACGGTCACCATCGACGCCGAGCGACGTTTTGGAGTGACCACCGGGATCTCCGCCGCCGATCGTGCGACGACGATTCGCGTGGCGCTCGATCCGGCCACGACACCCGCCGACCTCCGCCGCCCGGGACATATCAGTCCACTCCGGGCCCGCCGAGGTGGCGTGCTTCAACGGGTGGGCCACACGGAAGCGAGCGTTGACCTCGCAGGACTCGCTGGATTTCACCCGGCCGGTGTGATCTGCGAGATCATGAATCCCGATGGTACCATGGCCCGTTTGCCGGAGCTCGAGGCGTTTGCCCACAAGCACGCCTTGACGATGGTCAGCGTGGCTGATCTGGTAGCCCACCGCCTCACGACGGAACGGCTGGTCCACCGAGTCGCCGACGCTCGCCTGCCGACCGACGCCGGCGAGTTTCGGGTCATCGGCTATCGAAATGATGTCGACTCGGCGGAACACCTCGCGCTCGTCCACGGCGATGTCGAAGGTCAGGCGAATGTCCTCGTCCGGATGCACTCGAAGTGCCTCACCGGCGACGTGTTTCATTCCCTGCGCTGCGATTGCGGCGTCCAGCTGCACCTCGCGATGGACCGGATCGTCGCCGAAGGGCAGGGTGTCATCGTCTACCTTGATCAGGAAGGACGAGGAATCGGGCTGCACAACAAGCTGCGCGCCTACGAACTGCAGGATGCCGGTGATGACACGGTTGAAGCGAACGCGCGGCTCGGCTTCAAGGCGGACCTCCGCGACTTCGGGATCGGGGCACAGATTCTTCGTGACCTCGGCCTGTCGACCTTGCGCGTGATGACGAACAACCCGCGCAAGCTGGTGGGACTCGAAGGCTACGGCCTCGAAATCGTGGAACGCGTGCCACTGGTTGCGGACACGACCGAAGAGAATCGTGCCTACCTGGCGACCAAGCGTGACAAGCTTGGCCATCTGCTGGCCCACTGATGTCAACCACTCTCGAAGGGCTGCTCGTCGGGGCGGGACGCGTGGCGATTATCGTGTCGCGGTATCATGAGCGCATCACGACCCGACTCCTCGAAGGTGCCCGCACGGCCTGCGCCGACGCGGGTCTCGCCGAGAATGCGCTGGAGATACTCTGGGTCAGCGGGGCCTTTGAACTCGGCGTTGTCGCTGCGGCCGCAGCCCGCAGCGGCCGCTACACCGCGATCGTCGCGCTTGGGCTGGTGGTGCGGGGTGAGACACCACATTTCGACATGATTGCTGGTGAAACTTCTGCGGCACTGCGACAGGCGGCCAGCGACACCCTCGTCCCGGTCGGATTCGGATTGCTCACCTGCGATACCATGGAGCAGGCGGCCGCTCGTGCCGGCGGTGCCGCGGGGAACAAGGGTCGCGAGGCGGCCGAGGCTGCACTGCGCACCGCCGATCTGTTGCGTCAGTTGCGGGGGATGTAGATGCTCCGCATCGAATCGAAGCGGCGCGCACGAGCGCTCCAGCTGCTGTACGCCCTCGATACGACTGGCGAGATCGACGTGGAGAGTGCCGCCGTCGGGTTGGCACGGCTGACGGGTCCCGAGCTGGGCATTCTGCCGGAGGCGCAGGTGCTCGTCGACGGCGTCCTCTCGCAGCGGGATACGCTCGATCGCTATGCTGCGTCCGCGGCTGACAACTGGCGCCTGGACCGCGTCGCGACGATCGAGCGGAACATTCTGCGGATTGCCATCCACGAGATGCTGCTCGGGCTCTTGCCAGCACGGATCATCATCGACGAGGCCGTCTGGCTGACGCATCGCTTCGCCGGACCACGGGCGCCGGCCTTCGTCAATGGCGTCCTTGATCGCGTTGCGCGCGACCTCGGCCTGCTCTGACGTTGACCGCGTGAACATTCTCCTCGTCAACTGGCTGGATCTCCTCAACCCCCAGGCGGGAGGCGCCGAGATTCACCTGTTCGAGTTGTTCTCTCGGCTGGCACGTCGCGGGCATCGGATTCGATTGGTGAGTTCTGGCTTCGCAGGATGTGCCGCGGTAGAGGTCGTGCGCGGGATCGAGGTGCACCGGACAGGCGGTCGTCATTCCTTCGCGCTGCAGGGACGCGGAGCAGTCCGCGCCGCGTTGCGACAGGAGCCGGCCGACGTGCTGGTGGACGACATCAACAAGCTCCCGCTCTACACCCCGTCACTCACGGCACTACCGGTCTACGCGCTCGTCCCACACCTCTTCGGATCAACCGCGTTTCAGGAAGTCAGCTGGCCGATGGCAGCGACAGTCTGGTTGGCCGAGCGCGCCATCCCCTTCGCCTATCGACGTGCCTGGTTCCATGCGATCAGCGACTCAACCCGTGAAGACCTCGTGTCCCGTGGGATTCCGCGCGAGAGGATTGTGGTGGTTGCTCCTGGTGTTGATTCCGATCTGTTCCTTCCGGACCCTGCAGTCCCACGGTTCGACCCGCCCCGCTTCGTGTATTTGGGGCGACTGCAGCGCTACAAAGGGGCCGACCAACTGATCGAGGCGCTCGCGATCGCCCGTCGAGAGCGCCCCGACCTGACGGTGGACATTGCGGGGAACGGGGGGGATCGACCCCGGCTCGAGGCACTGGCGCAGGCCCGCGGGTTGGGAGCCGCAGTGCGATTTCTTGGCTTCGTGGATGAGGCGACCAAGCTCTCGCTCTTGCGGCGAGCGGTGGCGAACGTATTTCCTTCCCCGAAGGAGGGCTGGGGAATCACGGTCATGGAAGCCGCGGCGTGCGGAACGCCATCGCTAGCGTCCGATTCCCCAGGCCTGCGCGATTCAGTGCGCGATGGCATCACCGGCTTGCTGGTGCCGCACGGCGACCCTCACGCGTTGGCACTCGGCATGCTTCGGCTCGCCAGCGACCCGGTACTGGTGGAACGGTTAGGGGCAGCGGCACGGGTCCACGCCCAGCAGTTGACCTGGGATGCGGCTGCGAATCAGGTCGAGGCACATCTCGCAGACCTTGTGGCGGGCCGTATTCCACCGCCGTCCTTTACTGCCTGAGGGGGAGCTCGTGCGCTTCCGTGACTTTCTTGCCGCCGGCGAACAGTTGCAGCTCGAGGCGCTCACGGGTGAGGCCGGGCTCGACGGACTCGTCCCCGATGTCGATATCGCTTCGCCGGGACTGGCGCTTGCCAGCTATCTCGGTCGCTTCATGCCAAACCGGTTGCACGTCCTCGGCGAAACCGAAATCACCTACCTTGCTTCCCTCGACGCCACCACACGCCATGCGGCTCTCGAAGGATTCTTCCAATACGATCTGCCCGCGATCTTCATCACGAAAGGGCTGGAGCCACCCGAACCGCTGCTTGCGCTCGCATTGTCGCGACAGGTGCCGCTCCTGCGGACCAAGCTGAAGACGGCTGAGTTCTACAAGCGGATCAAGCCAATCATCGAGGACGCGTTCGCACCGCGGACGACGCTGCACGGCTCCCTCGCCGACGTGTACGGTGTTGGCCTCCTCTTCATCGGTCGGTCGGGGATCGGGAAGAGCGAGTGCGTGTTGGACCTGGTCGAGCGAGGCCATCGCCTGGTGGCGGATGATGTGGTGAAGGTGACACGCCGGAGAACCGACGTCCTCATCGGTCAGGGCCACGAACTCGCCGGTCATCATATGGAGATTCGCGGCATCGGCCTGGTCGATATTCCCGTCCTCTTCGGAGTTCGGGCGGTCCGCCAACAGAAGCGGATTGAAGTGGTGGTGCAGCTGGAGGATTGGGAGACGGCGCAGGATGCGGATCGGACCGGGTTGCAGCGCGAGACGATGTCGATCCTCGATGTCCCGATCCCGAAGGTGATGGTACCGCTCAATCCGGGAAAGAACATCACCGTCGTGGCAGAGGTCGTGGCCATGATGCATCTGCTGCGCTACACCGGCGTCGATGTCGCCACGGCATTCAACGAGCGACTGATCCGCAGAATGCGCGAGAAACGTGGTGTGCGGGAATATTTGCGGGATGACATCGAATGAGCACGCTTCGTGGTGTCGTGGTCGGGCATGGGACACTCGCGGCAGCGCTGGTGGATGCGGTGCAACGCATCGCTGGCGCGGACACGGGTCTCGAGGCGATCTCCAATACCGACTGTGATCGAGGGATGCTGGAAGCGAGAATCCTCGCGGCCGTGGGCGACGGACCGGCATTGGTGTTCATCGACATGCCGAGCGGCTCCTGCCTCTTCGCGGCGATGCGTCGGTTGGAAGGCGTACCGAGCGCTCGGGTCATCACTGGAGTCAATCTCGCCATGCTGCTCGAATTCGTCTTCCATCGTGACGGCGCGGTGGATGAGGTGGCGGCGCAAGTCGTCGAAGCCGGCATGCGTGCTGTGGCGCAACGCTGATGGGACTGGTCCTCTGCCGCGTCGATGACCGTCTGGTGCATGGCCAGGTCGTGATCGGCTGGGGCCGTCCGCTTGCCGCACGGTTCATCGTGCTCGTCGACGATGGTGTGCGGGCGAGCGACTGGGAACAAGACCTCTATCGTATGGCAGTCCCGGAAGGAATCGAAGTGCGCTTTGCCACGACAAGGGAGGCGGTGGATGCCCTCCACGAGTGGGCTGCCGACCCGCGCCCAGGGATCCTGCTGACAGGGGATCTCGCCACCATGGCTGCGCTGCACGCCTCGGCGCCCGAGTTGCTGCCCCGGATCAACCTCGGCGGCATTCATCACCGCGCTGATCGACACGAACGGCTTCGCTACCTCTATCTCTCGCCGACCGAGGAATCCCTGCTTGAGACGATGCGGCAGGCCGGTGCTGACATCACTGCGCAGGACTTGCCGACCACCCCACCTGTTGGGATCGAGGCGTTGGCATGACGCTCCCGATGATGGTGGCGTTGCTGGCGTGGGGCATCTTCGTCGCGGTGGATCTGGTCACGATGCCGCAGGGATTGTTCTCCCGACCGCTGGTGGCGGCCACGGTCGCCGGCGCCATCGCCGGGGATGTTGCGGCTGGGCTGCTCGCCGGAATCGTCCTGGAGCTCTATGCCCTCGACGTCCTTCCCATCGGGGCATCGCGCTATCCGGACTACGGCACGGCGTCGGTGTCGGCGGGAGTGGCAGCTGCGCTCGCACCGGGGGATCTGGCCATCGGCGTGGCGGGTCTCGTCGGACTGCCACTCGCGATCCTCGGCGGCATCACGTTGCATACGCTTCGGCGACGAAACGCCGTCTCGTTGACTCGACGACTCCAGCGCGTCAACGCGGGCGACGCACGCGCCATCTGGGAGTTGCAGCGCAACGGCATCGCACGAGACGTGACACGCGGCCTCGGACTCAGCCTGCTCGGTCTGGCGGTCGTGACCCTGGTGGCGCGGGTACCTTGGGACGACTTTCCGCGCGCATCACTGCTCAATTGGGCGACACTGGCAGGCGGACTGTCCGCGGTGCTGGCTGGCGCGTTGCGCAGTGGAGGTCATGGTGCACGCCGCCGCTGGCTCGGCGTCGGGCTCGCGACCGGCCTGATCGTGGTGCTGCTCCAGTGACACCGCGCACAAACGCGCTCTTCCGCTTACTCGCCGTCCAAGCCGCGTGGACGTATGAACGGATGTCGGGCATTGGCGTCGGCCACGCGGCCGCGCCATTGCTGCGAAATCTCTACGCGAACCGCTCCACCGAAGAGCGACGCGCGGCGGTCGCCCGCTCTGCGGAATTTTTCAACTCGCATCCATACCTCGCCGGCGTTGCCGTCGGTGCCGTGGTCCGGGCCGAACGTGACGAGGTCCCAGGGGCGGCGATCGTGCGCTTGCGCACGGCGCTTTCGGGTCCGCTCGGTTCTCTCGGCGACCAGCTCGTGTGGGCCGGCGAGGTTCCCCTGGTGATCGGGCTCGCACTTGCTGCGACGCCTTGGCTCGGCGCCTGGACGGTGCTCATGGTCGTGCTCGTGCACAACGCGCTGCGCCTCTGGCTCACGGCGTGGGGCCTCGATATCGGCCTGCGTGAAGGGCTCGGTGTGGGCGCCGCGCTGCAGCGTTCATGGTTGCCCGCCGTCGCGGCGCGAGCGCAGAGTGCGGCGGCATTCGCGGTCGGTATGGCCATTCCAATCGTCGCGTGGATGCTGCTCCGAGGCGTCCGCGCGAGTGTGGGCACCGGAGTGATCGGATGCATGCTCCTGGGGGCCGGTCTCACCCTGAGTCGCTTCGCACAGGAGCGGATGACGGGATTGCGCTTCGGTTGTGCGCTGCTGCTCTTTGCAACTTTCATCGTCGGAGTTTTCCGGTGATCGAACGTCAAGTGACTATCGTCAATTCCCTCGGGATGCACGCTCGCCCCGCGGCGCAGATCGTTCGCCTGGCCGCCACCTTCGCGGCATCACTCGAACTGGAATGCGACGGGCAGCGAGTCAACGGGAAGAGCATCATGGGTGTCATGATGCTGGCCGCCGAGCAAGGCGCCACCGTCATCCTTCGCTCGGATGGCCCAGACGCCGAGGCGGCCGCCGACGCCCTCGCAGCCCTGATCCGCTCCGGGTTCGGCGAATCATGAGCGGGCGCATGCTGCAGGGGGTGGGGGTTTCGCCCGGAGTGGCCTTTGCCCGGGCGGTGACGGTACGCTGGTCGTTCCCAGACATCCCCAACCGTACCGTGCATCCAGGGGAACAGGACGCCGAGATCGCCCGCCTCCGCGGGGCCGTGCAGGCCACGGTCGGGCAGCTGGAGTCGCTCCGTGAGCGCACGATGCTTCGGGCGGGGCCCGAGGAAGCCGGCATCTTCGACGCCCAGATCATGATGGTCAACGATGTCGACTTTCTGGCGAGCGTCGAGCACCTCATCCGCAAGAGCAACCTTGCGGCTGAAACGGCATATGAATTTCGCGCCCTCGAACTCCGCAACGAGTGGCAGGCGTCCCGGAAGAGCTTTTTGCTTGACCGCCTCGCCGATCTCAATGCGATCCAGTTGCGCACGCTCGCCCACTTGCTGGGCCGCCCAACGGATGACGCCTGGCTGGGCGAACTCACGGAGCAGGTCGTGCTGATCGTCCGGGAACTCTCTCCCGGACTGACCGTCCAGCTTGATCGCGAGTATGTCGTCGGGTTCGTGACGGAAGAGGGGACGCGAACCTCCCATGCCGCCATTCTTGCGCATTCGCTCGGCATCCCGGCGGTGATGGGAGTGAGCGGGGCGCTCACGGCCATTCAGGATGGCACGATCGTCCTGATCGACGGGCAGACCGGGACGGTGATTCTCGACCCCAGTCACGCCGAGCTCGAGTCGGCGGCAGTGCAGAACTCGCGGCGTCACAAACTGGAGATGCAACTCGAAGGGATCGCGTCGGAACTCGCAATCACCCCCGATGGCACCCGGATCATGCTCCAGGGGAATGTTGATCTCCCCGAGGAGATCGAGCCCGCACTGCGGAACGGGGCAGAAGGAGTGGGACTGCTCCGCA
>Ga0315271_10002007_pt1 | contig 12605 bp, 11 predicted proteins | sample C3_top_MG_FD_204664 | JGI IMG/M metagenome (GOLD analysis project Ga0315271, IMG submission 204664) | Sediment microbial communities from Yellowstone Lake, YNP, Wyoming, USA - C3_top | ecosystem: Environmental > Aquatic > Freshwater > Lake > Sediment | place: USA: Wyoming | collected 2017-08-01
TAATTTGAGGCTATGTCAATGAAAGTCACCCAGGCCCTTCTCAGCGTTTCCGACAAGCACGGCGCTGTCGATTTCGCCCGCGAGCTCGCCGCCCTCGGCGTCAAACTCTTGTCCACCGGCGGCACCGCCAAGCTGCTGCGCGATGCCGGCATCGCTGTCACCGATGTCTCCGACTACACCGGTTTCCCCGAGATGCTCGACGGCCGCGTCAAGACGCTGCATCCCAAGGTGCATGGCGGCATCCTCGGCATTCGCGGCAATGCCGAGCACGCGGCCACCATGCAGAAGCACGACATCCCGACCATCGACCTGGTGGTGGTGAACCTCTATCCCTTCCAGCAGGCCATCGCCAAGAAGGACTGCACGCTGACCGACGCCATCGAGAACATCGACATCGGCGGCCCGACCATGGTGCGCGCCGCGGCCAAGAACCACGGCAACGAGCAAGGCGGTTGCGCCGTCGTCACCGAGCCGGCCGACTATGCCGACATCATTGTCGAGATGAAGTCCAACGGCGGCGCCATTTCCTACGCCACCCGCTTCGCCCTGGCGAAGAAGGCCTTCGTGCATACCGCGCGCTACGACGGCGCCATCGCCAACTGGCTCACCAGCCTCGACGCCGACAACAAGCCGACCACCTTCCCCGAGCGCCTGCAACTCGCCTTCGACAAGGCCGACACCATGCGCTACGGCGAGAACCCGCATCAAATGGCGGCTTTCTACAAAGAGCCGAATCCGGTTGCCGGCAGCATCGCTTCCTACCAGCAGCTGCAGGGCAAGGAACTCTCCTACAACAACATCGGCGACGCCGATGCGGCCTGGCAGGCGGTGCAGGCGTTTGACCGTACCGTCGCGACCTGCGTCATCGTCAAGCACGCCAATCCGTGTGGTGTGGCGCTCGGCAGCTCGGCGCTGGACGCCTACCGCCGCGCCTTCTCCACCGACCCGACCTCGGCCTTCGGCGGCATCATCTCCTTCAACTGCGCCATCGACCGCGCCACGGCCGAAGCCGTCTCCGGCCAGTTCGCCGAAGTCATCATCGCCCCCGAAATCACGCCGGATGCGCGCGCCGTGTTCGCCGCCAAGCAAAACCTGCGCGTGCTGATCGTCGCCATGGGCAACAGCACCGGCGCCTTCGACTACAAACGCGTCGGTGGCGGCCTGCTGGTGCAGACGGCCGACGAGGCCATCATTACCCAGTCCGACATCAAGGTCGTCACCAAGCGTGTACCAACCGAACAGGAAATGAAAGACCTGCTCTTTGCCTGGCGCGTCGCCAAGTACGTCAAGTCCAACGCCATCGTCTATTGCAAGGACGGCATGACCGTCGGTGTCGGCGCGGGGCAAATGAGCCGCGTCGACTCGGCGCGCATCGCCGCCATCAAGGCCGAGAACAACAAGATGACCGTCAAGGGCTCGGTGGTGGCGTCGGACGCCTTCTTCCCCTTCCGCGACGGCCTCGACGTGCTGGCCCAGGCCGGCGCCACAGCGGTGATCCAGCCCGGCGGCTCGGTGCGTGATGCTGAAGTCATAGCCGCCGCCGACGAGCAGAACGTGGCCATGGTTGTTACCGGCTTCCGCCATTTCCGTCACTAGTCGATGAAACTCCTTGTCATCGGTTCCGGCGGCCGCGAGCATGCGCTGGCCTGGCGGCTGGCGCAGTCGCCCAAGGTGCAGAAGATCTACGTCGCACCCGGCAACGCCGGCACGGCGCACGAGGACGGTCTCGAAAATCTGCCTATCACCAAGATCCCCGAGCTGGTCGCCTTCGCCCGCGACAATGCCATCCACGCCACCGTGGTCGGGCCCGAGGCGCCGCTGGCTGCCGGCGTGGTAGACGCCTTCCGCGACGCCGACCTGCGCATCTTCGGCCCCTCCAAAGCCGCCGCGCAACTGGAAAGCTCCAAGGATTTTGCCAAGCAGTTCATGCAGCGCCACAGCATCCCGACGGCCAAGTTCCGCACTTTCTCTGATGCTGCTGCAGCCCACGCTTACGTAGACGCTGAGGGTGCGCCCATTGTCGTCAAGGCCGATGGGCTGGCCGCCGGCAAGGGCGTCGTCGTTGCCACGCTGGCCGGCGAGGCCCATGCGGCCATCGACGACATGCTGGTCGGCAACAAGATGGGTGATGCGGGCGCCCGCGTCGTCATCGAAGAGTTCCTCGACGGCGAGGAGGCCAGCTTCATCGTTATGGCCGATGGTCACCACGCCCTGGCGCTGGCCACCAGCCAGGACCACAAGCGCCTCAAGGACGACGACCGGGGTCCCAACACCGGCGGCATGGGCGCCTACTCGCCGGCACCGGTGGTAACGCCGGAGATCCACGGCCGCGTAATGCGCGAGGTGATCTTGCCGACAATCTCCGGCATGGAAAAGGACGGCATCCTCTACACCGGCTTCCTCTATGCCGGACTGATGATCAAGCCTGATGGCTCACTCAAGGTGCTCGAATTCAACTGCCGCATGGGTGACCCCGAGACGCAGCCCATCATGTTCCGCCTCAAGAGCGACCTGACTGCGCTAATCGATGCGGCCATCGATGGCCGACTGGACAAGGTCGAGGCCGAGTGGGATCGCCGCGTCGCGCTCGGCGTGGTGCTTGCCGCGCATAACTATCCCGACAATCCACGCAAGGGCGATGTCATCCACGGCCTCGGCAACCATGGTCACGATAGCCACTTTGGCGAGAATGCCCATGTCTTCCACGCCGGCACGGCGGAGAAAGATGGCCATGTCGTCACCGCCGGCGGCCGCGTGCTCTGCGTCACGGCGCTGGGCGACAACGTCCGTGCCGCGCAGAAGGCCGCCTACGAGGTGGCCGAGCAGATCCGCTTCGACGGCATGCAGTTCCGCCGCGACATCGGGCATCGCGCCATCAAACGCTGAAGCGCGGCAGCCGTCACCCGATGGGGCGCCTTGCCTTCCGCATCGTCAACGTCTTCGCCGAAAGCCCCCTCGGCGGCAACCCGCTGGCGGTGTTCGAGGATGGCAGCGAACTCGACGACGCCACCATGCAGGCGTTGGCCTTGCAATTCAATTTGTCCGAGACCACCTTCATCCTGCCGCCGACATCGACGGCAAATGCGCGCGTCAGGATTTTTACGCCGACCTTCGAGATGCCCTTCGCCGGCCATCCAACGCTGGGCACGGCACATGTCGTGCGCAGCCGCACCGGCTGCGGCAATGCGCTGACGCTGGAAATGCAAGCCGGCAACATTCCCGTCGTCGCCCACGATGACGTGTGGACGCTGACCGCCAATGCACCGCAGACCCGCGCCCCCGAATCTTCTACCGCAGACATCGCCGCCGCGCTTGGTGTCGCCAGCACAGACATCGCCGGCAGTCCGCTGTGGGTGGATACCGGCAGCGAGCAACTCGTCGTGCCGCTGACCACCCCCGACGCGGTGCGCGCGTGCAAGCCCGACGCCGCGTTGCTGGCAAAGCACGCAAACAACGGACAACGGGCGCTGGCATATGTCTGGGCGCCACTCGGGGAGAACGCCGCACTGGTGCGCTTCTTCTTCCTCAAGCATGGCGCCGTCACCGAAGACCCCGGCACCGGTTCGGCCTGTGCCAACCTCGGCGGTTGGTTGCTCGCCAATGGACACCACGGCCCGCTGGCGTGGACACTGCACCAGGGCGAACAACTCGGTCGCGCCAACGTGCTCAAGCTCGGCATTGATGCCGCTGGCACGATCCAGGTCGGCGGCCACGTCATCGAACTCGGCCGCGGCGAAATCAACCTGCCCTAGAAATTCCAAAATGGACACCACTCCGATCCGCAATTACTTCACCGGCCTGCAGGAGCGCATCGTCGCGGCCCTCGAAAAATTCGATGGCCAGCCATTCCGGCGCGATGCCTGGGGTCGCGGCACCTCAATACTGCTTGAGGAAGGCAATTTCTTTGAGCGCGGCGGTGTTAACTTCTCGCACGTCACCGGCGACTCCATGCCCGCCTCGGCCACCGCCCACCGCCCCGAATTGGCCGGCCGCCGCTTCGAAGCCATGGGCGTCTCGCTGGTGCTGCATCCGCGCAATCCGTACTGCCCCACGGTGCACATGAACGTGCGCTGCTTCGTTGCGACGAAGGATGGCGCCGACGCGGTATGGTGGTTCGGCGGCGGCATGGACCTCACGCCCTACTATGGCCTTGTCGAGGACGCGCAGCATTTCCACCGCACCTGCCGCGACGCACTGGCACCATTCAATCTGGAAGCGGGCGACGACGTGCATGCGCGCTACAAGAAATGGTGCGACGAGTACTTCTTCCTCAAGCATCGCAACGAGGCGCGCGGTGTCGGCGGCATATTTTTCGATGACCTGAACGAAGGCGGCTTCGACAGATGCTTCAGCCTGACGCAGAGCGTCGGCGACCATTTCACTGCCGCCTACCTGCCGATCTGCGAGCGTCGCCGCGACCTGCCCTATGGCGAAAACGAACGTGATTTCCAGGCCTATCGTCGTGGCCGCTATGTTGAGTTCAATCTGGTGTGGGACCGCGGCACGCTGTTCGGCTTGCAGTCGGGTGGGCGTACCGAGTCCATCCTGATGTCGCTGCCGCCCATCGTGAAGTGGCGCTACGACTGGCATCCGCAAGCCGGCAGTGCCGAGGATAAGCTCTACACCGATTTCCTGCCGGCGCGCGACTGGCTGTAAAGGCGAACGATGCGGATCAATCCGGTCAAGGTACGCCTGGCGGCAGGCCTGCTCCTGCTGCTGCTCCTCGCCGTGCCCATGCCCATGCGCATCGTGCCGACATGGTCGCTGCGGGTTGTCGACATCGCCGGCGTACCGCAAGCCAACGTCAAGACCGTGCAGACCTGGCGCCACCCGCTGCTGCAGCCGGAGCAGGGAGAGGAAACCCGGACCAGCGACGCGCAGGGTCGTGTCGTCTTCGCCGAGCGCACTGCCTGGGGCAACGGCCTGCTCTCCCTGTACCGCGCGCTGGACGTCATATTCACGGCGGGAACCGGCGCCACTTTCGGGCCCGACGTCTGGGTGGTCGCCCGCAAGGACGTCAACACGGGCGGCAGCGACTTCTACCTGCCGGGCCGCACTCCGCCGGAAACCGTCATCATGCGCATGGACGGAGTGTGTCCGGCCGACGCGGTTGCGCCAAAGTCAGCGGCAGCAGTTCAGAGCAGCGCCGCCGCGCGATAGTGGGGTTCCGCCAGCGCCGGCTTTTCCAGATGGACAAGGAGTTGCGCCAGTTCAACATGGGCGGCGCGCGTTTCCGTCACGGCCAGCGAGGCTTCGAAATAGCTTTGCGCCTTTCCCCATAACTGCCGCTCGCGGCAGAGCTTGCCCAGGGCCAACAGCAACTGCGCGTCGCGCGGATGGTCGTGCAGCCACTTTTCGCAATGGGCGATGCGTCCCAGGGTGTCGCCGCCGGGACACTGGGCATAAGCCGCGATCAAAGTCGAGTCCCAGCGTTCGTCGAGGACTTCTTCAACCAGTTGCGCGGCGCCGGCACAATCGTTGGTCGCCGCCAAAGTACGTGCGGCAGTGACAACCAGCCCCGGCTGCAAGCGATCTTCTGAGGGCATCTCGCGCCAGTAGGCATGGATAGCCTTGGCATCGTCGGTCAGGGCCTTGAGCACTTCGCCGTGCGCGCGTCGGCGCAGCGGCGCGGCCTGCTCGGCACTCAATGCCTTGTGCTTTTCCAGCACGCGCACCAGGCGCGCCACATCACGCCAGTGATTGAGCCCCTGATGCGCGCGCAATGCCAGGCGCAGTGCGCCAATGTGGCGGCCACCCGATGCGGACATGCGCTCAAGTGCGGCCAGCGCGCCTTCAAAATCGCGTGCCTCGACACCCAACTCGGCTTCAGTCATCAGCACCGCCGTCATGCCACCTTCGGCATGGGCGTAGGCGCGGTCGCGCCACATCTGCATGCGCGCCTGGTCGCGCAATGCGTGCGCCGCGCGCCATGCCACCAGCGCGGCAAGGCCAAGGGCATGGCCGTTATCAAAAGTTTTCTCGGCGCTGCGGATGGCCAGCGAGAAGCGTCCTTCCGCCATGCAGCGGATTGCCTCATGCAGGGTATTCTCGGCGCTGCCCCGGGCACGCCGGGCGCGGTAGGCGCGGACCTCTTTTGGCAAGCGCGTCAGGGCGCCGGCCGTACGAAAAATCCAGTAAAGCGAAAAGAAGCCAATGAGCGCCGCGACGGCCAGAAAATTCAGCGACAGTTCGACGCGCCACGGCGGCAGCACGAACAGGGCATAGCCATCGTTGTAACGCGCAGCCAGCGACAGACCGACGGCCAGTGCCGCCAGCAGGAGCAGCCAGAGCAGGGTGCGCAGCATCAAGTCGCCCCGTGACAATCGAGCGAAGCGAGCTTGCATATACCCCACCGAGAGGGGGGGCAGGGGGGGTGGGCCATCATTTCGTCTTGAAGTTGCGCAGGGCGACCAAAGTCTCGTTCAACGTCGGCGGTTCCACCGCAACGTTGGCCGCTCCGAGGGTCTTGAGCGTCGCGACCGCAGCCTGCACCGGTTTGGCACGGCCATCGAAGTGGCGCTCCAGCCATTCCCGCGCCAGACGCGTATCGTCGCGGAAACTGCGCGCGTCGTGCGACAGCAGGGCGAGTCGGGCGTTGACCAGCCGCAGCTTGAGGTTCTCGCGCAGGAAGAAGCTCTGCGATGGCGACAGCAGGGCCGGATTCGGCGCGCCGGCACCGTCGATGCGCTCGATGCGCACCAGCTGCCGCAATTCCGCCCAGGTCTCGGCAGTGAAGCGTTCCCATATCGACGGCTGGGTGACACTTGGCGACTTCTTCGCGGGCTCCACTGCGCCACCGTGCACGGGTCGTTGCTCGAAGGCCAGGGGCATGGCGTCAACGCTGGCAACAATACTCTCCAGCTTCACCGCCATGCCCGGCACATCGGCCGTCGGCAGGGCGCGCAAGCGGTCAATGTCGCGAGCGATCAGTTTGCGTGCGCCGAGGAACTGTGGTCCCGCCACCCGCGCCAGTCGTGCATCGGCACTGGACAGCGCAATCAACGCGGCTTCAACGTTGCCGGCGAGTTGCAGTTGCTGCGCGGCGATGGACACCGCCTGCTCGACTTCGGCAATCACCCTTTCATCCCGACTCTTCAGCAGATCCTGATACATCTGTTCCAGCGCCAGGCGCTGCCCCTGGGATTCGGCGAGCTGCACCTCCAGTGCGGCGACCCTGCCCTGCAGCGTCTGCACGCCATCCTGCATACGTTGAACGGCGACGCGCGCCTCCTTCGTCTGCGCGTCGCTGTCGGCCAACCTGCGTGCCAGATCCCCGTGCAGACCCGACAGGCTCAGGCGTGCATCAAGCCAGGAGCCGAGGATGGCGACGGCGACTACGCCAAGGATGATGTTGCGACGGCGGACGTGGCTGGCCCCTGCGGGTTTCGCGGGCGCTGGAGCGGATTCAGGCGGTGCGGCTTCGCTGTTCATGGAAGTAGTCGACAAGGCCGGCAACGAGTCCGTCGTCGCCCGGGCCGGTGATTGAAATATGCTGCAAACCCAGCAGTCGGGCCTGCTCGGCGATGCGTGCATGCGGTACGAATACAGGGGTCTTCTTCAGCCAGCTCTGGCCAAACTTGCCGAGTATCTCCCACAGGTTGCGCAATCCCTCGCTACTGGTCAGTGTCACGGCATCAAGTTTGCCGTCCTGCCAGAATTTGAGCAAGGGTGCGGGATCGCTGGCCGGGCAAAAACGGCGATAGGCAGTGACGTATTCGACCGTGGCCGCGCGCTCCTTGAGGGTATCAAAAATCAGGTCGCGGCCACCGTCCCCACGAAAGATCACCACCCGCTTTCCCGCCATGTCCTGCAACCCGGGCAGGGCCAGCAGGCCTTCGGAGTCGAAGCGCTCCTGCGGCGAGATGATCTCGGTAATGCCGAACTTCTGCAATTCGCGTTCACTGCTGCGGCCCATGGTGGCCGCGCGCAGACCAGTCGGCCACTTGCGCCGGGCGAGAATGACATTGAGGGATTGGGCAATGGCGTTGGCGCTGACGAATACTGCCAGATCGAATCCGTCGAGGCGGATGGCGACGTCGAGCAGCGGCGACACGTCGTCGAGCGGAGCGATGGCCAACACCGGAAACAGCACAGGGTGTGCCCCCTGCGCCACCAGCGCCTGCGCCAGGTGCTCGGCCTGATCGGCCGGACGCGTCACCACGATGTTCCTGCCGGCAAGCGGAGCGGCGGTAGCGACGGCAGCGTCCATCGTTTAGCCGAGGGCAGCGAGGATTTCGTCGGCACCCTGGCGGCGCAATTCCGCTGCCAGCGCCAAACCGAGCGCTTCGGGATCGGCGGCGTCGCCGGAGAGTTCGGCGCGCGCAATGCGCGTGCCGTCGGGCAAGGCCACCAGCCCGCGCAGGAAAATCCGGCCGGCGCGCATCTCGGCATAGGCCGCCAGCGGTACTTCGCAACTGCCTGCCAGCGCCCGCGACACGGCGCGCTCGGTGCGCACGCAGGCAGCCGTGGTCGGATCGTTAAGCGGTGCCAGCCACTGCGCCACTTCGGGCCGCGCGGCAACCGCCTCAATGCCCAGCGCGCCCTGGCCCGCCGCCGGCAGTGACACCTCGGCCGACAGCACAGCGCGGATGCGGTCCTTGAGGCCAAGCCGGGTGAGGCCTGCGGCGGCAAGGATGATGGCGTCGTACTGGCCCTCGTCGAGCTTGCGCAGGCGCGTGTCCAGGTTGCCGCGCAGCGAGGTCACCGCGAGCGAGGGGTGGTTGGCATGCAACTGTGCCTCGCGGCGCAGGCTGGAGGTGCCGACCACGGCGCCTGGCGGCATGTCGTCGAGGCTGGCATAACGGCTGGAGACAAAAGCGTCGAGCGGTAATTCGCGCGGACCGGTGGCCACCAGCGCAAACTCCGGCGGAAGTTCCATCGGTACGTCTTTCATCGAATGCACGGCAATGTCGGCACTGCCGTCGAGCAAGGCGGTTTCGAGCTCCTTGACGAACAGGCCCTTGCCGCCAACCTTGGCCAGCGGCCGGTCGAGGATCTGGTCACCGCGCGTGGTCATGCCCAAAAGTTCGACGCTGCAGGCCGGGTATAATTGGCGCAGTAAAGCGCGTACGTGTTCGGCCTGCCAAAGGGCGAGGCGCGATTCGCGGGTGGCGATGACGATGCGTTCGGGGCTGATCACAGACAACGGTCCTGGGACAAAATTTCAAGGAGACAGACAGAATGGCGCGTACAGCCATGGCGCAAAAGCCGCGCCGCGCCGCGTTATTGCAGCATTTGCTGGCACTGGCGATTCTAACATGGGCCGCGTGGGCGCCATCGGCGTACGCCCTGACCAGTGTCGAGGATTTTGCCGCCGACGCGCGCCTGATGCGCGAACGCCGGATTCCAATGCTGCTGCTTTTCAGCGCCGACGGCTGCAGCTGGTGCGAGCATGCCCGGCAAATGGTGCTCGACCCGATGGCGGCCGATCCCGGCAATGCCAATCGCGTGTTGATCCGCCAGGTCAACATTGACCACCGCACCCGCGTTGCCGACTTTTCCGGCAAACCGACGACGCATCTTGATTTCGCCGCGTTGCACAAGGCGCGGCTGACGCCAACCTTGATGGTGCTCGATGCCGATGGCAGGGAAATCGCCGAAGCCATCGTCGGCGTTCGACTCCTGGATTTTTACGGCACCTACGTCGATCGCGCCATTGATGCCGGCCTGAGCCGCATCCGCACCAGGACACCCTGAGCCCGGCGATGGACACCCTGACGGCCGCCGACAAGGACCACCCGCTGCGCGAAGACATCCGCCTGCTCGGACGCCTGCTTGGCGACACCGTGCGCGAGCAGGAGGGCGCAGCCGCCTTCGACACCGTCGAGCGCATCCGGCAACTGGCGATCCGCCTGCACCGCGACGACGAAACCACTGCCCGCAGCGAACTCGAAGCCATCCTCGACGGCCTCGACCGCGACCGCACCAACCAGGTGGTGCGCGCCTTCAGCTACTTCTCGCACCTCGCCAACATCGCCGAGGACCTGCACCACATCCGCCGCTCGCGTGCCCACCTCATTGCCGACTCGGCGCCGCGCGAAGGCAGCCTGAGCCTGGCCCTTAGCCGAGTGCGCGAGGGCGGCCATGGCGCGGCGGCGCTGCGCGAGTTTTTCAAGCACGCACTGGTCAGCCCCGTGCTCACCGCCCACCCGACTGAAGTGCAGCGCCGCAGCATCTTCGTCGCACAGATGAAAATCTCTGCCCTGCTCGACCAGCGCAGCCGCATGCAGCTCACGCCGGAGGAGCTGGCCGCCAGCGACGAAGGCCTGCGCCGCGCCGTTCTGACGCTGTGGCAGACGCGCATGCTGCGCCTGAAGAAGCTGTCGGTGGTCGACGAGGTCACCAACGGCCTGTCCTTCTACGACACCACCTTCCTCAAGGCACTGCCGCGACTCTATGGCGCACTGGAGGACAGTCTCGCCACGGCCGACGCCTTCTGGGCCGAGCAGGAACTGCCCAACTTCCTGCGCATGGGCAGCTGGATCGGCGGCGACCGCGACGGCAACCCCTTCGTCACCGCCGACGTGATGCGTTCCGCCCTGCGCATGCAGAGCACGCGCGTGCTCGACTACTACCTCGAAGAAGTCCACCGCCTCGGCGCCGAGCTGTCGCTGTCCTTCGGCATGATCCAGGTTAGCGAAGACCTGGCCGGCCTGGTCAAGCATTCGCCCGACCGCTCGCCGCATCGCGAGGACGAACCCTACCGCCGCGTCCTCGCCGGCATTTACGCGCGGCTGGCCGCCACGGCGCGGGCACTGGACAACCACGAGGCGCTGCGCCACGCCGTCGGCGCAATGCCTCCCTACGCCAATGCCGCAGAATTCCTTGGCGAACTCGACATCATGCGCAGCTCGCTCGACGCCAACGGCTCGCACCTGCTGGCGCGCGGCCGGCTGCGCCGCCTGCGCCGCGCCGTCAAGGTCTTCGGCTTCCATCTCGCCGTGCTCGACCTACGGCAAAACTCCGACGTGCATGTGCGCACGGTGCATGAATTGTTTGAGGCCGCCCGCCCCGGTGTGGACTACGCCGGCCGCGCCGAGGAGGGCCGCATCGCCTTGCTGCTGGGCGAACTGGCCACGCCGCGCCTGCTCTCCTCGCCCTTCGTCGGCTACAGCGAGGAGACCCTGGGCGAGCTCGCCATCTTCCGCGCCGCGCGCGAAGCGCACGAGCGCTACGGCAAGGATGCCATCGAGAACGTCATCATCTCCAAGGCCGACGGCGTCTCCGACGTGCTCGAAGTCGCGCTGCTGCTGAAGGAAGCGGGGCTGTGCCGCCCGCGCGAGGGCGAGATCGACGTCAACATCGTGCCGCTGTTCGAAACCATCGACGACCTGCGCCGCGCCAGCAGCACCATGGATGCACTGTTCGCACTGCCGGGATATCGCCGCCTCATCGAATCGCGCGGCATGGTGCAGGAAGTCATGCTCGGCTACTCCGACAGCAACAAGGACGGCGGCTTCCTCACCTCTGGCTGGGAGCTGTACAAGGCGCAGAACGCGCTGGTGGAAGTGTCCAAACGGCATGGCGTGCGCCTGCGTCTGTTCCACGGCCGCGGTGGCACCGTCGGTCGCGGTGGCGGCCCCAGCTACGAGGCCATCCTGGCGCAACCGCCCGGCGCCGTTCAGGGCGCGATCCGCATCACCGAGCAGGGCGAGGTCATCGCCTCCAAGTACTCCAACCCCGAGGTCGGCCGCCGCAACCTCGAGATCCTCGTCGCCGCCACGCTGGAAGCCACGCTGCTGCCCCATTCCAGCGGCGTGCCCAGCCCCGGCGGCGTGCCAAGCGCCGACTGCCTGGCGGCGATGGATGAGCTCTCCGAGTCGGCCTTCCAGGCCTACCGCAACCTCGTCTACGAGACACCGGGCTTCGCCGACTACTTCTGGGAGTCGACGGTCATCAACGAGATCGCCGAACTCAACATCGGCAGCCGCCCCTCGTCGCGCAAGAAAACGCGCGCCATCGAGGACCTGCGTGCCATTCCCTGGGTGTTCTCGTGGTCGCAGTGCCGCCTGATGCTGCCCGGCTGGTACGGCTTCGGCAGCGCCGTGCAGGCCTTCATCGCGCAACGCGGCGACGCGGCCATCGAACTGCTGCGGCTGATGCATCGCGACTGGCCCTTCTTCCGCACCCTGCTCTCCAACATGGACATGGTGCTGGCCAAGAGCGATATCGGCATCGCCGCGCGCTATGCCGAGCTGGTCACCGATGCCAAACTGCGCGACGCCATCTTCCCGCGCCTCAAGGCCGAGTGGCAGGCAAGCGTTGATGCACTGGCAGCCATCACCCAGCAGAAAGAACTGCTCGACGGCAACCCGCTGCTCAAGCGTTCCATTCGCAACCGCTTCCCCTACCTCGACCCGCTCAACCACCTGCAGATCGAGCTGCTCAAGCGCCACCGCGCCGACCACGGTCAAGCCGGCCATGAGAGTGACGAACGGGTGAAACGCGGCATCCACCTCACCATCAACGGCGTCGCCGCCGGCCTGCGCAACAGCGGCTAGGAAGCGGCTTCAAGCTCTCGGCACGAACGGGAGGACACCCCTGCCGGCGCTGCCGATTGCGGGCGAACTTGACCACGGTCAATGCGCTGCGGAATCGGGGTGGCT
>Ga0315271_10002009_pt1 | contig 12603 bp, 11 predicted proteins | sample C3_top_MG_FD_204664 | JGI IMG/M metagenome (GOLD analysis project Ga0315271, IMG submission 204664) | Sediment microbial communities from Yellowstone Lake, YNP, Wyoming, USA - C3_top | ecosystem: Environmental > Aquatic > Freshwater > Lake > Sediment | place: USA: Wyoming | collected 2017-08-01
GCTCGAGCTTGGCGGCCGAGGGCACGCCGCCCCCGTCCCAGCCGCGCGAGATGTAGTACTCGTCGAGCATCGGCGGCAAGTCTACTACCTGGCCGGCGGACGGCCCGGCCGGCACCGGCTCGTGCAGGAGCCGGGGCGGCAGGGTGTCGTCGGCGCGGCTGAAGCCGGCCGCCAGGTTGAAGAGCCGCTCGGCGGTCCAGATGCGCTCGCCGAGCATCAGGAGCTCCTGCGGCTCCACCTGCTCGCCCCACACGGCGCTGAGCTGGCGGGCGTAGTAGTCCTCCTTCATCGCGAAGGCGGTGAACTTGCAGACGCTGAGCGAGTCGAGAACGGCGTTGAGGTTCTGGAGGTTGATGAGCAGGCCGGCCTTGCCGAGGGTCGCGAAGCGGTCGACCATCTTGGGCACCCCGAGGATCTCGGGGCCGAGCATGTTGGCGCGCAGGTGACAGCCGCCGCGATTGCTGGTGGCGTACGCGAGGCCCTGCGCCTTCATGCCGCGAGGGTCGTAGGCCGGCATCTCGAGCTGCTTGACGCTCATCGAGAGGTCCGGGCGGCCGTGCAGCGCCGCGAAGCGCGCCGAGCCGAGCCCGAGCTCGGCGCCGAGGCCCTCGCCGGAGGCCGTCGCCTCGGCCAGCTCGATGATGGCCCGCGCATCGCCGAATCGCGGGCCGTCCGCAAGGACGCCGATCTCGGTCAGCTCCATGGCGCAGGAGATCGTCGACCCCATGGTGATGGTGTCCATGCCGGCGCGGTTGCAGGCGTAGTTGGCCTGCACGATCGCGGTCAGGTCGCTCACACCGCACTGAGCCCCGAGCGCCCAGATGGACTCGTACTCGGGGCCCTCGCCGGTCTGGCCGCCGGCGCTCGTACGCCTGGCGCAGCCGATGATGCAGCCGCGGCAGGCGGACCGGCGCTGCACGTGATCCTTCTTGAGCATCTCCCCGCAGATGCTGGCGGCGCTCTCGAACTGGCTCTCGCGGTGGTTGCGCGTGGGCATGGCGCCGGCCTGGTTCAGGACGTTCACCAGTACGGAGGTGCCGAACTCGGGCAGCGCCGTGGAGGTGATCGGGTTGGACTTGAGCAGCTTCTCGGTCTCGTAGACGATGAACTCGAGCCGCTCCGGGTCGGCGACCGGCGGCTTGTGCTCTCCGCGGCCGCTCAGGACCAGGGACTTGAGGCGCTTGGCGCCCATCACGGTGCCGAGGCCGCCGCGGCCGATGGAACGGCCGCGATTGTTGACGATGCTCGCGAACAGCACGCCGCGCTCGCCGGCCGGGCCGATGACGGCGGCCTCGGACTTGGGATGCAGTTCGCGCACGCGCTCGAGCGCTGCCGGGACCTCGAGGCCCCACAGGCCGGCGGCGGGACGCAGCGCCGCGCCGCCGGGGCCGGCGAAGGGCTCCGCCGGGGGGCCGGCCGGCGAAGCCTCGCCGGCGCCGTCCAGCCCGATGGTGACGTACCCCGGTTCGTCCAGTGCGCCGGTGACGACGAGGTAGTCCCAGCCGAGGCGGCGCAGGGCGTTGCCGAAGTTGCCGCCGGAGTTGCCGTCGAACACCGTGCCGGTGAGCGGCGAGCGGCTGGTGACGCTGTAGCGGCCGCTGGCCGGGGCGTCGGTGCCCGTCAGCGGGCCCGGCGCGAAGATGAGCGGATTCTCGGGTGCGAGCGGATCGACGTCGTACAGCCGCTCGCGCAGCGCCAGGTAGGCGCCGAGCCCGCGGCCGCCCAGCCACTGACGCGCGACCTCGGCCGGCAGTTCTTCTTCACTGGAGGTCCGGCGGGAGAGGTCGATGCGCAGGCCGCGAAGCGGCCGAAGGGCTGATGCGGGCGGTGTCACTCGCCGAGTATAGCGGCCGGACGTCGGACGCGCCCCGGCATCAGCCGCCCGCCGGCGAGGGCCCCACGGCGTCGCGCCACGCGCCGAGAGAGCGCGCATGCTCGGCCATGACCGCGCCGTAGCACTCGCGCAGACCGAGCCGCGCCATGTCGAGCTTCTCGAGCACGCGCAGTGAGGCAGCGTTGGCCGGGTCGGCGACGGCGACGATCCGGTGCAGGCGCAGGCCGGCGAAGCCCCAGCGCAGGATCGCCCCGGCCGCCTCGGTCGCGTACCCGCGACCCCACGCGGCGCGAGCGAGCGTGTAGCCGATCTCGATGTCGGGGCCCTCTTCCAGGTGCTGCAGGCCCGCCTCTCCGACGAGCCGGCCGGTCTCCCGCTCGGTGACCGCAAGCAGGCCGAAGCCGTGCTCCGACCAATCCGCCGCGGCCCTGCTCATCAGAGCGGAGACCTGGCTGCGCCGCAGAGGCCGCCGCTCGGCGCCGACGTGGCGCATGACCTCGGCGTCGCCGAACACGGCGAGCAGCGGCTCCAGGTCGGCGGCGGTGAACCGCCGCAACTCGAGCCGCTCCGTCGTCAGCGGCGGGTGCGCCGCCGCCTGCTCGGCCCTCCAGTCGGCGGCGGCCACCTCGAGCTTCTCCCAGCGCTTGCCCCAGTACTCGGCCTCGCCGAGGGAGCGCATCCCGAGCTTGCGCAGGACGGCGACCGACGCCGCGTTCTGCGGCCTGGCGATGCCGATGACGCGCTCGAGTCCGGCCTGCTCGAAACCGTACTCGAGCGCGGCGGCGCCGGCCTCGGTAGCGTAGCCGGCGCCCCACGACGACGGCTCCAGTGCGCAGGTGATCTCGACGGCCGGCCCGCCGTCCAGAGGCTGCAGGCCGGCGATGCCCACCAGCCGTCCGCCCTCGCGCTCGCCCACGCGCCATTGGGCGTAGCCGAGTCGGCGCTGCATGTCCTCGAGGTACGCCGCCCGCTCCCCTGCCTCCGCGAGGTCGGCCGGAGGCGCGCCGTTCCAGAAGCGCATGACCTCGGGCGCGGCGAACACGGCGAAGACGTCGCCGCCGTCACCGGCGACGAGCGGCCGGATCGACAGCCTGCGGGTGAGGAGCGGGAACGGCATGCGGACAGGATAGACGACGGCCGGGCCGGCCGGGGGTCGAGCCGATGCAATCTGCAGGACGGCGGCCGGGCCGGAGCCGGGCGCGAGACGGCGGCGGGAGAGGCTGCTCCGCAGCCCCGCCCGCCGCCGTCCGTCCGCTTCGCCCTACAGCGCCTTGCGCTTGTCGACGACGCGCACTGCCTTGCCCTCGGAGCGCTGGATCGCCCTGGGCTCCTTGAGCTTGACCGCGCACTGGATGTTGAGCACGTTGTAGATCTGCGCCTGCACGTTCCGCTGGAAGCGCTCCAGGTCGCCCATGGTCTCGGCGAAGATGTCCTCTCCCACCTCGACCCATACCTCGATGACGTCGAGGTAGCCCTTGCGGTCGACCACGATCTGGTAGTGCGGCTCGATCGACGGGATGCTCATGAGCACCTCCTCGATCTGGCTCGGGAACACGTTGACGCCCCTGATGATGAGCATGTCGTCGCTACGCCCGATGGGCTTGCTCATGCGCACTGAGGTGCGGCCGCAGGCGCACGGCTCGGCGATGAGCGTGCACAGGTCGCGGGTGCGGTAGCGGATGAGCGGCTGGGCCTCCCGGCTGAGGGTCGTGAAGACGAGCTCCCCGACCTCACCGTAGGGCAGCGGCCGCAGCGTCTCCGGGTCGATGATCTCGGCGAGGTAGTGGTCCTCGTTGATATGCATGCCGGCCTTGCACAGGCACTCGTAGCCGACGCCGGGGCCGCCCATCTCGGAGAGGCCGTAGATGTCGAGCGCGTGCTCGCCGAGCCCGGCCTCGATCTGGACGCGGAGCTCGTTGGTCCAGGGCTCCGCGCCGTGGAAGCCGACGCGCAGCGGCAGGTCCTCCGGCCGCAGGCCGCGGTCGCGAGCGGCGTCGGCCAGGTACATGGCATAGGACGGCGTGCAGCTCAGGGCCGTGGCGCCGAAGTCGCGCATGATCTTGAGCTGCCGCTCGGTGTTGCCGCCGGAGATCGGCACGACGGTACAGCCCAGGCGCTCGGCGCCGAGGTGCAGGCCGAGCCCGCCGGTGAAGAGACCGTAGCCGAACGCGTTCTGCAGCAGGTCGCCCGGCGCCACGCCGCCCGCGGCGAGGGTCCGGGCGATCAGGTCCGCCCACACGTCGAGGTCGCCGCGCGTGTAGCCGACGGTCGTCGGGTTGCCGGTGGTGCCGGAGCTGGCGTGCACGCGCACCACCTGGTCGCGCGGCCGTGCGAACATGCCGAACGGGTAGTGGTCGCGGAGGTCGATCTTGGTGGTGAAGGGCAGGCCGGCGACGTCGCCGTGACGGCTCACGTCGCCGGGCTTGACGCCCAGTTCGTCCAGCTTCTTGCGGTAGAAGGGGATGTGCTCGTACGCGTTCTCGAGCGTCGCCCGCAGCCGCTCGATCTGGAGCTCGCCGAGCTTGGGCGCCGGCAGAGTCTCCGCGGCCGGCTGCCAGTACAGCCCGCCGGCCGCGTCCTTGGTCAGGTGCTCCTCGCCGATCACAGCGCCCGGACCTCCTCGTCGCTGAGCAGCGTCACCTTGCCGGCGAGAAGCTCGACGGCGCTGTCGATGTCGCGTACCGCGAAGCAGATGTTCCAGAACGAGATGCTGTAGAGGTAGTCGATCGAGACGCCCGCCTCGGCGAGCTGGTCGAGCACCGCGGCGAGGCCGCCCGGGACGTCCTCGACCCTGACGCAGAGCACCTGCGAGAAGTGCGTGGTGAAGCCGGCCTCGTGCAGCAGCGCGCGCCCGCGCTCCGGGTCGGTGAGGATGAGACGGACGATGCCGTATTCGGCGGCCTCCGTCGTTGAGAAGCCGCGGATGTTGATGCCGTCCTGGCCGAGGATGTCGGCGACTTCGGCCAGACGACCGCTGCGGTTCTCGAGGAACACGGTGAGCTGCGTGACCTTCACGACTCGACCTCCTGGCTCGCGACTGCGGCGCGCCCGAGCTCGAACGCGCGCAGATTGACTTCGAGGATCTTGGCGGGCACGGCGGCCTCGAGGCCGCTGCGCCACTGCTCCGGGGTGAACGAAAGGACCTGGGAAGCGGCTCCCAGCAACGCCACGTTGACGGCCCGGAGGGTGCCCGCCTCCAGGGCGACGCCCTCGGCGTCGACCATGACGAGCCGCAGGCCGCGCGCGGCTGCGGCGCCGGCGATGTCGTCCGGGTAGTCCTCCTCGCGGCGCAGCACGCTGCCCGGCGTGATGCGAGTCGTGTACGCGCAGACCATGGTCCCTCTGGAGCGGAGCAGGTCGAGGCCGCGGATACCCTCGAGGAGCTCCGTGGCGATGACCACGTCGGCATGAGGGCTCACGGGCGACCAGACGTGCTCGCCGAAGCGCACCGTGCTGAGCACGCTGCCGCCGCGCTGCGCCATGCCCTTGACCTCGCTGGCCTTGACCTCGAGGCCCGCGCCGGCGGCGGTCGCCGCGAGGACCGCGGCGCCGAGCAGGACGCCCTGGCCGCCGACCCCGACGATGGAGACCGTCGTGGTGTCGTTCACCGGTCGTCCTCACAGCCTGCGAAGCCGAGCGCTCCGCGGCGGCAGACCTCGACGCACAGGCCGCAGCCCGTGCAGGTCTCGAGGACCGACATCGCGTCCTCGCCGGGCGCGAGCGCGGGGCAGCCGAGGTCGACGCACACGCCGCAGAGGTTGCAGCGCTCCTCGTCGACCAGCACTTCGCCGGCCTTCTCGCGGGTCATGAGGACGCACGGCGCGAGCGCGATGAGGACGCCGAGGCCGGGCGCCTTGGCCTCTTCCTTGATCGCCGCATCGAGCGCCTTGTGGTCGGTCGCGTCGACGGTGACGCAACGCACGCCGATGCCCTCGCAGAGCTTCTGGATGTCGATTTGAGGACCCTGAGCGCGGTCCGGGTGCAGACCCGTGCCGGGGTGGCCCTGGTGGCCGGTCATCGCCGTCGTACGGTTGTCGAGGATGACGACCATGCCCTCGACCTCGTTATAGAAGGCGTCGATGAGTGGCGTGATGCCGGAGTGGAAGAACGTCGAGTCGCCGATGACGCCCACCGCGGCCTTGCGGCCGAGCGCCTTGTTGAAGCCGGCCATCATGCCGATGCTGGCGCCCATACAGAGGCAGCTGTCGAGCGCGAGCAGCGGCGGCAGCGCGCCGAGCGTGTAGCAGCCGATGTCGCCCATCGGCGCGAGCCGGCGCTTGCGCAACGAGGAATACACCGAGCGGTGGGAGCATCCCGGACACAGTACGGGCGGCCTGACCGGCAGGCCGGGCGCCGGCTGCGGTGGCGAGGCCAGCCTGGGCGCCGGCGGCATGACCGGGCGCCGGCGCCGTGGCGGCTTGTGCAGGACGTAGGGCTCGAGCGCGCGGAAGACGATCTCCTGGTCGAGCTCGCCGTCGGTCGGGATGACCGCCTTGCCGATCACCGGCAGGCCGAGCGCGCGCACCTGCTCCTCGAAGAACGAGTCGAGCTCCTCGACGACGGCCACGCGCGAGACGTGGTCGTAGAGTCGCGCGACCTTGGCGTAGGGCAGCGGGTGCGACATGCCCAGCTTGAGGAACCAGGCCTTGGGGAACGCCTCGCGGGCGTACGTGTAGGCGACGCCGGAGGCGATGATGCCGAAGTCGGACGAGCCCGCCTCGAGCACGTTGAGCGAACTCGCCTCCGCGCGCTTGCGCAGCTTCTCGAGACGCTCGAGCACGAGGCGGTTCCGCTGCCGTGCGTACTGGGGGACCATGACGTACTTGCTGATGTCGCGCGCGTACTCGCGCGGTTCCACGGGGACGGGCACGCGCGGCAGCACCTGACCGCGCCCGTGAGAAATCCTCGTGGTCGTGCGCAGCATGACGGGCGTATCGAACTCCTCCGAGAGCGAGAAGGCCTCGGCGACGAAGTCGTACGCCTCCTGGCTGGAGGAGGGCTCGAGCATCGGGATCCTGGCGAACTTCGCGTAGTTGCGGTTGTCCTGCTCGTTCTGCGACGAGTGCATGCCGGGGTCGTCGGCGCTGATGATGACGAGACCGGCGTTGACCCCCGTGAGTGAGAGCGTCATGAACGGGTCGGCGGCGACGTTGAGGCCCACGTGCTTCATCGTGACGATGGTGCGCACGCCGGCGAGCGATGCGCCCACCGCGGTCTCGAGCGCGACCTTCTCGTTGACGCACCACTCGCTGTGGATGCCCTCGAGCCTTGCGGTGGCCTCGATGATCTCGGTGGAGGGGGTGCCCGGGTAGCCACACGCGAAGCCCACCCCGGCGCGGACGGCGCCGTGGGCGATCGCTTCGTTCCCTGAGAAGAAGAGTTGGCGTTCCATGGGGGCCACGATTCTAGCCGAGCCGGAGCGGCACGCGCCACTTCCTCGCCGGCTCCCGTCCCGGTCCCGGCAGGGACAGTGCCGGCTACGCGCGATAATCAACATCCCGGCTTCAACTCCAACCCTTGACTAGACCTTGAAGGATTCGCGTTTTCCTGACAGAATACTCACGGCATGCAGCGCGCACCCTTCACGCCTCGCATGACTCGGACGGCCTTCGAGTGAGCCGTCCTGCTCGCAGTCGCCGCGACCCGGCACTCCTGCGAGCACGCTATCGGACCCTCTTCTTCCTGTTCCTCACCGCGCTCGCGCTGGCGCTGGGACATCGCGCCGCGGCGGCGCCGGCCCTGGCCGGCGCCCTCATCGGCGTCTACTCCATCCGCGTCGCGCGCAAGCGGCCCGTCGAGCTCGCGCACACCTTCGTGGTGCTCGACTGGGCGCTCCTCGGCATCGCTCTCGCGCTCTCCGGCGGCGCCGAGAGCTGGCTGCTCGTCACGGTGCCGTTCCTCGCCATGGGCCAGCTGGCCGGCGCCCCACGGGCCGAGTGGCCGTTCCTCGTCGGGCCGTCCCTGCTGCTCGTCGTGATCCTCGCGATCGCCGACCCGTCGCTCGCCGGCAGCCGCTTCCTGTCCGTGGCCAAGGTGGCCGTCCTGGTCGCCGGCGGCTGCGTCGCGGCGACCCGGCTCCGGCGCCGCCCGGCCGCGACGCGCACCCGGCAGCAACACGCGCCCAAGGTCGACGTCAGTACCGGCTTGTCGACGGCGGCGTGCCTGCCCGGGTTCCTCGACGTGACCACGGCGACGGCGCTCGAGGAGCACCGACCGCTCAGCGTGGTGTTCCTGCGGCTGGAGCACTACGAGGACAGCCGCAACTTCCTCGGCGCCGAAGGTAGCGAAGAGCTCGTCCGCGGCGTCGCCCGGCGCGCCGAGCGGCGCGTCGGCGCCGACGGGCGCGCGTTCAGGGTGCGGCCGGACAGCTTCGTCCTCGTCCTGCCCGGCCTCTCGCTCGGCGAGGCGCGCCAAGCCGCCGCCGACCTGGCCCACGATGTCAGCGCCAACCTCATCGCCGGGCGCCGGCAGACGCTGGCCATCGGCGCTTCTTCGTTCCCCACCGTGCGGCGTATCGAGGACCTCCTCGCCGCCGCCCGCGATGAAGCCCTTCCCACGCCCGCGGCCATAGCGGTCGTCGGCACGGTCGTGCCGCTGGCGGCCGCGCAGTAGTCGGTGTGCCTTCGGGGCACCGCCAGTCGAGCCCGCTTCGCCGCTCAGCAGTCGGTGACGGGCGGGCTGTGACGGCCGTAGTCTTGCCACTCCCCGTGCGCCTCGTTAGTGTGAGGCTGTGGAGATCGACATCACCAGCCAGCAGGTGCCCGAGGGCATGGCCGTACGGGTCAAGGTCCGGCTCTCGGGTCGTGAGACCGGCCGGCTGTTCGTGAGTGGCGATACGCTCATCCAGCTCCCGCTGGACGGCGCCCTCCCCGACGCCGACGGCGCGCCTCTCCCCCGCATGAGCATCTTTCTGAGCGCACTGGCCGGCACGCGGGACGGCCTCTCCCGGACCTTCACCGACGCGCCGGCGGCCCAGGCCTTCGCGGCCGCCGTGCGCAGCCAACTCGAGACCGCCTTGGAGGCGTCATGACCGATCAGGCCGACATCCTCGCCGCCCAGCTGGCCCCGTACCGGGAGACTCCCGGGATCGTCGCCGCCCTGCTCATCTCACGCGACGGGTTCGTGATCGCGGCCGACGCCGACCCGGGCTTCAAGACCGACGCCGTCGCCGCCCAGGTGGCCGGCGTCATCGACATCGGCGCCCGGCTCGCCGCCGAGTTGCGACAGCCGGAGGCCAAGTACATCTCCGTCGACTTCGACGACCTGAACCTCGTGCTCGCCCCCTTCGGCAGCGAACTCATGCTCGTGCTCGCGGGTGCGCCCAGCGCCCTCATCTGCGAGTACCGACTCTCGAGACACGGCGCCTGACCGCCCGAGCCGGCGCAGCCGGCCGGACCGACCAAGGAGACACTCATGGAAGACGCGGTCGAACAGCTGGAAAACCTGGCGCGGAGCGTCGGCGAGTGCACCCGCTGCGATGAACTCGTGGCGAGCCGGCTCCGCGCCGTACCCGGAGGCGGCCACCCGCACTGCACGGTGATGGTCGTCTCACTCGCGTCCGACCCCACGGACGAAGAGGACGGCGGGCTGGCCGGCGAGTCGCTGCTCGCAGACCTCGCCGAGTTCATGCCGTCCCTCGCGGAGAGCCGTGACAAGGTGTACGTCACCGCTCTGGCCAAGTGCGTGCCGCGCAGCGCCGGCGCCGTGCGCGGCCCCAGCCCCCAGGAGCTCGAGGCCTGCTACCCGTACCTCTCCAAGGAACTCACGATCACGACGCCGCACTACGTGCTCACCGTCGGCGAAGAGACGACGCGATTCCTGCTCGGGAAGCTCTTCAAGGCCCGACCGTACGAGCCAGGCGACTCGCTGGAGCTACAGCTGTTCGACAACCCGTCGTTCAAGGTCGTGCCGGTGGCGACGCCGGACGAGCTGCGCGAGCGCGACCCCAAGGTGCGCAAAGACTACATGGAACGCCTGCACAAGCTCGCGCAGGTGATGGGCCTCTAAGAGGCGTCCGGCAGCCGGCGGCGGGAGCGCGCAGCGCCCCGACCGGCGGCCACTGCGTCTCAGCGGCCGCCCAGTTCGCGGCCGGCGGCCGCGACGGCGGCGGCGATGCGCTCGTCCGCCCCGGCCGGCAGCGGCAGGGGACGGTGCGTCGCGAGGATCTCCTCGACGGCGGCGACGGCGCGCTGCTCTTCGGTCGCGCGCCGCGTCTCCGCCGTGCGCGCGGCGCTCCAGGACTCGAACGGCTCGCGCGCCATGAGCCGCGGCGCATGCAGCTCGCCGCGGCGCAGGAACTGCCGCGTCTCCCGCGCACGCAGGAAGTGGCCGCCCGGCCCGACGGCGGCGATGACGTCCTCCATGAGGTGCTCGGCGTCCACCGTGAGGCCGGCCCGCACGCGCCGGCACTGCCGGAAGAGTTCGCAGTCCAGCAGGATCTTGGGCAGCGAGAGCATCTGGGCGCCGTCGTGCATGCCGGCGCCGCACAGCAGATCGGGGTCCATGAGCGTCGAGGTGAGCGCCGTCATGCCGGCTTCACTGCCGCTCATGAAGGAGAACTCGTTGGCGTCGCCGGTGAGGCCCGTCGCCATGACCGGCAGGTCGTAGCGCCGGGCCAGCCCGACCATCGCCTGCGTGATCAGCACCGACTCCGGCGCGGCGGCCGCGTAGGCGCCGGCGCGCATGTCCATGACGCCGGTGTCCGCGACGTACACGCAGCCGAGTCCCGGGCGCGCGAGCTGGAACAGCACGATGGAGCTGAGGATCTCGGCGTTGGCCTGCATGACGGCGCCGGCGAGCGTCACCGGCGCCGTCGCCCCGGCGAGCCCCATGCTGTACACGCACATGGGCACGCCTTCACGCGCCAGCGCGAGGCCGGCGCCGAGCATCTCCGGCTCGTGCTGCAGCGGCGGTACCGGGCAGTAGACGATGGAGAAGAACGGCCGCGCCGGGTCCCAGCGCCCGCCCCCAGCTGCCGCCGCCAGGATCTCCATGACGAACGGCACCTCCTCGGCGCGCTGCACCTCGCCCTGGATGTGCTTGCCGGTGTGCGTGAGGATCGCGACGAGCTCGTTCAGCACCTGCGTGTTGGGCGGCGCGTCCGCGGCGCTCACGATGTTCCAGACGATGCCGACCTCCTCCGCCGCGTCCGCGACCAGCGTCGCATCGGCGAGGTCCTGCATCGTTGACGGGCGCCGCTCGCCGGTGCGGTGGTCGAGCGTGTACGCGCCGGTGCCGTCGAGCGTGAGGTGCACGTCGCTCCCGTCGCAGCGCACGTCGAGCGCCGGGTCGCGCCCGGCGAGGAGCACGTCGCGCGGCGCCGCGGACAGCGCGTCGTCGACCAGTCGCGACGGGATCCGCACGCGGCCGGTCTCCGCGTCCACCGCCGCGCCGGCCTCGGCCAGCAGCGCCTGGGCGCCGGCGTCGGGGAACGTCACGCCGACGTTGGCCAGCAGGCGGAGCGTGGCCTCGTGAATGGCGTCCAGTTCGGCCGGCGGGGGCGTCGTGATGCGCGGGATCATGCGAGGCGTCCTCCTCGTTGAGACCGGCGTGACGCGGTCAGGGCACCACGACGCGCAGCGCGCGCGGCACCACCTTGCACTCCATCGGCAGCTTGCCCGCGACTTCTCCGTCGGTCTGGACGAGGACCTCTTTGTCCTCCTCCACCGTCTCCACCATCGCGCTCTCGGTGCGGAAGTACTCGACCTTGGGGTGCTTGATGTGCGCGTTGATCAGCGCGGCGGTCCAGTACCAGACCGTGCTGACGAGGGACTTGTCCTTGAGGATGCAGACGTCCAGCAGGCCGTCGCGCATGTCGGCGAGTGGGGTGATGCCGAAGGCGCCGCCGTAGTTGGACGAGTTGCCGAACACGGCGAAGTAGCCCTCGACCGTCCGCTCCTCGCAGGTGACGCGGATGAGCGGGTCGTCGTGGGTGAGGTAAGTCGCCAGCCCCTGGACGGCGAACGCCGCCTCCTTGAACGCCTTCTTCATCGTCGGGTTCAGCGAGGCCACGACGGCAGCGTCCATGCCGACGCCGGCCATCAGTCCGAAGTAGCGGTCGCCGGCCAGTCCGAGGTCGATCCAGGACACGGTGCCGGCCGACAGGAGCTTGACCGCGTCCGGCGGCTCGAGCGGGATGCCGAGCTCCATGGCGAGGACGTTCACCGTGCCGGTAGGGATGATCGCGAGAGGCACGTCTGAGCCGGCCAGGCCGTTGATGGTCTCGTTGACGGTGCCGTCGCCGCCGACTGCGCAGACGAGGTCGAACCCGGCGTCCACCGCCTCGCGCGCGAGGCGCTTGGCGTCGCCGGGTTCGGCGGTCTCGAACCCCTCCACGACGTAGCCGAGACCACGCAGGGCGTCGAAGATGAGCGGCACGTCGCGCTTGTAGGTGCCGCCACCCGAGTGCGGGTTGAAGATCGCGGCGACGCGCTGGCCCACGACCGTCACGTCAGCGCCTCTTCGGCGTCGGCGGAGATGCTCATGATGCCGCTGTAGCCGGCCTGCCGGGCGAGGTCCTCGGCCGCCTCGAAGCCGTAGCCGACGTCGCCGGGCCGATGGGCGTCGGAGCCGAACACCAGCGGGACGCACAGGGCGCGCGCCTCGGCCAGCAGCGCCGGCCCGGGGAACGGCTCGCCGACGGGCTTGCGGAGGCCGCCGGTGTTGAGCTCGACGAGCATGCCGGCCGCCGAGACGGCGCGCAGCGCCGCGCTCGCGGCGGCCGCGACCGCATCGGCATCCTCCGGCGGCCCGAACTTCTTGGCGTGGTC
>Ga0315271_10002010_pt1 | contig 12602 bp, 12 predicted proteins | sample C3_top_MG_FD_204664 | JGI IMG/M metagenome (GOLD analysis project Ga0315271, IMG submission 204664) | Sediment microbial communities from Yellowstone Lake, YNP, Wyoming, USA - C3_top | ecosystem: Environmental > Aquatic > Freshwater > Lake > Sediment | place: USA: Wyoming | collected 2017-08-01
GACCTCGTCTCTCCCGCCGGACTTCCGGTGGACATCAACGCCTTCAAGAGCCAGCAGGCGCGCTGGGCCAAGGGCTCGGCTCAGGTGTGCCTGAAGCTCCTGCCGAAGATCCTCGCCTCCTCCCTGCCCGCGGACATCAAGGCCGAAGCCACCTTCCACCTGACCGCCAACTTCGCGTATCCGCTGATGGTGGCTCTGTCCGTGCTCATGTTCCCGGCCATGGTCATCCGCTACAACATGGGATGGGTCGAGATGCTTCTCATCGACGTCCCCCTGTTCCTCGGCGCCACCACCAGCGTCTGCTCCTTCTACGCCTTCGCCCAGCGCCAGGCCTTCGGAGAAGATTCCTGGCAGAAGCGCCTGAGGTACGTGCCGGGCGTCCTCGCCCTTGGCATCGGGTTGTCGGTGAACAATGCCAAGGCGGTGATCGAGGGAGTCCTCGGGAAGCCCTCAGAGTTCGTGCGCACGCCGAAGCTCGGAGTGCTGGCGGCAACCGACGACTGGCGGCTCAAGCGCTACCGCGGCCTCACCAACTGGGTGCCCTACGTCGAACTGGCCCTCGCCTTCTACTTCGCCGCGATGGCGGTCTACGCGGTGACGCACGGCCTGTGGGGGTCCGTCCCGTTCATCCTGATCTTCCAGGCCGGCTACCTCTACACCTCGGTGCTTTCGCTCATCCAGGAATTCGAGCGGCTCATTCCGGTCCGGGCCATCGAGGCCTGACCGGGAGCCGGGGCTTTCAAAGCTCGCGCCGCTCGCCGCCGCACGCCTCGCACGGACAGAGTTCGCGTAGGCGGGGCCAGGCCCAGATTCCCGTGTCGTGCCCGTCGCTCCATCTGAGCATGAGCGCGTAGTTGCCGACAGTCTCGATGCCGGCCAGCGACTGTTCCTTCAGATCCAGATAGCGGGGAACGGGAGCGTGCCCCTGGCATCCGGCGCAGGGACACCAACTGCGGAGATAGTCGAGCGCGAATTCGGACTTGTGCCCGTCCGACCACTCGATCGCGAGAACCCGCCGCGATCGATGGTGACGAACCTCGACCGGCTCCAGGGTTTGCGGGTTCAACTCCGGCATGGAATTTCGAGGGGTCTAGAAGACGCGAAGCCCTGGCGGGATCAGAGCCAGCCCATGCGCTTGGCGATGAACGCCGCGGCAAGACCGAGGGCCGCGCCGACGAAGAGCAGAGCCAGGGCCGAGGCGGCGATCATGAGCCAGAAGGCCGGACCCCGGTTTGGAGCGGCGGGTGCTGCGGGTGCTGGCGGAGGCCCCGGGATCGGCTCGAGGGCGGGCACCGATCGGGGCGCCCGCGACGGTTCGCGGGGCGGTTCGGGGGCCTTGGGAGGCTTGAGGACCGGGCTTTGGACGGTCGGAACCGCCTCGTGGACCGGCCGAACGTCGGTGCCGTAGTGCGGCGTCGCCATATCGTCGGGGAGAGTGCTTCCCTCGAGCACGGTGGCGGAGAAATTCTGCTGCGACACGTTCCCCACCATGGTCTGAGCGACCACCAGTTCGTCCTCGGCGATGGACTCCACCGGAAGCTCGTCCTTAACCTCGACTTTGAAGGAAGCCGAGCCGAAGCGCAGGACACACCCATCTTTCAGGGTGGCGTCGACGATCCGTTTGGAATCGACGAACGTGCCATTCGCGCTGCCCTGATCCACCACGAAGAAGACTTCCTGCTTCCTCTTGATCAGGGCGTGCCGCCGCGACACCGACGGGTGCGAGACGACTACATTGCAATTCGCCTCACGCCCGACGAGAGCCTCATCGGCATCCACCACGATGGCTTCACCCTTTAAGGGGATCAAGCGCAACACAGACATTGTTTGAGTGTAACACGCGAGAAACGGAGTTGACTGCGGACGCCCCGGGACGATACAAGGCTCCCCTGAATGGTGACGGAATCGTCAAAAAGGGGTGGGCCGTTCGTCTTCGTGGAGAACCTCTCGAAGAAATTCGGGGCCGAATGGGCGCTCGCCCGCGCGAGCTTCACCCTGGAGCGAGGCCAGCTGGCCCTTCTCACCGGGAACAACGGTTCGGGCAAGACCACCCTCCTTCGGTGCCTCTCCACCGCCCTCGTTCCTGACTTCGGGCGAGCGACCGTCGAAGGAATCGATATCGTGGCCGGCCGGGAAGCCGTGCGCGGCCTGGTGGCGTCCCTGAACCAGCCCCCGGGCTTCTACGGAGGCCTTTCCGCTCACGAGAATCTGATCCTCGCGAACGCCGTCCTCAAACTCGGGCGAGGGGAGGACGCCATCGACGCGGTCCTGCGCCGGGTCGGGCTCGGATCGAAGCAGAACACGCCCCTCGATTCCTTCTCCTCGGGGATGAAGCAGCGTTTCGCCCTGGCCCGACTTTCCCTTCTGCAAAGGGACCTGATCCTCCTCGATGAACCCGAAACCCATCTGGACGCGGCCGGGCTCCGGCTGCTTCAGGAGTTCATCGCGGAGTGGAAGGCCCGGGGCGCCGCCATCATCTGCGCCACCCACGCGGACGACCGCTTCCATGGCCTCGGAGATCTCGAGGTGGTTCTGGTGGGCGGTCGCCCGACCCACCTGACCCACGCGGGGGCGGTGGCATGACCGCCTTTCGCGCCCTGATCGTCAAGGACCTGCGCATCCTCCTGCGCAAGCGCGGCGGCTTCCTTTCGGCCTTCGCCCTCGGCGCCATCATCATGCTGATGGCGAGCCTCTCGGGCGAGTCCACCCCGGCGAGCCTCGGCCAGCGTGGCGCCGCGGCCTTCTGGATGGGCCTTTTCATGGGCTCCACTCTGTTTCTCTCAGATTCCTTCGAAACGGAGCAGCGCGATGGAGGCCAGCGGGCCTTGATCCTCCTCGGAGCCTCGCCCACGGCTTTCTTCTATTCGAAGGCCCTGGTCAACTTCCTCGGCCTGTTCATCGTCGGCGTCCTTCTCACCCCGATCTCGGCCGCCCTTTTCGGGGTGGGGCCGTCACTTTTCGGCGGGCTCGTGATTCTGGCGCTTGGAACCCTGTCGCTCTCAGCGCCCGGGACGCTCTTCACCGCCATCGTCTCGGAAAGCGACAAGCGCCATCTGCTCCTGCCGGTGATGATGTTTCCCCTGGTGGTGCCCGTGCTGATCACGGTCGTCCAGTCGACCCTCCTGCTCACGTTCGGGGATGCCATGGGCCAGGCGAGTGCCTGGAACTCCCTGCTCACAATCTTCGCCCTGCTGCACTGGCTTCTGGACGGCGCACTTTATTCGCGCGCGGTGGACTAGCAGTCCGTGGTGAAAGTCCGCCGTCGCATCGAGACGAGCGATGCGCCCGGATGGCAAGGCGCCGAGGAGCCGCGAATATCGGGAATATTCGGGCGACGAGCAACGCAGCCAGCCGGGATGCAGCGCTCGTCGAATGCAGGCCGACTTTCACCACGGACTGCTAGGGGCCTGTCGGGGCGCTTAATTCATATAGCTCATTCGGTTGAGCCACCCGGCCTTGATAGGCTGTAGCCACAACGCATGAAGCCTAGAACCCTGGTTGCTGTCGGCGGCACGATCCTGACCCTCGGATGCTTCTGGGGGCTCGTGTACGCCCCGGCGGAAGTCTTCATGGGGGATGTGTACCGCATTTTTTACATCCACGTCCCCACCGCCTGGAATGGCCTGATGCTCCTGACCGCCGCCTTCGTCTGCGCGGTCATGTACCTGCTGAAGGGCGACCTGATGTGGGACGACCGCCTGGAGGCCTCCATGGAGGCGGGGGTCGTCCTTTCCGCCCTGCTCACCATCCAGGGCTCGATCTGGGCGCGACCCACCTGGGGGGTCTGGTGGAACTGGGACCCGCGTCTCACCACCACCGCCATCCTGGTCTTCGCGTTCGCCGGGATTCTGGCGCTTCGCACCTCGCTCAAGGAGCCGCGGCGACGCGCCATGGTCACCTCCGTCGCCACCATCGTGGCCGCGGCCGACGTGCCCCTTGTCTATTTCTCGGTCCGGTTCTGGAATTCGCTGCACCAGATCCAGTCGTCACCGTCAACGGTCTCGGCGGCTTTCGTCTGGCCGCTCAGGGTGAACGCGATCGCGGTCCTGATCCTGATGGCCGGCCTGATCCAGCTTCGCTCGGAGACGGTGGCGAGGCTCAGAGAGGCGGGCTCTGAGCCGCCTCCCCTGGACGAACCGATGACCGGAGGGGCGGCACAATGAACGGCGAAATCGTCGGCGGCTGGGAATACGTCATCGCGGTGTACATCATTTCCGCGATCGTCTACGGGGGCTATGCGTATTCCGTGCTCCGCAGGGACAATGCTTCACGGGCCGCAATCAAGGAGACAAGGTCATGAGTTCAAACGACGGCAAGAAGCGAGTGGCTCTGGCTCTGGGTGCTTGCGCATTCGCGGGCACCCTTTTGTACTTCGTGGTCGGGGGCATCGGCAACAACCTCGTGTACTACTGGGGGCCCACCGAGGTCCTGGCCGCCGGACCCAAGGCCCGGGGCGCGTCGATCCGGCTCGGCGGCCTGGTCGAAGCGGGCTCGATCAAGAAGGGTGAGGGCTCGAACATGAGCTTCACCGTCACCGACGGGAAGAAATCCTTCCCGGTCCGGTGCACTTCCGTCCCGCCCCAGATGTTCCGCGAGGGAATCGGTGTGGTGGTCGAAGGGACGGTGGCGGGCGACGGCGTCTTCGAATCGCACCGCCTCATGGTTTCCCACGGCAATGAGTACCGGGCTCCGAACGACCCCGCGGCGATCAACCTCAAGAAGCTCATGGACTCCACGGAGGGGCTTGCCTCCTCTGACAAGAAGTAAGGGCGGCCTCTCCCAATGACAGCGTCGATCGGTCGGGGGCTCGTCCTCCTGTCTCTGTTGTGCGCCTCGGGAGGTGCGGTGGCCGCCTTCGCCGCCTTCCTCAAGAAGCGCGCCGACCTCACCACCATCGCGGTCCGCGCGGCCTACGGGTTCTCGCTCGCCATGTTCCTCGCGAACGTGTGGATGGTCGCGGCACTCCTCCGAAACGATTTTTCCATCTCGTACGTGGCTCAAGTGGGCTCGATCAGCCTGCCCACCTGGGTGAAGGTCGTGAGCCTCTGGTCCTCGCTCGAAGGGTCGATCCTGTTCTGGGGCGGCGTTCTCGCCATCTACATCGCGGTTGCAACCCGGAGCCTCAATGACTCTCATGGCTGGGCCCGCCCGGCGGCCATCGGCTCATGGCTGGTGTGCGCCACCTTCTTCGCCTTCCTGATCGCCGGCCCCGCGCAGCCCTTCGGAACCGTGGTCGATGTTCCGACCGACGGTCCGGGCCCGAACCCGCTCCTGCAGAACCACGTCCTCATGGCCATTCACCCGCCGTTTCTCTACGGCGGCTATGTGGGCATGACCATTCCCTTCGGTCTCGCCCTCGCGGCCCTGATCACCGGACGGCTCTCCCCGACCCTCCTCGGCACCCTCCGCACTTCCATGCTGGCTCCGTGGACCTTCCTGACCGTGGCCGTGGTGCTGGGCGGCTGGTGGGCCTACGAGGTCCTGGGCTGGGGCGGCTACTGGGCCTGGGATCCGGTAGAAAACGCCTCGCTGCTCCCATGGCTGACCGGAACCGCGGCCGTGCACTCGGCCATCCTCACCGAACGACGGGGGGTGCTCAAGGGCTGGACCCTGAGCCTCGTCATCGCGAGCTTCCTGCTCACCATTCTCGGCACGTTCATGACCCGGTCCGGGATCTTCAACTCGGTGCATGCCTTCAGCCAGAGCGAGATCGGCCCCACCATTCTCGCCTTCCTCGCCGGGGCCACGATCGCGAGCGTGCTGCTCCTCGGGTTCCGGGTGGACCTGCTGAAGCCCGACAACGAGCTCGACCGGGGCGCCTCGCGCGATACCGCGTTCCTCGCCCAGAACCTGCTGTTCGTTCTGTTCACCTTCACCGTCCTCATCGGCACCGTATTCCCCCTCATCGTGGAGGCCGTGCGCAAGGTCCAGATGAGCGTCGGACGCCCTTATTTCGACCGCATGACCATCCCGATCGGAGCCTTCATCCTGTTCGTGATGGGCGTGGGGCCGGCCCTCCCCTGGGGGTCGAGCTCGCGAGAGGAACTGAAGCGGAGGCTTCTGCCGCCCATGGGTCTCGGCCTCGCCTTCCTCCTCGCGGCCCTCGCCTACGGCATCCGGACACCCTGGACGCTCATCACCCTGTTCTTCGGGGGCTACACCGCCTGGGTCACCATCTTCGAGGCCCTGCGCCCGGTGCGAACGAGAATGAAGTTCCGGACGGATGGGTTCCTCAAGGCCTTCGCTCAGGATCTGTTCGGTCCGGGCCGGCGGCGGATGGCCGCGTACGTGGCTCACGCGGGGGCGGTGACCGCGTTCATCGCCATCGCGGTGTCGAGCACGAGCGGCCGGTCCCTGGAACAGAATCTGAAGCAGGGCGAGAGCATGACCCTTGGCCGGTACAGCCTCACCTTCGAGGGAATCGAGCACGCCCAGGAGCCCAATCGAACCTCGGTCATCGCCCGCATCGGTGTTACGAAGGACGGCAAGGACCTCGGTGCGCTTCGTCCCATGATGAACCAGTACGCGACGCGGCGCGAGTCCATCGGCACTCCCGACGTGCGCACCGGCCTCGTGGAGGATCTCTACCTGTCGGCCATGAACATCGATCAGGAAACCGGAACCGTCGGCCTGCTCGTCCTCATCAATCCGCTGGTGAGCTGGCTGTGGATCGCCACCGTGATCATGGCGATCGGCGGCCTCATGGCCCTCTTCTCGTCCGCGCGGGTGGGCCAGACGATCGAAGCCTCCCCGAAACTTCAAGCCGAGCCCGTGCGCTGAGTGCTTGACTCCGTGGCTCCTGAGAACGGGTTGATGCGATGAACAAGGGTGTGCTCGCGGTTGGCCTCGTCGTCACCGTGCCCCTGATCGGCCTTCTGCTCGTGAACATCCATCGCGATCCGACCTCGATCTCATCGCCGCTCATCGACAAGCCGGCGCCGGACGTGCGGCTCATGGAACTCTCGGGCGGCGGCTCGGTGCAGTTGTCGTCACTCAAGGGGCGTCCGGTGGTGGTGAACTTCTGGGCGACCTGGTGCATCCCCTGCGTTCAGGAACACGCCTCCCTGACCGCGGGAGCGCGGGCCAACCCCGACGTCGCATTCCTTGGCGTGGTGTACGAAGACACCGCGGAGAATGCCCGGGGTTTTCTGGCCCAGCGCGGCGGAGCCGCGTACCCCTCCTATGCCGACGACGACGGGAAGGCGTCCATCGCCTTCGGGGTCTACGGCGTGCCGGAGACCTTCTTCATCGACTCTAAGGGCACGATCGTCGAGAAGTACGTGGGTCCGCTCGACGGCGACACGCTTCGACAGAGACTGGCCCTGGCACGAAGGTGACATCCATGAAATCGCCGCTTCGATCGAGGGCCTGGGTCCGGATCGCTCTGGTCGCCGGTCTCGTCGCTTCTCCGTCACTCCTTCGGGCCCAGGAAGCGGGCCAGGGCTTGAGTGCCGAGACCAAGTCGATCCTCGGCAGCCCCGAGGCGGGCGACGGCCTCGACGCGGACGTGATCGCCGTCCTCGGCCGGCCCGAAGGGGGGAAACTCTCTGAGTCGGCGGTGAACGAACTGGCCACCGACGTCGCCGCGAAACTTCGCTGCCCGGTCTGCCAGGGCGTTTCGATCGCCGACTCTCCTTCCGGCATGGCCACCAAGATGCGCGGGCAGGTTCGCGATCTCGTGGCCAAGGGTTACAGCGAAGATCAGGTGATGAGCTACTTCGAGCATTCGTACGGCGAGTTTGTGCGGCTCGAGCCACCGCTGCGCGGCCTGAATGTGATGCTGTGGATCCTCCCCGGAGCCGTTCTCCTCGGTGGCGCCTGGTTCGTGTTCCGGAAGGCCAACCAGCCCGTGACCCTGCCCGCAGCCCAGGGAGCGGCCCCGGAAGGCGCTCCCGGGCCCAAAGACGTGGATCCGGAACTCGCGAAATACCTGGAGCGCATCCGGCGCGACTCGGGAACATCGTCGTAACAGGAGAGCCCCCTTGGCCGCGGAATTCAGCTGGACCCCTCCACTCGTCGTTCTTGCCCTCGGCACGGTCGCCGGCGCCCTGGTGGTGGCCGCCCGAGCGCGGCGCCAGGCGGCTCATGAGGCCCCGAAGACTTCCTCTCACCACTCCGACCTCAAGCGCCGGTACGACGCCCTCATAAGGCGCCTCGCCGAAGGAGCCGGCGACGAGGAGAGGGCGGCCATCGAAATCGAAGCGGCACAGGTCTTACGAGAGATGGAGACGGGTAAAGGACCGGGTTTCGTTCCGGTCCCCGCTGCGGCGCCGGTCGTGGCGGCAGAGAGCAGCCCAGCCGCCCCGGCGCGTCCCGCCTCGGCCTGGGCCGGTTTCGCATATGGCGTTCTCACCATGAGCGTCCTCGGCGGCCTCTTCTACCTCGCATCGCAGGGGTCAACGGAACGGTCTTCGGGCGGCTCGCCCACGGGCGGGAACGGCATGGGATCAGCCACCGCGGCGACGGCTCCCCAGACCTCCGCCGCGGATGACGCCAACCTCAAGGCCCTCGAGGAGGCGGTGCGGAAGTCCCCCACGGACGTCGCCCAGAGGATCGAACTCGTTCGCGCCTACCTGCAGCGGCGGGATCTCATGCAGGTCTTCGACCAGACCAAGGCGGTCCTCGAGATCGAGCCCGGGAATCCATACGCGCTCACCTACCAGTCGCTGGTCCGGGTCGCGATGGGACAGGCGGCCCAGGCGGAGACCACCCTCGTCGACGTCATCAAGAAGAATCCAGGGATCGAGGACGCCTACATCCATCTGGCCATCGCGCGCCTTCAGCTTGGAAACAAGAAGGGCGCCGAGGAAGCCATCCAGGCCGGGCAGAAACAGTTCCCCGACGACAAGGAGCAGCTCGCCCAGGTCTTCGCCCAGATCTCGAATCCGGCCGCCGAACAGGGCGCCGAGGCTCCAACCGACGTTCCTGACGTGCCGGCGACGGCCATGGGTGGAGGATCCGGGAAAGCCGCTCCTTCATCCGCACAGCTCGTGGTCGTGGTCGATCTTCCCAAGGGCATCACCGTGCCCAGCAACGCGATCCTCTTCGTCATCGTGCGCGAGGCCGGTCTCGAAACCGGACCGCCCTCCGCGGTGAAGCGCGTCCCCGCGGTCAACTTCCCCATCACGGTGACGGTCACGGAAAAGGATTCCATGGCCGGCGAGGGCCTGCCTGGGCTCGTCCGCATCGATGCCCGCGTCGACCGCGACGGGGATCCGTTGACCAAGGATCCGTTAGACCCCGCCGCGACCGAAGAGAACGTGCGACCCGGCGGCGGCCAGGTCCTCCTGGTTCTGACCCCGGGCAAGAAGTAGCCGGGGCGCTGACGCCAGTCAGCGGCCCTGCGTATCCCGGCGAAGGCCGGGATCCACGAAGCTGGGTTCTGAGGTAATTTGTCCGCCCGACGGCCGCTGAAGAAAGCGGCCTGACAACACCCAGGAGAACCCCCATGAAACGCATCGCCGCGCTCGCCTTGCTGCTCCTCACCGCCTCGGTCTCGTTTGCCTCCGAGGAGACCATCACCTTCAAGAGCGGCACCGAAAACGTGTCGGCCTTCTTCGTGAAGCCCGAGGGCCCCGGTCCCTTTCCCGCGGTGATCGTCCTCCACGAATGGTGGGGCCTCGACGCCTGGATCAAGGATCAGGCCCGGGCGCTTGCGAAGGAAGGCTACGCAGCACTCGCCCTGGACCTCTATCGAGGCAAGGTGACGGCGAGCCAGGAGGAGGCCCACCAGCTCATGATGGGAACGCCCATCGATCGCCAGACGCGCGATATGAAGGCCGCCTTCGCCACTCTGGCCGCGCGCAAGGACGTGGTCAAGAGACGGATCGCCTCGCTCGGCTTCTGCATGGGCGGACGCAACTCCTTCACCCTGGCCATCGAGGAGCCGACCCTCGCCGCGGCGATCGTCTACTACGGGGCCCCTCCCACCGACCCCGCATCGATCGCGAAGATCAAGGCGCCCATGCTGGGCAACTTCGGCGGCGATGATGAAGGACCCTCGCCGGCTCAGGCCAAAGAGTTCGAGGCGGCAGCGAAGAAGGCCGGAAAGACTTTCGACCTCAAGGTCTACCCGGGCGCGCCGCACGCCTTCGCGAATCCCAACAATCCCTGGAAGGGCTATCGCAAAGACGCGGCAAACGACGCCTGGATGCGCACCACGGGCTTCCTGCGACGCTATCTCTTCACGAGATAGGAGCCCCCAAAAGAAAAGGGCGAGGAGGCTATGGAAGCCCTCCTCGCCACTGGCCCGCTCCCAGGCCGGGAGCGGGCGGCGGGTCAGTCAGATCGGCCTAGAAGGAGATCTTGGCGCCGACCTGGAGGCTCCGCGCGTCGTAAGCGCTGGTCGCGCAGGGCGTGATCGCCGGGCTGCCGCACTGGATGATCGTCGTCGGGATGGCCGTGGTCGGATTGCCGAGAGCGTCCGTCGCCACCACGCGGTTCACGCCGGAGACGTTGAGCTTGTTGAAGAGGTTCTTCGCCTCTCCAAAGATCTCGAGCCGGCGCTTCCCGAAGGGAATGAACCGGACGTAGCGCGCATCCACGTTCACGACCTTGCCCAGGCGACCGGTGTTGCGGCCAATGCCGATGGGACGGTCATTCGCGGCATTGCCGTCGTTGTTCAGATCGCGGTTGGTGCGGATGTTGAACGGCAGGCCACTGTTGGCCTGGATGATGAACCCGAGCTGGTTGTTGTTGGCGAGCTTCGCGCCGAACCCGTCGCCCGACACCTTGGGCTGAAGCAGGCTCGAAAGCGCGAAGGTGTGGGTCTGGTTGAAGGGAGCGATACCCTTGTCGCGATCGATGTTGCTGGGATCGGAGATGCGGTCGTCGCCGGTGGCCAGGACGTAGTTGGGGAACGGCGCGTTGTCCGTGCTCTTCGCGTAGGTGTAATTGGCCTGCATCTGCCAGCCCTTGCGCATCCGCTTGTTCATGGTCACGGTCAGGGCGTTGTAGGAACCCTGTCCGGCCGACTGCAGGACGTCGATGGCGTTGAACGTGCCGTTGGGACGCGTCGACGAGTAGATCGGTCTCCCATCGGCAAGGGTGTTGCCGCTCGGGGTGAGGTTGGTGTCGATCTGGAGCGGCATATTGCGGTTCATCGAGTTGATGTAACCAAGGCTCACCGACAAGTCGTCGCTGAGCGCATGCTCGATCTGGATGTTCGAAAGCAGCGACCACTGGGTGTTGAAGCTCGGGTCGATCGCGGACACGCCCTGCTTCGGCGCCGAGGCAGCCGAGATGCTGGCCGGGAAGGCCGGGGCCCCCGCGACCGTGGGCCCGCCGGTGAAGGTGTAGGACTTGGGGTCGCCGTTGCGGAGAATGGCGTCCTCATACGTGTTCAACTGCGGCGGCTCGTACATGATTCCCGAGGAGGCGCGAAGGACGGTCTTGTTGGCGCTGTCGAGGGCCCAGGAGAAACCGGCGCGGAAGGCCAGGTTGTTCTTGTCGACCTTGAAGGACGAGGAGAGCGGGTTCGCGGCGAACACGCGGGAACTCGGGATGTCGAACAGATCGTAGCGAACGCCGTAGAGCAGCTTGAACCGCGAGGAGAGCCAGACGTCGTCCTGGATGAAGAGGCCGAGGAACTTGCTGTTGTATGAAGCGGTCGGGTCGCCGAGGTCCTGGGTATAGGACGAATAGCCCCGGGGTGCGAGGCCGCTCTTCGCCGCGTTGTAGGCGGCCACGGAGTTGAAGGTGTAGATGGCGCGGAGGGTGTTGACGCGATCGTCGGCGATGGACTGGAGATCGAAGCCGGCCTTCATGCTGTGCTTGCCCACCGTCCAGGAGAAGTTGTCGAGGACCTGGAAGATGTGGGTCTTGAACTGGAAGCCCGCGCTGGCCGTGCCGTCGAGCGGAGACCCGAAGTTCATGGCCTGGGCGCCGGTGATGTTGATCGCGGGGCCGGTGATCGAGGTGTCGCTCGCCAGGCGCGCCTGGTCGCGCTTGGCGTACTGGACCCGGAGTTCGTTCAGGCGATTTCCGCCGAACTGCGAAACGAGCTGGACCGCCAGGGTATTCATCTTGTCCGCGAAGTCGGTGCCCCGCTGGATGGTGTTGGCGCCGCCGCCCACGTTGTAGGGCGAGTCGTTCTTGAACCAGAATTCCCGGATCGACAGCTTGTGGGACTGATTGAACTGGTGATCGATCTTGGCGATGGCGAAATGGACTTTCTGGGTGGCGGGCATGACGCCCGTCCCCACCGCCTGTGACGAGGTCAGACCGACGGCGCTGTAGTTGTCCTGCACCGACTGCTGGATGATGCGGTCGGCGGACAGGTCGCGATCCACGTACTCATAGCCCACGTAGAAATGCGTCTTGTCCTTCCGGATCGGGCCGCCGAGGGTGAAGTTGTAGTTGTTGACGTGGGTGTCCGGCTTCTGGGTGCCGGTGAAGTAGAAGGGCGTGTTCGAGAAGTCCTTGCGGCGGAACCGGAAGCTCGCGGTGCCGGCCACGTTGTTGGAACCCGAGGGCGTGATCGCGTTGTAGACCATGCCGGTGGTCTGGCCGAACTCGGGCGCGAAGCCTGAGGTCACGACCTTCACTTCCTTCACCACGATCTCGGAGATGGGCAGAAGGCGCAGGCCGGCGCGGTCCTTTTC
>Ga0315271_10002011_pt1 | contig 12601 bp, 10 predicted proteins | sample C3_top_MG_FD_204664 | JGI IMG/M metagenome (GOLD analysis project Ga0315271, IMG submission 204664) | Sediment microbial communities from Yellowstone Lake, YNP, Wyoming, USA - C3_top | ecosystem: Environmental > Aquatic > Freshwater > Lake > Sediment | place: USA: Wyoming | collected 2017-08-01
CCGGCTGAACCTGCGCACGCTGGTGAATCTCTCCGGCGGCTCGGGCGAGAAGCTCAAGCAGAGCATCGCCGCGATCAGGAACTCGCCGTACCCCGATCGCATGGTCCTCTTCGCCAACATCGACTTCAAGGCCGGGGTGGGTCCGGGCTTCGGGGCGAAGGCGGCGGCTCAGCTCGAAGAGGACGTCAGGGCGGGCGCCCTCGGCCTCAAGATCTTCAAGGAACTCGGTCTGCGCATCAAGAAGGCCGACGGCACGCGCCTGCACCTCGATGACCCCGAACTCGATCCCGTCTGGTCGAAGTGCGCGGAGTTGAAGATCCCCGTCCTCATCCACACCGCGGAACCCGCGCCCTTCTTCGACCCCATCGACTTCACCAACGAGCGCTGGCTCGAAGAGGCGCTGTATCCGGATCGCCGCTATCAGGACCCCTCGTTCCCGCGCTTCGAGGAGCTCCTGGCCGAGCGCGACCGCATGTTCGAGAAACACAAGAACACCACGTTTATCGCCGCGCACATGGCCTATCTATCCAACGACCTCGGCCGTTTCTCCAAGTACCTCGACACGCACCCGAACGTCTACCCGGAGACCGCCGCCGTCCTCGCCGAGTACGGCCGCCAGCCGCGCACCGCGCGCGCGTTCTTCATCAAGTACCAGGACCGTATCCTCTTCGGCAAGGACAGCTTCCAGCCCGATGAGTATCCCTACTACTGGCGCACGTTCGAGACGGGCGACGAGTATTTCGACTATTACCGCGACTACCATGCGTTCTGGAAGCTCTACGGCATGGAGCTGCCGGACGACGTGCTGAAGAAGCTCTACTACAAGAACGCGCTCCGGATCGTGAAGGGCCTGCCCTCCACGGGCTTCCCCGAAGAGCCGAAGCGCGGCGTTCCCGCGAAGAAGTAGGAGAATGAGCGCTCCCCTTGAGCGTCCTCGACTATCTCCGGACCTTCGGACGGGCGCACGCCGCGCCCGCGGAGAGTGATCCGCGCTTCCTCGCTCTCACCGAAGCCAACGCGGCCCTCGTCTTCATCGTCCTTGGCGATGTCATCCGCTACGCGAATCGCGCGGCGCGCAGCCGGGGCGGACCCAGGGGGAAGGAACTGGTGGGATCGCTTTTCTCCGACCTCGCCCACAAGGACTCGCGCACGGCACTCAGCCAGCGAATGACCGGAACCACGCCCTCGTCGGTTCTGGTCCCGCAGCGGTTCGAACTGAAGCTCGATGGTCCCCGGGGAGCCGAGCCCTGGATCGACCTGACCTTGAGCCCCATCGAGTACGAAGGCCAGCCGGGGCTGCTGGCCATGGGTTTCGACATCACCGACCGCAAGCTCGCGGAGAACGCGATGCGCGAGTCGGAACGCCGCTTGCGCGACCTGATCGAGAACGTCCAGCTCGTCTCGGTCCTGCTCGACGCCCGGGGCGACATCACGTTCGCGAACGAGTACGCGCTCGAGCTCCTCGGCCTCTACGAGGAGGGCGTGGTCGGCCGCAACTGGTTCGACCTGGTGGTGCCTCTCGACAAGCGCGGCGCCATGCAGACCGCTTTCGCGGAGCACATCGCGTCGGGAATAGCACCCCACGAGGAATACGAGATCCTCACCGCGCGCGGCGAGCCTCGCGTGGTCTCGTGGAACTCGACGGTGCTGCACGACCCGACCGGCGCCATCTGCGGCATGGCCTCGATCGGCGCGGACGTGACGGAGAGGCGGCGGGCCGAAAAGCGGCTGCTTCATGACGCGCTCCACGATGCCTTGACCGGCCTGCCCAATCGCGCGCTCTTCATGGACCGGCTGCGCACGGCCATGTCGCGCCTCAAGCGGCGGCCCACGCACCTTTTCGCCGCCCTCGTCCTCGACCTCGACCGGTTCAAAGTCGTCAACGACTCGCTCGGCCATCTGGCCGGCGACCAGTTCCTGGTTCAGATCGGACGGATTCTCCTCGCCACCCTGCGCGCCGAGCACACGGTGGCGCGCCTCGGGGGCGATGAGTTCGCGATCCTCCTCGACGACCTCGACGACAAGGACGATGCGCGACACGTGGTGGCGCGGATCTTCCAGGCCCTCGAGACGCCGATCCGGGTAAGCGGCCAGGACATCTTCGCCACCATGTCGATCGGGATCGCCTACGCGGGCGCGCAGTACGAGGGCGCCGAGGACATGATGCGGGACGCGGACACCGCGATGTACCAGGCGAAGACCACGGGCAAGGCGCGTTTTCAGATCTTCGACGAGTCGATGCACAAGCGCGCGGTGGGGCTGCTCAAGCTCGAGCACTCGCTCCGGCGGGCCACGGAGAAGAACGAGTTCGTTCTCCACTATCAGCCCATCGTTTCCCTCAAGGAAGACACGACCTCGGGCTTCGAGGCGCTGGTGCGCTGGAATCATCCCGAGCGCGGGATCGTGGGGCCGTACGAGTTCATTCATCTGGCCGAGGAGACCGGGCTCATCTTCAGAATCGGAGGATGGACGCTGCGCGAGGCCTGCCAGTGGCTCGTCAAGGGCTCGCCGGCGCTGTCCGAACATCTGACCGTGAACGTGAATCTCTCGGGCCGCCAGTTCTCCCAGGGCGACCTGATCGAGGAGGTCCAGAACGTTCTCTCGGAAACCGGACTTGCCGCCGACCGGTTGAAGCTGGAGATCACGGAAAGCGTGATCATGGAGAACCCCGAGATGGCGGTCGACCTGTTGAAGCGCCTCAAGGCCCTTGGCACGCACCTGTGCATCGACGACTTCGGAACCGGATACTCCTCTCTCTCCTACCTGCTGCGCTTTCCCGCCGACACCCTCAAGATCGACCGGTCGTTCGTCAACGCCCTCGGAAAGGGCGGCCGCAACGAGGACATCGTGGGCGCCATCGTCTCGCTGGCCAAGAGCCTCGACATGGACGTGGTCGCCGAGGGTGTGGAGACCGTGGAGCAGCGTGACATCCTGCGCGCCCTCGGCTGCCGGTACGGACAGGGCTACCTGTTCTCGCGCCCCCTCGACGCGGAGCGGGCGCGCGCGTTCGTCGCGCCGCGCTAGCTAGAAGCCGGTTCGCAGGGTCAGGACGAACTCCTTCATCGGGAGGTTCGGCAGGGTCGCGGTGCGGAAGACGTGGTGGAAGGTGTATTCCGCGGTGAGGTCGACGTTGCGGACGAGGCCGAAACGCAGGCCGAAGTCGTATTTCTTCCACGGCCATTGAACGGAGAGGCGCGGGTAGGCGCGCGGAGCCGCGAAACGATTGTCGAGCCACGAGAATCGAAACACGGGCTGGATCCAGTTGCCGAATGGAGACTCGCCGACCAGGAACAGCCCGGGGAGCGAAAAGATCCAGGCGACCTCGGCCTCGGCGCCATAGCGGCTGGCCCCTGCGAGATCCTGTTCGACCCACTGTCCGAAGAAGCGCCCACCCTTCACCTTCGCCTGGAGATTGACGCCCCACTCGTGGCGCTTGTTGCCGCTCGTTTGGATCGGGAAGCCGTTGCCTTTGAGGGCCGCGAGTTCTCCGGGGTAGTCCGTGCCGCGAAGGCGCGCGGTGTCGGCAAGCGTCCGGCCGAAGTACCAGCCGAGGAGATCCGCCCCCGCCTTCTCTCCGCCCCCCACCCGGGCCCCGATACCGAAGCCGGTCTCCGGTGTCCCCGCGACGTTCAACTCGGTGACCTTGGCGTCATAGAAGATCGGAAAGCCCGACTGGTACGTCGAGCCCGCGTTGGGTGCGGGGGCCTGCGAGAGATTGTCGCCGGCCAGGGCGTTGGTGTCGCGCAGGAAGAGCGGATTGCCTGAACCCACCATCGCGCGCGCGTAAATGTGCTCGCCGAACGAGCCGCCGACTTCGAACTGCGGCTGCTCGAACCTGCCGATCGCGGTGCCGACGAGACCGTAGCTCTCGAGATGCCGGGTCATCTGCTTGCTGAAACGCGGGGCCATCCCGAAGAGCGCATATGCCTTGCCGCCCTTGACCCCGCTCAGAAGTTCCGGCTTGTCCCCGAATCTCACAAAGGCCTGGCGCACGAAGACCAGGACGTCGGTGGACGTGGGATTGCGGTTGTACAGATCCAGAAAGCGGACTTCGAACTTCGCGAACACGCCCGAAGTGACGAAGCCCTCGCCGGTGATGGCGAGATGCTGGATCTCGAACGAGCCTCCCGGATCGGGCGTGCGCATGAAGCCCGCCACCTGGCCATTGGGGGCGAAGATCGCCGACTCCTGGGCCTGCGACCAGCGGTACCCCGCCTTGATCTCTCCGCCGAACTTGAAGCCCTCGGGTTCCGCCGCCACCGGAGGCGGGGCCGCCTCATCCTGGGCCACGGCATGAGCGCTCAGGAGAAGAGCGGCCAGGGCCAGGGACGTTCGCATCTTTGGATTCTAGACGCGGACCCGCATGAGCCAGCGGTCGAGGTCGACCGCGGAGGAAGGACGCTGCGCCCGGTGCTTGGAAAGGCAGGCGAGGATGATCTCGGCCAGCGCCGGGGGGATGTCGGGACGGATGGTGCGGGGATCGGCGGGGGTGTCGTTCAGATGCATCTGCAGGATCTCCGCGACCTCCTTCGCCTTGAAGGGGCACTGGCCGGTGAACATCTCGTACATCATGACGCCCGCCGAGTAGATGTCGCTGCGCTCGTCGAGATCGGCGCCCTTGGCCTGCTCGGGGCTCATGTAGAGCGGCGTGCCAACCACCGAAACGCCGCCGTGATCCTGATTGGACCGGGTGCGCGCCACCCCGAAGTCCATGAGCTTGGCCACGCCGTTGCCCATGACCATGACGTTCTGGGGCTTGAGGTCGCCGTGGATGATCCCGGCCTTGTGCACGGCAGCGAGGCCGCGGCACACCTGCTTCGCGATCTGGAGGGCGGGGGTCAACTGCAGTCCGCCCCGGACATCGATCACCTCACGGAGGGTCGTGCCGGGCACGTACTCCATGGTGAGGAAGCGCGAGCCGGCGCTCTCGCCGAAGTCGAAGGCGCGGACCACGTTCGGATGCGTGATCACGCGGGCGAGCTTGATTTCCTGGCGCAGCCGGTCGACCTGGGCCGACGGGCCTTCCCCTTCGCCCACCCCCTTGAGGACCTTGAGCGCCACTTCTTCATCGAGCTCACGGTCGCGCGCGCGGAACACCACGCCCATGCCGCCCTTGCCGAGTTCGGAAAGCAATTCGTAACGCCCCGCGAAGATGCGACCCACCTGACCGCTCTCGCCGGTGTCCCGGCTGTTCGGGGAAGCGCCGCGGAAGGTGATGTCGCCCGGACGCCGCTGCATGTTGGCCACCAAAGCCTCGAGCTGGGCCTTCTCCTTCAACTCGCCCACCATGCCTTCAAAGGCCCGGGCGAGCGCTCCCACTTCTCCGCCGGCGGTGGGCAGGGAGACATCGAGTTCTCCTCCCGCGATCTTGCGAGCGCCTTCCGCGAGTTTCTGGATGGGCCCGGCGAGGCCTTGCGCCAGGGCGAACGAGAAAGGAAGGGACAGGAACAGGGCGATCGCTCCCACGATGAGGAGGCTGCGACGGATTTCGAGGAAGGGCGCCATCTCGGCGTTCTTGGACCTTCCGACCACGAGCGCGCCGATCACCTCGTTGCGGCCCGAGCGGATGGGCAGCGCGGTGGCGATGAAGGGGTCGCCTCCGGCCGCGAACTCGACGGGCTCGGTCTGAGCCTCTTTCTCGAAGACGCGGGTCGCGGCCTGGCGCATCGCGTCGGGCATCGCGCCCGAGAACTTCGGCGTCGCTTTCAGAACCTCGAGTTGCGGCGGCTGGTTCCGGGGCGCGACGTTCGCCACCACGGCCACGTCGGCCGCGGTCAGCAGCCCCAGGTCCCTCACCCGGTCCGCCGACACCTCGAAGGACGCGGCGAGGACGCCATTCAGCCGCAGCTCGGCGTCCCGGCCCTGGGTGACCGGCGCCGATGCGACCAGCGACAAAGCGTGATCGCGTGACACCTCGAGGATGAAAGCGGAGGTCTCGGTCTTCGTCTCGCGCGGAATGTCCACCCAGCTGATGCCGGTGAAATCGCGGCCGGTCTCTTCTCCCGCTTCCCGATCACTGCGCGCCAGCAGGGCGCCCGCGGAGTCGAAGAGATAGACGGTGCGCGCTCCCAGGACCTTGGCGAAACCCTGGGCCGAGTCGTGGAAGGTCTCGGGGTGCTCGCGGACCTCGGCCATCAGGGCCTTGGTTCCCGCTTCTTCCGCGAGCGATCGCACCGCGCGCTCCCGGGCACTCGCCTGGGTGGACCGGAAGCCCTCGAAGATCGCAGGGACCGCATTGAGGTCTTCACGGATCTGCTGCTCGGCGACGCTTTGCGACTTGATGGTGAGAAAGGCGATGGCCGCGCCGATGGTGAAGGCGAGGAGGAGCGCGGATCCGAGGAAGAGACGCGTGCGGAGCGCGAGGCCTCTCGGCAGGTCGTCGGCGATGGCCCGGAGCACCGGCACCGACCCCGGCGATCCGCCGGAGACCGGAGTATCGACGCGAGCCGGACGCGAGGCCGGCGCCGCGTCAGTACCGGTCGGCATCGTTGCTCGCCTTCGGGTACGCCTTGCCGTGCTTGTTGGTGTGCTCGACGCGCTGGTACTTCGTGGCGTCGAGCTCGGGACTCCAGGCGGTGGCGCGCCCCGCTTCGAAGGCCAGGGTCACGACCTGCTCGCCCGCCACGTCGCTCCAGATGTGGACCTCGTGGCGGCCCGGAGGAATGCCGTCGATGCGGTAGGAACCGTCCGCCTGCACGACGGAGAACGCGTTGCCATCGACGACCACCACGGACGCGGCCATGTCGGGGTGGATATTGCAGTAGACGCGGACGACGCCCGGGTTCTTCATGACCACGTCGCGCGAGGCGCCCTTGCGATACAGGCCCATGTCGAAGGCGTTGCCGGGGCTCAAGGAGAAGGCGTTGTGGTAGATGGAATCGACGTTCGGGAACCTCACCCTGGTCCCTTTCGGCACCGCGAGAACGCGCGGATCGAAGCGCTTGTCCTTCGAGGTGACCGAGTTCGCGGGCCCGGCGGGAGCGCTCACGGTGAGGCCGGGAATCCAAACCACCGAACCGCCGGGATCGATCTTCACCTTGGGCGGGAGGAGGAGCGTGATCTTTCCGGAGAGTGTCGAGGCGCCGCCGCTCGGGGGCGGCGCCACCTGGGAGGCGGAGGCCGACATCCCGAGGGCGAGGAGAAGTCCCGACGCGAGGACCCGGCGGTTCACATCTCGTACAGGTGTGGGTCGTGCGCCGCCGGCCGCTTGGGAATCCATCGCTCGGTAGACTTCTTCGCGGCCTCCCCTGAGAAGGGATCCGCCTCGAGCAGGTCGCCCATGTCTTCCTCTATCTTCTCGGGGTCTTCGCCCGATTCCATGCGCTTGAGCGCTTCCTGCATCCCGCCGCCGAGGGGCATGCCGGTAGCGTCGAAGAGCTTTCGCATCACGTTCGCGGCCTGTCGCGGATCGTTCTCGTCGATCCCGTCGGCCTCGGAGGCGAGCGATTCCATCGCGGATTCCAGCTGCGACTCATCCATGTTCGCGAAGGGATCCATCTGGTCCCCGCCCGCGCCGGGAGCGCCTTCGCCGGCCTTGGGCTCGGGACGATTCCGCGACATCGCGAAGGTCGACGGCTTCCGCGAGGTCGCCTTCCCGCACTTCGGACAGGCGGGCACGGCGTCGGTGTTGATCCGCTTCGAAAGGAAATTGAAGACGGTGTGGCACGACGAACAGTAGAACTCGTAGATCGGCATGGGGAGCCCTGATTCTAGGTCGCGCAGGCCGTTTGGTGTCCCACTCACGTCATTGCGAGGCCCCAGTCCGTTGGTACGGGGCCGAAGCAACCCCGTCGCACCACTACCAGGCCGGCGGGTCCACGGCTCGCAGGCTTGGTCGTGGCTGGGCGGGGTTGCTTCGGCCCGCTACCAACGGACCGGGGCCTCGCAATGACGACAGGTCCAATCAATAGATCGAGAAACCGAGCGCACGGCGCCAGATCGTCTGGTGCCTGGCTTCGTCGACCACGATGAAGCCGGCGGAGAGGAGGTAGTCGCTGGTGCGGATGTGGCCGATGAGGCGGAGGTAGGCGGACTCGGCGGCGGCTTCGATGGAGAGGAGGCGGCGGATCACGGCGTCGCCGGCGGCCGCTTCGCGGATCGGGTCGACCTTGTGCGGGGCGACGGCGGTGACGCCTCGTTCGCGCAGGATCTCCACCTGGGTGTCGCGGTGGCCTTCGTGCGCGCCCTTGAACTCCACCGCGTATTCGCGAAGCCCGGTGGGCACGAGATTCCTGGACAGGGCGTCCGCGTAGAGGCCGATCGCCTCATGCTCGAGGCCGAGGGCCGCGTTCAGGATCGCGATGTCGGTCTCTTCATCCCTGGGAAGCGCCTCGACGCGGCCTTCGAGGAGATGGAGAACGCCCATCGACGCACCCGTGTTGACGAACGCCCTGCGGATGAAGTCACGACGCAGGCTCGGGAGGCTCATGACTCCTCCGCGGTGACCCAGAGGTCGATCACGGTGCGCAGTTTCGAGACTTCGACCATGTCCGCGGCCAGGCGCGACACCACGCTCGAATCGCCGAACACCGGCAGGCTCTCCGCGTACGCGATCATCAGATCGTCGAGCGACTGGCGCAGTGACGCGAGGTCGGCGTCGACCCCTCCCACCTGCGAACCCGGATCGGCTCCTGGCGAAAGGGAGAAGCGGCGCCGCACATCCTCACGGGTCGTCCGATGCTTCTGAAGGGCGGTCAGGAGACGGTCCGCGAGGACGCCCGCGCCCGCCCGGGACCGACGAACCGCGCCGAGACGCATGCCGCACGCCGCGGCAAGGCGGTCGAGGGCGTCGAGCGCCTCGTGCCTCGACGCATAGTCCTTCGCGTGGACGGATCGGCCGGCTCCGGCCACCACGATGGCGGCCGCGGCCAGCGCGGCACCCTGGCCGAGCAGATCGCGCCTCGTCGTCCGGTCGAGCGACGGCCCGGTCATCAGAAGTGAATCCCGAAGCCCGCGCTCACAATGTGCATCGACGAGTTGCGACCCGAGAGCTTCATGAAGCGATATTCGGCTTGCAGCGAGAAGCCCGGGCTCAGTCGAACCTCGAAACCCGCGCCCACGTGACCCGCCACTTCGATATTGCCCTGCCCGGTAGGACGCCCGAGCGCTTCGAGCTCCTTCGACTGGGCCACGAGGCCCGCGATGAGGTCGGCATCGAACGGCGACGTGCCGGCGAATACGAGACTCTCGTCGGCCTCGGGCACTTCCTTGGTGATCACGACTCCCAGACCCACGCCCGCGACCGCGTACGGCCGGAAGCGACCAAGGGAGTGAATCGCGTACTTCAATCCGAAGGGCTCGACCATGAAGATCGAGCCTTCGGACCGAACCACTCGCCGATACGGAAACGGTCCCGCGTCGCCGCGGCCGGTGGCCGCGAGATTAGCGACGAAGGCCACGGGATTGGTGATCGTGATCGGATCGCTCGTGCTTCTCGCGAAGCGAAGGCTGATTTCATACGAGAGGACTCCCCCTCCAAGCTTCTTGAGGGGGAGATTGATGAAGCCCGCCCCCTGCGGGCCCGAGCCCAGTGAGTACGGATTGTGCGACCAACCACCGTGCAATCCGACTTCGGCGCCGATCTTCCCGATGGCGGGCAGCAGCTCCAGCGGATCCCCGGCCCCGGGCTTGCCGGGAGCGGGCGGAGGGGCCTGGGCCTCCTGCGCGCGAGCCATCGAAACCCAAGGGCCGGCCGCGAGGGCCAGGGCCAGGGCTATCGTCGAGGGCGAGACAAGCTTCGGGCGTTTTCTCGGCATGGCGTATCGAGCATTCTACGAGGCGACCGGAGAGAATGAATTCCGTGTTTGCGCCAACTCCCCAGTCTTCTCTCCCCGATCGAATCGCCGCCTGGATCCGCTCCGAAGGCGGCGATCAGGCCCTCCTGCTCATCACCGTCGATGGGTACATGCGCCCCCACGTGATGATGCTCGCCCGCGACGAGATTTTCGCGGTGTCCGACACCCACCTCCGCGTGGCCATCGGCGCCACGAGCCAATCCGCCGAGAACCTGCGCCTGCGGGCATCGGCCACCCTCGCGATCTACGACGCGGATCTCGCCTGCTTGATCAAGACGCGCGCGATGAAAGGCCCGCAGCCTCTCCTGCCCGGCACGGTCTACTGCGACCTGACCGTGGAGGACGTCCGCCTCGACACGCCCACCAAGGCGGAGGCGTCCGCGCGTCTGGTCAGCGGACTGCGCTTCGAAGGCCGCGCGGAGCGGGGGGACATCCGCGAACGCCTGAGCAGGCCGTGAGGCCGGGCGGGCGACCCGTGGGTCGCCCCTACCGTGTCCGCTTCGAACGGGTACGCGTCGTCTTGCTCACCTTTGGCTGGTCGCCGGCCGGCGCGGTTCGCGGGGTCCTTCGCGCGGTCTCCACCTTCTGCGCGACCTCGGGCTTGGCCATCCGCTTCAGGATGTCGGTGAGCGCCAGGTTGACCTGGCGGCGATCCATGTCCACCTTGACGAGCTGAACCTCGACCCGGTCGCCAAGCTTGAACGTCCGCTTGGTCCGCTCACCCCGCAGCGCGTGATCGGTGTCGCGGAACAGATAGTAATCGTCGGCCATGGTGGTGATGTGCACCAGACCCTCGACAAAGATATCGGCGAGCTGGACGAACAGGCCGAACGGGGTGACGCTGGAAATGACGCCCTGGAACGTCTCGCCCACGCGGTTCAACATGAACCGGGCCTTCTTCCACTCGGTGAGATCGCGCTCGGCGTCCGCGGCCTTGCGCTCGGTCTCGCCGAGGTGCGCGGCCATCTCTTCGAGCGGCCAGGTCACCTGCGCGGGATCCTTGCCATGGCGCATCGCGCGCAGCGCGCGATGGGCCACGAGGTCGGGATAGCGGCGGATGGGGCTCGTGAAGTGGAGATAGTTCTCGCTCGCGAGGCCGAAGTGCCCGAGATTCTCGGGGCAGTAGCGGGCGAGCCGCTGGGTGCGCAGCATCAGGTAGGTGAGAAGACGCTCTTCGGGACGGCCTTCGACCTGGCGAAGGATCCGCTGGAAGTCCTTGCCCTGCGGACGCTCGAGATCGGCGGTGACCTTCAGGCCGAACGTGCGCACGAGTTCGAGGTATTCCTCGAGCCGGTCCGGATCGGGCGACTCGTGGATCCGGTAGAGCGTGGCCACACCCTTCTCGGACAGCGCTTTCGCGACCGCCTCGTTGGCGATGAGCATGAACTCCTCGATCATGCGCATGGCGAAAAGGCGCGGGTTCGACGTGATGTTCTCGACCACACCGAGCGGATCGAGCTGAAGCTCCGGCTCGGGCAGGTCGAAGTCGAGGGAGCCGCGGTCCTTCCGGGCCTGGTTGAGGATGCGCGCGAGTTCGGCCGAGAGTTCGACGGTCTCCACCGCCTGGGGGAACTTCGCGTGGGCCTCGGCATCGCCGTCGAGAATGGCCTGGGCGTCCTTGTACGCGAGCTTGCCCGCCGACTTGATGACGCCGTCATGGAACTGAGCGTCCACCACCAGGCCCTGGTGATCGATCTCCATCACCGCGGTCTGGGTGAGGCGGTTCTCGCCCTCCACGAGGCTGCAGATCCGGCTCGAGAGCGCGTGGGGCAGCATCGGCACCACGAAACCCGGGAAGTAGACGGAGTTCCCGCGCTCGTAGGCGCAGGCGTCGAGGGCCGAGCCTTCACGAACGTAGTAGGCGACATCCGCGATATGAACGGCGAGGACGTAGTTGCCGTTCGAGTGTCGCGCGATGCTGATGGCGTCGTCGTGGTCCTTCGCGGTCTCCGGATCGATGGTGATCGTGGTCCACGGACGGAAATCGGAACGCTTCGCGATCTCGCTCTGCGGCACCGAAGCCGCGGCGGCCTCGGTTTCGGCCACCACGTTCGCCGGGAACTCGGCGGTGAGTTCGTACTGGGCGAGGATGACCTTGAGATCGACGCCGGGCTCGTCCATCCGGCCGAGACGCTCGATCACCTCGCCGGCCGCGGCCCTCGTGGCCGTGGGCGTGCGCGTGATGCGGAGGACGACCATGTCGCCATCGCTGAGTCCAAGCGACTGGTCGAAGGAGTGGACCTGGACGTTCTGGAAGAGACGCCGGTCGAAGGGCACGACGTGGGCGCGGCCACGCGAGGCTTCATAGCGCCCCACCACGCGTTTCACCGCGTGCTCGACCACCTTCACCACTTCGCCGGTGTAGCCCTTGTCGGTCTGGCCCACGACCCGCGCCATCACGGTGTCGCCATGGGAGGCGCCGCGGAGCAGCTCGAGATCGACCTTGAGGGTCGGGTTGGGCGGAGCGTCGGGGCTTCCGGGAATGGGGTTCACGAACGCGAAACCCGCGGGATGGCCGACCACGCGGCCGAGGAAGGCGTCGGAGGAGGAACGAACGGTTTTTTTCATTGACTTAACTTTTTCAAAATGCAGGACTAGCGATAAAGGCGCTCAGGCGTCTTGGGCAGTGGTCCCAGGGGGTTTGGGGGTCGCCCCGAAGGGGCTTTCATGCCCCCCAAACTCAATACCCATCCAGGCTAATGCCGGAGGTGGGGGTCGAACCCACACTCGCCGGAGCGAACACGGCCCTGAACCGTGCGCGTCTGCCAATTCCGCCACTCCGGCATGCTGGACGAGAAGGCGGGGAG
>Ga0315271_10002012_pt1 | contig 12596 bp, 8 predicted proteins | sample C3_top_MG_FD_204664 | JGI IMG/M metagenome (GOLD analysis project Ga0315271, IMG submission 204664) | Sediment microbial communities from Yellowstone Lake, YNP, Wyoming, USA - C3_top | ecosystem: Environmental > Aquatic > Freshwater > Lake > Sediment | place: USA: Wyoming | collected 2017-08-01
CCGGAACCGTCGCTGAATCGAATACTGCACAGATCCCCAGCCCCGTCAGGGGCCCCATCTTTGTAGAACCGAAGCCCACACCACCACAAGCCCCATTCGGGGCGGTATCTCGTTCTGGAGACGTATACGCTTTGGCATATACCGCTCCTAACGGAGCTCGGGAAAATCGGTTGTTGCGGTGTCGCTACAAAGAGGTCGCTCCTCCGGAGCTTGGACTTGAACCTATTCCCCGCCGGGAGCCGTTTCACTGCCGGTTGTCCACATTCGTTTCTCGCTGGCGTTTCACTTTCCGAATTTTTCAGACGAATAGCTTTCATGATCGGCTGCATATCGCAATCGGCCCCGGACCCCTGGAAACTTGCCACTGGTTGTCGAGGTCCGCTCCATTCCATCCACTTGGAGGGCCACACGAAATTCGCCCTCACCAGCCTCGCGTTGAAACTCGAAATCAACATTTCTCGCCTGGAAGCTCAGCGTCGCAGGGACCACTGCCTTTACGTTGTTCGTCATACCCTCGGTTGTGTAACTTCCGGTGAAACGCTGGCCCTCTGAACCGGAAATCACCAACTTTACAGTTCGGCAGGGCACCGCCCGCGTCTGGGTCACCAGAATGATGGCGGTTGCCAGCAGCGCTACCAACACGATTGACAGGATACGGAATCGTTTTTTCATTGTTCTTCGGTTTATCATTTTTCCGGCTTCGCATACTTCCGTATCCACGGATTGGGATCCATTCCAAGATCTTCGCCGGTCACCTCACGCAAGTGCCGGATGAGGTCCCGTTCCACACCAGCCCGAACTCGCTCCATCAGATTGTGCAGATGCCGCGGCGTTCCTTTGTCCGGAGCTGGACCATGATACCAACGGCCCACATCTCTGAGTGTCGTGGCAATTTCGGTCGCGTTCGTGTGCTCGAGACCAGACTGCCGCATCTCATCAAGAACCATCGCCCAATTGTCGGTGAGCATGGTCTCCATGCCATTTCTAAGACCATGATAACCGCACCAGGCGGCGATCCCCGACATAATGGCCAAGGCAATAAAAAGGCCGATGACGCTTCGCTTGTATCCAGCGATAGTCATAGTCGTCAACACTGCGGTTTAGCGGCAAGCCGTTGCAGACACCGAAATGCAGACCGAGACACGATCAGCGTATGCACCGACGCTGCCTGGTTCTTCTTTGGCACATCGTCAAAAATTGGTGTCGCAATGCTTGTTCATCCGGGCGGCGCAGCGCGCCGGTCTTTCACAGGTGTTTCGGACAAACGGTTGAACCAGGTCAATGGGTCTGAGGCACTGGCGATGACTGACCGAAACACCACGAGATCCCCGGAAACTGCATAGAGAACAAAAAAGGGGAACGAGGAGAGATTGCTCCTTCGGACTTCCCTGGCGATCTGGGAGCCAGTATTCACGAAATGACCTGCTGAACTTGGTGAAGCCCGTATTCGTTCAATGGTTTCGTCCACAGCTGAACGAAATCGCTGACTGAGCCCCTCGGAAATCTGACAGTATTGGGATTCGATCTGCTTAATATCCTTGGGAAAATCAGGATGGTAGCTGACTCTCATCGAAGCGCGTCGCGGAATTCGGCTTCACTGAGAGCGCGAACCTTACCCGTGAGGACATCTTCGATTCCTTGAACCGCCTGGCTAATCTCGCCAGCAACCGACTGCTCCGCGACCATTCCGGCTATGATTCTGCGCGCCAACTCCAGACGATCCTTTTCTGGCAGCTCCATGACCGCATCGGCGATTTCTTGCGTGCTCATGGATAAAACCTAGCCGACCATCACTGTTTGAGCAATCGAATTGCAGGGTTACGGCTTAACTTCGTAGCACAGCAGGATGTCCTGGTCGCGGATGTAGAGTTTGCCGTTGGCGATGACGGGATGGGGCCAGCTGTTTTCCTTGCTGCGATCCGGTTGTTCGAATGATCCGGTTTCTTTGTAGCTGGCCGGAGTCGCTTCGATTAGGGCGATGCGTCCGCCGCCGCTTTCGTTGCGGAGATAGAGGCGGCCGTCGGCGCAGGTTAACGATCCCTTGCCCACGCCTTTGTCGCTCCAGACCACGTTGCCCGTCAGGAATTCCTGGCAGACCCAACCCTTGCCATCGGAGAACCCATAGAGATGTTCTCCCACGAGAACCACGCCGCCGTGGTGGTTGACCATGTTCTTGTTCGCATAGACCTGCTCGGCTTTGAAAACCGACCCGGTCTTGGTGATTTTGAAAAGGTTGCACCCGACCCCATAGCCGGACGTTACGTATACGTGGTCCTTATGCACAATCGGAGTGGGGATCGTGGCCGTGCGGCCTTTGCGCTCCGCCCGCCAGAGGAGCTTGCCATCCGCAGTGGCAATGCCCACGACACTTTCCCCGGTGAGTTGCACATATTGGTTAACCCCGGCAATTTGGGCGAGGATCGGCGAGGAATACTCGGCTTTGTCGGTGAACTCCTTTGCTTGCCAGATCAGCGCTCCCGTCTTCTTGTTCAACGCCACCATCGCGCCCGAAGCACCGCCAGGGGTGCACACCAGGCGGTCACCGTCCACCAGCGGCGATTCGGTGAAATTCCAACCGCCGCCACGCCCGCCGAAATCCTTGACGTAATCTTTGCGCCAGACCTCCTTGCCATCGGCAACCTGGAGACAAACGAGATCGCCGAACTGCCCCAGCACATAGAGGAGCTGGCCGTCCACGGTCGGCGTGCAGCGTGGGCCGGTGTAGTTGCCGCCCGATTTTCCGACCCGCGATTTCCAAATGATTTTACCGTCGGCGACATTGAGCGCGAGGGCGTAGCTGGCATCACCCATATCGCCCATAGTGAAGATGTGCGATCCAACCACGGAAACGCCGGAATAACCGGTGCCAATGCCGGCGACCTTCCAGGTCAGCTTGGGCCCTCCCTCCGGCCAGCTCTTGAGCAACCCGGTTTCATGCGAGATATCCTCGCGGTTCGGGCCGCGCCATTGCGACCAATCGTTGGGGACGGCCAGCGCGAGGGAAGCGAAAGCGGTGAAGGTGACGATCCCGAGCAAGAGCGGAGTGGTTTTTGGCATAGAAATAGGTTCCATCTGTGATGTTGATGCTTGTCGAACACGGCGGCGATTAGCAATCAAAAAGACCGTCTCCAAAACATGGGCTGGTTTCGGCAGATTCGGCATCGTTCCGACCGGCTAAAGCGGGCGCTCGGGCCGGTAGCGATAGTCCGGCCACAACGGACAGTTCAGATCGATCCAGGCTTTCAGCGCGCGCATTTCCTCGGGCTTCAAAGCAACGGTCTTGTGCTGCTCCTTGAGAAGCGCCGGAAACAGCCGGCTCCGCAACGTCCCAAATGAGAGCGGGTCCGCCTTGAAATGCCTCGAGCCGTAGCTCCAGTCGAAATAGTGCACCCAGCCACCTTCAACGAGGGAGCGGTAGGAAACAGGAATGCGATTGGCGTCGTGGGTGCCCCGCAAATCGAGCTTGGCGTCCGACTTTGTGTCGTGGCAACGAACGCAGCGTTGGTTGAGGACCGGCTGAACCATGCGTTCGTAGTCAAACGCCTCGGCACCCCACGGGGGCGGCTCGAGCGATTGGACTGGCTGGGAAAACGCCTGGGCGGCCTGTTGCGGCGGCGCGGTGGAACGCGCGTCGTGGCAGCCGATGCAACTGCGCTGCTCGCCCGGCTGGAGCTGGACCACGCTCCGCATGCGCTGCAGCTCGTTGAAGTCCGCGTCCAGCAGCTGAAAATAGAGCACTTCGCCCGCCGGGGCCGTGAAGTTCGCCGAACCATCCTCGGCAATCCGAACCGTGCCCAGAATTGCCTTGGCCACATAGCTGGGCCAGCCGTTGTTTTCGGTGATCGTTGCTTTTCCGTCTTCCGCCGGGGCCGCGCTGCCCGCCCGGAAGGCGTGCGCTTGCAGGGCATTGGCGGTCCGGGTGACGTAACTGCGCGACGGACCGTTCACCAGGTGAATCGGTGTGGCGTAGAAATCCTGAAAGCCCGCATGCGAATTGCGGTATTCGCCGCTGGCCAGTTTTTCGAGCGGCGCCGGCATTTCCCGGGAAACCTGTAGATACTTCGCCCGGCCGCGCGCGACGTTCGTGCCGAGTCCTTCGTAAACGTCCTGAACCGCGAACTGGCCAAGCCCCTGCTGCGCGAGCACCGGGTCGCGCGCTTCCGGCAAAACCGGCGGTCGCGGGCGAGCGCGCAGGGGCGACGGGTTCTTGCTGCTGATCTCCGGGTCGAGATAGAGCAATTCCCGGTTCCCGAAACGGTCAATCACATAAAGGCCCCAGTGCGACCCCCGGCCGGGATTGTGGCTGACCAGGAAATGATCCCGCGAGACGGGCTCCGGATCGCGAAAGGTCTCCTGGTGCGACCGGTCCATCTGATACTGGGGCCGCGTATCGGGTGTAATGCTCGTAATGGCCGCCGTATCGTATCGCCCCTTGGCGGGATCGATCAGCGCGATCGGCCCCTGGTGGTCCCCGTGCGAAATCAGTGTGCAGACGAGTTCCCGGCTGCCGGGCACCTCGCGCGCATGGCCATAGCCGTAGGGTGTGTCGTTTCCAAAGATCATCTCGGGGTGGGCGCCATCCGGGTGGATGGCCCAGAGGGTGTGGCCAAAGTCAGCTCCCTTGTCCAGATACTCCGAACGTGTCCAGAGAATCCGCCCATCGCGCATGATCGCCGGATCCCATTCGCTGATATTGGCGAACGAAAGGCGGCGCAATCCGGTGCCGTCGGGCTGCATGCGGTGCAGCACATAGGCCTGCGGCTCCCAGCAGAGGAACCGCGAATGACAGCGGGTGGACATGAATCCCAGCCCGCCATCCGGGAGCGGGACGGGGTCGAAGTCGTGGAAGGGGCCATCGGTCAACCGGCGCAAGCCGGTGCCGTCGGCATGCATGGTCATCAGATGCCAATAGGGTTGCCAGCCTTCCACCTCGGGTTTGTCTGGCCGGTAGGCGAAGTAGATCGTCTGCGCGTCGAAATCCGACACCGGGTGGCGCACGATGCCCGCACTCCCGTCGAAGAGCGTCTCCAGCTCCGCCCGCGCGGGATCCAGTCGTCCCTCGGCATCACGCGGAACAGACAGCACGCAAATTCCTCCGCCGGAGGCGAACAGGGAGTCCAAGTGCTCGCTGTAATTGTGCGAGGGCTGGAGCGGGTGGCGCTTGGCGAAGAGCACGCGCTCGAGGGGCGCAAGCTGCGGATCGCGGAAAAAGAGCTGTCGCTTGGCCCGTCGCGCTTCCAGATAGAGGGCGTCCGAAGCCGCTCCTGCTCGATCCTCTGCCTGCCGACGCAACCCGGCGAGTTCGGCGCGTTCCCTCCCCAAATCCAGCCCCAGAGCGGCCAACCGAGTGAGCATTTCCTCAAATTGAACCAGAGTCCGCTCCAACGGCCCGAGCCGCGCCAAACGCCCCCAGTAGGGTTGCCCGCCGGGCTCCGCCGACCGGTCGTTCACCAGGGGTGAGAGGTAGTCCTTTGCGTCCATTCGGCTCCAGGTGTCCCGCTCCCGCAGGAACGCATAGGCGACGGCACCGGCCCAGGTAGGCTCCGGCAGTTCCGCCACCGGGAAGGTCAGCATAACCCCGGGGGAGCGCAATTGACTGGCCGAGCGCGTCAACGTCGCAGCTGTCTGCCACGTTTTCCCGTCGGACGAGAGACATACCTCCGCCTCCAGAATCTGCCGGTCCACGAACTGCCCGTTCCGGTCTCTCGACAAGACCACGCGGGACACCCGCGCCGGTTCCGGCAACTGGATCTCCGCCCACTCCTCACCCGTGCCCGCTGCGATCCAACTGTGCTCATTGCCGTACCGGCCGTCATTGAGATGCGCCACCGCATGGATGGCGTAGCCGGGGAGGAGGGACGACGCGCGGGCTACAGCACCACGACTGGCGAGAGCCAGGTTGGCCGGGGAGTCCGGTCCATAAATCTCGATTTCGTCGAGACACGGCTCGCCGGCATGCGATCGCCGAATAGCCAGCCGCACGATGCGCGCTTCCTGAGGAGCGAACTCGACGGCGGTGACCAGGGTGTTGGTCGCTTTGTCCAGGCTGATGCTTTTCGCCTGCGCGGCGAAAGCCTCTTCCGTGGTTTGCCGGCGTTGATCGGAGGTAGCGCCTCGAACCACGGACAGCAAGGCGAAACCCACGACCGCCAGCGTCGCATAGCGCAATGGATGGGTTGTTTTCATGGCGGTCCGAATTGTGATTGGTGCGGCACTTTTTGCGAGTGGTCGATCCGATTTGCATTCTTAGCCGGTTCCCCCGGCGAAACAAGACTTTCTGGAGGCTGGAGCCGGAAGCGTGGCGCCATCAATTTCCTGTTGCGCGCGGCAGCGGGTTGTCCACACTCAGCCTTGGAATCTATGAAAACTACTCTGCTGCTCTCACTCGTGACCGCGCTGACCGCTCTCAGCAGCGGCCCTGCCCACGCCGCTGACACCCGCTGCTACGAAATGCGTATCTATTATGCGGCGCCCGGCAAGCTGGATGCCCTTAACAGCCGCTTCCGCGATCACACCTGCAAACTTTTCGAGAAACACGGCATGGAGAACATCGGCTATTGGCTGCCCATGACCAACACGGAGAACAAACTCGTCTATCTCCTCGCCTACCCCAGCCGCGAGCATCGGGAGAAATCGTGGAAGGAATTCGGCGCCGATCCCGACTGGCAGAAGGCGTGGAAAGAGTCGGAGAAAGATGGCAAGCTCGTCAATAAGGCGGAATCCATCTTTCTCGCCGCGACCGATTTTTCCCCCGCGATCAAACCCGCCGCCGCCGCACCGCGCGTGTTTGAACTCCGCACCTACACCGCTTCATCTGGCAACCTGCCCAGTCTCCTCGCCCGCTTCCGCGATCACACCGTGAAACTCTTCGAAAAATATGGCATGACCAACTTCGGCTACTGGACGCCAACCGAAAAGAAGGACGGCGCGGGGGAGAAACTCATTTACCTCCTGGCCCACAAGAGCACCGCGGCCGCAGCTGAAGCTTTCAAGGCCTTTCGCGATGACCCCGCCTGGATCGCCGCCAGGAAAGCCTCGGAAGAAAAAGCCGGCGGCTCGCTCACCGTGCAGGATGGGGTGAAGTCGGAGTTCCTCGCCCCGACGGACTATTCCCCGACGAAATAGGGCGTGTTTCCGGACTGCCGCGGGGCGACGGTTTTTGGCCGGATATTGCGGTTTGTCCTCAGGGGACGAAACCGCCCAAGTGCTCGGAATTATGTCGCGCCGGATGAGCGCTCGCGCCTTCTCGTCCCGCGCTTGACCTTTCGACGGCTTTCCACTCGACTTGAGCCCGCAATGAGAAGCTCCGCAACACCTTCCAGGCTCCGTAGAGCCTGTTTGAAAACTCGAGAGACGGTCGTAGCAGCCGACGTGAGGAGGCTCCAATGTCCCGGATTTCGTGAGCCTCTGCGGGCTGAGGTTGGAGCCTCCTCACGTCGGCTGCCACTTTTCAAACAGGCTATTAGTGTCCTCGCGTCGCTTTTCGCCCTTTGTTGTATCGCTGCTGCTGGCCAGCCAATCGCCGCGGCCCTCCCCGCGACCGGAATCATCGACGATTGCCGCTACCCCGATGATGCGGCGGCCCAAGCCGCATGGCAACCACTGCGCGGCGGCCTCGGTGTTTCCGTGGCCACGATTGCCGACCGCAAGGTCCTCCGGTTGCCCTGCAATTTCGAGAACACCATAACCGAACGCGCCTCCTGGGATCGCCAGGTGAAGCTCGATCTTTCATCCGCCCGAGGCGTTCAGTTTCAATTGCTGTGCCGCGATACTTCGCCGATTTCCTACTTCAGCCTGTATTTCCAGAGCGGCGATGGCTGGTATCACGGGACGTGCTTCCCGGAATCCGCCACCGGCTGGAACACGATTGTCGTCGATAAGAAAGACATGACCTCGGAAGGGCAGCCCGCAGGCTGGGCGCATATCAAAACCATCCGGATTTCCGCATGGCGCGCTGGCGACTCGAACACCGAGTTTTTTCTGAGTGATCTGCGCCCGGTGGGCCTGCTGGGCGCGGACGCCAAAGTCGCCATTCTGCGTGGTGCGGCAACCCAACCCGCCAACCCTGCGGAAGCGCGGGATGTGGAGCAATACGCCGAGGCAATCGCCCAGCATCTCCAGGCGTTGGACGTCAGCTACGCCGTGCTCGACGAACGCCACGTCACCGCCGAAAATCTGCAATCAGCCCAGGTGGTGATCCTGCCCTTTAACCCGAAGATGCCCGATCGCACTGCGGATGAACTGATTCAATATGCGGCGCGAGGCGGAAAAATGCTGGCCTTCTATACCCTCCCTCCGAAACTCCTGGCGGCACTGAACCTGGGCGAGGGCAGCCACATTCCCGCCAACCCGGCTGGGAAGTTCGCCGCCATTCGGCTCAGCGACAATGCGCTTCCCGGGGCCCCCACCGTCGTTACCCAGAGATCCTGGAACATCAATGCGGTTCAAGCGCTTCCCGGCAAAAGCCGCGCTCTGGCGAATTGGTTCGATGAGAATGGGCGGCCCGCGGGCTACCCTGCGATTCTCGCTTCCACCAACAGCCTGTTCATGACTCACGTCCTGCTGCCGGACGACGCCGTGAACAAACGCCGCCTGCTCCTGGCCATGCTGGGTTCGCTGTCGCCAACGGTCTGGCAACAGGCTTCCGAAACCGCCATCGCCCGCATTGGCAGAATCGGCGGCGCCTCTTCCTATGAGGAAGCCCTGAGCCAACTCACCCCAAAGACACAGAACAATGAACGCGCGGGCAAAGCACTCGCGGCCGCGGGCAATTTGCGGGCGGTTGCCAGCGACTTAATTGCTCAACAAAAATTCCCCGAGGCCATCGACAAAGCCGCCGAAGCCAATCAACAGTTAAAAGAAGCCTTTTGCCTGGCTCAAAAACCGCTGCCGGGAGAATTCCGCGCTTTCTGGTGCCACAGTGCCTTCGGAGTTCAAGGCATGGAATGGGACGAAGCCATCCAGCGCCTAGCGACCAACGGGTTTACGGCCATCCTGCCCAACATGCTGTGGGGTGGGGTCGCTTTTTACCCAGGCAAAGTCCTGCCGGTCGCTTCGCCTATTCCCCAACGCGGCGACCAAATCGCCCGGTGCCTCTTGGCTTGCCGCAAATACGGAATCCAGGTTCATGTGTGGAAGGTAAACTGGAACCTCGGTGGGGCCGCGCCCCGGGAATTCGTGGACAAACTACGCGCCGAACACCGCCTTCAGGCGGGCATCGACGGCAAGGAGGAACATTGGTTGTGCCCGTCCCATCCGGAAAACCGGAAACTGGAAATCAATTCGATGGTCGAGGTTGCCCGGAATTACAGCGTGGATGGACTCCATTTCGATTACATCCGCTATCCTGACGCCGACCACTGTTTCTGTGCCGGCTGCAAAGACCGCTTCCGCCGCGCCGCCGGCCTGCCCAATCTCAACTGGCCCAAGGACGTTTTGCCTGAGGGACGCCATCGCGATCGATGGCTGGAATGGCGCCGCGCCAATATCACCGCCGTGGTCAAGGCGGTCAGCGAACAGGCGCGCGCCGTCCGTCCCGGCATCAAGATCTCCGCGGCAGTCTTCCCAAATTGGGTCAACGAGCGCGACAACATTGGGCAGGATTGGAGGCTCTGGTGCGAGAAAGGCTACCTGGATTTCGTTTGTCCCATGGACTACACCCCCAGCGACAACAATTTCAGCAACCTGATCAAGAAACAGCTCGATTGGGCCGGCAAGACCCCGTGTTATCCCGGGATCGGCGCCAGCGCCGCTTCGTCCCGGTTTGGCGTGGATAAGATCATCGACCAGATCAACGTCACGCGCCGAAACAACACCCGCGGCTTCGTCATCTTCAACTACGGCGAGGTCGAAAGCCGGGAAATCCTGCCGCTGCTCGGCTTGGGAATTACGGCTAGGAAGTGAGTATTTGCCCAGGAACCCGCCGGGTGGATTCGATGATCTCACTCTTGTCCTCGGGGGTGGAACCGCTCATTATTCGCCTGATGGCGTTGCGAATGCACCAGACGAGCGTTCGTGGCAAGCTGGACAACCAAGTCAAATGACTATGAACCGATTCATTCCTCCCTGTTTCACAGCGATCTTCCTGCTTTTTACCTCGTTGCCTGGCGCGCAAGCCCGGGAGCTCCATGTTGCCACCCGCGGCAATGATGCCAGCACCGGCACCAAGTCCACACCGTTGCGCACGATCCAGCGCGCAGCGGACCTGGCGCAACCCGGCGACACCATCACTGTGCATGAGGGCGTCTATCGCGAGCGGATCAATCCGCCGCGCGGTGGCGCCTCCGACAAGCAGCGCATTGTTTACCAGGCGGCAAAAGGCGAGAAAGTAGAAATCAAAGGTTCGGAAGTGATCAAGCACTGGGAAAAGGTTCAAGAAGGCGTTTGGAAAGTGACCCTGCCGAATTCCTTCTTTGGAAAATTCAACCCCTACAACGATCTGATCCGCGGCGACTGGTTTGAGGGGAAGGGCCGCCCCCATCATACGGGCGCGGTTTATCTCAATGACAATTGGCTGGTCGAGGCCGCCAAACTGGACGAAGTGCTCGCAACCGACGGTGCGCCTCCGGCGTGGCTGCCCGGTGCGGGTGATGGCACCCTCCTGAACGTAGCCTGGCTGCGACCCGGCAGCGCCAATGCCGCGCGCACGCCGGCGGCTTCCTTTGCCGCGCAGCAGGGCGTCCAAACCGCCGCCTGCTCCGAGGGGGGCGAATGCGTCGGCTGGATTGATGACGGTGATTGGGTGCGCTACGAGGGTGTGGATTTCGGCGCGGGCGCGGAGCAAGTAGAGTTTCGCGTCGCTTCCGCAACCGACGGCGGAATTATTGAGCTTCGCCTGGATTCTCCGACGGGCGAACTGTTGGGCTCCTGCCTAGTCCGGAACACAACCGATTGGCAGGCCTGGATCACCGTCGTTGCCCGCATCAAAGCGGTCACCGGGGTTCGGACCCTTTGTCTGGAGTTCAGGAGCCCGAAGCACGAGCTGTTGAAGGACAGATGGGCCGATGCCCGACTCTGGTTCGCGCAGGTGGATGAAACCAACACCACCATTTGGGCGCAGTTCAAGGGCGTGAACCCCAACGAACAGCAAGTGGAGATGAATGTCCGCCAAACCGTCTTCTACCCGGATAAACCCGGCCGCAATTATATCACCGTGCGCGGATTCACTCTCCAGCACGCCGCGACGCCCTGGGCGCCCCCCACCGCGGAGCAAATCGGCTTGATCGGCACGCATTGGAGCAAGGGCTGGATCATCGAGAACAACACGGTCGGTTACTCAACGTGCTCAGGCATCTCCCTCGGCAAATACGGCGACGAATGGGACAACACTTCCGCCAACACGGCGGAGGGTTACGTGAAAACGATCGAACGCGCGCTCCAAAACGGCTGGAACCGCGAGACGATCGGTCACCACCTGGTTCGCAACAACACCATTTCCCACTGCGAACAGGCGGGCGTCGTCGGCAGCCTGGGGGCCATGTTCAGCACCGTCACCGGCAACACCATCCACGACATCCACGTCCGCCGCCTGTTCACCGGCGCGGAAATGGCCGGCATTAAATTTCACGCCGCCATCGACACGGTCATCAGCGACAATAACATCTACCGGACCTGCCTCGGGCTTTGGCTCGATTGGATGGCGCAGGGCACGCGCGTCTCGGCAAATCTCTTTCACGACAACGACCGCGACCTGTTTGTCGAAGTGGATCACGGACCGTTCATGGTGGACAACAACCTGTTTCTTTCCCGGGCCAGCCTGCTGGACGTTTCGGAGGGCGGAGCCTTCGTGCATAACCTTTTTGCGGGCAACCTCGTCAGCAGTCCCGAACTCAACCGCGAAACTCCCTATCACCCGGCTCACTCGACCGTCGTCGCTGGCCTGACTAATGTCCACGGCGGCGACTGCCGCTTCTACAACAACCTGTTTATCGGCCGGGGTGAATCGTCCGCCAAAGGAGCCACGGGGTATGGCTTGTCCATGTATGACCAGCGGCCTTACTCTCTCCAAACGGGCGGCAACATTTTCTACAATGGTGCACAACCCTACGCCAAAGAAGCCAATCCCGTTCGCGTGGCCGCCGATCCCAAAGTGCAACTGGTTCAGGAAGGCAACCGGGCTGTGCTCCACTGGGCGATTGGCCCCGAGTTAAAAAGCGTGAAGACGAAACTCGTCACCACCGCTTTGCTGGGAAAAGCCCTGATTCCAAAGCTCCCCTATGAGGCGGCCGACGGCTCGCCATTGAAAATTGACAAGGACTTTCTCGACAAGAAACGAAGCAAGGCCCATCCCACACCCGGTCCATTCGAGAAACCAGGAACCGAGCCGATCACAATGCAACGCTGATGAACTTCATTCACGACGACTTCCTGCTCCGCACTCGGACTGCCCGAAGGCTTTATCACGAGTTTGCGGCTGACCAGCCCATTTTCGATTATCATTGCCATCTCTCGCCGAAGGACGTTGCCGAGAACCGCCGGTTCAATAACCTGTTTGAAATCTGGCTGGAAGGGGACCATTACAAATGGCGGGCGATGCGCTCCAACGGTGTCGCGGAGAAATACTGCACGGGGGACGCCACCCCAGAGGAAAAGTTCCT
>Ga0315271_10002013_pt1 | contig 12594 bp, 6 predicted proteins | sample C3_top_MG_FD_204664 | JGI IMG/M metagenome (GOLD analysis project Ga0315271, IMG submission 204664) | Sediment microbial communities from Yellowstone Lake, YNP, Wyoming, USA - C3_top | ecosystem: Environmental > Aquatic > Freshwater > Lake > Sediment | place: USA: Wyoming | collected 2017-08-01
AAGATCTTCTCGAGCCGGAGGTCGAGAATGTTGAGGGTATCGAGCCTCCGACTGCCGCGCGGTTCGAGGGCCGGACGTCGTCCCGAGGAACTCGCGTAGAAGTACCCGGTGGTCGAGTAGGCCGTGGTCGAACCGCTCAACTGGGTATACGGCGTGTAGGTGCCGCCGCTGAGCGATCGGAAGTAGGCATTGACCGCGATCTCGACCTTGGGAATCTGCACGCCCACCAGGGCCTTGAACTCGTTGGTCCGATCGTTGCTCAGGTGGCCATCCGCGTTCACCAGCGACATGGTCGGGCTCGCGTAGAAGCTGCTCACCCCATACGTTCCCTCCCCGCCGTTGTTGATGGTGCCCGTGGTCTTTGACCAGACATAGGACAACTGAGCGCGCCAGCGGTGCGAGTAGCCCTTGTTGAGAACGAACATCGCTCCCTTGTACTTGCGGTAGGCATCGACCGTCCCCAGCACGTTTCCCGCGGGATCGAGATACTGGAATCCATCCGGGTTCGTGATGTAGACGTTGCTCGCGGAGGCGGAACGGTTCGCCCACTTGTAGTAGGTGTACGCCGTCGCCGGGTAGACGAGGTTCTTTCCGTTGGGAGCGGGAGTGGTACCCGTGGCTCTGGTCCACCGCGCGGTGGGCAGAACCTGTCCGATGAAGTTCTTGTTATCGCGCAGGATTCCCGTGACGGAGAGACGGACGTTGCTTCGCAGGGCCCGCTCGAAGCCGAACGAGAACTCATCCACCCGCGGGTGTTTGATGTTCGGATCGATGGTCGCGACCGGGGCCTTGATCCGGTTCACCTCGACGCGCCGGCTGAGCGGGCAGTTGTAGCTCGCGGTCGGGCCCGTGGGCCCGTACGCGGGGCAGCCCGCCATGTCCCAGGAGATGCGATCCTGGTAGCCGCTCGTGGCCTGCTTGTAGATGTCGTTGAAGATGCCCTCGTAGTACTGGCTGTAGCTGCCCTTGATGACGGTCTGGGTGTCGCCTTTGGGATCCCAGGCGAAACCGACCCGGGGAGCGATGCTCGTGTTCGTATAGATGGAATTCCCGCCCGGCGCTCCGCCGCCCACGTGATCCATGCGGACGCCAAGGTTCAGGGTCAGCCGCTCGTTCACATGCCACGCATCCTGCGCATACCCGGCCAGCTTCTTGTTCCGACCGTTGAGGTCATAGCCATAGCCATACGCGTAGTACGGCTGGCCGCCATAGTCGTAGTAATAGGTATTGTTGGCGTACCCGTAGCGATCGCGCGTCTTGCTACGCTCCACCTCGATGCCGAACTTGAGGTCGTGCTTGCCGAAACCCTCCGCGAAATGCGAGATGGAGGCGTTGACCTGGTTGCGGGCGCGGTCGCCCGCGTAGGACCAGCCCTGCGATACGGAGTACAGGCTGGTGTCGCCGTCGAAGTGGCTCGGGGCCTTGACCTTGGGATTGAGGTCGTAGTAGCCCCACCAGCCGGTGTACTTGACCTCGCTGAAGGTCTTCGGTCCGAAGATGTGGCGCCACTGGGCGAGCCACACCCACTCCGGAGCGTCCTCCTGGTTGGTGAGGTTGTCGGTGGCGACCAGAGCGGGAACGCCGGCGCGGCCAATGATGTTGTAGCGGTCGTACTGAACGTGGGCCATGAAGTTGTTCGACGAGCTCGGCTGGTAGTTCAGTTTGAAGTTGAGGCGCGGGCTGACCTCGTCGCGGATCGTGGACGGGCCGGCCGGGTCGATGGCCTTGTGATAACGCTGGGCGCTGACGAAGAAGAACAGCTTGTCTTTGATCAGAGGACCGCTGAACTGGGTGGTGAAGTCGGTGAACTTGGTGGTCTTCGCCGCCTCGGCGAGCGAAGGATTGACCGAGATCACGGAGGCGGGGACGTTCGTGCTCGCCAGGCTCGACTTCGTGTAGGTCATGTCGAAAAGGCCGGCGAAGCGATTGCCGCCGGTCTTGGTGATGGTGTTGACCACCGCGCCCGTGAAGGAACCGTATTCGGCCGGCGCGCCCACCCCCACGATCTCCATCTCCTCGACGATGTTGTAGTTGAAGAACGTCCACGCCGTGCCGCCGGAAGGATCGCGGGTATCGACGCCGTCGATCAAGAGGCCGTTCGCCGACCCGGCGTCACCGCCGTAGGCCGACTGGCTGTTGATGCCCGGAGCGTAGTTCAGCAACTCGGTTGCGGCGTTGCCCTGGCGGAGCGGCATGTTGTACAAAACGTCCTGCGACACGCTGTTCTGGGTGCTCGATGAGGTCACGTCGACCACCGGGGCCTCCCCCACCACTTCGACGGTCTCGGTCTGGCCGCCAATCTTCAGGGTGGCGTCCACCGTCGACTGCTTTCCCACCGAAACAACGATGTTGTCGCGGTGCTGCGACTGAAAGCCCGTCATGCTCACCACCAGCTCGTAGGCCCCGGAATCCACCGCGTTGAAGCGATAGGCGCCCGTGGCGTCCGTAGTGGCGGTGCGCGCGCCGACTTTCCCGACCAGTTGCACGGTGACGCCGGGCAGCATGCCGCCCTGTTCGTCTTTCACGACACCGGCGACGACGCCGGCCAGGCTCTGGGCGGAGACGAAGTCGGGAATCGCCATCAAGAGGGCGACAAGCACTGCGATGGTGCGAAGAGTTGTCTTCATTGTTGGTTGTTTCCTCTTTAGCGGATGGGCGACTTGACCGGCTTGGTGTCGTGGCTGATCGAATACACGGTGAAGCCGAGGCCGACGACCATGAGGCCAAGGGTGAGTCTGCCCGCCGTGGTCTTGAAGAACGAACTGTCGGTCCGGGAATTTCCGGCGGCCGGAGCCGCCGTGGTCTGGGCGCTTACGGGCGCCTTGGTTCCCGCGTCCTGCGCCGCGTTCCACAGCGAAGGGCTGGGCGTCGGTTCGGCAGCACCGGCCGCGCTCGCCACCAGACTGAGGGCAAGAACGGACGCAACGCCGCGCATCTTCGATATCCGCATACGTGAGGCCTCCATGGTTGGTTTGAATCGGTTCGAGTGAAGACGCTTGGTGCGCGGCGTCCACTCAAGTGAACCGATTAGAGTCTTCATTGTCTCGCGCGTCAAGCAGGAGGAACGATCATTGGCGTTCAATATTCTTGATGCTCGCGCGAAGACGCATTGACGCGCGCGAAGGCGAGCGGCTAGCGTCCGCCTCCACATGGGTCGAAAGAAGAAGACGAGCCAGCCCGACGGGGCCGCATCTCAGGAAGCGAAACCGGCCGGATCCAGGGCGCGTACCGCGGCCGTCGCGGCCGTCGCACTGGTACTTGTCGCGGCCGCTTTCCTGTTGGTCAGAAGCCGGCGCCCCGAAGGAATCGAGAGCGCCCGCGCGCTGCTGGCCTCGCGAAGCGCGTCATCGAACGTGAACCTCCTGGTGGTCACCCTCGACACCACCCGCGCGGACCGGTTGGGGCCTTATGGCTTCAACCGCGGGACGACGCCGCGCCTCGATGGCTTCGCCGAGGACGCGGTGGTCTTCGAGCACGCGACCTCGGCCGTGCCCCTGACCTTCCCGTCCCACACCACCATCTTCACCGGCGAGTACCCCACCCGCCACGGCATTCGCGACAATGGCGGCTTCTTTCTCGACGCCTCGGCCACCACCATGGCCGAGGTCCTCAAAGGCGCGGGCTACGCCACCGGCGCGTTCATCGGCGCGTGGGTTCTCGAATCGCGCTGGGGTCTCAGCCAGGGCTTCGACAAGTACTCGGACCAGTTCGACCTCTCGAAGTACAAGGTCATCTCGCTCGGCACCGTCCAGAAGAAGGGCGAAGAGGTGATGAACGACGCCCTCACCTGGCTCGACACCGTAAAGACGAAGAAATTCTTCGGCTGGGTTCATCTCTACGACGCGCACACGCCGTACGAGCCGCCGGAGCCGTTCGCTTCGCGGTTTCCGAATCAGCCCTACCTCGGCGAGATCGCCTACGCGGACGCGCAGGTGGGACGGCTTCTCGACTGGCTGAAGGCGAACGGCCTCGACCAGAACACCGTGGTGGTCATCACCGGCGATCACGGCGAGAGCCTGGGCGACCACGGGGAGGCGACGCATGCGTACTTCGTCTACGACTCGACCATGCACGTGCCCCTCCTAGTCAAGACGCCCTGGAACGACAAGGGACGCAACCCATCGATGGTGTCCCTGGCCGACATCTTTCCCACCGTCCTCGACCTTCTCGGCCTGCCTCCGGTGAAGGGGCCGATCGACGGCACCTCGCTCGCCCTCGGCATCGTGGATCCCACCGCACCGGTCGGCGGCACCGCGTACGCCGAGACCTATTTCCCGCGCTACCACTTCGGCTGGCAGCATCTGCGCTCCCTGCGCAGCAACGAATACACCTACGTCGACGCGCCCGAGCCCGAGCTGTACGACCGTCGAACCGATCCCGGTGAGACCTCCAACATCTACAAGGCGTTCTCGGCGCGGGCCGAGGAACTGCGGCTGAAGCTCGAGGCCCTGGCGAAGGTCGACAAGGGGAAGGTCCCGGAGCGGAAGAGCCTCGATCCGGACACCCTCCAACGCCTCGCCGCCCTCGGCTACGTGGGCAACGTGATCGACGTGAATCCCGATGCCGTGCTGCCGGACCCCAAGGTGAAGCTGCCTCTGTTCCAGAAGATGAACCGCGCCAAGGACCTGGCCCAGGACGACGATGTCGAGGGTGCCACGAAGCTGCTCCAGTCGGTGGTCGCCGAGGACCCCAACATCATGGACGCGCATCTCACCCTCGGGAACTGGCTGGTGCGTCTGAAACGCGGGGAGGAGGCGATCGCGTCGTTCCGGCACGCCCTCGCCTTGAAGCCCGACGACGACATCGCGCTGGGAAACCTCGCCCGGCTCTTCCTTTCACGCGGACGCAAGAGCGATGCGGAGGACGCGATCCGAGTCTTCGAGACCGCCCTCGCCCGGAACCCGAAGAACCCGCAGGCCTGGTTCCAGCTCGCGGTGCTCTCCATGGACATGGGCGACGCGGATCGGGCGAAACACGCCTTCGTGCGCGCGGCCGAGGAGAACCCGAAGATGGGTGCTTCCTGGATCGGCCAGGGCGCGCTCGCCTTCTCGGCCTCGCGTCTGCCCGAGGCCGAGCAGATGATCCGCAAGGGTCTCGAACTCGAGCCCGAGGCGAAGGGCGGCCGGTACAACCTGGCGCGGGTGCTCGAGGCGCGCGGACGATTCGACGAAGCGGAGTCCCTGTACCGCGCCGAGCTTCAGACCTACGCCGATCACGGCAAGGCAAGGTTCAACCTCGCGCAGCTCGAACGTCAGCGCGGGAACATGGCGGGCTTCATCGCCGAGTTGCGCGCCTCCACCGAGAAGGCGCCCGACTTCGGTCCCGCCTTCTTCTTCCTCGCCCGCGCGGAACTGAACGCCGGGCGCCTCGACGCGGCGCGCGACCTCGCGGAGCGCGGCCTCAAGGTCGACAACACTTCCGAAGTGGCGCCCCTCGGGCACTACGTCCTGGCCGACATCCTCTCGCGGCAGAACCGGCCGAAGGAAGCTCAGGAAGAAGCAGCAAAGGGCAAAGCCCTCGAATCCCGCAAGCGTCATTCCCTCGACGTAGGCTGACAGGAACCAAGATGATTCATACCACCACCATCATCCCCGCCGCCCAGGTCGTCGCTTCCTTCGCCGCGGGCGGGTCCTTCCTCGAGACGCCGGAGTACCGGCTCGGGATGGCCCGCCGCGAAGGCCCCGGCGACGCCGAGGTTCACGACCTCGACACCGACATCTTCCACGTATTCGAAGGCACGGCGACCCTGATCTCGGGCGGCGAGATGGTCGAGCCGCGAACCGTGGGGCCGAACGAGCACCGCGCTTCGAGTACCCGGGGCGGCGAGGCCCGAACGGTCACGAAGGGCGACATCATCGTCATTCCGCGCGGCGTGCCGCACTGGTTCAACGAAGTCGGCGCCGCGCCTTTCATCTACCTCGTGGTGAAGTCGACGAAGCCCTGACCGCGAGGGTGGCGCGACGCGCTAGGGATCCTTCTTCGCCTTGCCGATGCGGATCTGGATCCCGACTCCCCAGTGGTACAGCCAGTCGTCTCCTTCCGACCTGTCCTCCAGCCGCTTGGACATGCCCATGGTGAACCGCACGAAGGCCACGGAGAACCCGCCCTCGACGCCGAGGTAAGTTGAATGGGCCGAGGCGCTCCGGGGTTCGTCCCAGGTCCGGCTGACCAGCGCCTTGACGTCGGCGAGAACGCGGATCGATTTCTCCTCGGTGAGGATCACCACGGATCGCCCGATGCCGAGCGTTCCCGCCCCCATGCCGACCGCCGCCTCGACGATCGTCCCCGATCCCATGGCGAAACCCTCGATCCCGCCGCCGGGAATGTCGCGGCCGAACGACACGCCCATGTGCGCGGCCGCGCGCTCGGGGCTCCCGAAGGAGAGGCCCCAGTAAGGGAACGCGCCGGCGCGAGCCGACGAGGGCCACGCGAGGAGCAGGCAAGCGAAGACGACAAGCCGGGCGAGGAAACGCCTCAGGGTGGTGGTCATGCCCCGGTAACGCCGGACCCGGCCTGAAGGTTCCGGGGCGAGTTACGGCAGGGCCGGAACCGAGTCCTTGCTGGCCTTCGTGCGGTACTTCTCGAACCAGGCCTGCAGATAGAGCTGCTGGGCGATCTGATGGGTAGGACGCCGCCAGCCATGGAACTCCTCGGGCATGCGGACGAGGAGGGTGTCCGCCTTCCGCAGCACCTTCAGGGCGCGATAGAACTCCTCGCTCTGAGGGATGGGCGTGCGCATGTCGGCCTCCCCAGTCATCACCAGGGTCGGGGTCGTGACGTTGCCGACATAGGTGAGCGGCGAGGTGCGCGCGTATTCCATCGGATCCTCCCACGGGAACTTCTTGAACTGGTCGTACCAGTTGGCGCTGTCGGTGTTGCCCACGAACGAATGCCAGTTGATGACCGGGCGCATCGATCCCGCGGCGCGGAACCGGTTCGTGTGGCCCACGATCCACGCGGTGAGGACGCCGCCGCCGGAGCCGCCGCAGACGAAGAGATTGTCCTTGTCCACGAAGCCCTTCGCGAGTGCCGCGTCCACCGTGGCCATCAGGTCGTCGTAGTCCTTCCCCGGATACGCGTTCTGGATGCCATTCACGAAGTCCTGGCCGTAGCCGGTGGACCCGCGGGGATTCATCCACACGACGGCGTAGCCGTTCGCGGCGAAGTTCTGGAAGGCCCAGTTCCACGCCACGCTGTACATGCTCCACGGCCCGCCGTGGATCCACAGCACCATCGGATACTTCTTCGAAGGGTCGAAGTTCGCGGGCTTCATGAGCCAGCCCTGGACCTTCAGGCCGTCCGCAGACGTGACCCAGAGTTCCTCGGAATCTGCGAGCTTCACCCCTTCCAGGACATCCTTGTTCACATCGACGAGGACGCGAAGATCGTTCGGTCGCAGCAGGGTGAAGGAGACGAGCACGCCGGGCTCCTTCGCCGAGGTACGAACCGCCGCGTTCATGCCGCTCCGCGCCATGGCAAGGCCGTTCAGGACCTGCGCGCCGCTCGTGAACTTCTGCGGCGTCGCACCCGCGGCCCGGGTCGAGATCGAGTAGATGTTCTTCTCGCCCTTCTCCTCCATCGAGTAGTAGAGGACGCCGTCGCTTCCCCACGTGAGGTCTCCCGGCGAGCTGGGCAGGCCGGTGGCGAGGATCCGCTTGTTCTCGCCGGTGTTCGACATGAGATGGAGCGAGTCGACATCGTTGGTGTAGCCCTTCTCGTCGTGACCCAGGTACGCGATCCACTTACCGTCCGGGGACGCCTCGGGTGAGGAGTCCTCGCCCTTACGATCGGTGAGCGCCTTCACCTCGAGGGTGTCGAGCGAGATCGCGTAGATCTCGGAGTCGCCTTTCAGGTACTCGGCATCCGGCTTGCGGATGCCCGAGACGTAGAGCGTCTTGCCGTCGGGCGAGAACGAGGGCGCGTTGTGGTCGTAGTCCCCCGATGTGATCTGCCGCGAGGTGCCGCCGGTGTTGGCATCGACGAGGAACACGTGGGTGAAGCCCTTCGTGGTCGGGCCCGTGCCGTCGGCTCCCCATACCGTGCGGTCCACGAGGACCGCGCCCTTCGCCAGCTCGGCGCCTTTGGGCGTCTTCGGCAGCTTGATCGGCAGGGGGGACGTCTCGTCGAGGACGCGAACGGTGAACGCGATCTTCGAGCCGTCGGGCGACCATAGCGGGGCCGAGGGTTCCGAGTCGAGCCTGGTGAGCTGCGCCATCTCGCGCGTGTCCAGCCACATCACGTGGATCTGGGTGGAGCCCGAGCGATTCGAGAGGAACGCGATCCGTTTCCCGTCCGGCGAGAACGCGGGCGACGAATCGCGGAACGCGCCCTCGGTCAACTGGCGCAGACGCTCGCCGCGGCCATCGACGACCCACAGCGAGGAGGCGTTCTGGTCCTTCTTCGCATCGACGAAGCCGCGGGTGAAGACGATCTGAGAGCCGTCGGGCGCGATCACCGGGTTGGAGATCGACTCCATCTGGAAGAAGGTCTCCTTGTCGATGAGCTTCGATTGCGCCCGCGCGGGCGACGAAACGAGGACGACAAAGACCGTGGCGGCCACGAACCCGGCGCGAAGTCGATCGAGCATGGAGATCCTCCTTGGGGACAGTCCGGTCATTCTCTGTCCGGCCCCGGCCGCGCGCAAGGCGCTCAGGAAGAGGCGCTGTCCGCGGCCGCCCCGCGAGAGCGGCCCGCGCCTTCGATGATCCGGAGCGCCATCATCAGGACGATCGTCGTCACCGACGCGCTGAAGGTCGCAAGGGTCAGCGAATACGCCTGCACGAGGGCGTCCGACCCGGGCAGGGTGACGGGCGACAGCAGGTCGAAGGACCACCACCAGGCGGCGGTCATGACGCTGAGGGCCGCGGCGAGCACGAGGCCCATCGAGCCCGCGCGTTCGAAAGCGGTGTCGAGAGTCGGCCTTCGCCTGAAGACCTGACCCACCCCCGCCGCGACCAGGGCTCCGGTCAGGGTGCCGACCGCGACGAGGGTCAGGATTCGGACGAAGAAGGGCACGAGCATCTCGTCGTAGTTGATGGCCGAGAAAGACATCGTGGGGATCCTCGCGCCGATGGGACCGAGAAGACCCAGGACAACGGCGGCGAGGCCCGCCAGGAGTCCGAGGTCGCTTGCCTTCGAAACCCGAACCGCCGCGAAGGTCAGCGCCGGAATCAGCAGGGCCGCCAGAATGAAGTAGGGGATGCGCCCCTTCTTGTCGGCATCGCGATGCGCGATCACGAGGCTCGCCCAGTCGGTGCGCCCGCGGGGATCCGCGGTGACGCCGAGACGCTCGCCCACCGCTCGTTCGAAGGCCGCGCGCTGCGCCGCCACCGCGGCGTTGAGCGACACGCGCCCGCTCTCCTCCAGGGCGAGGACGGACTCGAGGGGCCGGCCCGAACTCGCGGCCGGCAGCGCCGCACCCAGAAGGGCGGCGACCGTCGGCGCGATATCCGCCTGGCTCGCCTTCGCCACCGCACCCGGCTTGATCCCTGCACCGACCATCACAATCGGGATCGAGAGGACCTCCGCCTCTTCCCCGCCATGCCCCCCGGCGTCGCGGTGGCCGTGATCGGAGGTCACGATCAGCGTCTCTTTCGTGAGGTCGAGGGTCCTGACCAGTTCGCCGAGCAACACATCCGTGCGCTGCACTTCGGAGAGGTACTCGGGCGACGTCCCGCCGTATTCGTGCGCCGCGAAGTCGGTCGAGATGATGTCCGCGATCCGCAGCATGGCCGGTTCCTGCAGGATGAAGGCGATCCCGGCTTCCTGGGAAGCGCGGACGTCCGGAACCTGGCGGACGAACGCCCCGGGACCCTCCTTGGCTTCGCCCGCGCGATACACGCCGCATCGTTCGATGTCCTTGCCGAACAGGCTCGACCAGATCTTCGAGCCGGCGATGCGGCAGGTCCCGCCCATCGCCCCGACGCGTCGGATGATGTTGTCGAGCGGAATCTCGCGCTTCTGCCGGTTGCTCGTGACCCCGTGGATGGCGGGATAGGCGCCCACCGCGACGGTCGCGCGCCCCGGTCGGGAGAAAGACGGTGTGCCCACCTGCGCCTCGATATCCGCGCCCTCGAGGCGGAGCGCATTCAGCGTCTGCATGCGCCGCGACGCGTCCAGCCGCAGTCCATCGACGAGCAGGATCGTCACACCGGCGCTCGACGGAGAGCCGGTGGGAACGGGAACCGTGGAGAAGGTGAAGCCGGGGTCGAAGTTGAGCGCCCAGTCCCACATCCGCCACGCGAAGGCGGCGGAGCCCACGGCACACGAGAGGAGTCCGAGAACAAGGCCGATCCGCTTCATTCCTTATTCTCCCGCAGCACGCAGTCTTTTCACCCGGGGGATTCTCCAACCGACACCCGCAGGGGGAAGGATGAATTCAGAAGACCCTTCGTATCTTCAACAAGATTCGCCGGTTGGGAGACAGGTTTCCGGAAGAGGTCACAGGCTGAAGGGGCCGGAAGGATTTCGAAAGGCTTGGCCCTGCTTTTGCTGCTGAACCGCCCAAGCAGCTTTCTCGCGCAACATTTTCAGGAGGTTTGTCATATGAAGAACTGGACAAAAGCCCTGTCGCGTCTCGCGACGGCCTTCACCCTGATCGGGCTCGCCGCCCTCGCGTCGGCCCAGATGACCCGCGGCAGCCTTGGCGGCACCGTCCGGGACGATACCGGCGGGGTCCTCCCCGGCGTGAGCGTGACCATCACCAATGAAGACACCGGCATCGTCCGTACCGTGGTGACGAACGCCGAAGGGTTCTATCGGGCCCCCGCGCTCGAGCCCGGCAAGTACACCGTCGCGGTCCAGCTCTCGGGCTTCCGGCGAACCGAGCGCACCGCGGTGCAGGTCCTCACCAACCAGGAGACGACCTACAACGCGGAAATGAAGGTGGGCGGCCTGACCGACACCATCGTGGTCGAGGACGTGCGAGGCGAGATCGAACTCAACAAGATAAACCCGAATATCGCCATGACCGCCACCTCGCGGCAGGCGGTGGAACTCCCGCTGCCCGGGCGCAACATCAACAACCTCGCCCTGCTCGCGCCGAACACCTTCACCGCTCCCGGATCCACCGGCATCTCCGCCAACGGCAACCGCGCGCGCAACAACAACTTCATGATCGACGGCACCGACAACAACGACCTGTCGGTCACCATTCAGACCACTCCGGTCCTTCCCGAGGAAGTCGCCGAGTACTCGGTCGGCACCGCGAACTTCAGCGCCGAGTACGGCCGCAACTCCGGGGCGCAGATCAACGTCATCACCCGCTCGGGCACGAACAACTTCAAGGGTGAAGTGTGGGATTACTACCGCTCCGCCGGGCTCAACTCCCTCGACAACATCGAGAAGGCGAACGGCCTCAAGGACCCGACGAAGTTCGTCCGGCACCAGCTGGGCGCGGACTTCGGCGGCCCCCTGATGAAGAACAAGACCTTCTTCTTCGGCCTGTTCCAGCGCGACTCCAACCGGACGGGCGAGACCCTTGGAGGCACCGTGCGGGTGCCTACCCCCGCCGGCTATGCGGCCCTGCAGAATGTCCCGCTGCGCGCGGGCCAGACTGCGGCCAGCCGTCAGGCCGTCCTGCAGCGCCTGTCGTTCCTGCAGGGTCTGTATTCCAAGAACCCGGTCTTCCGCAACACCGCCAACCAGACCGTGAACGGCGTCCCCATCGAGACCGCCCAGGCGAACTTCGGCCGCTTCACCCCCAACACCACCTACAAGTTCACCGGCCGCATCGACCATCAGATCTCCCCGAAGAACACGGTCACCGCCCGCTACTCGCTCAACCGGCCGGACACGATGAACAACAACTCCAACACGCAGTTCGCCGAGTTGTTCGCCGCGAACACCGCGACCCGGGACCACAACGCGTCCATCTCGCACACCCACATCTTCGGACCGAACTCCCTGAACGAGTTCCGCGCCTCCTACGTCCGCCGCGACCTGCAGTTCCCGGAGAACGATCCGACCTCCCCCACCGCAACCATCACCGGCCTCTTCACCGTGGGCGGCCTAAACAACTTCCCCCAGGGGCGCGTGCAGAACTCCTTCCAGTTCACCAACACCACATCCGTCCTGCGCGGCCGCCACTCCTTCAAGTTCGGGGCCGATGTCCGCTACAACAAGCTGGACAACCAGGCGGCCTTCGACTCGAAGGGAACGTTCACCTTCGGGAGCCTCGAGAACTACATGAACAACCTCGCCACCACCTACGTCCAGGCGCTGCAGACCGCGAGCTTCCTGGCCAAGCAGTGGCAGTTGTTCTTCTATGCCCAGGACGACTTCCGCATCAATCCCGACCTGACCGTGAACATCGGCCTGCGCTACGAATTGTCGACGGTGCCGCTTGGCTTCTTCGGCGCCACGGATGCCGAGAGCCTCGGCGCCCTGGTGCCCGCACCGGTAAAGAGGGACTACAACAACTTCGCCCCGCGGGTGGGCTTCGCCTGGAGCCCTCGCGGAAATGGCTTCCTCGGAGACGGCAAGACCTCCATCCGCGGCGGCTACGGCATCGGCTACGACGTTCTCTTCTACAACCTGCTGACCGTGAACGCGTCGAACTACCCGCGCGTGGTCGTGGTCACCCAGAACAACGCC
>Ga0315271_10002014_pt1 | contig 12589 bp, 9 predicted proteins | sample C3_top_MG_FD_204664 | JGI IMG/M metagenome (GOLD analysis project Ga0315271, IMG submission 204664) | Sediment microbial communities from Yellowstone Lake, YNP, Wyoming, USA - C3_top | ecosystem: Environmental > Aquatic > Freshwater > Lake > Sediment | place: USA: Wyoming | collected 2017-08-01
CCAGGACTTGGTGGACAGCACTTCAATGCGCTGTGCCAGCAGCACCGCCGCCTCTCGCTGGACCTGCACCCGATGCTGCAAGTCCTCGATGACCTTGACCCGGTCGCTCAACTGGGCCTTCAGGGTGGTCAGCGGCTCCTTGCTCAAAGGCGCACCCGCCTTGGCGGCATCGCGCTGCCAGGCCATGGCGTCGGCAATGTTGAGCTTGGCCAGGGCCAACAGGGTGCGCGCCTTGTCAGCCCACTCCTGGGCAATCGACTCCTGGCCTTTGCTGCGCTTGATCTCGTCCAGTTTCTCTCGCAACAGTTTCGCGGCACCCTTGTCCTTGCCGCTGAGTTCCTTGAACACCGTCTGCATCTGCTCGACGCTGGGCGCACTGGCCAGCCAATCCCGGATTCGCGAAGTGCGCTCACCCGAGGTATGCGCGGAAAATGCGCCGCCGGTCAACAGATCGAGCGGATGCGATTCGTGCGTCTTGACCGGAATTTGTGTCGCGTCGGGGGTCGGAGCAGATTTTTGGTTGGCAGGGAAAGGGAACATGGAGGGCACGAACAAGGAACAGGAGCCGGGCCGGATCCCGGCCTGGGTTGAGCTGCTATTTTCGCCTCAATCTTCTCGATCCGGCAACAAAAAGACGAAAGCCCGGTCGGCAGGCCTTAGGCCAGACCGCCGGGCTCGACAGCTGACACGAGGTCCATGCTGTCAGGGCTCGCGCGATGGGAGGGTAAAGTCCCAAGGTGCTGGGCAGCAACAGATTGCTGCCACAAGTCGCCGGGGCCGCTTTATCACAGCTACCTTGCGGTAGGGACTGGCTACTGCCGGCTTGTTGCCCGTCTTGCGACAGGCATGGCAAGTCTAGGCCAGCACGAGGGCAAATTCAAGTTTTGATTTGGAATAACAAACCGCTTTTATATGGTTGACTTGATATATAATCCACCCCTAGAATCCGCCCATCCTTGGCAACCCAAGGGACAACCCTAACCCGCTGCCGAACCCGGCATTTTCAATTTGCTGCAGAACCGCCCAAGGCGAAGCAACTTATTGATGACGTACCAACCCAAACGAGGTGCTGCGAGTGCCACGCGCTGCATGCAGTGCAACACCAAAGCCCCTCGCGAACGAAGGAAGAGCTATGACAGCGTCAAGAAAATTTACCCTGGGGCTCAAGACTTTCACCAGTGACATTGCGCAGGGTTTCTTTGAAATCACCCACAACAGCTTTGCCTTGATCGGATTGGCTGTGATTTTTGCATTGATCACCTTGACCGCCCGCCCGGAACTGCGGCAGATTGGCGAAGTGGAGCTTTTCAGCTGGCTGCAGAATCGCCAGTCGCCGGCGGTCAGTTCGGCCGGTGAAATCGATCCCGTCGATCGGGCAACCGCCAGCAACCCGCAGGACCTGCCCAAACAGCAGGCCGCTGTCGCGTTCTGGCTCAGCAAGAAGTACCGTATTGCGCCTGAACCGCTAAGCGCGCTCGTGGCTGAGGCCTATGAAATTGGCATGCGCAGCAAACTCGACCCGACGCTGCTTCTGGCAGTGATGGCGGTGGAGTCGGGTTTCAACCCGTTCGCCCAAAGTGCCGTCGGCGCCCAGGGCTTGATGCAGGTCATGACCCAGGTCCACAGCGACAAATATGAAAGTTTCGGCGGCAAATTGGCCGCCTTCGATCCGCTGACAAACCTGCGCGTTGGCGCCAGCGTGCTGCAGGAATGCATCAGCCGGGCCGGCTCGCTGGAGGGCGGCCTGCGGTTCTACGTCGGTGCGGCCAAGGTCGAGGATGACAACGGCTACGCCGGCAAGGTCATGGCAGAACATGCGAGGCTGCAAATGGTCGCCAAAGGCCGTGCCGTCCCGGCGGCCACGAGCCAGCCGCTTGCGGCGCCGAGTTCAATCAAGCCAGACCCCAATCCGGTGAAAGTGGCCAGCCTTTTTCAGCCCTGACCGTTCCAAGGACCTTGCGTCCGATACCCTGCCCTGCCCGAACAACCATGTACCAACGAAATATTCTCATCGAGCAAACCGATCCCGAGATCTTTGCAGCCATTCGGGCTGAAAACGAGCGCCAGGAACACCATATTGAATTGATCGCCAGCGAAAACTACACCTCGCCGGCCGTGATGGCGGCGCAAGGAACGCAACTGACCAACAAGTACGCTGAAGGCTACCCGGGCAAGCGCTATTACGGCGGCTGCGAATTTGTCGACATTGCCGAGCAGCTGGCCATCGACCGCGTCAAGCAGCTGTTTGGCGCAGAGTGCGCCAACGTGCAAGCGCATTGCGGTGCTTCCGCCAATGAGGCGGTCTTTCTTGCCTTTCTGCAGCCGGGCGACACCATCATGGGCATGTCCCTGGCCGAAGGCGGGCACCTGACCCACGGCATGGCTCTGAACATGAGCGGCAAATGGTTCAAGGTGATCAGCTATGGCCTCGACGGCAAGGAGGCGATCGACTACGACGCCATGGAGCGCAAAGCCCACGAGTCAAGGCCCAAGCTCATCATTGCCGGCGCGTCGGCCTACAGCCTGCGCATTGATTTCGAGCGCTTTGCCAAAGTCGCCAGAGACGTGGGCGCCATCTTCATGGTCGACATGGCTCATTACGCCGGCCTGATTGCCGCCGGCGTCTACCCGAATCCGGTGCCGCATGCCGACGTGGTCACGTCGACCACGCACAAGAGCCTGCGCGGCCCGCGCGGCGGCATTATTCTGATGAAGAAGGAACATGAAAAAGCCATCAACAGCGCCATCTTTCCGGGCTTGCAGGGCGGGCCGCTGATGCACGTGATCGCTGCCAAGGCGGTGGCCTTCAAGGAGGCGCTGGCGCCCGAATTCAAGACCTATCAGCAGCAGGTCCTGACGAATGCCCGCATCGTCGCCGAGACGCTGACGCAGCGCGGCCTGCGCATCGTCAGCGGCCGCACCGAAAGCCATGTCATGCTGGTCGACCTGCGCGCCAAAGGCATCACCGGCAAAGAGGCCGAAAGCGTGCTGGGCGCGGCCCACATGACCATCAACAAGAACGCCATTCCCAACGACCCCGAGAAGCCGATGATCACCAGCGGCGTGCGCATCGGCACGCCGGCCCTGACAACGCGCGGCTTCACGGACCTCGAGGCGCGCCTCACCGCCAACCTGATTGCCGATGTGCTGGACAATCCGCGCGACAGCGCCAATATCGACGCCGTGCGCGCCAAGGTTCACACCCTGACCAGCCGCTTCCCGGTTTACGGATAGATTCCAAATCTGGATTGCGGATCAAGTCCGCAACGACAGCAAAATATGAAATGCCCTTTCTGCGGACACTCGGAAACCCAGGTCATGGAGACCCGGATCGCCGAAGACGGCGATTTCATCCGGCGGCGACGCCAATGCGCATCCTGTGAGAAGCGCTTCACCACATACGAACGGGCCGATGTCAGCTTTCCGGTCGTCGTCAAGAAAGACGGTCGCCGCATCGAGTACGAGCGCGGCAAACTGCTGGCCTCGATGAAACTGGCGCTGCGCAAGCGCCCGGTCAGCATAGAGCAGGTCGACAGCGCCATCGAGCGCATCGAAGAAAAGCTGCTGAACCTGGGTCTGCGCGAGATACCCTCGGGGCGCCTTGGCGAACTGGTCATGCGCGAACTGAAGAAACTCGACAAGGTGGCCTACGTGCGGTTTGCCAGCGTCTACCGGAGTTTCGAGGACATCGACGAATTCAAGACCCTGGTGGACGAGGTGCGGCGCTGAGTTCAGGGGCAGTGCTCGACCGAGGTCTTCACGGTGCGCGGTCGCCCTGCGCTGCTGATCACGATCTGGCGCGCATCCCCTTGCGTTGCTGACTCGCTGCAGGCCGTCAGCGTGCCGGCCTGGAATGCGCCCGACACATAGCTGGTGGTTCCGATCGCGGTATAGGAAACATAGTTTACGAAAGGGCTGTTGCCAGACAATCGGACACTGGACGGCAGTGCCTGTTGCTGCAGCAGAAGCACTTCGCCGACATCCCGTTTGCCATTGTTATTGGCGTCATGGAACACAATCCAGCCCTGCTCCCAGCCACCGGTCGTGATGCAGGCCGTACCGCTCGCCGACTTGCAGACCACAACGCGTGCACCGCGTTTGATGGCCTCGCTGCGCGCCAGCATCAGACTTGAAAAGAGAGAATTGACGGCAACTGTCAGACGCATGGAGTTGACCATCGCCGCCAGCGAAGGTGCGGCCAGCGACATCAATATCGACACCAGGGCCAGCACCACCAGCACCTCGATCAGCGTGAAGCCGGCACCCAACGACCGCCTGTTCATGGGCATCTCCCCCTGTTTGTGGGGCGGGTCTAGCGCCTGCCTCAAGGAAAGAAGACTAACTCAAGCCGGCAGTTGGCACCATCCCCCATTTGGGGGAGAAGCCTGACACGGTCAGGACCGGCCAGGAAGCGCGGGAGCGCTGGTCGGAACGTCCCTATTGCTTGTACCAATAGGATCGGCGCGGACTCTTGGGCACGTTCTTGCCCACATCCCCGGCGCCGAGGGCCGACTTCGCATCGCCTCCGCCACCGGTGCCACCGCAGCCGACGCAAAACGCCTTCTGGACCGTTGAGGCCGGCGTGCTGCCTCTGGCAGGGATGGCAATCGTGACAATGCCGGCGGTCGGTGTCGGCGGCAAACCGCCGCCGTCGAATATGTCGGTGGTAAAGGTTCCGCTGAACGGATCCAGGGCATAGCCTTTGGCCTCGCCCAGATTCGACTTGCAAGACGTCGCGCTCGGCGGCGTCGGCCTGTTGGTGCCGAAATACGTGGTGCCGAAGGTCGTCACCGGCGCATTGACCGACTTCTCGCCCGTCGCATACGATATGTAAAACCCGCTCAGCGAAGCGTCGTAAGCGATGGTGGACCCGTTGACGGTCCCCAGATTGACGAGACTGGCCTCTGTGATGACGGTTCCCGATGCGTTGAGGCCGGTCGCGGTGTCCTTGAAAAGGTAGAAACGGTTCGTCACGTTGTACGAGGAACCCGTTGCAGCGTTCTGCAACGGGTGCTCCCGGTCGCCGGAGCCAAGCATCACGGCATCGTACGAGCCGCTCGCCCCCGCCACCCCCACCGGCACCACATTGGGCGGGAAGAAGAACTTGCGCGGCGTCGTGCCGATCGTGCAGGCCCCGGAACTGCACCCCAGCGCGGCAACTTTGCTCACCTGCCACTTGTCCGGTGTGTTGCCCGCCGTCGGCTCCAGATCGACGCGCCAGACATTGCCGCCCAGATCGGCGGCATAAAACCGGTCCGTCAATCCGTCGAGGTTGCGGTCCGCGAAGCTGATGTCTGCCGGAATGGCCCAATTCATGCCAGCTACCGCACAAGCCGCCTGGGTCGCGCTGCCGCTGCACACTGTCGTGGCCGCTGCCGAGTAGGCGGCTCTCCAGACCATGGCACCGCTGAGCGCGTCCAGCACAAAGATGCCACGCCCCATCGAATCGGCTGTGGGTGGCTCGGTGTCTTCGGCCGGGTCGTAACCGGCGCCGAACACCAGCACCGGATTGGCATAACCCTTGACCAGCGTCACACGGGGACGCGACCAGGTCTGGCCCAGTTCCTCAAGACCGCTATCGCTGAAACTGCGCTTCCACAGGACCGTGGGGGCGCCCGGTTCCGACACATCGAGCGCGTACATAAACCGGCCACCGCGACGCATGGTCAGGTAAATGATGGCCCGGGCGGTGCTGCCGTCGGCCTTGAGCTTTTGATAAAGTCCCGGCGTGCCATCGACAAAGTAGTCCTTCGGCAAGGCGCTGGCGAGCAGAGTGGTCGGCATCCTGAGCTCGGGGCTGTTGACACGCTGCCGGTTGAGCTGACTGAAGTGCTCGGGCAGCACCAGGCCCCACAGTTCGCCTCCCGGCGGCACAGAAACCGTGCCACTGGTGACTGCAGTGTCCTGGCTGCCATTGACGGCACGGAACACGCCGTCATTGGAGCCGTAATACACCACCAGGCCACGGCTGTCACCGTAGTTGATGACGGCGGGACGGGAATGCAGCACATCGCCGTGGATTGAAGGGCGCACTGTGACCGGCGTCGTGGAACCGGTAGGCCCCAACTCGTCACCTAGATTGTCCTGACCACGGACCCATTTGACAAGGGCCGTGGCATCGGGCGCGCTCGATCCGCTGTAGGCCTGCATATTGTTGCCGGTCGCAGGCGTCGTTGGCGACAGCGTCACGGGGCCGAACGTGAAGGTGGTGCAACTCGCGTTCGAGCACGTGATGGTCCAGGTGCCCGACCCCAGGTAGGCCGATTCCTCGGCAAAGGCGGCGCCCGACGCGGAAATGTTGACTTGCTTGGTTGCACCCACGGCGCTGCCAAAAAGGTTGGCGGTCGCGCCCGTCACTGTGGCCGTGCTGCCGCTGCGCGTCATGCCACCTGCGGCAATGGTCACCGAGCCGCCCGACGCGGGAGCCGCGGTGGCGCCCGACAGGGAAATCGTCGGGCTTGGCGAAGTCGTGATCGAATAGGTAAAGGTCGTGCAACCGGCATTGGTGCAGGTGATCGTGACATTGCTTCCCGCATAGGCGGTCTCGCTGCTGGGCGCGCCCGCCTTTGTGATGTTGACCACCTTGGTATCCCCGCTCAGGCGTCCGAAGACATTGCTGGCAGCACCGGTCCCGGTGGCGGTTGCAGTATTGGTTGTGGCGACCCGGGAAAACGAAATAGTCTGCGCCGTGCTGGTGGGTGACACCGTGCCGGCAACGGCGATGGCACCAGGGTTTCCGGTATAGCCGGTGAAGGTAAATGTCGTCGTGTTCGGTACGCTCGCCACGGTAAAGTTAAATCCGTCATATTTGGCCTGGCCGGTGCCCGAGATGGTCACGATCTGGCCCACATGAAAACCGTGCGCCGTGCTCGTGGTCACCGTTGCGGTCCCACCGGCCCCGGTGTCGGTGATACCGGCGACGTTCCGGCTGTACGGAGCCACCACCACCGAGAATCCAGTCGCCGTCGAGCTTGGGTACACCGGGATCGAATAGGTGAAACAGGTGGCTGCCGGGCACGAGACGGTCGCGGGCAGGGCAATGGTCCAGTTGCCGTTGTACGAAGCCGGCGCGGCACCCGAAATGGTGACGCTGCTACCGGCGGCAAAGACGTGGCTTGCTGTTGTCGTGACCGTTACCGTTTCACTGTTGTTGCCGCCCGTGGTGCTGGTGCTTCTGGACATCGTCGAAATACCGACGCCCGAGGCGCCAATCGTCGCAAAAGTGTAGGCTCCAACTGAGGGCGTCGTCGGGTAATCCGGCAGCCCCGTGATGGTGAATGTGGTCGCACTGTTCACCGTCACTGCCTGCGTCACGTTGTATTCGGTCTGATTTGAATTGCTGATCGTGACGGTAGCGCCGTTGCCAAAGCCGTGGTTTCCAGCAGTCGTCACCAGTGCGGTGCTGCCGGTGCGAACAATCGAATTGATCTTGATGCTGGTCGACGAGCCGAAGGCGGACGCCCCGATCGCAACGTTCTCGATGGAAAAAGCGTTGCTGGCATGGGTCAACAGGGGGTTGCAACTGCTGCCGCCTGGGCAGTAGGTGTACAGCCGCCTCGGGTTGGTGGAGGTTCCCGCCGTCGCCGCGAAATCGGCAATCAGGTTCTGCAGTCGCGACTGCTGCGCCGCCCCGCCCTTTTCCACCAGTTCGCCGTCGGGTGAATCAAAGGCCAGACCGGTGCCGCGTTGATCATTGACGTAGAAGCCCCCGGTCCCTGTGGGCGGCGGGGCGTCAGGCGACCGGGTGATGTCCTTGCTGGTCCAATAACTGATCGCGCCCGGCGTGATGAAGCCGGTGCCGGAGGCGCTGATGGCCGAGGCACCGACACTGTCGGCCAACTGCAGCTCGGCCGTGTTCGGATCGGGATTCGAAGGGTCGAGGTAGTTCAGCTTGAACTCGTACTGCTTGAGGTTGCCCAGCCAGCGCGGATTGGCGCTGGCGTCGGGCCGGAACATGCCCAGAAAGATCTGGTTCAGATAGGTGCCCTGCGCGTTCACGCTGACCGGCAGACTGGCCGAAGCGAACACGCTGTTGACGGCCTGAATTTCATTCAGGATGGCCAGGATGGCCGTCGAGATTTCGCTGTAGCTCGAGGTCGCGAAATACTTGCCGCCACCGACCTTCGCCATGCTGGTCAGCAAAGCCGGGTAATCGGCCCGGCAGCCCGAACTCAGCAGGCCGACGGTATAGGTCGTGATGCCCTGGTTGTCGTCCAGGGTGCCATAGATGTCGGTCTGGTACATGTAGCGCGCCCACTCGTCCGCGTACAGCCCCTTGTTCTTGGTGCCGTGGTCGTTGCCCATGCTGTACGGGTTTCCGAATTTGCAGCTAAAAGCGCCCGTGCCATACGATCCGGACGGGACGGTGATGATCGCCCTTTGGGCAGCAGTGACCCCAGGGGCGCTTGCCAGGGCCGCGATGGGGTCGGCCGTGCCGGTGTCGCTCGGCGTGCCGTTGGTATCGAAGGCGTTGCCGATGAAGATGACAAAGTTCTTCTGGCAGCCTGCCGCTGGCTTGACGCCCGCATAAGAGCGCCCCGACAAGCCCGTGCTGCCGGCATAGTAGGCCCAGGCTTCCTGCATGGTGGCGCCGGTGGCCTCGCCCGTGGCCTTGATGTAGCCATTGCCAGCGCCGCCCGTCGTGTTCCAGGTCTTGATCCAGGCCAGGAAGTTGGTCTTGGCGGTGCCACTCATCAAGGCCAACGGCTGCACCAGGCAACCGCCATCGGAACCGCCGCAGTTGGCGTTGTTGACGTCACGGATGTTGGTGGCGTTGTAGACCATCAGGCCCAGATTGACCGCGCCCGCCGGCAGGCCGGAGATGACGTTGTAGATGGCGCACTGTTCGATGCCACCGGCCGTGCCGTTGAGGGATGGCGCGGTGCCGTCGACATAAGTGCAACCGTCGGCAGTGGCCGAAAAATTGGCGGCATTGTCCAGTACCAGCAGCACATTGGGCACGCCCGTGTTCGTGGCATTGGCGCTGTAGAGGTCGATGTCTTCAGCATGGGTCATCGAGAACAACCCAGTGAGACCCAGCGTCAGGCAAACAAGGATTCGAAAGAACTGCATGGCTTTACCTCAGCATGGTCATGTTCAAAGGCAGGGCGTTGTTGCCGGCACCCGCACGGTGACGCCTTGAACCTGCGTCACCCTGGTGCCGGTCGCGTTGTCGGTCACGCCGGCCTGAATCTCCCACTGCTGTGTCGCGCAGGCCGACGCCTGCAGCGACAGCGTGTTGTCGGACAGGATGGCCGAGTCGCTGTCGGGGCTGACGAAACATGCCTTGTCGTTCGGATTGGCCGGATTCAGGGAAGAGTTGGCCACTGGCATCGTGAAGATGCATTTGCCGCCCATGGCTGCCACGGCCACGGTGTAGCTTGCGTTCCCAACCGGAACCGTGATGTTTTGGGCAGGTATCGTGGAGATGTCCGTTGCCGGCAACTTGATCTGCTCTATCACCTGTTCGATCGCCTGCTGGGTGGCGGCGCCGACTTCGGTCTGGGCCTGCATATTGCCTGCGATGCGAAGGTTGGTGTTGCCGGACCGGATGGCCAGCACCACGAGCAGGGTCAGCACGACGAGCATGATCATGCCCACGAGCAAAGTTGCGCCCTGTTGGTGGCGCCGTGTCAGGGAATTCATTGGTCCCTCCGCGAACTTGGGTTGACGAGGCGGATCAACTGGCTGAATACGTGACGCTTGAAACTGTCGTTGGTGGCGACCGTGTTTCCCGACAAGCCCAGGCTGTAGGTCTTGACGTCGGTGTAGCCAGCCGAACTGTCGTTGTTGCGGGCCAGCAGGTAAATGCGCAGCGCCATGACGTTGGGCCAGTCGGTAAGCGCGGGGCTCGTGACGAACGAGCCATCCGGTGCGCCATCGCCGGTGCTATCGAGCCCATAGTCGACCTGCATGTTTTCGATACCCTCGACCAGGGGCGTGGTGGTCATCACCGTGTTGTTGCCCGAGGCAGACAACTCCAGCACCTTGAGCGTGGGAATGGGCTTTCCGCCGTCGGCCGCGCTGGTGCAGGTGCTGCCGACCGGCACGCTGCAGGGACTGACAAAGTAGATGTGCACCAGAAACTTGCGCAGCAGCGCCAGGGTGGCGCGATCCTTCTTGAAAAGCGTGAACACCGCACTGCCCGCAGCATCGGTGCCGGTGCCCATCTTCTTGTAGAAGTCAGCACTCGACGAGGTCAGACCGGACTGCAGATAGACCTGCCCGCCCGCCCCGGCAGCGGCGACATCCTTCGTCACCGTTGCGGGATCGAGGCGACGCAGCACGAGGATGTCGGTCCCCGCCACGTGGTTGGCGGCAGCGATGCAAGACGGCAGACCGGTCGTCAGTGCGTCATAGCCCTGTACCGGGAAGGCCATCGCAAGTTCAAGCGGGCTCTGCGTCGCCGGGGAAATCGGGGTCGTTCCGGTCTCGCAGGGATCAGGCAAGGTCGCCGGCACGGCCAGAGCGCCGACATTCGAGTATTCGCCGTAGTAGCCCGCCATCTGCAGGTCGTCGTTCAGGAGTTGCATCGCGTAGCGGCCGTTCTCGATCTGGCGGCTCGACTTCTCAAGCTCGGCCTGCGTGCTGCTTTGCTGCGCGATCAGGGTCGTCAGGCCGGCAAGCAAAACAAGACCGATGGTGATGGAGACCATCCATTCCACGAGCGTCATGCCGCGCTGGGCGCCAGGGCCTCGCGCCCGATCGCGGCGCAGAACAGGATGAATAGGCAAGTTTGGATGCTGCATGCTCAACTCAGGCTTGTGATCTGCAAGGGGGCGCTCACCGCCCGGCGCTGCGCCTCGTCACCGAACAGGCCGGTGGCGCAGGGCAGGGTCGACGGTGGCGCCAGGGTCTTGCCGTTGCCCTGCCACACGACCGTGACGGTATAGACCTGGAAGGCGCCGACCGTCGCAAGGCTGACGCAACCGCGCGCGCCCAGCATCGCGCCGACATTGGTGCCGCCGGACTTCTCGGCGCTGCCTTGCAGCAGGCTGCTCCATTCCGTCAAGTCGCTGATGGCCCGGGCCCGTTGCTCGGCCGTTCCAACACTGCACGCCGGTGTGCCCGTGTAGCCCGTGCCCACGTAAGGCGTGCCGCTCGTGGCGTCGGTCGTGATCGCATAGCAGGCAGCAGCCTTGCGGTTGGTATTGATCCGGTTCACCATGTCCTGCAAAACGACCAGCGCCTGCACGCGCTGGTAAGACTCCATCTGGGAACGCTGGCCCTGCACCATCAGGCCGACCAGGCCCAGCAGACCGATCAGCAGGATGACCAGGGTGACCAGCACTTCGATCAGGCTGGAGCCGCGCTGGCATCGACGGCGGTTCGAGCGCGGTTTCATGAGCAAGTCCCGCTGCTGCTTTTCGTGCTCTTGGGCATGCCGCTCAGGTCGAAGGCGACGCAGCGGGTGCTGCCGTCCGACCCGGTGATCGCCAGGGTGGTCACCGGCGCGCTCAAGCGCCCGGTGCCGGTGTAGGTGATGGCCGATGCCGGCCCCGACAACGTCAGCCCGGAATAGGCCTGCTGCTGGCTGAGTTGGGTGGCGCCGACGGCCACGCTCCAGCCGTCCTTCCAGCCGCTGGCACCGCCGGTCGCGGGCGTGATGGTGACGTTGGCATTGCGCTTGATGGCTTCGGAACGCGCAAAAATCGCGGCCATGACGAAATCCGAGGCCGCCGTCTTGACGCGCTGCCCTGAGACAAAGCCCTTGAACGATGGCACGGCGATCCCGGCCATGATGGCGGCAATCGCCACCACGACCATCAACTCGATCAGACTGAAGCCGCGCGCTGCGGACCGCATTTGAATTGCCTCCTACCAACAATCGGAGACGGCGCTCGCGGTGCCGCTCTGGCTCTTGACGCCCGCGCTGCTGAGGGTCAGGGTGCCGCACTTGGTGTCTTTGCTGGCCTGGTTGCCCTGCGGCGTCGCCGTCACCGTGTAGGTTGGCGGCGTGTCCGTATTGACCGGCGTCGTGGTCACAACATACTTGCCGGACAATTCGGTTGGTGGCGTCAGATTGAGGGCCGAAATGGAACTTGCATAGCTGCGGGCATCCAGCAGGTACTGCTCCTGTTTGTTCGCCACCGCGAACATGAAGCTCTGGGCCGCCGAGCGATTGACGCGCACGATGTACTGCGTGTACGAGGGGTAGGCGATGGCGCTCAGGATGCCGATCACGGCGACCGCGATCATGAGTTCGATCAGCGTGAAGCCGCGATGTTTCGTGTTCTTCATAACAATATCTTCCTTGAGTTTCATTCTGTATCCCGATCCTGCGTGACGCCAGCGGCAGCCGACAGAAGGCACTTGTTTCCCGACAAATGGTACAAACGGGGCTTTATGCAACTGCACAGTCTCGACGATACCCTGATTCAGGCGGCCTGCGCCCAAGCCGGGCACGCATTGCGGGTCTGCGACCCGAATCCGCGCGTCGGCTGCGTCATCGTCGACGCCAGCGGCCGCATCCTCGGACGAGGTCACACCCAGCGCGTCGGCGAAGCCCATGCCGAGGTCATGGCACTGCGTGCCGCCCGTGATGCCGGCCTGGTCGTTCGCGGCGCCGCGGCCTACGTGACGCTGGAGC
>Ga0315271_10002015_pt1 | contig 12588 bp, 9 predicted proteins | sample C3_top_MG_FD_204664 | JGI IMG/M metagenome (GOLD analysis project Ga0315271, IMG submission 204664) | Sediment microbial communities from Yellowstone Lake, YNP, Wyoming, USA - C3_top | ecosystem: Environmental > Aquatic > Freshwater > Lake > Sediment | place: USA: Wyoming | collected 2017-08-01
CATGGCATTGAGGCGGGCAAGCTCGAGCATCTCGTCGGTCATGTCCAGGCCGTAGGCGAACCCGGTCGGACCGACTCGCTGGGCCGACAGCAGGACGTCGATCCCGCCACCGGAACCGAGGTCGAGGACGATCTCGCCCGCACGCAGCTCGGCGACCGCGGTCGGGTTGCCACAGCCGAGGCTGGCCAGGACCGCGGCGTGCGGGAGCGACGCACGGTCTTCCGTGGCGTACAACAGCCCGCCGAAGATCGCCTCCCCGGACGGGTCACAGCAACTGGCGGATGCCTCTGCCGGGGTTCGGTCGCCGGCGAGGATGGCTCGGGCGGAGGCCGCGTAGTGCTCCATGACCTGCTCGACGATCGGGTCGGCCGTGCTGGTCTCGGGATCGGGGGTCCTGGTCGTGGTCAACGTCGTTCTCCGCGGGTCGGGTGGTGGCCGGGATCGTGCCGATGAGCCTGCGCCCATCGGGCTGTGCCCGGGTATCGATGTCCGTTCAAGGTACTCCTCCATATCGATGCTTGTCAATATCGAATACTGACGATATGATGCCGTCATGGCACGGACCAGAACCACCGAGCTCGACCCGGAGATCCGGCTCCTGTCCGCCCTCGCCGACCCGACCCGCCTGGCCATCGTCCGCCAGCTCGCCACGGATGTCGAGACGTGCGCCTGCGACTTCACGTCGTGCTGCGACGTGGGCCAGCCCACCGTGTCGCACCACCTGCGGGTCCTTCGAGAGGCCGGGGTCGTGACGTCGGAACGGCGCGGCCAGTGGATCTTCTACCGGCTCTCCCCGGACGTGGCGGACAGGCTCGGGACGATCACCCGGAGCCTCGTTCCGGGCGGGCTCGTCACCGTCGGCGACCTCCTCGCAGGGCGCCGCGCCGGCGCGTCCACCGATGCGGGCGCCACGACCGTCGCGTAGGACGGCGTCCACCTCGCGACCAGGACCGGGAACGCGGGCCGCCCCCACGGTGGCCAGGTGCTAAGCTCGCTCGGAGGGTCATGGGTCGCCTGACGCGACCAGTCAGAGGTGCGCTGGAGGATCGGGCCGTGGACGAAAGCTTCTTCTCGGACGTTCCGTCGAGGATCCCGTTCGGCGGGCTCGGGTCCACGGATCCGCTCACGTTCAAGGTCTACGAGCCGGATCGGCTCGTGCTGGGCAAGCGGATGGAGGATCACCTCCGTATCGGGGCCTGCCTGTGGCACTCGTTCAACTGGCCCGGCTCGGACGTCTTCGGCTCGGGGACCTTCGATCGGCCGTGGCTGCAGCCCGGGGTCGACCCGATGGCGGGCGCGCGGGCGAAACTCGCGGCCGCCTTCGAGTTCCTCGACAAGCTCGGCGTCCCGTACTACTGCTTCCACGATCGCGACGTCGCGCCGGAGGGCCGTACCTTCGCCGAGTCGACGGCCAACCTCGAGGCGATCGTCGCCGAGGCCGAGGGACACCAGGCCCGGACCGGGGTGCAGCTCCTGTGGGGCACGGCCAACCTGTTCGGCCATCCCCGCTACGCGGCGGGCGCTGCCACGAACCCGGATCCCGAGGTCTTCGCCTACGCCGGGGCCCAGGTCAAGACGATGCTCGAGATGACGAAGCGGCTCGGCGGCGCGAACTACGTCCTGTGGGGCGGTCGGGAAGGCTACGAGACGCTGCTCAACACGGACATGGCCCGCGAGGAGGCGCAACTGGCCCGGTTCCTGGCGATGGTCGCCGAGCACAAGCACAGGATCGGTTTCACCGGCTCGCTCCTGATCGAGCCGAAGCCCATGGAGCCGACGAAGCACCAGTACGACTACGACTGCGCGACCGTCCACGGCTTCCTGGTCCGCCATGGGCTCGAGGGCGAGTACAAGGTCAACATCGAGGCCAACCACGCGACGCTGGCCGGGCACAGCTTCCACCACGAGGTGGCGTACGCAGTCGCCAATGGCATCTTCGGCAGCGTCGACGCGAACCGCGGCGACGAGCAGAACGGCTGGGACACCGACCAGTTCCCGAACTCCGTCGAGGACCTGTCGCTCGCCCTGTTCGAGATCCTGCGGGCCGGCGGGTTCGGCGCCGGCGGGCTGGGGACCGGCGGGTTCAACTTCGACGCCAAGCTCCGGCGGCAGAGCATGGACCGGCTGGATCTGTTCCATGCCCACATCGGCGGCATCGACACGCTCGCCCGGTCGCTCCTGGTGGCCGCCGACATGGTCGAGCAGGGCACGCTCGACGCGATGCGCGAGGCGCGCTATGCGGGCTGGGCCGGGGACCTCGGTCGCTCGATCCTGGCCGGCGAAACGTCGTTCGAGGCGCTTGCTGGTCGGGTCGTCGCAGGTGAGATCGACCCGCGGCCCGTCTCCGGCCGGCAGGAACTGTTCGAGAACGTCGTCAACCGGCACATCTGGACCGCGGACCGGCGATAGGGGAGCGAGCGGCGAGCTGCGAGCGGCGCTGACGCGATGGCCCACGTCCTCGGGATCGACGTCTCGACCACGGCGACGAAGGCCGTCCTGATCGATGAGTCGGGCGCCGTCGTCGGCGTCGAGGCGGCGGCGTACGACTTCAGCGTCCCGCGGCCGCTCTGGAGCGAGCAGGACCCGACGCTCTGGTGGACCGGCGCCGTCGAGGCGATCCGCGCGGTCCTGGCGACGACGGGGGTCCCGGCGGCCGACGTCGTGGGGGTCGGACTCACCGGCCAGATGCACGGCGCCGTGCTCCTCGACGCCGCCGGCGCGGTGCTCCGCCCCGCGATCCTGTGGAACGACCAGCGGACGGCGGCCGAGTGCGACCTGATCCGCGCGGCCCTCGGCCCGGAACGGCTCATCGCGATCACCGGCAACGATGCCCTCACCGGGTTCACGGCACCGAAGCTCGTCTGGGTCCGGGACCACGAGCCCGACGTCTGGCGGCGGATCGCGCACGTGCTGCTCCCGAAGGACTACCTCCGCCTGCGGTTGACCGGCGAGTACGCCCTCGACAAGGCGGACGGCGCCGGGACCCTGCTGTTCGACCTGGCGGCTCGCGACTGGTCGCCGGAGGTGCTCGATGCCCTCCGGATCCCTCCGGCCTGGCTGCCGCGGACGTGGGAGGGACCGGAGATCACGGGCACCGTGACGGCCGAGGCCGCCGCCGCGACCGGACTGCGGTTCGGGACCCCGGTCGTGGCCGGCGGCGGCGACCAGTCGGCGAACGCCGTCGGGGTCGGAGCGGTCACGGTGGGAACGATGGCCCTCTCGCTCGGGACCTCCGGGGTCGTGTTCGCGACGACTGACCGGCCGCTCTACGAACCGCACGGGCGCGTCCACGCCTTCTGTCACGCGGTTCCCGGCCGGTGGCACATGATGTCGGTCATGCTCTCGGCGGCCGGCAGCCTGCGCTGGTTCCGCGACGCCCTGGCGCCAGGTGTCGAGTTCGGCGACCTGGTGGCGGCCGCGGCCGAGGTCCCGGCCGGCAGCGGCGGGCTCCTGTTCCTGCCCTACCTGTCTGGTGAGCGCAGCCCGCACCCGGATCCACTCGCCCGGGGTGCGTTCGTCGGGCTGACCCTGTCGCACGATCGGCGCCACCTGACCCGGGCCGTCCTCGAGGGGGTGGCCTTCGGACTGCGCGATGGGCTCGATCTCATGGTCGCGGCTGGGACGCCGGTCCCGGACCAGATCCGGGCGTCGGGTGGCGGCACGGAGAGCCCGGTCTGGCGACAGATCCTGGCCGACGTGCTCGGCGCGGAGATCGCCATGGTGAGCACCGCGGAGGGCGCAGCCTACGGCGCGGCCGTCCTGGCGGCGGTCGGCGCCGGCTGGTTCCCGACGGTCGAGGCGGCCTCCGCCGCGCTGGTCACGACGACACCCGTGGCCGCCCCCGGCCCGGATGCTCCGGGCTATGCGGAGGCGCACGCCATCTACCGCGAGTTGTACCCGGCGCTCGCGCCGTCATTCCACCGGATGCAGGCCTGACCAGGCCGGGCGCTCAGCCGTGGAGTCCGGCCAGCTCGGTCTGGGTCACCTCATCGGGCAGCTTCCCGATGATGATCATGGCCAGGACCTCGTCCATGGTGACCTTGGTCTTGTCGACCGTGCCGACGAGCTTGCCCTGGAGCATGACGCTGATCCGGTCCGCCAGGTCGAAGACGTCGTGGATGTCGTGGCTGATCAGGAAGATCCCGATGCCCTCGCTCTTGAGCTGGGAGACGAGATCGCGGACCTGCGCGGTCTCGGCCGGGCCGAGCGCCGCGGTCGGCTCGTCCATGATCAGGATCTTGGCGTTGAAGTGGACCGCCCGGGCGATCGCCACGGATTGGCGCTGGCCACCGGACAGTGACTTGACCGGGGTCTTGAAGTTCTTGAACTTCGGATTGAGCCGACCCATCACCTTGCGGGTCGCCGCCTCCATCGCGGAATCGTCGAGCGAGCCGAAGCGGGTCGTCAGCTCTCGTCCGAGGAACATGTTGGCGGCGGCGTCGACGTTGTCGGCCAGGGCCAGCTGCTGGTAGATCGTCTCGATCCCGTACGCCTTCGCGTCGCGCGGGTTGTTGATCGAGACCACCTCGCCATTGATCCGGATCTCACCGGAGTCCGCCGGGCGGGCGCCCGACAAGGCCCGGATCAAGGTGGACTTGCCGGCGCCGTTCCCGCCGACGAGGCCGATGACCTCGCCGGGGTAGAGATCCACGCTCACCCCATCGACGGCGTGGACGCCACCGAACGCGATCTTGATGTCGCGCATCTCGACCAACGGGACGCCCTTGGTGGACGGGCTGGCCTTGGTGGAAGCCGCCGTCATCGGGAGGGGCGGGGGAACGACCGGATCGGTCGACATCGAGGGTTCGTTCATGCTCATGGTCCTCCTCCCGTCCGCTCAGGTCGCCCGACGGCGAAGGGCCGCGTCCGTGCCGACGGCGGCGACGAGCACGATGCCCACGACGATGTCCTGGATCGGCGAGTCGACCCGCAGCAGGACCATGCCCGACTGGAGCGACTGCATGACCACCGCGCCGAGGACGGCGCCGGGGATCGTCCCGATGCCGCCGGCGAACGACGTCCCGCCGATGACCGCCGCGGCGATCACGTAGAGCTCGGCCTGTGCCCCGAGGCCGGTCACCCCGGCGTTGAGCCTGGCGCTCAGGATGGCCGCGCTGAGGGCGGCCAGCGTGCTCATGATGACGAACGTCAGCATGATCGTCCGCCGGGTATTGATGCCGCCCAGCTCGGCTGCCTCCGGGTTGCCGCCGATCGCGAACACGTAGCGCCCGAAGCGCCGACGGGTCGCGACGATCGTCATGACGATGGCGACCCCGATGGCGATCAGGACCGGGTTGGCGATCCCGACCGGCGTGTTCAGGCCCTTGCCGTACTGCTCGGCGAGCGCGGCCGGCCAGTAGTAGCTGTTCGCGACCCACACCGCGCCGAGGACCACCACGACGCTGATGACCATCAGCGACCCCTCCGCCCATCTCGGTCGGACCGGGAAGCCGTAGCGCCGCCGCCGCCGTCGACTCGCGATGAGGCTGTACACGATCCCGACGCAGGCAAGGGCTCCGATCGCCCAGCTGGCGATCTCACCGAGCGAGCCGACCGGCCCACCGCCGAGCAGTTGGAAGACGGTGTCCAGTGGCGAGATCGTCTGGCCGGACGCTTCCTCGAAGGCGAAGCCGGCCCAGATGAGCAGCCCGCCGAGGGTCACGATGAAGGACGGCACCATGAGGTACGCGATGATGAATCCCTGGATGGCCCCGATCGCCGCACCAACGAGCAGGCCGATGGCCAGCACGATGACCCACGTGTAGGGCTGACCAAGGAGGGACTCGGGGAGCCACTGGGTCTGGAGCATGGCCATGGTCATGCCGGTGAAGGTGAGGACGGACCCGACCGACAGGTCGATGTTGCGCGACACGATGATGAGGACCATCCCGGTCGCCATGATCCCGACGGACGCGCTCTGGACCGACAGGTTCCAGAGGTTCCGAGACGTGAGGAACAGGCCTCCGGACATGATGTTGAAGCCGACCCAGATGACGACCAGCGCGGCGATCAGGCCGAGCAGGCGTGCGTCGACCTCCGCGGACAGGAGAAGCGATCGCACGGACGGACGTGGTTCGCTGGCGACGTTCTTCGGGACGGTGGACGCTTCAGCCATCGTTGCGCCTCACTACTGGACCCTGGGGAATGGAAAGCGCCCTGCGCCGCGTTGACCGCGGCGCAGGGCGCATGAGCTTCGAGGGTCGAAGACTCGTTACTTGCAGGCGTCCGGCGCCTTCGAGGCGTCGACACCGGCGCAGAGCTTTGCCTTGGTGATCCAACCCGCGTCGAGGACGACGTTGAGGTTGTCCTTGGTGATCGGGTGCGGCGCGATGATGATCGAGCTCACGTTGTTCTTGCCGGGGGTGGTGAACGGCGCGGTCCCGATGACCTTGTCGTTCGCGGTGCCGGTGCAGAGCTGCGCGGCAGCCTCGCCGGCAGCCTTGCCGAGCTCACGGGCGTCCTTCCAGACGTCGACCGTCTGATTGCCCAGTGCGACGTTGTTGAGGGCGGCGGCGTCGCCGTCCTGACCGGAGACCGCGACCTTGCCAGCGAGACCCTGGGCCTTGAGGGCGGCGATCACGCCACCGGCCATGCCGTCGTTCTCGGACAGGACCGCGTCCACCTTGTTCTGGTTGGCCGTCAGGAACTGCTCCATCTCGGTCTGGGCCAGGGCGGGCTTCCAGTCGTTGGTGTACGTCTCGCCGACGATCTTGATGTCGCCGGTCGCGGAGGCCGCGTTCGCCGGGATACCGGCTTCGACCATGCCGGCCCGAAGGAAGTCGGCGTTGGCGTCGGCCTTGTTGCCCTTGATGATCACGTAGTTGCCCTTGGGCACGGCCTTCATGATCGCTTCGGCCTGCATCTTGCCGACGCCCTTGTTGTCGAACGTGATGTACAGGGCCGCCGGGTCCTCGATCAGGCGGTCGTAGCCGATGACCGGGATCTTCTGCGAGGTGGCGCTGGCGACGGAGGTCTTGATCGCTGTCCCGTCCTGGGCCAGGATGATGAGGACCTTCGCGCCCTGCGAGATGAGCTGGTCGATGTTGGTGGCCTGGGTCGCGGCGCTCGACTTCGCGTCGTTCGAGATGTACTCAGCGCCGACAGCCGCGAGGGCCGCCTTGATCGCGGGCTCGTCCCACTTCGCCCACCGCTCTTCGGTGTAGTTGTTCCACGAGACGCCGACCTTGCAGCCGGCGGCGCTTGCGCCGCTCGCCGCGGCGGTGCTCGGCTTGGTGCTGGCCGTGCTGCTCGAGCATGCGGTCAGGACGATCGCGGCGACTCCCAGGAGCGCCGCGATTTTCCGATTGATGGACACTGTCAGTGATCCTCCTCTAGACATGGTTGGACGTGGAATCGTCATTCCTCCCGCGACAGGCTATCACGACGCGCAATGCATGTATCGCCATTCCGAAACAGTCCCGGGTGGCGTCGCGACCGCAACCGTGGAAGACTTGGACGCTCGCCTGCATCAGGCCTGCAGGACGCTGACGCTGACGGGACGTTGCTTCGATGGTGGATCTTGACGTGACGAACCTTGGGTGGGGCATCCTCGGCCCCGGTCGCATCGCTCCCCGGCTGGTCCGCGCCGTCGCCGCCTGTGCGCGCGGGGAAATGGTCGCGGTGGCCAGCCGTGACATCGACCGGGCAGCGGCGTTCGCGAGCCGCTCTGGCGTCGCGCAGGCGTTCGGCTCATACGAGGCGCTGCTGGCTGCGCCCGAGGTCGACGTGGTCTACGTCGCGCTCCCGAACCACCTCCATGCGGAATGGACCGTCCGGGCGCTCGAGGCGGGCAAGCACGTGCTGTGCGAGAAGCCGCTCGCCCTCACCCCGGACGATGTCGACGCCATCGCGGCGGCCGCCGAACGGGCGGGCCGGATCGCGGTCGAGGCGTTCATGTACCTCCACCACCCGCAGATCATCACGGCGGTCGAGATGGCCCGCGGCGGAGCGCTCGGGCGCCTCGAGCTGGTGAACGGGAGCTTCTCCTTCTTCCTGACCTTCCCGGACGACCCGCGGGTCGATCCGGCGAAGGGCGGGGGCTCGCTGTGGGATGTCGGCTGTTACCCGGTCAGCCTGGCCCGCCGGGTCGCCGGCGAGGAGCCGGAATGCGTCGGGGCCTTCGCCCGTTTCGACGAGCGCGGCGTGGATCGGACCTTCGTCGGCCAGCTGCGGTTCCCGAATGGGCTGCTGGCGCAATTCGACTGCGGCTTCGCGGCACCGGACCGCGAGCGCGTCGAGATCGTCGGCAGCGACGCCACCCTGGTCCTCGACGCGCCGTTCCTGCCGGCGCCGGACGGTCCGCCGCCGTCGCTGACCATGTGGCGCGGCCGCGACGCGACGCCCATCGAGGTCGCCTCGGTCGACCAGTACGGCGCGGAAGTCGAGGATCTGACGGCGGCGATCCTTGATCGGACCCAGCCCCGCGTGGACCTTTCGTTCAGTCGAGGTACCATCGCCGCGCTCGTTGACCTGGACCGAGCCGCCCGAGGCGATGCCGGGCGTTCCGGGGACTGACGGAGCCACGAAGGAACCCTGACATGGACCCAGACACGACGCCCCCGGCGGACGAAGCGACACAGCCGGCGACCACCGACGAGACGCCCCCCCCGACAAGCGCCGACGACACCGGTACGGGTGGTCCGCCGCGACGCTCGAGGCGCCTCCGGGTCTATGGCGCCCTGCTCGGTGTCCTCCTGATCGGCGCGCTGGCGGTCGGGGTCGTTGTCACCAGGCCGTGGGTCCGGCAGCCTGCCTGCCCGACGGCCGCGAACCACCCCGAGTGGTCCGTCGCCCGGCGCTGGGACGAGTCCCTGCTCGACGCGATCCGGCGCGCCCTGCCGAACCCTCCGGTCCACGCCCGGAACCTGTTCCACGCTTCGGTCGCGATGTGGGATGCATGGGCGGCCTACGACCCGACCGCGTCCGGCTACATCGTCAAGGAGAAGCAGCAGGCATCGAACGTGGCCGCGGCCCGCGACGAGGCGATCAGTTACGCGGCCTACCGGGTACTCAGCTCGCGGTTCATCAAGGCCGTCGGCGCCGAGGAATCGCTGTCGGAGTTCGCCAACGTGATGGACGCCCTGTGCTACCCGCTCAACGTGACCACGACCGTCGGGAACACGCCGGCCGCCCTCGGCAACCGGATCGCGGCGGCGGTCATCGCATACGGACTGACCGATGGCTCGAACCAGGCGAATGCCTACGCGTCGCCGGACTACAAGACCGTGAACCCGCCGCTCGTCGTCGCGAAGTCTGGCACGACGATGACCGACCCGAATCGCTGGCAACCGCTCCAGATCGAGCACATGATCTCCCAGAACGGGATCCCGGTCGTCAACGGCGTCCAGCAGGCCGTCGGTCCGCACTGGGGCCATGTCACGAGCTTCGCGTTGCCCGACGGCGGCACGGCCGGGGCGCCGATCGATCCGGGCCCGCCGCCGAAGCTCGGCGATCCGGCGACCGACCAGGTCTTCAAGGACCAGGCGGTCGAGGTCATCCGCCTGAGCAGCCTGCTCGACCCGACGCCCGGCACGACGATCGACGTCTCGCCCAGTGCGCGCGGGAACAACACACTCGGCACGAACGACGGGCATGGCCGACCGCTCAACCCGGCGACAGGTCAGCCGTATGCCGCGGACGTCATCAACGAGGGCGACTTCGCGCGGGTCATGGCGGAGTTCTGGGCGGACGGACCCAAGTCCGAGACGCCGCCCGGACACTGGAACGTGCTCGCCAACCTCGTCTCGGACGAGCTTGCCCCGAACCTGCGCATCGGGGGCACGGGACCCGTCGTGGACCGGCTGGAGTGGGATGCCAAGCTCTATCTCGCGCTCAACGGCGGGGTCCACGACGCCGCCATCGCCGCCTGGGGGCTGAAGGGCGACTACGACGGGGCCCGGCCGATCTCGATGATCCGATACATGGGCGGACTCGGGCAGTCGAGCGACCCCTCCGGGCCGTCGTACGACGCCGAGGGCCTGCCCCTCGTGCCGGGCCTCATCGAGGTGGTGGCGAAGGGGACGACGGCGCCCGGACAACGGCACGCGGCCCTGGCGGGCCACGAGGGCGAGATCGCGATCAAGGCCTGGGCCGGCAACCCGGCAGACCCGAAGACCGAGATCGGCGGCGTGAAGTGGATCCTCGCGGTCGACTGGGTTCCGTACCAGCTCCCCACCTTCGTGACCCCGGCATTCCAGGGGTTCGTGTCCGGACACAGCACCTTCAGCCGGGCCGCCGCCGAGGTCCTCACCGGCTTCACCGGGAGCGAATTCTTCCCGGGAGGGATCAGCGGCTACACGATCAAGGCCGGGTCGCTCAAGTTCGAGAAGGGACCGACGACCGACATCAGGCTGGAATGGGCGACCTACTTCGATGCCGCCGATCAGGCCGGTCAATCGCGCCTCTATGGCGGGATCCACGTCGAGGTGGACGATCTCACAGGGCGGAAGATCGGTTCGCAATGCGGCACGGCCGCGTGGGCGATGGCGCAGCGGTACTACGCCGGAGCGGCCGGTTCGTGAGCGGACCCGGCCGGATCGTGCGAGGCCCGGCCGCGCCGACCGACAGGTGATCTCGTGAGGCGTCGGTCCATCGGCCTCGTGGCGATCGTGGTCGTGGCGCTGGTCGGTGCCGGCATCGGAGGATTCGTCGTGCTGCGCGCGGGTGGCGCCACGCCCAAGACCGCCATGGGGGCGCCGCACTTCATCGACGAGACGGCCGCCGCCGGGCTGGACCACACGTACGGCGGCGGCGACACCTTCTCGGTCGGTGGTGGCGTGGCGGTCTTCGACTGCGACGGCGACGGCAAGCCCGAGATCTACCTGGCCGGTGGGAGCAACCCGGCGGAGTTGCTGCGGAACGAAAGCCCGGCCGGTGGAGCGCTGCGCTTCACCGCGCTGCACGATCCCGTCACGGACCTGAGCGACGTCACCGGCGCCTACCCCCTCGACATCGACGGCGACGGCAACGTGGACCTCGCGGTCCTGCGGGTCGGCGAGAACGCCCTGCTCCGCGGGCTCGGCGATTGCCGGTTCGAGCGGGCCAACGAGGCGTGGAGGTTCGATGGCGGCAAGGCCTGGACCACCGCCTTCAGCGCGACATGGGAGGGATCGGCCGCCTTCCCAACGCTCGCCGTCGGGAACTACGTCCAGCTCGACCCGACCGGCAAGCCGACGTTCGACTGCGACACCAGTGAGCTCGTCCGGCCGGCGTCGAACGGCCAGGCCTACGGTCCGACGATCCCCCTGACGCCCGGCTATTGCACGCTGTCCGTCCTCTTCAGCGACTGGGATGGCTCCGGCCGGCGTGACCTGCGGGTCACCAACGACCGGCACTACTACTCGGACGGTGAGGACCAGCTCTGGCGCGTCGGGGTGGGGGAGGCGCCCCGGCTCTACACCGCCGCCGATGGCTGGGTCGCGATGCAGATCTGGGGCATGGGCATCGCGAGCTACGACGTCACCGGCGACGGCTACCCGGAGGTGTACCTGACCAGCCAGGCTGACAACAAGCTTCAGACTCTCACGGTCGGACCGGCCCAGCCGGCCTACCGCGACATCGCCCTCAAGCGCGGCGTCACCGGAGCCCAACCGTATGCCGGCGGCGACACGCTGCCATCGACCGCCTGGCACCCGGAATTCCAGGACGTCAACAACGATGGCTTCATCGACCTGTTCGTCTCGAAGGGTAATGTCGACGCCATGCCCGATTACGCGGCGAAGGATCCGAGCAACCTGTTCCTCGGCCAGCCCGACGGGACCTTCACGGAAGGTGCCGAGGCGGCCGGGATCCTCGAGTTCGACCGCGGCCGGGGTGCCGCCCTGGCCGATCTCAACCAGGACGGGTTGCTCGACCTGGTCAAGGTCAACCTCGATGCGCCGGCGATGCTCTGGCGGAACGTCGGCTCGGGCGACGCCGGCCAGCCGGCATCGATGGGCCACTGGCTGGCCATCACGCCGCACCAGCCAGGACCGAACCGCGACGCCATCGGGGCGTTGATCGAGGTCCGCGTCGGTGACGCGACGATGCGCCGCGAGCTGACCGTCGGCGGCGGGCACATCGGCGGCCAGCTCGGTCCGACGCACTTCGGGCTTGGCCCGACGAGCGAGGCCCAGGTCCGGGTCCGCTGGCCGGACGGGGTGCAGGGGCCGTGGACGACGGTCAAGGCCGATCAGACGGTCACGATCGAACGGGGAGGCGGCTGATGACGCAGGCGCGACTGGAGAAGATCGATCTGCCCGACTTCGGGCTGCCTGAGCGTCGCCCCGAGCTCCCCGCGGCGCTCTATCCGGCCCGCCTGGCGCGTCTGCGGGACCGCGCCCATGCGCGCGGCTACGAACAGGTCGTCGTCTACGCGGACCGCGAGCACAGCGCCAACCTGGCCTGGCTGACCGGGTTCGACCCACGGTTCGAGGAGGCGCTCCTCGTCGTCGGAGAGACGGACGAACCCGGGATCCTGGTCGGCAACGAGTGCCACGAGATGGCCGGGGCGGCGCCACTGCCGATGCGCCGACACCTATTCCAGGACTTCAGCCTGCCCGGCCAGCCGCGCGATCGATCGCGGTCGCTGGGCGAGATCCTGGCCGATGA
>Ga0315271_10002016_pt1 | contig 12587 bp, 16 predicted proteins | sample C3_top_MG_FD_204664 | JGI IMG/M metagenome (GOLD analysis project Ga0315271, IMG submission 204664) | Sediment microbial communities from Yellowstone Lake, YNP, Wyoming, USA - C3_top | ecosystem: Environmental > Aquatic > Freshwater > Lake > Sediment | place: USA: Wyoming | collected 2017-08-01
CGCAGCATCGCCATGCGGTTGATGGCCGCGACTGCGAGCGCTGGGTGGCGCCGGACTGGTATGCCCGCTGGGGCTATGTGGTGTGCGATGCGCAGGGCTGCGCGCTGGCGGTGGCAGACCTGTAATCTGGTCAGTTCACGCCGTCAGCCCGCGCGCCAGATCGGCCTGGATATCCGCCACCGATTCCAGCCCCACCGCAATCCGCACCAGCCCGTCGCCGATTCCCGCTGCCGCGCGCTGCTCCGCCGTCATGCGGCTGTGCGTGGTGGAGGCCGGATGGGTAATGGTGGTTTTGGTGTCGCCCAGATTGGCGGTAATCGACAGCATCTGCGTCGCGTCGATCAACTTCCACGCCGCTGGCTGACCGCCTTTGAGTTCAAACGCGACGATGCCGCCGCCGGTTTTTTGCTGCGCCATCGCCAGCGCGTGTTGCGGATGCGACGGCAAGCCGGGATACCACACCCGCGCCACCTGCGGCTGCGCCTCCAGCCATTGCGCTAACGCCAGCGCACCGCGCGAATGCGCGTCCATCCGCAGACTGAGCGTTTCCATGCCTTTCAGGATCACCCAGGCGTTGAACGCCGACAGCGTCGGCCCTGCCGTGCGCAAAAAGGTATAGACGCCTTCCATCAACGCCTGGCTGCCGAGCACCGCCCCGCCCAGCACCCTGCCCTGGCCGTCGAGATATTTGGTGGCGGAGTGGATGATGATGTCCGCCCCGAACTTCAGCGGCTGTTGCAGCGCAGGCGAGCAGAAGCAGTTATCGACCGCCAGCCACGCGCCTGCCTCGTGTGCGATGTCCGCCAGCGCACGGATGTCGCTCACCTCGGTGAGCGGATTGGACGGCGACTCAACAAAAAACAGCCTCGTATTCGGCTTCACCGCTGCGCGCCATTCCTCTGGATCGGTCGGCGACACGTAAGTCGTCTCGATGCCGAAGCGGCCGAGGATGTTGCTGAACAACTGCACCGTGGAACCGAAAATCGAACGCGACGCCACCACATGCTCGCCCGCCTTCATCAGCCCCATCACCGTCGCCAGAATCGCCGCCATGCCCGACGCAAACGCCACGCAGCGCTCCGCCCCTTCCAGCGCCGCCAGCCGCGTCTCCATCATGCTGACGGTGGGGTTGGTGAAGCGTGCGTAAATCGGTCCCGGCTGCTCGCCCTTAAAGCGCGCCGCCGCTTCGGCTGCGCTGCCGAACACGAAGCTGGAGGTGAGGAACAGCGCCTCCGAGTGTTCGTTGAACTGGCTGCGTACCGTGCCGGCGCGGATCGCCAGGGTGTCGATGTCGTATTCGTTGTTCATGTTTGAATCCATAAAAAATGAGTTCCAGAAGCGTCAACTGGAAACGCCGAGTTCATCAGCAGCACAACGAGGCCGCTTCAGTCAAGACCGTGGTATGAGCTAGCCCGGGATTTCCATCATCCCTTCACCACCCCATCCAAGCCCAACTCCAGAATCGCCACATCGCGCGTTAATAACGTCAACCGCTCATCCTGCGCCTGCACAATCAGCAGCCGATCAAACGGATCAGGATGCGCGCAGGTCAGGCTGCGCACGGCTTCGAGGTGGCGCGGCAAGATCGGCAGCAGGACAAAGCCCTGCGCTTCGAGTTGTTCGGTGATGGCACCTTGCGGCAAAGGCAGTTTTCCTTTGGCGTTTTTAAGCATCATCTCCCACACACTGGCGGTGCTTATGACGATTTCGGATTTTTCGATGAGGCGTTGCGTGGCTTTGCCCAGGCGGGTATCTGCTGTCATCCACCAATAGATCAGGTGGGTGTCGAGCAGGTAGCGCTTCACGGCAATTCGCCGCCGGTAAGCGCGTCGGCGATGGCTGCATTGGTGGCGGGCGCATCCCAGTCCGCTTTGGCTTTGGGTAGCGCCGACCATGCGCCGGGCTTGCGCGCAAAGGTTTGCGCGCCGACTTTAACTAATCTAACAACCGGGACGCCTTTGTTGGCGATGACCACATCTTCGCCCGCCAGCGCGGCTTGCACCAGTTTGGATAGCTGGTTTTTGGCTTCGAGCATGTTGCATTGCATGATTCACTCCTGAGGCAGGTTGACTGATACGTGCAGTTTAGCTCCATCTGGCCAAGTTAGCTAATGGATGTGGGATGAAGGACCATACTTGACCGACCCCGGTTCAACACGGCTTCGCCGTTCCCTGCACCGCATTCCGAATGCCCAATAAAAAACCCCGAACGGCAAACGCGGTTCGGGGTTTCCCTTGCGATGCTTTAGCCGGACGCGGTCAACCGTTCACCGCCAGATTCAAATCCAACTGCTGGGTGGAAAGCGCAGACGGCGGGGTTTCGCAGTTGCGCACGGATTCGACATAGTTCAGATATTCCGGCGTGACATCGCCGGTGATGTAGCGGCCATCGAAGCACGAAGTGTCGAAGTCAGGAATCGCCGGGTTGCCTGCTCGCACCACCTCCACCATGGCGGCGAGATCCTGATAGATCAGCGCGTCGCAGCCGATTTCACGGGCGATTTCCTCATCGTTGCGACCGTTGGCGATGAGTTCGTTGCGCGTCGGCATGTCGATGCCGTACACGTTGGAGTAACGCACCGGCGGCGAGGCGGAGGCGAAATACACCTGGGCGGCGCCGGCGTCGCGCGCCATCTGCACGATTTCGCGGCTGGTGGTGCCACGCACGATGGAGTCATCGACCAGCAGCACGTTCTTGCCCTTGAATTCTTCGGCGATGGCGTTGAGCTTCTGGCGTACCGATTTTTTGCGCAGCGCCTGCCCCGGCATGATGAAGGTGCGGCCGATGTAGCGGTTCTTGATGAAGCCTTCGCGGTACGGCACCTTGAGGTGATTCGCCAGTTGCAGCGCGGAGGGGCGACTGGTGTCGGGGATGGGAATCACCACGTCGATCTTGAGATGGGGAAATTCACGGCGGATTTTTTCCGCCAGCGAGACGCCCATGGCGAGCCGGGTGTTATAGACCGAGACGCCGTCGATGACCGAGTCGGGGCGGGCGAGGTAAACGTATTCGAAAATGCAGGGGTTGAGCACCGACTTGGCGCTGCACTGGCGGCTGTGCAACTGGCGCTGACGGTCGATGAACACGGCTTCGCCCGGCGCCACGTCGCGCAGCAGCCGAAAGCCCAGCGTGTCGATCGCCACGCTTTCCGAGGCGACGATGTATTCGTGCGGGGTGGCGGCTTCGTTGACGCCGATCACCAGCGGGCGAATGCCGTGCGGGTCGCGGAAAGCCAGCAGGCCGTAACCGGAGATAAAAGCGGTGACCGCATAGGCGCCTTTGCAGCGCGCGTGGACGCCTGCCACCGCAGCAAAAATCGTGTCCGGATTGAGTTGGGTTCCGGCGGCGTTCACCTGCAATTCATGCGCCAGCACGTTCAGCAGCACTTCGGAATCCGAGTTGGTGTTGACGTGGCGCAGGTCGGCGCGGAACAGCGATTCCTTCAGTTCGTCCGTGTTGGTGAGGTTGCCGTTGTGGCCGAGCACGATGCCATACGGCGAGTTGACGTAGAACGGCTGCGATTCGGCCGACGACGACGCGCTGCCTGCGGTGGGATAGCGCACGTGGGCGACGCCCATGTCGCCCAGCAGATTGCGCATGTCGCGGGTGCGGAACACATCGCGCGCCAGCCCCTGGCCTTTGTGCATGTGGAAGCGGCTGTCTTCTGCCGTCACGATTCCGGCTGCGTCCTGGCCGCGATGCTGCAACACCATCAGCCCGTCGTACAGCAACTGATTCACCGCCGAATTGGCAACAATCCCGATTACTCCGCACATGATGGCAGCTCACCCATATCTAGTTATTCAAAGCGAACGTATTTCGCCACATCGGACGGCAGCAGCGGCAAAACGCTGTGCGCCATCGTTTGCAGACTGCCCGATAGTCTGGCTCGTTTCCAGAAATCGGTACGCGGCAGCGAAGTCAGCCCGGCTGCCAGGGTAAACCCGGTCAGGATCACCAGCCCCTTGACCAGACCCAGCGCACCGCCCAGCAGCTTGTCGGCGTCGCCCAGGCCGATTGCCTTGACCAGCGACGCCAGCGCATGTCCAGACAACAGCACGCCAATCAGCACCAGCAGAAAAATCACCGAAAAACCGGCGAAGTAGCGAATCGCGGGGTTGTCGGCTCCAATCGGCAGCAATGGCGCCACGATCAACGCCCCCCACTTGCCCAGCATAAACGCCAGCACCCAGGCTGCCAGCGAAAACAGTGTGTTCACCAGACCGCACATCAGGCCGCGCACCACTGTCAACAGCAACACCAGCAACACGATGAGATCGAGCATGCTCATTTTGCGACCACTTGCCCCGCCATGCCGTTTTCGGCCAGCTTCACTGCGGCCGCCACCGCGGCTTCGCGTGATGAATAGGGACCGACCCGCACGCGGGTCAAGCTGCCTACAGTGTCGGTGTAGGCAGGCAAGCCAGCTTGCGTCGCGCGCGTTTTAAGCTCATCGGCTTTGACGGCGTCGGATAGCGCCGCCAGTTGCACCACGAACCCCGCACTGGCGGCGGCAGGTTTGGTTTGCGTGGCGGAGGGTGTCGCCGCTTGGGCAGGTGATGGTTGGGGTGTCGGCTGAGCCAGATCCGCCTTGACCGGCGCAGCCTTGATCGGCTTGGATTCAGGTTCAGGGGTTGCAGCAGTCTCGGCTTGAGACGCGGGCGGTATTGCAGGCTGGGGCGGCGCAACTGGCGCCACCGTGGCGGCCACGTCAGGCTGGGCGGGCGCCGCTGCCGGTACGGGCGCAGCCGCCATTTTCACCGCCAGCGAACTCGTCGGCGGCGGCTCGTCTTCCAGCAGCAGCGGCAACACGATCACCGCCAGCAGGGTCAGCGCGACGGCGCCTATCAGGCGACGCCGGGCGCGGCGTTTAAGGTCATTTTCAGGGCTGGGTGGCGGCATGGTCGAGCACGGCGGCAACGGTGTAAAACGAACCGAAGACGAGAATTCTATCACCTTCGCGCGCCGCGCTTCGCGCCGCCGCGAGCGCCATGCTCACATCCGGCTGCACGCTGATCGGTGCGCTGCCCACCTGCACACGCAGCGTCGCGGCCAGCGCTGCGGCCGCCTGTGCGCGCGGCGACGCGGGGGTGCAGGTCCACCACGCATCGACCGCGTCGGCCAAGGCAGCAAACACGCCCGCCGCATCCTTGTCGGCCAGCATCCCGACCACCGCCAGCGTGCGCCCGGCCACCGGCTGCTCGCGCAAGGTGGCGGCCAGCGCGCGCGCCGCTTCCGGATTGTGCGCCACGTCGAGAATGACATCGGGCGCCACGGCAATGCGCTGGAACCGTCCTGGCACCTGTGCGCTTGCCAACCCGGCGCGGATGGCCGCCTCATTCACCGGCAAACACGCTTGCAGGGATTCCAGCGCGGCCAAGGCACCGGCTGCATTGCGCACCTGGTAAGCGCCCAGCATGGCGGGCAGCGGCAAAGCCTGCCAGGTCACGTTCGCGCCTTGATACGTCCAGTGATCGCCCTCACGCTGCGCGGAAAAATCCTGCCCCACACGACGCAAGTCGGCGCCGATGTGGCGGGCGTGTTCAAGCAGGCTGGCAGGCGGCGTGGGATCGCTGCATATAGCGGCGCGAGCGGCGCGGTAAATTCCGGCTTTTTCGAAGCCGATCTGTTCGCGGCTGTCGCCCAGATACTCCATGTGATCGAGATCGACGCTGGTGACGATCGCGGCATCGGGATCGAACACATTCACTGCATCGAGCCGGCCGCCGAGGCCGACTTCGAGAATGGCCACGTCGACATCGGCGTCGATGAATTGCGCCATCGCGCCGAGGGTGCCGAATTCGAAATAGGTGAGTGAAATATCGCCGCGTGCGGTGTCTACTTTTTCAAACGCGGCGACCAGTTCGGCGTCGCTCGCATCAAAGCCGGCAATCCGCACGCGCTCGTTGTAGCGCAGCAGATGCGGCGAAGTGTAGAGGCCGGTTTTATAACCAGCGGCGCCGAGGATGGCTTCGAGAGTGGCGCAGGTCGAACCTTTGCCATTGGTGCCGCCGACCACGATGAGCGGGAAAGTGGGTGCCAGTCCCATTGCATCCCTGACCCGACGCACCCGCTCCAGCCCCAGATCAATCGCGCTGGGATGCAACTGCTCCAGCCGCGCCAGCCAGTCGGCCAGCGAAAGGCTAGGCGGCAAGCGCGGGCCGTCCCATCATCATCGCCAGCGTGGTGGCGAGTTCGTCGCGCATCTGGCGACGGTCGATGATGCGGTCGACAGCGCCCTTCTCCTGTAGAAACTCGGCGCGCTGGAAGCCTTCCGGCAGGGTTTCGCGCACCGTTTGTTCGATCACGCGCGGGCCGGCAAAGCCGATCAGCGCGTTGGGCTCGGCGACGATCAAATCGCCCAGCATGGCGAAACTGGCCGACACGCCGCCCATGGTGGGATCGGTCAGCACTGAAATGAAGGGCAGCCGATGGCGCGACAACTGCGTCAGCGCGGCCGAAGTCTTGGCCATCTGCATCAGCGAAAACAGACCTTCCTGCATCCGCGCGCCGCCACTGGCAGCGAAACAGATGAAGGCCGAATTCGACTCGATCGCCGCTTCCACGCCCAGGACAAAGCGCTCGCCCACCACCGATCCCATCGAGCCGCCCATGAACTTGAACTCGAACGCCGCCACCACCACCGGCACCGCCTTGATGCTGCCGCCGATGACCACCAGCGCATCGGTTTCCGAGGTGCTGGTCTGGGCTTCTTTCAGTCGATCCGGATACTTTTTGCTGTCCTTGAATTTCAGCGGATCGAGCGGTATCACCTGCGCCCCGATTTCATGCTGCCCGTCCCCGTCCAGCAGCATCGCCAGCCGCGCGCGCGCGCCAACGCGATGATGGTGGCCGCACTTGGGGCACACATCGAGATTGCTTTCGAGGTCGGCGCGATACAGCACCTCGTTGCACGCCGGGCACTTCGACCACAGCCCCTCGGGCATGGATTTTTTGTCACTCTGCACACGCCGCTTGATCTTCGGCGGCAGGATTTTCTGGAACCAGCTCATTGTTTTCTCCGCTTGTTTATTTTGACGCTGCGTCAACACCGCGGCGCAAATCCTGCACCAGCGTTCTGACGCGGTTGACCACCTCGCTCTCGGGCGCGGTTTCAATTTCGTTGACGATGCGGCTGCCCACCACCACGGCATCGGCGATTCGCGCCACCGCCTCGGCGGTCGCCGCGTCGCGGATGCCAAAGCCCACCCCCACCGGCAAGCTGCAATGCTTGCGAATCATGGCAAGTTTGCGCGCCACTTCCTCGGTATCGAGATTGGCCGACCCGGTCACGCCCTTCAGCGACACGTAATAAATAAATCCGCCGGCGGCGGCGGCCACCTGCTCCACCCGCGACTCCGGCGTGGTCGGCGACAGCAGGAAAATCGGGTCGAGCCCGGCTGCCTTGAACACGTCGGCCACCCCGTGCGATTCTTCCGGCGGAATGTCCACCGTCAGCACGCCATCCACCCCCGCCGCTTTCGCCGCCTGCGCAAAGGTTTCATAGCCCATGCGCTCGACCGGATTGGCGTAGCCCATCAACACCACCGGCGTCGTCGTGTTGGTCTTGCGGAATTCCGCCGTCATGGCCAACACGTCTTTCAACCCGATTTTGTTCGCCAACGCCCGCTCGGATGCGCGCTGGATCACAGGTCCGTCCGCCATCGGGTCAGAAAACGGCACCCCCAACTCGATGATGTCCGCACCCGCTTCCACCAGTGCGTGCATCAACGGCACCGTCCAGCCGCGACCTGGATCGCCAGCGGTGATGAAGGGGATCAGGGCTTTTTTGTTGTGCGCTTTGAGCGCGGTAAAGGTCTGGCCGATGCGGCTCATGATGTGCTCAATCTAAAATCAGTCTTCTTCAAAATAATCCGTGTCCAAACGCTTCACCGTATAAACGTCTTTGGTGGAAACGCCCAGATCGTGGTCCATCATCAATTCTGCCAACATCGGTCCGTCGATCAGGACGACCCGGTGATTCACTTGCGACGCATACTCAGTCGCACCTTTGGAGAAACCCGAACTGGTGATGAAAACGCCTTTGCTTGCCTTGTTGCCCGCCAGTGCGCCGACAAACTTCTGGATTTCAGGGCGACCCACATCCGCCTCCCAGCGCTTGGCCTGAATGTAGATCACGTCCAGGCCAAGCCGGTCTTCATTGATGATGCCGTCAATGCCGCCATCCCCACTTTTTCCGACCACGCGCCCCGCGTCTTCCTGGTGCCGCCATAGCCCATCTTCAGTAGCAGTTCGACGACCAATTCCTCGAAACGTGATGGATTGACACTTTTAATTCGATCCAGCAACTCAATCGCAAGTGCCTCACGTAATTGCTTGTAGCCACCTGCAATAAGCTCATCGGGAGTTTCAGGATTGACCGAAGTCGACTCGACAAACTTGCTCTCATCTTTTGGTTTTCCCCTGGAAGCCAAAAACTCAGTAGCGCGTTTCAGATACCTGATATTCAAGGGCTGCGGGTTCTCATCCAGAACCTGCAAGCCACGAGCCGTAATTCTGTATACGCCACGCCGCAAATTCTCGATTAAACCCGCCTGCTTGAGATAACTCGTTGCCCAGCCCACACGGTTATCGAACATTCTCGCCCCACCGCTGGCAAGCTTGATTGAAAGTTCCGCCTCAGTCAGCCCAAACTGCTTAGCCAACAATGGCAGCAATTCCTGCTTAGTATGTTCCTGACCATCAGAACAGGCTTTCAGGAGCGGCAAGAAAACACTTTGAAAATCGGGGATAGCCATGCTTACAGCGTAATCCCCAACAGCTTCGCCACAGTGTTGATGTCCTTACGCATACATCAAGCGCCCGCGCGGTTCAGGAATGGATCTTCCAATTTCCTGCGCCACTTCAATCCAGGCGGCCATCGCTTCCTGGGCATGGTGCAAGGCCTCATCCTGCGACTCGCCATGCGCCATGCAGCCGGGCAATTCCGGCACCTCTGCAATAAACGCCGCGTCTTCCGCACTCCAATACAGAATGATTTCATATCGATACATGTTCATTCCCCCGACAGTTTGTATTTCACGACGATGGCTCTGACCTGTTTTACCTGATACGGCTTGGCTTGGCTTCCAGAGGGCTGGATGTTGATGATTTCCTCAATACCATCCTTGCTGAATACATGATGACTGCCTTTGATCCGCTTTTCGAAACCCAGACTCACAAGCAATGATGTCAGGTCATCAAAGGTGACATTCTGATCGCTTCCGCCGCGCAAAATCTGGTCAAGGATTTTCTCCAGTTTCCCCATGCTTACAGCGTAATCCCCGACAGCTTCGCCACGGTGTTGATGTCCTTGTCGCCGCGTCCGGAGAGATTCACCAGGATGATCTGATCCTTCTTCATCGTCGGCGCAAGTTTCTTGGCGTGGGCGACCGCGTGGCTGGATTCCAGCGCGGGGATGATGCCCTCAAACTTGCACAGATCGTGGAAGGCAGCCATGGCTTCGTCGTCGTTGATGGCGACGTATTCGGCCTTGTGCGCGTCTTTCAGCCAGCTATGTTCGGGGCCGACGCCGGGGTAGTCGAGGCCGGCGGAGACGGAATGGGTTTCGATGATCTGGCCGTTTTCGTCCTGCATCAAATAGCTGCGGAAGCCGTGCAGGATGCCGGGCGTGCCTGCGGAAAGCGGCGCGGCGTGCTTGCCGGTTTCAATACCGGAGCCGCCTGCCTCGACGCCGATGAGTTTGACTGCCGGATGCGCCAGATAAGGATGAAAAATACCGATCGCATTCGAGCCGCCACCGACGCAGGCAACCACGCAATCGGGCTGACGGCCTGCCAGTTCCTGCATTTGCACGATGGCTTCGCGGCCGATCACGCACTGGAAGTCGCGCACCAGCATGGGATACGGATGCGGGCCGGCAGCGGTGCCGAGGATGTAGAAGGTGGATTCGACGTTGGTGACCCAGTCGCGCATCGCTTCGTTCAACGCGTCCTTCAGCGTTTTGGAACCGGATGACACCGGCACCACGGTCGCGCCCAGCAGCTTCATGCGAAAGACGTTGGGCGCCTGACGAATGACGTCTTCGGCGCCCATGTAGACCACGCATTCCATGCCGTAACGTGCAGCGACGGTGGCCGAGGCAACACCGTGCTGGCCCGCGCCGGTTTCGGCGATGACGCGTTTTTTGCCCATGCGCCGCGCCAGCAGCGCCTGGCCGATGGTGTTGTTGATCTTGTGCGCGCCGGTGTGGTTGAGGTCTTCGCGCTTGAGATAAATCTGCGCGCCGCCATATTGTTCGCTCAAACGTTTGGCGTGATACACCGGGCTGGGGCGACCGACGTAGTGCTTCAGCTCGTATTCGAATTCGGCGATGAAATCGGGATCGGTGCGCGCTTTCTCGTATTCGATGCGCAGTTCGTCGAGTGCGGCCATCAGAGTTTCGGCGACGAAGATGCCGCCGTAAGGGCCGAAATGGCCGTGGGAATCGGGGAGGCTGGCAGGATTAGGATCGGTCAGTTTCATGCTGCTTTCGCTTTCGCTATAAATTGGGCGGTTTTGTGCGCGTCCTTGATGCCTTTGGATAGTTCTACGCCGGAGGACACGTCCACCGCCCACGGATGTACAGCTTGCACCGCCTCGGCGATGTTATCCGGCGTCAATCCGCCCGACAGAATGACCGGCTTGGGTAAATCCGGCGGGATCAAACTCCAGTCGAAGCGTTCCCCGGTGCCGCCCGGCACGCCCGGCACAAAGGCGTCGAGCAACAGACCACGCGCGGCATCGAAGTCAGCCGCGCATTTTAGCAAATCCGTGTCCTGATTGACCCGCACTGCCTTGATATAGGGCCGGCCGAAGCGGGCGCAATCAGCGGGCGTCTCGTCGCCGTGAAATTGCAGCAAGTCGAGCGGGACGGCTTTCAGCACACTTTCGATGAAGGCAGGCGCAGCATTGACGAACAGTCCGACGCTCTGCACGAACGGCGGCAACGCGCGCACCAGCGCGGCAGCGGCTTCAATCGACACGTTGCGCGGGCTGGGTTCATAAAACACAAATCCCAGCGCATCCGCCCCGGCGTTGCAGGCGGCGTGCAAATCCTGCTGTCGGGTGATGCCGCAGATTTTTACGCGTACTGCCATCGTTCTGAGGTTTCCGGTAAATCAAAGTGTGCAGGATAGCGGATGTGGGTGAGATACAGCCCGGCGGGATCGAACGTGGGCGCGGCGCGGGTGCGGGCGAGACTTTCCAGGATATCGCGCGCCCACTCGGGCGGCTGCGCGCCCGCCCCGATCTGAACCAGACACCCCATGAGATTGCGCACCATATGATGCAGAAAGCCATCGGCGAGGAAATCACATAACAGGTAATCGCCGCGCCGCTCGATGTGCATCCGTTGCACATTCTTGATGGGCGATTTGGCCTGACAGGCGGCCGCGCGGAAAGCGGAAAAATCGTGCTGGCCAACCAGGTAGGAAGCCGCCAGATTCATCGCCGCCACATCGAGCGGACGGTGGTACCAACCGATCAAGCCATGATTGAGACCCGGGCGCACCGGCTGATTCAGCAGCACATAGCGGTAACCGCGCTGCATGGCGGCAAAGCGCGCATGAAAATCCGCGCTCACCTCGCGCGCCCACAGCACCGCCACCCCCGCCGGCAGGTGGCTGTTGACGCCACGCACCCAGGCGGTCAGCGGGCGTTTGGCCGCCGTATCGAAGTGCACCACCTGCAACGCCGCATGCACGCCGGTATCGGTGCGCCCGGCGGTGATGACACTAACCGCTTCATCCGCGACGGCAGACACGGCGGCTTCCACGGCGTCCTGCACGCCGCAGCCATCGAGTTGCGACTGCCAGCCGCAAAAGCCGACGCCGCAATATTCCAGCCCCAATACGACTCTCAATTAGAACAGCCTCATATCAACGCGACCTCATACCAACACGGCGAGCAACAAGCCCGCGAGTATGACGGCGGTATCACAGCTTTGCCAGCGCTCGGCCAGCAGCGTGTAGGTGGCGGGCGTTGCCTCATCGGCCACGGGCGCGCGCAGCGCGTCCAGCCAGCGCGCGGGTTTTGGTGTGTGTTCGACGTAATCCAGCGTCAGCCCCAGGCGTACCGCAAACGCACGGCGATCCAGACCCAGCCAGGTTAGCGGCCTGGCCAGGCCATACAAGCCATAAATCAGGCGCGGGCGCGGGGTATACGCCAACAGCAACGCCAACCCGGCCAGCATCAAGGCCAGCCGCCCGGCACGCAACGCGCCCTGCTGCACGCCTTCGACGCTTGGGCTCGCCCATCCCAGCGTCGGCCACAGCGCCGCACCCGGCAAGGTATAGGCATAGGTCAGCAGCAGCACCGCCAGCAGCCAGCGCGTGCGGCGCAACAAACGCAGCAATTGAAGCCGGACAGGCGCAAACAGAAAGGCCGTCGCAGTGGCGACGGCCAGGAAAGTAAGCCCAGGCAAGGCAGCGCGTTCCACCGCTACTGCCCACCCGCACCACAACAAGATGCGGGCGACCGGGTGCGGACAATTAGGCAAGCGAACTCAACAGCCCTTTCGCATCGGATTTTTGCTTGTCGCTGCCTTCGGCCAGCACTTCGTTGAGGATTTCGCGCGCGCCTTCCTT
>Ga0315271_10002017_pt1 | contig 12580 bp, 11 predicted proteins | sample C3_top_MG_FD_204664 | JGI IMG/M metagenome (GOLD analysis project Ga0315271, IMG submission 204664) | Sediment microbial communities from Yellowstone Lake, YNP, Wyoming, USA - C3_top | ecosystem: Environmental > Aquatic > Freshwater > Lake > Sediment | place: USA: Wyoming | collected 2017-08-01
CGGCTTGACCACGATTTTGTGAGATTCCGCCCAGTTCGCCAGGAAGGCATCGACATCCTTGTCTTCGATGTTCTCCGTCGGGATGAACTCTTTCCAGTTATTTCCCAACACCGTGCGCAGCGCGGCCTGATCCCTGTGCGAGATTGCTTCGACCAGCGCCGCCGCCGCCGCGTCTGCGGTGGCGAAGGCCTGTTGCGCTGCCGCAGACAGCGGCGCGAGCCACACCGTTGCGGCCAGCACGGCCGCCAGCACCTTGTTCGAATTCACACGCATTTTCATGTTCACCATGTTCATTCCTCCCGCCTTAGCGTCCACGTCCGCCACCGCCTGCACGTCCACCACCACCTCCACCACCGCCTGCGCGCGCGGCACCGCCGCCGGATCGATTGCCACTTCCGCCTGCGGATTGATGACTTGCAGACTGCCGGCTCGAACTACCCCGATTGGCCTGATCCCGACTCTGCGAGGCGTTGCCCGCGCCCTTGAACGCGTTTTCACTGCCCCAGCTCGATGACCCCGACGAACGCGCCTGGCTAGCCTGGCTGCGTTCCGTGTTTTGCGCCTGGGCGCGCTGCTGGCTGCGGTCTGCGTTCTGGGCACTGGTACGCGCCTGATCGCGATTGGCATTCTGCGTGGCCTGGTTGGCACGATCGCGTGTTTGCGGGTCGTTGCGCAGTTGGTCGCGCCCGGCTGCCGGATCAACGCCACGGTCCTTCATGGTGGCCTGCGCCTTATCGCGACTGGCATCACGCTGCGTGTCACGCCCGCGGTAATCGCCCCGGTTCTCGGCACCCGCAGCCGAGCGGTCAAACTGCTGGCGCGTCTTGTCATCACGATAAGGCACCCCCTTGCGATTGGCCGCGTTGTGATTCCAGTTGGTGTTGTTCCCGTTCCCGCTGATCTTGTTGTTGACGTTGATGTTGTTATAACGGTTGACGTTGACATTGACGTTGCCGCCCCCCCAGTTGCAGCCGCCCCACAGGCTGTTGTGGATGCCGACGATTGCCGCGCCCCAGAAGACACCGGCCACGAACGCACCACCCGGGGGGTAGTAATACGGTGGCGGCGCCCAGTAGTAAGGCGGATAGGAGGGATACCACCAGGCGCCGTAAACCACCGTCGGCTGGTACACCGGCACATAGATTTTCTCCGGCTGCGCCGGCTCGATGATGATCACCGACTGTCCGCTATTGGTCTGCGTGCTGACCTTTTGCTGCTCGGTGGTTTTGAGATTGCCGGCTTCCTGCGCTTTTTTGCGCATGAACTGCACCCGGTCCATCACCCGCGCCGGATCGGCGAGGAAGGCGTCACCCAGTCGTTGCACGTCCGCAGGCTTCTCGCTCATCATGACGAGCACCTGCGGAAACGCCACCAGCGATTGCACGCTCGGATCCCAGGATTTGGACTGCACCGCCTTCACCGCAGCATCGCCCTGCTGCTTCGGATTCGCTTTTACCCATTTCGCCGCCTCGGCCACGTCGGCGGGATAGGTCGATGCCATCAGCACCTGCGCCAGCAGCGAATCGGGATACAGCGCGATCGGCGCCAGCATCTGATCCAGTTCTTCGTTACTGAAAACGGGGGCGGCAGGTTTTGTGCTGGCCGGCGTGCTGCCATTCGCTCCATCCGCCGCATAGGCGCATGGCGTCGTACACGCAAAAACAATGCTGGCCAGGGATGGCAGAAATTGTCTTGTTGCCCGGCTCAGTACCCCGCGCGAAAAACTCTGGAAGGTCATTATTTCGTCTCCGTCAAAAAGCGCCTACGCATCGGGTCGGCACACGATGTCACCCTGATGTTTCACTTCACAATCAATTTACAAACCCTAACCGCGATGGCCTGCAACAGCCAGCCAGGCCGCCAGGCAGTATAACCAAGGCACGCCGGAATTCTGGACTCGCAGCAAAGCCAAAGCAAGCACCCCATGCTTCGAGCGCTTCAGCTTCGCCCATCCGGACCTGCACCAAAAAAACATCGCGCCCCTCGAATTCCAGCTTGATCGGGGCAAACGCATGGGCGAGCGAAACCCCATGCAACCCCCCGCGGCTTACATCGAATTCCGGGGTTGAACCCCGCTACAATCAATGCCCCATACCGTACATTTACCATGTCCAACCCCCCCGATCTCGCCTGCTTTGACCTCGGCTGCCGCGCCTGCCCGCGTCTCGCCACCTTTCTTGACGAGGTGCGCATGCGCTACCCCGACTACCACGCGCGCCCGGTGCCAGCCTTCGGCGACCCGTCACCGAGCCTGCTGATCGTGGGCCTCGCCCCCGGGATGCACGGCGCCAACCGCAGCGGCCGACCTTTTACCGGCGACTACGCCGGCGTGTTGCTATATCAAACGCTGCATCAGTTTGGATACGCCAGCGCAGCCGAATCGCTCTCAGTGAGCGACGGCTTGCAACTCACCGGCTGCCGCATCACCAACGCGGTGAAATGTCTGCCGCCCGCCAACAAACCGGAGCCGGGCGAAATCCGCGAATGCAATCGCTATTTGACCGCCGAGTTAGCGGCATTGCCCGAACACGCCAGCATCCTTGCGCTGGGTCTGATTGCGCATCAGGCGGTGCTGCGCGCACAAGGCCTCAAGCTCAAGGATTACCCCTTTGGCCACGCCAGCGACTACCGCCTGCCCGGCGGCCGGCGGCTGGTCAGCAGCTACCACTGCTCCCGCTACAATACCCAGACGCGCCGCCTCACCCCCGAGATGTTCGCGGCGGTGTTCACCCGGCTTCAAACCAAGGACTGAGCATGCCTGTCGTCACCATCAAACTTGCCGGCACACTGACCCGCGAACAAAAGCAGAAAGTCGCCGAGGAAATCACCGCCACCCTCGAACGCCATGCCGGCAAACCGGCGTCGTACACCTATATCGCGTTCGAGGAACTGCCGGATGAGAACTGGGCGATCGCCGGCAAGCTGCTCGACGAAATCGACTGAGCCTTGAGCGTAGACAAGGACTTCCTCGCCTCGCTGCCCACCCTGCCCGGCGTCTACCGCATGGTCGATGCGGCTGGCGCGGTGCTGTATGTCGGCAAGGCGAAGGACCTGAAAAAACGCGTTTCCAGTTATTTCCAGAAAACCGACCAGAGTCCGCGCATCCGCCTGATGCTGAAAAGCGTCGATCACATCGACACCACGGTGACGCGCACCGAGGCCGAAGCGCTGCTGCTGGAAAACAATCTGATCAAGGGGCTGAAGCCACGCTTCAACATCCTGTTCCGCGATGACAAGTCCTATCCCTATCTGCTGCTGACCGGACATCGCTTTCCGCGTCTGGCCTATTTTCGCGGCACGCCGAAGAAGCACGACCAGACGTTCGGCCCGTATCCCAATTCCTATGCGGTGCGCGAGAGCATCCAACTGCTGCAAAAAGTTTTTCAGCTGCGCAGTTGCGAAGACACGGTGTTCGCCAACCGCTCGCGTCCCTGTCTGCTGCATCAGATCAAGCGCTGCACCGCGCCGTGCGTCCAGCTCATCACGCCGGAAACCTATGCGCGCGATGTTCATGCAGCCGCGCAACTGCTGCACGGCGAAGCCACTGCTCTGATCGAACAGATCACCGCACAGATGAACGCTGCCGCGGCCGCGCTCGATTTCGAAACCGCCGCCCACCTGCGCGACCGCCTGCGCATGCTGGCGACGGTTCGCGAGAAGCAGTTCGTCGACACCACCGGCAGCGAGGCCGACGCCGACGTGGTCGCGGTGGCCGAAGTCGCGGGGGTGATCGCGGTCAACCTGACCATGATTCGCGGCGGCCGGCATCTCGGCGATCGCAGCTTCTTTCCGCAACACGGCGAAGGCGCGACGCTGACCGAAGCGCTGGAGGCCTTCATTGCCCAGCACTATCTCGACCATCCGATTCCGGCGCGCATCCTGGTCAGCAAAGCAATCGAGACCGAGGCGCTGGAAGCGCTGCTCTCCGAACTGGCCCGCAAAAAAGTCAGCCTGCTGCATCGCGTCACCGGCGAACGCAAAGTCTGGATCGGCATGGCGCAGGCCAACGCGCGCCTGTCGGCCGAGCGCCGCAGCACTGAACGCACCCACCAGTCGCAGCGGCTGGCCGCGCTGCGCGACACGCTCGACCTGCCACAACTGAATCGCATCGAATGCTTCGATATCTCGCACACCATGGGCGAAGCGACCGTGGCTTCGTGCGTCGTGTACGAGGGCGACGATCTGAAAAAGTCCGACTACCGGCGCTACAACATCAGCGGCATCACCCCGGGCGACGACTACGCCGCGATGCACGCTGCGCTGATCAAGCGCTTTCACAAAAGCGTGGAAGAAAGCGGCGTGCTGCCCGACCTGTTGCTGATCGACGGCGGCAAGGGGCAAATCTCGATGGCGGTCGAGGCAATGGCCGAGTTGGGCCTCGGCGAAGTGCGGCTGCTCGGCGTCGCCAAGGGTGAAGCGCGCAAGCCCGGGCTGGAAACGCTGATCTTCGCCGATGGCCGCGAATTGAAACTGGCCAAGGATCACCCCGGCTTCCACCTGATCCAGCAGGTGCGCGACGAGGCGCACCGCTTCGCCATCACCGGCCACCGCGCCAAACGCGGCAAAGCGCGCGTGCAATCGACGCTGGAAGACATCGCCGGCATCGGCCCCAAACGCCGTAAACAGCTGCTCGAACACTTCGGCGGCTTGCAAGGCGTACGCGATGCCGGCGTCGACGCGCTTGCCAGCGTGAGCGGTATCAGCCGAGAATTGGCGGAAACCCTTTATCACGCCCTGCATTAACCGCTAATGCCACTCAATCTCCCCAACCTGCTCACCTGGCTGCGCATCCTCTTCATTCCCCTGATGGCGGGCGTGTTCTATCTGCCCGACGGCTGGGTGACCCCATCCGAGGCTAATTTGCTGGCTGCCGCATTTTTTAGCGTGGCGGCGCTGACCGACTGGCTCGACGGCTATCTGGCGCGCGCGCTCAACCAGACCTCGGCGTTCGGCGCTTTTCTCGACCCGGTGGCCGACAAGTTGATGGTCGCCGCCGCGCTCATCGTACTGGTCGATCTTGGCCGCGTGGCGCCATTGATCGCGCTGATCATCATCGGCCGTGAAATCACCATTTCCGCCCTGCGCGAATGGATGGCCAAGGCAGGCAAATCAGCCAGCGTGGCCGTATCGTTCGTCGGCAAGCTGAAAACCACGGCGCAAATGGTCGCCATCGTGCTGCTGCTGTATTTCACCCCGCTCGCCGGTCTACCCATCGCGAAGATAGGCACCCTGCTGATCTGGGTCGCCGCGCTGCTGACTCTGGTATCGATGGCGTATTACCTTGTAATGGCTGCACGTGCGCTGCAAACAACTTCATGAGAATCTTCACTGAGCTGTTGACAGCAAAAAACGGAATCTCCATAATGCGCAGCCTTCAACGCGGGAATAGCTCAGCTGGTAGAGCGCGACCTTGCCAAGGTCGAGGTCGGGAGTTCGAACCTCCTTTCCCGCTCCAGTATTCTGGGGAAAACAGCAGGATTAGTCCGGACGTTTTCCCCTTTTCATTTAAGTGCTATTGGGCGCGATAGCAAAGCGGTTATGCACCGGATTGCAAATCCGTGTAGGTCGGTTCGACTCCGGCTCGCGCCTCCAGAATGATCGGCTGCCTGATTCGCCCGGATGGTGAAATTGGTAGACACAAGGGACTTAAAATCCCTCGCCAGCGATGGCGTACCGGTTCGATTCCGGTTCCGGGCACCATTTTGGCTTTCGGTCTGTCAGTCCGGGTGGTACAATTCGGGCGCTTGATTATTTAGCTGTTTGGCTGTTTTTTTTGTATCTGGCTGTTTTTGTATTTATGGGCGTTTCGCCCATTTTTTATTTGTGCTGCGCCCGACACGATGATGGATTTACCCACCCGCCTGGAACCCGTACTTGCTGGCCTCGGTTACGAGCTGGTGACGCTGGAACGTGCCGGACGCGGGCTGTTGCGGTTGTTCATCGACAAGCCGGGCGGCATCACGATTGACGACTGCGTGGCGGTGAGCAATCACCTGGCCCACCTGTTCACCGTCGAGAACATCGACTACGACAGGCTGGAAGTATCCTCGCCCGGTCTTGACCGGCCGCTGGTCAAGCCGCAGGACTATGTGCGCTTCGCTGGCGAACAGGTGACGCTCAAGCTGCGGGTGCCGCTGGATAACCGGCGGCGTCTGAGCGGACAGTTAGTCGGACTGGAAAACGATGCGGTGAAGTTAATCGTCGATGGCACGGAAGTGTCGGTTGATTTAAGAAATGTGGACGCTGCCCGCCTGAAACCCATGGTTTAGGCGAAGCAGGGCTGGAGGAAATATGAGCCGTGAAATGTTGATGTTGGCCGATGCGCTGGCACGCGAAAAGAGTGTGGATAAAGAGGTGGTGTTCGAAGCGCTGGAGCAGGCGCTCGCCTCCGCCACCAAGAAACGCTTCAAGGACGATGCCGACGTGCGCGTGACCATCGACCGCGACACCGGTGAATACGAATCCTTCCGCCGCTGGCAGGTGGTGACGGAAACCGAACTTGAATCCGAAGGCTATCAAATCCTGCTGATCGACGCGCAGGACACCCACGCCGACATCGAGCTGGGCGACTACATCGAAGAGCCGCTGGAAAATATCGAATTCGGCCGCATTGGCGCCCAGGCTGCCAAACAGGTCATTCTGCAGAAGATCCGCGACGCCGAGCGCGAGCAGATCATCAGCGACTTCCTCGACCGTAAGGAACATCTCGTCAACGGCGTGGTGAAGCGCATCGACCGTGGCAACGCCATTATCGAATCCGGCCGCGTCGAAGGCTTCCTGCACCGCGACCAGATGATCCCGCGCGAAAACCTGCGCGTCGGCGACCGCGTGCGCGCCTATCTGCTGCGCATCGACCGTGGCGTGCGCGGCCCGCAGGTGGTGCTGTCGCGCACCGCACCCGAATTCATCATGAAGCTGTTCGAACTCGAGGTACCGGAGATCGAGGAAGGCCTGCTCGAAATCAAGGCGGCCGCCCGCGACCCCGGTCTGCGCGCCAAGATCGCGGTGGTGTCGCACGACCCGCGCATCGACCCGATCGGCACCTGCATCGGCCTGCGCGGTTCGCGCGTCACCTCGGTGACCAACGAACTGGCGGGCGAGCGCGTTGACATCATTCACTGGTCGGCCGAGCCGGCCCAATATGTGATCAACGCGCTGGCGCCGGCCGAAGTCAGCTCGATCGTGGTGGACGAAGACAAGCACAGCATGGACGTGGTGGTGGACGAGGAACAGCTTGCGATGGCAATCGGCCGCGGCGGCCAGAACGTGCGCCTGGCGTCCGAACTCACCGGTTGGGATCTCAACATCATGTCGCGCGAAGCAGCGGAAGAGAAACAGTCGACTGAAAGCGGCAAGACGCTCGCGCTGTTCATCGCCAAACTCGACGTCGACGAGGAAGTCGCCCAGATTCTGGTCGATGAAGGCTTCTCCACGCTGGAAGAAGTCGCTTATGTGCCGCTGAACGAAATGCTCGAAATCGAGGCCTTCGACGAAGACCTGGTCAACGAACTGCGCAACCGTGCCCGCAACGCCCTGCTCACCGCCGCCATCGTGGGCGAAGAGCAGGTCGAAGCCTCGGCGGGCGATCTGCTGTCGCTCGACGGCATGGATGCCGAAACCGCGCGCCTGCTCGCCAGCAAGGGCATCCACACCACCGAGGATCTGGCCGATCTGGCTACCGATGAGCTGACCGAAATGGTCGCCATGGATACCGATCGCGCCAACCAATTGATCATGGCCGCACGCGCGCCCTTGTTCACCCAAGGCTGATACGCCGCGAGGATTGCATGAACGTTGAACAATTCGCCCAGGAACTGAAACTGCCGCCCCATCTGCTGCTTGAACAGCTGAAGGCGGCGGGCGTCAGTAAAAATGATGTCGTTGACTCCGTGACCGAAGCGGACAAAGCGCATTTGCTCGACTATCTGCGCAAGGTGCACGGCGGCGGCGCCGAAACCGGCAAAACCAAAATCACCATCACGCGCAAGCAGACTGGTGAAATCCGCAAGACCGACAGCACCGGCAAGTCGCGCACCATCACGGTGGAAACGCGCAAGTCGCGTACCTACGTCAAGCGCGATGCCAGCGCACTGACGACCGAGGCCCAGCCTGTTGCCGAGCCCGAAGCAGAAGCCCAGCCCGTTCCGCAGGCCGAAGCGCTGATTGCACCTGTTGTCGAGACCCAGGCCGCAGCGCCCGTTGTTGAGCCTGTCAGCGAACCTGTCGTTGAGCCGGCTGCCGCGGCGCCTGTTGAGCCTGAGCCTGCGCCCGCCGAACCTGCTGCGGCTGAGGCCGTAACCGTTGAAGCCACACCGGCTGACGTCGCTGCGCAGCCCGCGGGTGAAGCGGCTCCGGTGGCCAAAAAAACCACCCGTATCAAAAAAGCCTCCATTCTGAACGAAGCCGAAGTCAAGGCACGCGAAGAAGAAGCACGCCGCCATACCGCGTTGCAGGAACGTCAGGCAGCGGACTCCAAGGCCCGCACCGAACGCGAAGTCTTGCGCAAGCAGGCGGAAGCCGCGCGCGAAGCCACCAAACTGGCTGCTGCCGAGAAGGCCGCCGCACCAGCCGCGCCAACCGCCCCCACAGAAAAAACGCTGCACAAACCGGACAAGCCGGCTGTGACCAAGGGTGCCAAAGGCCCGGACAAAAAGCCTGCGGGTAGCTGGAAAGACGATGCCGCACGCCGTAAAGGCGGGCTCAAGACCCGTGGCGGCGCTGCGCCTGACGCAGGCTGGCGTGGTCGCAAAGGCAAGTCCCGTTCTGGCACTGACGACACCAACTTCATCGAGCCGACCGAAATGGTCGTGCGCGAGGTGCTGGTGCCCGAAACCATTACCGTGGCCGAGCTTGCCCACAAGATGTCGGTGAAAGCGGCTGAAGTCATCAAGGCGCTGATGAAGCTGGGCAGCATGGTGACGATCAACCAGGTGCTCGACCAGGAAACCGCGATTATCGTGATCGAGGAAATGGGCCACATCGGCAAGCCCGCCGCACTCGACACACCGGAAGCCTTCCTCATTGACACCGGCGAAATCGGCGAAGTCGAATTGCGTGCCCGCCCGCCGGTGGTCACCGTGATGGGTCACGTCGACCACGGCAAAACCTCGCTGCTCGACACCATCCGGCGCACCCGGGTGGCCAGCGGCGAAGCCGGCGGCATCACCCAGCATATCGGCGCGTACCACGTCGAAACCGAAAAAGGCGTCATCACCTTCCTCGACACCCCGGGTCACGAGGCGTTTACCGCGATGCGGGCGCGCGGCGCGAAAGCGACCGACATCGTGGTGCTGGTGGTAGCGGCGGATGACGGCGTCATGCCGCAAACCATCGAAGCGATCCACCACGCCAAGGCGGCCAATGTGCCGCTGGTGGTGGCGGTGAACAAGGTCGACAAACCCGATGCCAACCCCGAGCGCATCCGCCAGGAACTGGTCGCGCAGGGCGTCACCCCGGAAGAATGGGGCGGCGACACTCAATTCATCGAAGTGTCGGCGAAAGCGAAAACCAATATCGACGGCCTGCTCGACGCCATTCTGTTGCAAGCCGAGGTCCTGGAATTGCAGGCAACAGCTGACGGCCCGGCCAAAGGTATCGTCATCGAAGCGCGTCTGGACAAAGGCAAAGGTCCGGTCGCCACGTTGCTGGTGCAATCCGGCACCTTGCGCCGGGGTGACATGGTGCTGGCGGGCCAGGTCTTCGGCCGCGTGCGCGCCATGCTCGACGAATCTGGAAAAATCGTCACCGAAGCCGGCCCCTCGATCCCGGTCGAGATCCAGGGCCTGTCTGACGTGCCTCGGGCCGGCGAAGACATGATGGTGTTGCCGGACGAACGCAAGGCGCGCGAAATCGCGCTGTTCCGTCAGGGCAAGTTCCGCGACGTGCTGCTGGCGAAAAAACAGGCGGCCAAGCTGGAATCGATGTTCGGACAGATGGGTCAGGGCGAAGTGCAGCTATTGCCCATCATCCTCAAGGCCGACATGCAGGGCTCTTACGAAGGCCTGGCGCACGCGTTGAGCAAGCTGTCGACCGACGAAGTCAAGGTCAACATCATCCACAGCGCAGTAGGTGCGATCACCGAGTCCGACGTCAACCTGGCGCTCGCCTCCAAGGCGGTGCTGATCGGCTTCAACGTGCGCGCCGATGCGCTGGCACGCAAGCTGGCCGAGTCCTCGGGTGTGGACCTGCGCTACTACAACATCATCTACGAAGCGGTGGATGAAGTGAAAGCCGCGCTGTCCGGCATGCTGGCGCCGGAAAAGAAAGAAAGCGTCATCGGCACCGTGGAAGTCCGCCAGGTCTTTGTCATTTCCAAAGTCGGCACCATTGCCGGCTGCTACGTGATCGATGGCGTGATCAAACGCAACGCCGGCGTGCGCGTGCTGCGCAACAACCTGGTGGTGCATCAGGGCGAACTTGATTCGCTCAAGCGCTTCAAGGACGACGTCAAGGAAGTCAAAGCCAACTTCGAGTGCGGCTTGAGCCTGAAGAACTTCAACGACCTTCAGGAAGGCGACCAGCTGGAAGTGTTTGAAGTCGTGGAAGTCGCGCGGTCGCTTTAATGCCCAAGGATTTCCCCCGGGCACGTCGTGTCGCCGACCAGATCCAGCGCGAACTGCCGGAGTTGATCCGGCAGGAAGTGAAGGATCCGCGCGTCGGCATGCTGACCATCACCGAGGTGGAGGTCAACCGCGACATGGAGTTTGCCAAGGTGTTTTTCACCACGCTGGGCGGCCAGCCCGAGCATGACGCCTGCCTGCAGGGACTCCAGCGCGCCAGCGGCTTTCTGCGCTCGCAACTGTCGCACCGCATGCAGCTGCGGGTGGTGCCCAAGCTCACTTTCGTCTACGACCGCTCGGTCGAATACGGTATCCAGCTCACCCACCTGATCGAAGCGGCGGTCGCCGAAGACGCCCAACACCCGAAAGACGAGTGAAGCCTGTCCGCCAGCCGATTGACGGCGTGCTGTTGCTGAACAAACCGGTCGGCATCACCTCCAACGCCGCACTGCAAAAAGCCAAGTGGCTGCTCAACGCCAAAAAGGCGGGCCACACCGGCACCCTCGATCCCTTCGCCGACGGCCTGCTGCCACTGTGCTTCGGTGAGGCCACCAAGTTTTCCGCCTATCTGCTCGATGCCGACAAACACTACCGCGCAGTCCAGCAACTCGGCACCACCACCACCACCGGCGACCCGGAAGGCGAGGTGCTCAGCACTCACGACGTAACGGCCAGCTGTGCCGACATCGGCGCGGTGCTGCCGCACTTCAGGGGTGAAATCGAACAAATCCCGCCGATGCATTCGGCGCTCAAACACCAGGGTCGCCCGCTTTACGAATACGCCCGCGCCGGCATCGAAATCGACCGGCCACCGCGCAAAGTAACGATCCGCTCGCTGGAGCTACTCGAATGCGCCCCGCCCCGCGTGGTGCTCGACGTGCAATGCAGCGCCGGAACCTACATCCGCACCCTGGCGCAGGACATTGGCGCCGTGCTCGGTTGCGGCGCCTATCTCACCGCACTGACGCGCACCGCCGTGGCCGGATTCAAACTGGAACAGGCGCACACGCTGGCCGAGCTGGAAGCGCTCGACGCCAGCCAGCGTCTGGCCTTGCTCATGCCTGCGGACTGTCTTGTGGCGCATCTGCCTGCCGTGCACCTCGACGCGGCCGATGCCGGGGCCCTGTGCCAGGGTCGCAGTGTTGTGTACCCGGTAGCAGAAGCCGGGCTGACGCGCGTGTACACAACGTCACACGCCTTCCTCGGTCTGGCCCACGCAGAAGCAGATCAGCTGGTGCCGCGCCGCCTGATCGCCACCCAACAAGCGAACTTGAATTAGCCCCCCCATTTGGCGTAAAATGCGCGGTTTCCCAGAACGTGTCCCGCTCAGCCGCAGGCCACGCGATTTAGAAGGAGTACAACCATGGCTGTTACCGTTGCCCAAAAAGCGCAAGTCGTCCAGGATTTCCAGCGCGCCGCCGCCGACACCGGCTCCCCCGAAGTGCAGGTTGCCCTGCTGACAGCGCGCATCAATGATCTGACCGGCCACTTCAAGGCCAACATGAAGGATCACCACTCGCGTCGTGGCCTGCTGAAGATGGTAAGCCGCCGCCGCAAGCTGCTGGACTACCTCAAGCGCACCAACCTCGAAGGCTACAAGACCCTGATCGATCGTCTCAGCCTGCGTAAGTAAACCCGACCAGACCACTGTGATGACACAGCACCTTGCTGCATCAGCGCAGTGGACGGGTCGTGTTGTACCCTGAATTTTCCACGCCCCGCACTCGCGGGGCGTTTTCATTTTGAAAGGAACTCGTGTGAGCGCTATCAAGAAAACTTTCACCTACGGCCGTCAACAGGTCACCCTGGAAACCGGCGAAATCGCCCGCCAGGCGGGCGGCGCAGTACTCGTCAGTATTGAGGACACCGTGGTACTGGTCACCGTCGTCGCCAAAACCGACGTCAAGCCCGGCCAGGACTTCTTCCCGCTGACCGTTGACTACCAGGAAAAAACCTACGCCGCCGGCCGCATCCCGGGTGGCTTCCTCAAGCGCGAAAGCCGTGCGTCCGACGGTGAAATT
>Ga0315271_10002018_pt1 | contig 12580 bp, 13 predicted proteins | sample C3_top_MG_FD_204664 | JGI IMG/M metagenome (GOLD analysis project Ga0315271, IMG submission 204664) | Sediment microbial communities from Yellowstone Lake, YNP, Wyoming, USA - C3_top | ecosystem: Environmental > Aquatic > Freshwater > Lake > Sediment | place: USA: Wyoming | collected 2017-08-01
TAGCGTCCGCCGGACACCCGGCCATGCTCGCCCGGCACCCGCGTTGAACCAAACCGCCGCAGGCGTGTCCCTGACATCCGCCGCACCGGCCCCCCATCCCGCCGTACCCTCTCGAACCCCATCCAGCCATGCCTGAATACGTCGCACCCGGGGTCTTTGTGGAGGAGGTGAGTTTCCGATCCAAGTCCATCGAGGGCGTCAGCACCAGCACGACCGCTTTCGTCGGCCCGACGCTTTCGGGCCCAACGGGTTCGCGACCCGAGTTGCTTACGAGCTACGGTGATTTCGAGCGGATTTATGGCGGATCCGGTGACCTGGCATTCTCCCCTCATCCCAACTACGTCGCCCACGGCGCCAGGGTGTATTTCGCCGAGGGCGGAAAGCGCCTTTACGTGGTGCGTGTCGCCGCCGCCAAAAAGCCGCCGACGCAGGCCGGCTACCGCAAGGCCCTCAAGCTGCTCGCCAGCCTGCCGGACGTCTCGATCGTTGCCGCGCCGGGCCACACCGCCTTCCCCGCCGCGCTCGCCACCGGAATCGCCAGCCAACTCGTGGCTCACGCCGAGAAACTCGCCGACCGCATCGCCGTGCTCGACGTGCCGGCGGGCCGGAGCGTTTCCGACGCCCAGGCGTACAAGGCCACCATCGATTCGAAGTATGCCGCCCTCTATTACCCCTGGGTCGTCGTCGCCAATCCCGCTGCCGGCCCCGGCAACCCGGCCGCGCCCGCCGAGATCACGCTTCCGCCCTCCCCGTTTGTGTGCGGCATCTACGCCCGCATCGATATCGAGCGGGGCGTGTTCAAGGCCCCTGCCAACGAGCCCGTCCGGTCGGCCCTGCGCTTTGAGCGCGCCATCAACGACGCGGACCAGGCCATCCTGAATCCCCTCGGCGTCAACTGCCTCCGCTCCTTCCCCGGCCGCGGCAACCTCGTGTGGGGGGCGCGCACCACGTCCTCCGACCCCGAGTGGAAGTATGTCCCCGTCCGCCGCCTTTTCATCTACCTCGAGCAGTCCATCGCCGCGGGCACGCAGTGGGCGGTGTTTGAGCCCAACGGGCAGCGCCTCTGGGACAATGTCCGGGCCACCGTGGAGGACTTCCTCTACAACGAGTGGCGCAACGGCGCGATCCTCGGCACCACGCCCAAGGAGGCCTACTTCGTGAAGTGCGACCGGACCACCATGACCCAGGACGACCTCGATAACGGCCGGCTCATCTGCCTGGTCGGCGTCGCCCCGCTTAAACCGGCCGAATTCATCATCTTTCGGATCGGTCAGTGGACCGCCGACGCCAAACCCTGACCATGCCCTCCTCCTACCCCTCAAGCATCTTCCATTTTTACGTGAGCTGGGACCACACCAGCGCGGCCATCGGCGGTTTTTCCGAGGTTACCGGACTCGACGCGGAAACCACCGCCATCGACTACCGCGAGGGTGCCGACGATGCAAAGCACGTCGGGAAAAGCCCCCGTCCGCGCAAGTCCGCGAGCGTCATCCTGAAGCGCGGCGTGATGGCGTCGGGCCAGCTGTCCGCGTGGATCCGGCAGGCGGCCCGGCGGGATTTCGTGGTCACACTCCGGGACGAAAAAGGCGCGCCCGTCCGCCGCTGGATCCTGCGCGGAGCGTGGCCGCAAAAATGGACCGGCCCCTCGCTCGCCGCCAAGGGCGGGGGCGACGTCGCGATGGAGGAACTCGTGCTTTCCTCCGAGGGCATCGATCTCGCTTAGCTGGGCCGGGCGGACCCGGCCTGCTCGCCCGGGTCAGCGCTTCCGCCGAAATATCTTGGCCTTGGGCTTCGCCTTGCGCTTTGACCGAATCGAGTCCCGGAGGGCTTTGCCCGGCCGGAACTTGACGACTTTCCTGGCTGTTTTCTTTGCTGGCATGGTGGGTCTTGGTTGGGGATTGACGGTTGATCCTGACGCAGGGGCCGGAGCTGGTTTATCCGGTCAAGTCCCGGCCGGTGCGCCGAGCCGGCGCGCGAGTTCCTCGTCGAAACCGTGGGCCTCGATGCGACGGGCGAGCGGGTAGTAGAAATCGGGGTGCTTGAGGAACTTCTGGTTCGGCATGAATTCCTTGCGCGCGCCTGCGAGGCCGGGGGAATTGCGCCGCACGAGGTCGGCGTTGAGGTCGAGGTAGATGGCGGAGTTCCAGGGAGCCGGTCCGCGGACGTCGCGGTTGGTCTTCAGCGCGGTGTAGGTCAGGGCCGTGATGGAGCCGAGAATGCCGAGGTAATAGAGGACAAACGGGTCGAACACCATGCCCGGGGTGTCGCGCGCGAAAAGATGGGCGATCAGCAGGGTGCCGCCCCAGGCGAGCGCGAGCGACATGGGGTAGCGCGCCGGCGAGAACCACGGGACATGCTGCAGCTTCGCGTTGGGCACGCAGCGCGCGAACAGCTCGGCCACGGTGTCGTGGGGATACTCCCGCCCGCCGAGCACAACCGGGGCGTTCGAGCGCCGGGTGTGGCGGAGGATTTCGTGCGTCCGGAAAAAAGTCGCCGGCCCCTCGATGAAATTCCGCCGGTTGTCCTGCTCGATGCCAAAATAGGTGATGGGGCCGCCCTGCATGATTTCGCGCACCAGGGGATTCTGCGCGGCCTCGTGGGTAAAATAGGTGGTCTTGTGCGCGACGATCTCCGCGACCTGCTCCGCGGAAAAAGGCGGCGCATGGTGGTTGTCCACCGACCGGCAGAGCGTGTAGAGGGTGTCCATGCGTGGGGGGTGAGACTCCGGCCGGCCCGCCCGGCGCCTCGGGCTGGAAACGAAGACCAGCGCCGCCCAACGTTGTCCGCGCCGGGCACCAGCGCAAGGCGCTTTCGCCGGGCGCGCATTTTTGCGGCGGCTGTCTTTGCCCTCGTGCTGTCCGCCCCCGCCCGCTAGCCATATGGAAATGTCATCCGAACCGGCCAAGGACCCGAAACCCCAGCGCGGACTCCCCTGCCCCTGCGGCAGCGGACAGTTGTTCGAGGCCTGCTGTGAGCCGGTCCTCACCGGCGCGCGCCCTGCGGCCACCGCGGAGCAGTTGATGCGCGCCCGCTTCACCGCGCACGTCGCCCACGATTTCAAGTTCCTGCACACGACGTACCGCCCCACCGCCGGCAAGCCGTACGCGGCCGAGGCGGGCGAGCCGACGATGCAGTGGACGAAACTCGTCGTCCACGCGCACGAGCTGACGGACAACCCCGACAAGGCCTTCGTCGATTTCTCCGCGTACGGCACCGAGGAGGGTGTTGAAAAGGTGCTCCATGAGAAGGCGGAGTTTCTCCGCACGAACGGCACCTGGCTCTACACCCGCGAGGCGCGCCTCGGGCCCGCCCCCCACAGGTCGGCCGCGCCCAAGGTCGGCCGCAACGATCCCTGCCCTTGCGGCAGCGGGAAAAAATACAAGCAGTGCTGCCTGTTGAAGGCGTGAATTTCTGAAGGTGGGCAGGCACGTCCCGTGCCTGCATGAATAGTCTGCGGAGGGCTTTGCGCGTTGGTTCCCAAAACAAATGCGGGCCCAGGGACGTGCCCGCCCACCTTACGGATGGTCGGGCGCGCGGCCGTCCTGCCCCGCCTCGATCTGGCGGCGGAGCGCGGCCATGTTGTCCACCAGATTGGGATAGCGCCGGTTTGCCGCCTGCGCGCGGGCCCTGGCCCAGGCAATGCTCGCCGGCGTCAGCTTGGCGGAACCGCCGGTTTTCGGGCGGGGTTTTCTCCAGGGAGGAATGCGCTGGCCGGCCATGATCGGGGGAGCGGTGACCGCGAACCGGATCGGCGCCTAGGCCGGTGAACCGCCCGCCGCCCAGTCCATCGGCGCCGGCGGAACGAAGTTTGACGTGACCGCCACCGGGCCCCCGTCCCGCATCGAGGCGCCCATGGCCTCGAGAATCTCGACGACATGCGCCGCCTGGCTGCCGCTGGCGCGCTGCGGCCGGCCGGCGACCATCGCCTGGGTCATCTCGTCCACCGCCCGCGCAAACTCGGTGCCCTTGAAGGCCGGACGCACCAGCGGGACGGCCTCGTAGGCGGCCCCGAGCGGCGCGTATTCCACCTTCGCGTCAAAGCCCTGGAAGTCCCCGAGGTACACGCTGCCCTGGTCGCCGGTGAACTCCAGGCCCCCGCCCTGCTTGCCGCCCTGCACATAAAAATTCGCCGAGAGCCGCGCGGTGAGGCCCTCCTCGAACTCCAGCATCGCCAGCACGAAGTCCGGCGTCGTGATCGTGAACTTCCGCCCCTCCTTCGTGACCCGGTCGGGGTAAACCACCTTGCCGGTCGCCGTCACGCGCCGCACCGGGCCGAACATCGCCGTCAGCAGCGTCAATGGGTACACGCCGACGTCCCACTGGATGCCGACCTCGTAGAACGGCTCGGGATTCGGATGCCACGCCTCGATGCGCCCGTGGTTGATGTCGGCGTAGACCAGCCGCACGCGCCCCGCCTTGCCGCTGCGCAGGAGCTGCCACGCGGTCTGCTGGGCCTCGCCCATGTAGGTCACCGGCGCGCTGCCGAGGCGCAGCCCGCGCGCCGCGGCCAGCTCCACCAGCTCCTTCGCCTCGCGGTACCGGAGCGCGAGCGGCTTCTCGGTGTGCACGTGCTTCCCCGCCAGCAGGCACTGCTTCACGACCTCGTAGTGCGCGAAGTGGATGGTGAGGTTCACCACGAGCTCGATGGCCGGATCCGCCAGCAGCGCCGCCAGGCTCTCGTAGGCGCGGCCGCCGTATTTCGCGGCAAAGTCCCGCGCCCGCGCGGGGTCGAGATCGGAGAAGCCCACGAGCTCGCAGGCGGCGTAGGTCTGGATGCGATCGGCGTAGCGGTTGGCGATGTTGCCGCAGCCCACGATCGCGACACGGATTTTTCGGGAGGACATGGGCAGAGAATGGGAGGAGTGAGAGTGAAAGTGAGGGGAAAAACTAGCGGCTCGCGCCGAGCACCTGCTGGACGCACTCCGTGAGCGCGGGGCCGGGGTTGGCGATGTCGCCCTCGTATTCGATGACGACGCTGGCCGTGCGCTCGTTGGCCGCCAGCAACGCCAGCATCTTTGGCAGGTCGAGGTTGCCCCGGCCGATCACGACGTCGGACTGCCGGCCGGCGCGGTCGAAAATGAAATCCTTGAGGTGCACGCCGTAGAGGCGGTCGGCGAATTTCTCCGCCATCGCCACCGGGTCCTCGTGCGCGTCGAGCGCCCACGCCGTGTCGAGGCAGAGGCCGATGCGCGGCGAGGTGCCGGCAAACACGTGCGCCAGCATCTGCGTGTTGCCCAGCCAGTGGCGTCCGCCGTGGTTGTGGATGGCCAGGTGCAGGTCAAACTCGTCCGCGACGCGCTCGGCGGCGCGAAACACGTCGGCCCCGGCGCCCGGTTCAAAGTCGACCGCGATCACCGAGCCCCCGGCCTTCCGCATGAACTCCGCCAGCAGACGCTCCCGCGCCACGTTCCCGGCGAAGCGCTCCACCCCGATGCTGGCGATGCGCACGCCGGCGGCGCGGCACTGGGCGATGATCGCGTCGGCGTCGCGCGTGAAATCGCCGTGCACGCCGCTGAGCTCGACGGTCGAGACCCCGCACGCCTTCAGGCGGGGGAGCACCTCGGCGAGGGTTTTGAACCCGCGGAAACAGTAGCTTTGGATGCCGAGCTGGGAGCTGAGGTTCTTCATGGGGCGGGAAGGCGGGCATGGTGCGACGATTTTCGCCCCGCTGGCAATCCCGCCCGGATGGGCGGGCACGTCCCGTGCCCGCATGGCTCCGTTCTTTGCCGAGGAAGGAAATGCGGGCATGGGGACATGCCCGCCCACCAGAAACCTGTTCCCCGCCTTGCAGGATCAAGCGGGCTCCGCACACTCCTGACCATGGGCACCAGCGCGCAGTTTCCCGCGGAGAACACCGGCGAGGGGGAGTTCAAACGGCAGGAGGATGCGTTTCGCCACTGGGTCCGGGCCGACGGTTCCACGCCGTATGCACCCGCGGCCGGGCGGTATCAGCTCTATGTCTCACTGGCCTGCCCGTGGGCGCATCGCACGCTGATTGTGCGGCACCTGAAGCGCCTGGAACCTGCGATCGGCGTGACCGTGGTCGATCCGGTGCGCGACGAGCGGGGCTGGGCGTTCCGCGACGGTCCCGGACACTCCCGCGACCCGGTGAACGGTTGGTCATTTCTCAGCGAAGCCTACCGCGCGTCCGACCCGCGGTTTCACGGACGATGGACGGTGCCGGTGCTCTGGGACAAGCAAGCCAGGCGCATCGTCAACAATTCCGAGGATGATATCTGCCGGATGTTCAACTCGGAATTTCCCGCGGGCGAACGCGACACGCCGGACCTGTTTCCCCCCGACCTGGCGCGGGCGCAGGCTGAGCTCAGCGGGCTGGTTTACGAACAGGTGAACAATGGCGTGTACCGGGCGGGCTTCGCCACCACGCAGGCCGCCTACGAGGCCGGCGCGCGGGCAGTCTTCGCAGCGCTGGACCTGCTGGAGACCCGCCTGGCGGACCGCCGGTTCTTGTTTGGCGACCGGACGGTCGAGACTGACTGGCGCCTGTTCTGCACGCTGGTGCGCTTCGACTCCGTCTACCACGGGCACTTCAAATGCAACGTGCGCCGCATCGCCGACTACCCGAACCTGCAGGGCTACCTCCAGGATCTTTATCAAACGCCCGGCATCGCCGCCACGGTCAATTTTGACCACATCAAGCGGCACTACTACGTCACGCACACCGAGATCAACCCGACGCAGATCGTGCCGATCGGCCCTGCGCTCGACCTCTCCCGGCCGCACGGCCGCGCCCGGCTGGCGACGGGCCGCGCAAGTTAGGGGCTGACTCCGTCGCCCGGCCGCTTTCGATGGTCGCATGAAAGTGCTCATCGTCGGCGGCACCGGCCTGATCTCCACGGGCATCGTCAAGGCGCTCTCGGCCCGCGGCGCCGCCCTCACCGTCTTCAACCGCGGCCGGACCGACGACCGCCTCGGGGCCGGCGTGCGGCACCTCGCCGGCGACCGCAACGACTTCCCGGCCTTCGAGACCGCCGTGGCCGCGGCCGGCCCGTGGGACGTCGTGATCGACATGATTTGTTTCCGGCCCGACCAGGCCGAGAGCGATGTGCGCGCCTTCGCCGGGCGCTGCGGCCACTTCATCTTCTGCAGCACCGTCTGCACCTATGGGAACACCCAGACCGTCGTCCCCACCCTCGAGACCACTCCGCAGGCGCCCCACTCGGCCTACGGTCGCGACAAGGTGGCCTGCGAGCAGGTTTTCCTGCGGGCGCACGCCGCCAGGAAAATGCCGGTCACGATCTTCCGCCCGTCGCACACCTACGGCCCCGGGGGCAACGTCATCAACAACCTGGGCTGGGAGCCGACGTTCGTGGACCGGCTGCGCCAGGGCCGGCCGATCATCGTAAGCGGAGACGGGCACGGGCTATGGCAGAGCGCGTATTCCGAGGATGTCGGCGCGGGGTTTGCCGGCGCGGCGGGCAACTCCGCCTGCTTCGGCGAGGCCTACAACATCGTCGGCGACGAGGTGGTCACGTGGGATGACTACACCCGGCGCACCGCCGCGGCCATCGGCGCGCCGCCGCCACGCATCGTGCATGTGCCCACCGACCTGCTGCTGGCGATCGACCGGCCGCGCTACTCCGCCTTGGAGGAGATCTTCCGTTTCCACGGCGTCTACTCCAGCGCCAAGCTGAAGCACGTGGTGCCCGCCTACCGCTCCGCGACGCCGTACGAGGAAGGCGTGCGCCGCACCGTCGCGTGGATGGACCGGCACGGCAAGGTCGCGCCGGCGGAGAGCGACCCGTTCGAGGACCGCCTCGTCGCGGCGTGGGAAAAGTGCGCCCAAGACCTGGTGAAAACCCTCTCTGCCGGGAGGTAATTTCCCTCAGGGCAACATATTCCCCGGCCCGGCGCCGACATTGCTATTGATTAATTTTCCGCGCGCCGGAAACTCCGCCGGAAATACCACCATGCAAACCTCCATGGCATATTGGTATGCAGCTTGGATTATCGTGCCGATGCTGCCGGCGTTTCTGTTTTTCAAGATTTTCCCGAGCGATGCCACGGCGACCGGCCCGTTGCTGGGCATGAGATGGAAGCTGGGCGGGGCTTTTGCCGGGTATGCCTTTGTCTTTCTCGCCGCCAACCTGTTCCTGATTTCGGACGTCAAGAAGGCGATCCTGGAGGAACACGCCGCGCAACTGGCCGCGACCCAGGCCGAGTTGGGCGAAAAGTGGACCATCACAGGCCAGATCCGGAAGGCCGACGGTTCCGTTCCCTTCGAGGCCAAATTCGTGACCCAGCCGCCGATCGGTGAAATTCGGGACAATGGCAGTTTTTCGGTGGAGGTCCTGCTGCCCCGCCGCAAATCGAAGGATGAGCCGCCCCCGGATCTCCTCATCAAGTGCGAAAAGTTCGAAACCGTGGGCGTGTCCCTCCCGTGGGATGAGGAATCCAAGCGCAACCTCCCGCCCGCGAAGTACAGCGCCGAACGCAATCCGGAAAAAAACACGATCAAGATCACGCCCGTCGTGGTCCTGGACCCGCAGTAGGCCGGCGACCACCGCCCCTGCCCGGTCGTCCGGCTGCCCGACCCCGGCCAACCCCGTAGCGAGGACCAACCCCATGCAACTCATCCCGGAATTTTTCAAACATCGGCGGCGCTGGTCCGCGGCACTGGCGGGCATCATGCTCCTTTCCCTGGTCAATCTGGCCGGAGCTGCGACGGTCCAGGGACGCCTGATTTTCAAGAACAATGCCCCGGCCTCGGATGTCGCCGTGCGGCTGACCGCCGGACCCAAGGTCATCACCCCGTTCTCCTATTCGGCCCGGGATGGCAGGTTCGCCTTGAAAAACGTTCCGGCGGGAACCTACACGCTGGAAGTATGGAGGAATCGAGTGCTGGTGAAAAGTCTCAGCCGGACCGTGGTGGTCCGCGAGCCGGCCTTTGATGCCAAGGATATCACGCTTCCGTGAGGGAGGGTGATGCTGGCGGCCGGATCGGGTGAAGCCCGCTGGCGGACCCCGCCCGGCCCTCACCCGATCCGCTTGAGATCGATGTGGCCGCGCTCCACGTCCGTGTGCACCAGCTGGACGCGGAGCCGGTCGCCGATCTGGCAGTTCTCGCATCCGACGGTCAACTTTCCTTCCACCGGCGGGCGGGCCAGCCGGACCCAGGTGCCCTTGTCGGATGCGCCGGTGACCGTGGCGTCGAACTTCTCCCCGATCCTCGATGCCAGCAGCATGGCGGCCGCGGATTTGACCACCTGCCGCTCCACTTTCTTGGCGGCATCCTCCTGCTCCGTGCAGTGCCGGGCGAGGGCCGTCAATTGGTCGTTCGGATACGACGGGGGCCGGCCGGCCAGGGCCGCCTTGAGCAGGCGCTGGGTCAGCAGATCCGGAAACCGCCGATTTGGGGCGGTGGAGTGCGCGTAATCCCGGACCGCGAGGCCGAAGTGCCCCGGTGCGCTGCCACCCGGGAATTCCACGACATATTCGCCCGCCCCGAGCAGCTTGATGACGGCAAGCGACAGGTCCGGGAAATAGGCGGGATCCGCCGCCCGGGCGGCCTGCAGGAATTTCTCCAGCGCGACCCCGTCGGGCGCCCCCGGCAGGGGAAAACCCCGGGCGGCCGCCAGCTCGACAATCCGGCCCCAGAGCTTGGGCGTGCGGACCACGCGGCGGACCGAGGGAAATTTGCGGGCGGCCAGGAACTGGGCGATCACGCCGTTGGCCGCGACCATCAGTTCCTCGATCAGGTTCTTGGCCACATTGGATTCGTCCGCCTGCAGGTCCTGGAGGATGTCCCCGACAAACACCGGCCGGGCCTCGATGGTTTGGAGCGAAAGAGCGCCCCGGATGTGCCGGAGGGACCGCAATTGCAGGGCGGTGCGGTGCTGGAGCCGCAGGTTTTCGTCGAGCCCGGCGACCGCGCCGATCGCAGGGGGCATCGGCCCGGTGCCCTCCAGCCACGGCGCCACGCTGTTGTAGGCCAGCTTGGCCCGGTTGCGCACCAGCGCCGGGTAGAGGTCCGACCCTTTCATCGCGCCATCCGCCGCGAAGACCATTTCCACGACAACCGCGAGGCGGTCCGCCGCGAAATTGAGCGAGGTCAGGTCCGTGGACAGCTTCTCGGGCAACATCGGAAAGATCTGGCCCGCCGTGTAGACCGAGGTGGTGTTTTTCTCCGCATGCGCGTCGAGGGCCGAACCCTGCGGCAGCAGCGCGGCCACGTCCGCGATCGCGACCAGCAGCCGGACCGCGCCGTCCGGCAAGGCCGCGGCCACCGAGAGCTGGTCCAGGTCGCGCGAATCGTCGTTGTCGATGGAGCACCACAGGAGCCCCCGCAGGTCGCGCGCCGCGGCGGTGGGCACCGCCGGGCCCTGGATGGCGCCCAGCTCGCGCAGCGCCGACTCGGAATAATCCGGCTCGAGTCCCCGTTCCACCATCACGCGGTGGGCGATCTGCTGCAGAATATGGCGCGCCCGTCCGTTTGCTGGAGTGGTCATGGCTGGGTGGGTTGATGCCTGCTTGCGCGCTCCGCGGCAACAAGAACGGCGGCGGTATGCATTCCTGCTAGCGCCGGCGGTCGATGGGCAAGGCCTCGAGGGCGGCCCGGGCATCGGCATGGTCGGGCTTGAGGCGCAGCACGGCCTCCAGGTGCTCGGCGGCCTCGGTGAGGCGGTCGCTGAGCCCCAGGGCCAGCGCGAGGTAGTAGTGCGTCTCAACCGAGTCGGGGTTGGCCTGCAGCACGGCCTCAAATTGCGCGATGGCCTCCGGCAGCCGGTGGGATGCGAGCAAGGCGATCCCGAGATTGTGACGCAGCGTGAGCGTGTCAGGCGAACCGGGATCGAGCCGGAGCGCCGCCTCGAATTCGGTGATGGCCTCGGGCAGTTGGCCGGATTTGAGGAGCGCTATGCCCAGATTGCTGTGCGCCTTGGCATAATTGGGCCGCAACCGGAACGCCTCGCGGCAGTAGCCGCTGGCGTCCGCGGGCCGGCCGAGCTGCACGAGGGCGATGCCGACGTTGTTTTGGGCCTCGGCGCTGGTGGGGTGCAGGCGCACGGCTTCGGCGGCGTGGTCGAGGGCGGCGGCGGGTTGGCCGGCATTGATCAGGATTTCGGAGAGGTTGAGCTGGGCGCGCGCGTTGCCGGGAGCTTTCGCCACGGTGTCGGTCCACAGCGCGAGTTCGCTGCGGTAGTCCTGGTTGCGCCGGATGGTCAGGACGGCAAATCCGGCGGCGAGCACCAGGGCGGCGCCGAGGGCGGCGCGGCCGGCGCGCGCGTAGGCCGCCGTTACTCCCAGGGTCAGCACCGCGGCCAGCGGCAAATACATGCGGTGCTCGGCCATGGTTTGGGTGACGAGTGGGACCACGCTGGAGCTGGGTGCCAGAATCAGGAAACAGCACGCGCCGAGAAACCCGCCGAGGGGCCGGCGCACCAAGGCCCACCCCGTGACCCCAAGCAGCAGCAACAGCAGCCCGGCCTGCCACCAAACGTCGCCCAAGTGCCGCACCACATCGGTCCCGTAGTCAAACACCAGCGGGTGGGGCCAGACGGAGAGCTTGAGATACAACAGGATGGCCTGGCACTGGGTCAGGGCATAGGTCCACGGCGTGACTCCGAGGCCGAAACCCGCCGCCGTGCCGCGGGAACCCCCGGCATGGAGGACCAGCCAGCCCAGCACGAGCCAGGTGCCGGCCAGGCCCAGGTAGTAGCGCCAGCGCTGCCGCCAGGCCGCGCGGAACGTGCCGGCGACAAACGTGCGATCCGCCAAAAACACGACCAGCGGGGCGGACACCATCACCTCCTTCGCGGTCATGCCAAGCAGGCAGGCCGCCACGGACAGCCCCAGCCATCCGGACGGCCGCGCCGACTGGACCCCGCGGATAAAGCCATAGAGCGTGAGCAGGTAAAACAGGCCCATCAGCGACTCGGTGCGCTGGATGATGCTGGTGACCGACTCGGTCAGCAGCGGGTGCACCAGCCAGAGCGCGGCCACCGTGAAGCCAACCGGCAGGGCATCCGCCCGCAGCCGTTCCGGCACGGCCGGCTGGCGCAAGGTCCGCCGCACCAGCCCGAACAACGCCAACCCGGTGCCCAGATGGATGAGCAGGTTCAGGGCATGATAGCTCCACACCGCCTCCCCGCTGAGCGCATGGTTCAGCGCGAGCGAGAGATTGACCAGCGGCCGGCCGGTGACACCGCTCCCGTCGTTGGGCGGCGAGAGCGCCGAAGTCAGCGGCCACAGCTGGCGGATCGTGGGATTGTCCAAAATCGCGGTCCGGTCATCGAACAGGAACGGCACCGAGAACGTGCCGTGGTAGGCGGCCACGGCCGCGAGCCCGAGCAGCGCGCCGGCCAGCAGGAGATTCCGGCGGGAGGCCGCAGGCGGAGGGACGGGCGCGTTCACGCGGTTGATGGAACTGGATTTTGCCCCGGAGCCAAGCCGCGACCCGAATTTTCATCATACAACCGCTGAGGCACGGAGAGGAGGCATGGGCTCGGACTCAGAACTTCGTGCGCTCCGTGCCGCCGTGGTTCAAAAAACGGAGCTTTCATCCGGCCGCGCGTTCTTCGCGGTAAAATCACGGTTTGACGACCTCGGGCGTGCCAACCTT
>Ga0315271_10002021_pt1 | contig 12574 bp, 8 predicted proteins | sample C3_top_MG_FD_204664 | JGI IMG/M metagenome (GOLD analysis project Ga0315271, IMG submission 204664) | Sediment microbial communities from Yellowstone Lake, YNP, Wyoming, USA - C3_top | ecosystem: Environmental > Aquatic > Freshwater > Lake > Sediment | place: USA: Wyoming | collected 2017-08-01
CGGGGCTGGCGTGGGACTCGGGCGGGGAGGACTTCTTCTCATCGGTCCCGTAGTACGTTGAGTAGTAGCGCCCGTAGTAGTACGAATGGCGATCCATGTTCACGCGGTTGAGGACAACCCCCAGGACGGAGGCGCCCACCGAGCGCAGTTGCTGGGTGACCGCTCCCAGGGCCTGGCGAGGAGTCTTGTCTCCGGAACAAACGATGACCACTCCATCCGAAAGAGTGGCGAGAACGGAAGCGTCAGGCAGCCCCAGAGACGGGGGAGAATCGATGATGATCCAGTCGTAGCTTTCCTTCGCCTGGGCGATCAGGGACTTCATGTTCTCGGAACCAAGTCGGGCGGCGGAAACCGTAAGGGGAGGACCCGCGGTCAGCACGTCTATTCCGGGCAGGGGGCCGGGCACCACCGAGAGCTTGACCGGCGCGGGCATGGCCAGCAGGGTCGACAGCCCGTCGCCCGCGGGAAGGTTGAGGAGGGTATGCACCGAGGGGCGGCGAAGGTCGCCGTCGATAAGCAGGACCCGGGCCTGGGTCTCGTGCAGGAGAAGAGTCACGCCCATGGCGACCGTCGACTTCCCGTCTCCCGGGGACGCGCTCGTGAAGACCAGGACTCTGGCTTTCAGCCCAGGCGCTCCGTACATGAGGTTGGTCCTCACCACCCTGAGGCCGTCGGAGAATCCGGTTCGGTTCTCGGTCACGGCCACGGCCAGGGTGGTGGCGGGAAGCCTGGGAATCAGGGGGATGACGCCGAGGAACGGCAGGCCGGCCACGCCTTTGATGTCCTCCGGCGACTGAATGGTGTCGTCGAATCTCTCCCGGGCCCACGCGAGGAGAACGCCGGCCAGAAGGCCGCCCGCGAGGCCGTAGAGCAGGTTGCTCCCCTTCTGCGGCGAGGTCGGCGACGACGCGGGCAGCGCCGCCTGAATCAACTCGATCTCGATGATGGTGGGGGTTGCGTTCTGTTGCCTCTGGATCAGTTGCTCCAGGGCGAGCCGGCTTGCCTCGGCCTTCTTCTGTCCCAGGGAGAAGGAGAGGGATTGGCTGTCGAGCCGGGCCAGTTCCTTTTGCACTCGCTGCAGGTTCGCCTCGATCCGGGCTTCCTCATTCAAGGCCAGTTGATAGGCAGAGTCCGCGGCCTTCTCGACCGCAGCGGTCATGGAAGCGAGACGCTCCCGCGCGATCTGCAGCTGCTCCTGGACGGTCACGACATCGGGGTGGCGGGCGCCCAGGGTGGCGAGAAGCGCCCTTTCCCGGTCCTCGAGTTCGGTCACCCGGGCCTGAGCGGCCTGAATTCGTGAGTCGGCGCCCTGGGCGAGGACGCCTCCGTCCAGCTTCGCCGCTTCGCGGCCCGTGGCGGCGCGGCCGACCCGCGCGGTTTGAGCAGCCACCAGGGCGTCCTGAAAGGCGCGGATCTGGCGCTCCAGAATCGCCCTTCGCGCGGGCAGGTCACCGAGGCCGGTGTCGGTCTGGAGCTCGCGCAGCCCGGTGAGTTCTTCGCCGAGCTTCTTCTCCTTGTTTTCGAGCTGCTGGTCGAGCGCGGACTGCGAAGCGTCGATGGCCTGGCGGTTAGCGCTCTCGGTGAGCGAGGCATACGCACGGACCACCTCGTTGGCGAGACCCGCCACTGCCTCGGGGTCGTAGCCGACCATGTGGACTTCCACCCAGGAGGATCCGCCCTTTCCCTGAACCGACAGTCGCGACAGCAGGGCATCCACGGCTTGAGCCTTGTTCAGGACCGTGGGCTGCGCCGCATCGGCTCCGGGAAGGCGCAGCCGCCTGAACCAGGGCCCGACCGGACCCATGGCCAATTCGCCCGTCTCCTTTGGCCCCAGCTCGCCCGCGAGTCCGGCTGCAAAATCGAGACCGGTCATCCGCGTGATCTCCTTCTCGATGACCTCGTTCAGACGCTGGGCGGTGAGGCTCAGCCTCGCCAGCGGCTGACTCGGGACGGTCAGGTTGATCGAGAGGACCGCGACGCTGTCGTACAGGGGGCGGACGCTGTAGTTGTAGAGCGCGGCGGCCAGGACGGCCAGGATGGTGATTGCCGCGATGGACTGCCGGTGGCGCACGAGAATCATCCACTCGCGCCTGAGATCCGGCACCACTTCGGGGTTCTGGTGGGCTTCGTGAGACGTTGTCATTCTGGCAAGGGTGTTCCGAGGGGACGGTCGCCGATTCTACGAGGCCGCCCGCGCGGGGCCTCAGCCGGCCCCCAGCATTGAGCCGAGAGAAGGTCGATCCTAGACTAGGTTCGATGCGGCTCGTACTGATTTCCGATACGCACAATCAGCAGCGCGCCCTCGTCCCGCCCGGGGGCGACGCCCTCGTTCACGCGGGTGATTTCACCATGCGGGGGACCGAAATCGAGGTCGCGGCTTTCGGGGCGTGGCTCGGCATGCAGTCACACCCGCACAAGATCATCGTGGCCGGCAATCACGACTTCCTGTTCGAGCGCGAGCCGCGACTCGCACGATCCCTCCTGCCCGGCGACGTCCACTACCTTCGCGACTCCGAGGTCACGCTCGGCGGCCTGCTCTTCTGGGGCGCGCCCTGGCAGCCGTGGTTTCTCGACTGGGCCTTCAATCTCCGTCGCGGCGAAGAGATCGCCGCGAAGTGGGCTCTCATTCCCGAGGGCGTCGATGTCCTGATCACGCACGGGCCGCCGATGGGGACGGCGGACCGCACCGTGAACGGCGACGACGTGGGCTGCGCCGATCTGGGGGCCGCCATGGCGCGGGTGAAGCCGCGCCTCTCCGTCTTCGGCCACATCCACGAGGGCTACGGCGTTTACGGCGACAAGGTCAACGCCGCGATCTGCGACGAGACGTACCGCCTGGTTCACCCTCCGGTCGTGGTGGAGTTGTCGCCGCAGGGAGGCCCTCCCGAGTTCATCCCCGAGCGCGACTGGTGATGAGACGCGCTACCACTCGGCGGACGGGCCCTTGAGGATCTTCCCCGGCCGGGCCGCGGTCATGGCCTTGCCGTCGAAGATGACCTCCCCGCTCACCAGCACCCACTTCACCCCGACCGCGTACTGGTGGGGCTTCTCGAAGGTGGCGCGATCGGCGATCTCGTTCTCGTCGAAGAGCACGAGGTCGGCGACCATTCCCGGCCGCACCAGTCCGCGGTCGAACAGACCGAGCCGCTGCGCCGGGAACGACGTCATCTTGCGGATCGCATCCTGCAGCGTGATGACCTTCAGTTCGCGCACGTAGCGGCCGAGGACGCGCACGAACGTGCCGTAACCGCGAGGGTGCGGAGCGGCGACGCCGAAGTGGATCACCTCTCCGTCCGAGCCGACCATGGAGTTCGGATCACGCATGATCTTCACCAGGTCGTCCTCGCTGATGGCGTGGAAGATCGCGGAAGCGCCGCCCTTCTCGATGATGTCGAGGGCGGTGTCGGCGGCGTTTTCGATCGTCACCTCGACGCCCCGCGCGGCGGTGATCTGCGCCAGGTTCTTGCCGGCGAGCGTGGCGTCGAACCCGGCCGAAGCGATTTGAATGTTCTTCGGATCGCCCCCCCCGCGATCGAACTTGATGTTGTCGACCACGATCGCCTTGATCTTCGCCCGCGTTTCCGGATCCTTCAGCCGTTTGAGCGTGGCCTCGCGTCCGCCGTCCTGCGCCCAGGCCGGAAGAAGAGCGTTGATGCCGGTCGACGACGCGGTGTAGGGGTACTGGTCGATGGTGGCGTCGACGCCGCGCGCGCGAGCCGCGGCCAACGCGGCCAGCGTCTGGGTGGACGCGCCCCAGTTGCCCTTGCCGATGATCTTGTGATGCGTGACCTGGGTGGGCAGGCCGCCGTTCTCGCCGATCGCGATCGTTTCATTGACGCTCTTCAGCACGTCCTGCGCCTCCTGGCGCATGTGGGAGATGTGAATCCCGCCCATCTCTCCCGCGACCTTGGCGAGTGCGGTCACTTCCTCGGTCGGCGTGAACGTGCCGGGAACGTAGAAGAGACCGGTCGAGAGGCCGAAAGCGCCGTCGCGCATGCCTTGCCGCGTGATCTCCAGCATCCGCGCGATCTCCTCGGGCGTGGCCTTGCGGTCGTTGGGGCCGATGACGCTCTCGCGGATCGAGCCCTGGCCGATGAAGGCGCCGAAGTTCACGGAGGTCTTCAGCTTCTGCACCTGTTCGAGGTAGGCGCGCAGCGGAATGGGCGAACTGCCGTCCGGGCCCTCGATGAGGGTGGTGACTCCCTGTCGCGCATAGTTCTCACCGGTGGGGATCTCGAGGATGGCGCGGCGCGCGTGGGTGTGGATGTCGATGAATCCCGGGGCGAGGACGAGGCCCTTGCCGTCGATCGTCTTCTTGGCCGCGTACCCGTGATGTCCGACGTCGATGGCGGCGATGGTCCCGCCGTTCACGTAGACATCGCCCCGATACCACGGGTTGCCCGAGCCGTCGACGATGCGCGCCCCCGTGATGGCGAGATCGTAGGGCGATTCCTTTCCTCTCACGACCGGTGCCTGGGCGGAGGCCGCGGCGCCGATGGCGATCAGAACGCCGGCGCACAGGAAGCCTGTGGCGAGCACGGCGAGAGTTCGGTTCCTGGTCATGGTGTCCTCGTTGCGCTTGCGCCCGCGCGGGCGAGCGCGCGGGCGCATCCCCAGCTGAATAGGGAGGGTTCAATAGGGAGGCTGCGGCGGAGCGGTGGGAGCGACCGGCGGCCGCGGCGGCGCCGGCGCGCGGGGCGGCGTGATCGAGCCGTGATAGTGGAACACGCGCCACTCATTGCCGGTCTTGCGCCACAGCACGGTTGCCCGGCCCACGATGTCGCGGCTCGCGCCCGACTTCGCGACCTGGGTCTGCGCCCAGGTTCCGGTCTGCACCAGGACATCACCGACCTTGTCGATCTTCATGTCCTCGTTGAAGTCGAATCTTGAAATGGTGAAATTGGTGGTGGCGGCGGTCCAGACCCGCTTCAGCCGGTCGAAGGTGAGGAGCGGACCCTCGTTGATGTCGTAGTAGACGTTTCCCGCCTGCGATTCGAAGATCTTGTCGAGCACGGAAAGATCCTTCGACACGATCGCCTCGGTGAACTGCTTCGTCCTGGCCTTGATCTCCGCGACGATCTCCGCGGGTGCCAGGGAAACCGGCGCAGGCGGCGGGGCCGGCGTCTGAGCCGTGGCGGCGGCGGAGCCAAAGACTCCGGCGAGGACCACGATCCGGGTCAGCAGTGAAGTCAGTTGCATGGAGCGAACCCTCCTTGGTGGGCGCCCGCATCCTAGGTTCGACCGCCGCCCCGGTCAAAGGACCGAGGGCCGGTGAACCGATGCGTCTATCGAAAGCCCGGTTGCGCGCGAGGTCGCTTCGATTTTCGTAAGCTGACCCCTTTATGTCTCCGTCCAGGTTGCTCGCTGCCCTTGCCGTACTCGCGATATCCGCGGCGCCGGCGTTCGCCGATGCCCCCCAGTCCGCGAAGTCTCCGGAGGGCCGGCTGACCCTGCTTGCCTCGCGGACCGACAACCCGGTGATCCTCGATGGCGTTCTCGACGATGCGGTCTGGAAGATCGCCCCGCCCATCGCGGGCTTCGTTCAGGCCGAGCCCAGGGAGGGCGAAGCGGCGACCGAGGACACCGAAGTGCGCATGGCTTTCGACGCCGACAGTCTCTACATCGCCGCCTACTGCCACGACCGCGAGCCCGACAAGCTGATCGTGGCCGCCCTGCGCAAGGACTTCAAGGAGGACGAGCAGGATTCCTTCGGGGTCGCTCTCGACACCTTCAAGGATCGCCGCAACGGCTACATCTTCTACACGAATCCCGAAGGGGCGAAGGCCGACCAGCAGTTCGCCAACGAGGGTCGCGAGGTCAACACGAGCTGGGACGCGGTGTGGTTCGTGGCCACCAGCCGGGTGAAGGACGGCTGGATCGCGGAAATCCGGATTCCCTTCAAGGCCCTCCGGTTCGAGCCCTCCCAGCGCGCGGTGTGGGGGATCAACTTCACCCGGAGGATCCGGCGCAAGAACGAACTCACCTACTGGTCGTCGATACCCAGGTCCTACACCTTCGCGCGCATGTCGCTCGGCGGCGACCTCCTCGGCCTCGACGCCGGCACTCCCGGTCGAGACCTGCGCATCAAACCCTACATCTCGGGCAGCACGGTGCGTCCGGTGGGCGGCGCCTACGACCGCAGCGGTGACGTGGGCGTCGACTTCAAAGGCGCCCTCACCTCATCTCTCACCCTCGACGTCACCATCAACCCCGACTTCGCCCAGGCGGAGGCCGACGAGCAGCAGGTGAACCTGACCCAGTTCTCCCAGTTCTTCCCGGAAAAGCGCGATTTCTTCCTCGAGAACTCGGGTGTCTTCTACGTGGGCGACGCCGGCCGAAACAATCGCGTCAGCGTGGCCCCCACGCCGGACGAAGACCTGCTGCCCTTCTTCTCCCGGACCATTGGCCTCGCTCCCAACGGGAATCCCATACCGATCACCGCGGGGGGGCGCCTCACCGGGCGGCTCGGCGGCCTCACCGTGGGCGCCCTGTTCGCGCACACCAAGGCCGCCTTCGGGCAGCCCGGGAACGTGTGGGGCGTCTTTCGCCTTCGTCGCAACATCCTGAAGAACTCGGATGTCGGCGCGATCTTCATGACTCGCGACGCGACCGGATCGAACCCGGGCTACAACCGGGTCTACGGCCTCGACGCGACCATCCGGTTCCCCGGCCGGATCGACTGGAGCATCTACGGCCTCGCCTCTCAGAGCCCCAACCGTCACGGCGGCCAGTCGGCGTTTCGAACCTCATTGAATCGCGAGGGCAACTTCCTCCACGCCAAGGTGGGGATCCTGCGGATCGATCCCGAGTTCAACGACGAACTCGGGTACTTGAAGCGCGTGGGCGTCCGGAAGACTTTTTCGGATATCGGAATCAGGCCTCGTCCGGTGGCCCTGCGAAAGTTCGGGATCCGCGAACTCCATCCCCACATGGTCTGGGACTATTACAACGATCTCGACGGAACGTTCCTGGCCAAGAAGATGCACAACGGCTTCACCTTCTTCCTGAACAACGGCGGCTACCTCGAGTACTCGGCGAACCCGACGGCCGACACCCTGACCCAGCCTTTCCGGATCAACCCCCGCTACGCGCCGATCCCCGCGGGGTTCTACGACTGGCACGTCCACCAGATCAAGTTGAGCTCGGACCCGAGTCGCAGGATCCAACTGAACCTGGACCTCGGGAAGGGCGGCCTGTGGAACGGCCGGCAGGCGAGCCTCTACCCGCAAGTGCGTTTCCGGCCGAGCTATCGCTTCTACGTCCAGGCCGGGCTCTCGCGCACCAAGGTCGACCTCGATCCGCAGAACACCCACTACGTCCAGGACCTGCTGACGGTTCGGGCCAACTACTCGTTCAGCCGGAGCATGTTCCTCGACGCCCTGATCCAGTACGACTCCGAGCAGAAGCTGCGGAACACGAACATCCGCTTCAACTTCATCCACCGGCCGCTCTCCGACTTGTACGTGGTCTACAACGAGCAGTTCTTCGATACCCCGGAGGCGCCGAAGGCGGGCCGCAGCCTGGTCGTGAAGTTCACCCGGATGATGAGTTTCTAGCTGTCTAGGACTGCGTGATCTGTCTGGCGAAGGTCTCGGGGTCGATGTTGGCGCCGCACACCACCACGCCAACCGCCTTCCCCTCGAGCCGCGCGCGCAGCGGATGCATCAGGGCGGCGAGGGCCGCGGCCCCCGCCGGTTCGACCGCGAGCTTCGCCGATCGGAAGAGCAGGCGCATGCCCTCGCGGATCTGGTCGTCGTTCACCAGGACGATTTCGTCGACGAACATGCGATTGAGCGCGAAGGAGTAGGGCTCGCACCGTGGCGCCCCCAGGGAATCCGCGATGGTGCGGACGGCGTCGATGGATTGAGGCGAACCCGCCTTGAAGCTGCGGTTCAGGCTGTCCGCACCTTCGGGTTCGACCACGTACACCGCGGTCTGCGGGCTGAGGAGCTTGACCGCGCAGGCGACACCGCCGGTCAGGCCGCCGCCGCCCGCGGCCACGATCACCGCGTCGAGCGAAGCTCCTTCCGCGCGGACCTGGTCGATGAATTCCATCCCGACCGACGCCGTCCCGAGCGCGGTCTTGGGCCCTTCATAAGGATGGACGAAGGTCCGGCCCTCGTTCGCCTCGATCTCCTTCACCCGCGCGAACGCCTCGTGGACGTTGTCGACGAGCTCGATGGCGGCGCCCATCTCGCGGCACACCTGGACCCGGAAGGGATTGGCGTTTTTCGGCATCACGACTTTCGCGGTGGTGCCGAGTCTTCGCGACGAGTAGGCGAGCGAGATCGCGTGATTGCCGGCCGACACCCCGGTGACGCCGCGCGCGAGTGCCTTGGCATCGAGGTCGAGCATCACCGAGAGGGCGCCGCGGGGCTTGAAGCTGCCCGTCCGCTGGAACAGCTCCTCCTTCAGCCACACCCGGGTCGAAGCGCCCACCGCCGCGGACAGGGCGTCCTCGACGAGAAGGCGAATCGGGGTGGTGACCACGAGATCGCCGAGCCGCGCCCGGTTGGCGCGGATGGCTTCGATGGTGGGAGCTTCGATTGGGGGGGTGGCCACAGGTTTCTCGGTCGTCACGCCTCACCCTCCTCCAGGATTGCCTTCAGCGGATGGCCTTCCGCGCGAGCGAGGGCGTGGACCTCTTCGACCTTGGTCTCGGCGATCTCGAAGGGATAGACGCCGGCGAGGCCGGAGCCCTCCATGTGCACCTTGAGCATGATGTGCACCGCCTCCCCTTCGCCCTTGTCGAATATGTCCATCAGAACCTCGATCACGAACTCCATGGGCGTGTAGTCGTCGTTCATGAGAAGGACGCGGTAGGGCGGCGTCTTCTTCTCTTTCCTGACCGTCTCTGTCCGTTCGAGGACGTCGCTCTTCGGGGTCTCCTTGCTCATCGGTGGCCGGTCAAGACTACTTCCGAATCCCTGGTTCGGACCAGATCGCTCCCGGGCTACACTGGCCTCAAAGGGACCTTTCATTGAGCTTCGCGCTATCGCTGACCGTGGTGGCCGCGGCCGTGTACTTCATGGTGCGGCGGTTCGAGGTGCGCCTGGTTCTGCTCGCCGCCGGCCTCGTCCTCGGCCTGATCGCGGGCCGGCCGCTCCTCCTCTTCGACACCTTCGCCCGGGCCATGGTCGCGGGGATGGTGGGACCGATCTGCGCGGCCATGGGCTTCGCGGCGGTGGTGTCCGCGACCGGGTGCGACAGGCATCTCGTCCACCTCCTTCTCCTGCCCATCCGCAGAGTGCGGCTGCTGATGCTGCCCGGTGGGGTGCTCGTCGCCTATCTGGTCAACATGGCCGTGTCCTCGCAGACCAGCACCGCTGCGGCGATCGGCCCGATCCTCGTGCCCCTGCTTCTGGCCGCGGGCTTCTCGAAGGAAGTGGCAGGAGCCGCGCTGCTTTTGGGCGCCTCCTTCGGCGGCGACCTGCTCAATCCGGGCGCGCAGGACGTGGTGGCCATCGCCTCGGTCGCGAGTGTCGCGGCGCCGCAACTCTCGGCGCGTGTCATTCCCGCGAGTGTGGCCGGGGCGATCACCGCCGCTCTCGCCTTCGCGTTCCTGAATCGCCGGCGCGATGCGACGACGGAGGTCGAAGCGCCGCCCTCGGCGGAAGACTTCAAGGTCAGCCTCCTCCACGCGCTGGTGCCCATGGCTCCGATCGTCCTGCTGCTTCTCGCCTATGGAGGTGTCGCACCCCTAGCCTTCCTGATCGCGACGCCTCCGGGCGACGAGTGGAAGCCGTTCGCGGGCTCTCTGCCCATCGTGCGCGCGATGCTGATCGGCGTGGTGCTCGTCCTCATGGTGGCTCACCGGGACATTCAACGGCTCACGAAGACGATGTTCACCGGGATCGGCGAGGCCTACGGGACCATCATCTCGCTCACCATCACCGCGCAGTGCTTCGGGGCCGGGGTGGCCGCGGTCGGCCTGTCCGCCAGGCTCCTGGAAATCGCCCGGGCGTTCGGCTTCCTTCCTTTGCTTGCCGCCGGCTTCCCGTGGGCGCTGTCCCTGCTGTCGGGCTCCGGCTCCGGTCCGATCCTCACCTTTGCGCAGACCTTTCTCCCCGGCCTTGGCCCAGGCGACGACACGGTCCGCCTCGCGGCGCTTGCGTGCTTCGGGGGCGCCTTTGGCCGGACCATGTCCCCGGTGGCCGCCGTGGTCGTCTACTGCTCGGGTCTCGTGGCGGTGTCGCCCATCGCCCTCGTCCGTCGTCTGGCCCCGGCCATTCTCGCGGGGGCGATCGTAAGCTTCGGTCTCGCCTGGCTGTAGGCGTCCCTTAGAAATCGAGGGCGCGCCTGGACCGTTCGAGCGTATCCTCCGCCCGCCGCAATCTGTTCCACTGACCCCACTCAAGCCGGAAAAGGAAGCTTCGAACCGTCATGCTCGTCAATTGCGCCGCGTATCAGCATGGAAAGAAGCTGGCGGACATCACGTTCGCCGAGATCCGTCAGTATCGAACTCAGCCGGACTGTTTCGTCTGGGTGGCGCTCAAGGATGTGGAGCACGGCGAACTCGAGACTCTGCAGGAGGAGTTCGACCTTCATGAACTGGCGGTCGAGGACGCCCACCACGGCCACCAGCGGCCGAAGATGGACGAGTACGGGCAGTCACTCTTCGTGGTTCTCCAGATCGTGGAGCCGGCGGGCGACGAACTGCACGCCGGGGAAGTCGCGATATTCGTCGGACCGGGCTATGTGGTCACGGTGCGCCGTGATTCACAGCATGGCTTCGCGGACGTCCGCAAGCGCTCCGAGCTGGAGCCCGAGTTGCTTCAGCATGGGCCGGCCTACGTCCTGTACGCGCTCATGGACGCCGTGGTCGATCGCTACTTCCCGGTTCTCGACGCCCTGACCGAGGAGATCGATCAGATCGAGGAGCGCATCTTCTCCGGCCAGAGCACGCGCGAGCACATCGAGTCGCTCTATGGCTTGAAGCGCAAGCTGATGGTCCTCGACCGCGCCACGAGCCCGCTGCTCGAAGTGGCCGGCAAACTCCACGGGGGCCGGGTGCCGCCGATCTGCGCTGGGCTCGACGAGTATTTCCGGGACGTCTACGACCATCTGCTCCGGTTGAAGCAGACCATCGACTCCCTGCGCGACATGGTGACCACGGGCATCACGGTCAACCTGTCCCTCATCGGCCTGCAGGAAACCGAGATCACCAAGCGCCTCGCCGCCTACGCGGCGCTCGCCGCCGTGCCCACCATGATCGCGGGGGTCTACGGCATGAACTTCGAGCACATCCCGGAATTGAAGTGGATCTACGGGTATCCGTTCGCCCTGACCCTGATGGGGGGCATCGATCTGGCCCTGGTCATCATGTTCAGGCGATCGAAGTGGCTTTAGCGCGCGGGCCCGAGCAGCACCGCGTTCATGAACAGCAGTTCCGAGGCCTGCGAATAGGCCCGGAAGTTCGGCTCCTCCGCGAAGGCGATGACGTGTCCGGCGCCGAGCGGTTCGTCCATCAGGAAGGCCTTCTGCGCGTATGAGTCCTTGTTCTCCTTCCAGACGATGCCACTGACCGCGAGTTTGTCCGCGGCCGCATAGACGCCCACGTTGACGCCCTTGTCGAGCCGGAGGGGGGTGAAGACGCGCTGTCCGTCGACCATCACCTGAAAGTCCGCGTCGAGACCGGCGGTGAGCCAGTGTTCGGTGTCGAGACGCCCCTGCAGGATGGCGCCCGCGATGAGGTCGGGCCGCGCGCGCTCCGGGGTGATGGCGCGGTTGTAGTCGAAGCCCTTCTTGTCGGCGGAGGCGTCGGGCTTCTTCGCGTCGACGGACTCGTCGCTCCGGCCGTCCTTCAGTTCGGTGTCGGTCGTCAGCAGGCCGACCTTGTCGCGCGAAGCCCAGCGCGAGGCTTCGCTGATGGTGATGAGCGTGCCGCCCATGCGCACGAAGTCCTTCAGGCGCGCGACCTCGGCCTCGCCGAGCACGCCGTCGTAGTTCCCGTTGGGCATCACGATGACGTCGAACTTGCGAAGGTCGGCGCGCCGCATCGTGGACACGCGCATCGCGGTGACCGGTTGCTCGAAGCGGCGCTCGAGCACGTAGCGCGCCCATCCGGCGGAAAGCGACGACGTGGGCGCATCCCACATGAGGAGAACGCGCGGCGATTTCATGCGAAGAACCTGGTTGCTGCCGAGGGAGATGCCGCCTTCGTCCACGAATCCGGTGTTCGCGGCCACCATCTCGACCCCCCACTTCGCGGCGAGGGTCTGCAGGGTCGCGCGCAGGGTGGGAGCGTTCTCGGCCACGCGAACGATGGCGGTACCGATGCCGTACTTGCGTCCACCGAGCGAGAACGGATCGTCGGCGCTTCGCACCAGCACGCCCATCCGCGCGGCTTCGGCCATGGCGGCGGCCGCGGCCGAGCCCCAGGGAACGATGTACGCGACCGTCGCGGGCTTGACCTCGGGCGCCTCGATCCGCTCGGGATCGAAACGCGAGCGCTTGCCCGGAAGCTTCACCTCGGAAAGCGCGCAGTCCACGTCGAAGAGCGCGGGCAGGCTCCAGGTCGTGATGTCGTAGAACTGGTCGGGGAGAAGACGCGCGCGGCGCTCTTCCTGCTTCT
>Ga0315271_10002022_pt1 | contig 12574 bp, 12 predicted proteins | sample C3_top_MG_FD_204664 | JGI IMG/M metagenome (GOLD analysis project Ga0315271, IMG submission 204664) | Sediment microbial communities from Yellowstone Lake, YNP, Wyoming, USA - C3_top | ecosystem: Environmental > Aquatic > Freshwater > Lake > Sediment | place: USA: Wyoming | collected 2017-08-01
CGGTCCGGCGCAGCTCCGCGAGGCGCGCGCCCGGATCCCCGGCGCCGAGGGCCACCAGCGCCGTCACCGGCGCTCCCGCATCCGCAAGGATCACAGCCGGGGCACTGGCGAACATCGTCCGCACCATCGCATCCACCACGTGCGGGCGGACCGCGCGGAGCAGGTGCCCGGCCGCGGTCTCCACCACGGCGTCGCGCGCGGCGCGCTCCTGGTCCGCGTCCCAGGTCGGCGGATCGAAGGCGCGCCGGTCCGTCAGCCAGGCGCCCATGGTCCGCAGCACCTCCGGCGGCTCATCCAGGCCGCGCAGGAACTCGTCCACGGCCAGGTCCGTTGTTGTCTCGAGGCGCTCCCAGCCGCCGTCGACGAGGACGAGGCCGGCGCAGGATGCCCCCAGCATCACCGCCGCCCGCGCGGCGACCTGGCCCCCGAAGCCGTGCCCGGCCAGCACGACGGGACCCCCATCGAGGGCCCCCGAGCCCTCCGCCACCAGCACGATGTCGGCCGCCAGCGCGTCCAGGTCGTAGCCGCCCGGCGGGGCGTCAGACAGGCCCTGGCCGCGGAGGTCCGCCACGACGGTGCGCCGGGCCCGGGCGAGGCGGCGCGCAACGGGCGCCCAGGACGAGGCGGGCTCCAGCAGGCCCGGGACGAGGACCACGCCCGGAGCGCCGACGCCACCCCAGTCCAAAAAGTGGATCCGCGTGCCGTCGGGTGCCGTCACGAGGTAGCCCTCCGGCGTGGCGTCCGTGTCCGGCCCCGGAGCCGTCACGGTGTCCGGGGTGAAGGGCGTGAGCGCGTCGGGGGCGGGGTCGCGGGCCATGGGCTCTAGGATAGAGGCGCCATGACGAAGCGCCGCCGGGGATCCCGCTCTGCCGGCCTGCACCCGCGCCCGGCGCGCCACGAGAAGTTCGAGCGCCTCGTTGACCGTGCGATCGCCACCATCCCCGCCCCGTTCCGTGCGGCGCTGGACGAGATTGCCGTCGTCATCGCCGACGAGCCCACGCGGGAGCAGCTGCGCGAGAACGACATGCACGCCGACGAGACCCTGTACGGCCTGTACGAGGGCGTGCCGCTCTCCGAGTGGGGCGGCGACTGGGTGCCGATGCCCACGCGGATCATCATCTTCCGCCTGCCCCTGGAAGAGGACTTCCCGGATCCCCTGGACCTGGCTGACGAGGTCCGGATCACGATCCTCCACGAGCTGGCGCATCACCTGGGCATCGAGGACGAGGACCGCCTGGCAGAGCTCGGCATCGACTGACGGCAGGGGCCGCCACCAGACCCCGGGAGCGGCCGCGGCGGCACTCCGGCCGCGGCTGACCCGCGCGGCGTCGATCCCGTCAGGCGCAAAGCGAGAGCAGCCCGGCGACCAGGGCGAGCAGCGCGACGCCCGCACACAGCGCGAGACCCGGGGTCAGCCACGGATTCCAGATCCGGGTGCCGCGGACCGGGTTCCGGCGTCCCACCTCCAGGCCGTGTGTGTAGTGCGTGAGCGCCTCGAACGCGTGCACCGCGGGTGCGGCGGCAATGGCCTCCACCAGGAACGTCAGCGTCCCGAAGGAGAAGACGAGCGCCACTGCGATCGGCACCACCAGCAGGGCCGGGAAGTTCTCCGCGAGGCCGCTGCCGACGACGAGGCGCGCGACGATGTCGGCGCCAGAGCTGATGCCGAACAGCACGATGAACTGGCCGAGAACGCCGAACATGGTGACCACCAGCGCCAGCCGCTTGCGCAGCCAGACCAGGCGGAAGGACCGCGAGATCGCCTCGAGGGCGCCCACCTCGCCCAGGACGATGCCGGCCGGCACGTAGACGAACGGGGCGCTGATCGCAAGCGAGAGGAGCAGCGACACGCCCGTGTTGATGAACGCCACCGGGCCCAGGGCGACCAGCAGGGTGAACTGGGCGATCAGGCTGGCGATGCCGCTCAGGAAGCCCAGCAGGATCTGCACGCCCAGGATCTGCCAGAAGGTCTTCCGCGCGATGGCGATCGATGCCCGGAGCCGGAGCGGGCGCCCCTCCACGCGACCGCCGATCACGGCGGTGGCCAGCGCCCGCGCCTCCGTGGTCGCGGCCACGTACCCGAGCGAGGCCGGGAGCCCGGCCAGGAACGTCCAGCCCAGCCACGCCGGCATCGCGTAGTCGTAGGTGCTGCCGAAGCCGTCGCCGAAGGTGTCGCCGCCGAGCGCCAGGCCCACGCCGAACAGGACGGCGAGGGGCGCGACGGTGACCAGGAGGATGAACCCGATGTAGAACGATGCCCCACGCAGGCCCGCGTCGGAGCGGGTGAGCAGGTCCAGCGACTGGCGCAGGAGCTCCTTGATGCCCAGGGGGATCGCCAGGATCTCGGCGCTCACGGGCTCGGGCATCGGCCCGGCCGGCACGAGTGGACGCGGGGGCGGCGGCGGGACGATGGGGCCTACCAGGGCGCCGTCGAAGGTCAGGCGCAGGATCCCGGTCGGTGGGGGCGGCGGACCCGTCACGACGCCATCGGGCAGCTCGCCGCCCTGGACGCCCCCCTCGCCCCCCATCAGCGGGACGCGGGCAACGGTGCGGCGCCGGCAAGGAGCTCGCCAAGGCGCTCCACCGCGACGTTGCCGCCGGACAGGATCACGGCCACGCGCTCGCCGTCCTTGATGGGGATGGCGCCCGTCAGCACGGCGGAGAGCGCCGCGGCGCCTGCCGGCTCCAGCACCTGCTTCAGCCGCTCTGCGGCGAAGCGGAGCCCGGCCAGGATCGTGGCGTCCTCCACCAGCACCACGTCCTCGAGATAGCGCCGGGCCACGCTCAGGGCGAGCACGCCCGCGATGGGCCCGTTGAGGCCATCGGCCACGCTGACCGGCTGGATGCGCACGGGGACACCGGTCTCGAGCGCCTGGCGCAGGCAGTCCGAGCCCGCGGGCTCCACGCCGTAGACCCGGGTCCGGGGCCGCGTCTCGCGGACCGCTACCGTCACGCCGCCCATCAGGCCGCCCCCGCCCACGCCCAGCACAAGGACGTCCACGTCCGGGAGGTCCTCCAGGATCTCCAGGCCGCAGGAGCCGTTGCCGAGCAGGACCTGGGGGTCGTCGTAGGGGTGGACGAGGGTGAGGCTCCGCTCCGCGCGAAGCTCCTCCATGTGGGCCATCGCCTCGCCCACGTGGGCGCCATGGAGCACGACCTCGGCGCCGTACTCCCGGCACGCCGCCACCTTGGAGGCCACCGCGCCAGCGGGCATCACCACGGTCATCGGCACGCCCGCCTCGCGGGCCGCCCACGCATAGGCCTGGCCGGCGTTTCCGGCGGAGATCGTGACCGCCCCCCGCGCCCGCTCGTCGGGCGTCAGCGACGCAATCCGCGCCATCGCCGCACGCGGCTTGAACGAGCCCGTCTTCTGGAGGTGCTCGGCCTTGAGGTAGAGGCGGTCGTCGCCGAGGCGGACACCCGCCGCGGCCCCGGCGAAGCGTGCCGCCGTCGCGGACGACAGCATCGGCGTGTGGTGGATGTGCCCAGCCAGCGTTGGCCGGGTCGCCCGGATGGCTGCGAGCGAGATCGGCGAGTGGGTCATGCGCGGAGTATGCCGCGCGCCGCCACCGGGCACGATCCTCCGCCGCGGGCCCTGCGCCGGTTGGCTGCGCGGTCGTCGCGACGGACCACACTTGCGTCCTTGCGCAAACAGTGAGAAACTGTACCCCGTGATCGACACCATCGGCAGCACCGAGGAAGAGCGGACCCGCTTCGCGGCGGTCGCCCGCGCCCTGGGTGACCCCAAGCGCCTCTGCGTCCTCGAGTCCCTCGCGGGCGGTGAGGCATCGGTCGGGGAGCTCGCGTCCCGCGTCTCCTGCCAGGTCCCGAACATGAGCCAGCACCTCGCGGTGCTGCGCTCGGCCGGTCTCGTCGCGGCCCGCCGCGACGGCAGCACCGTCTACTACCGCCTCTCGGACCCCAAGGTCCTCGAGGCCTACCAGCTCCTTCAGGCCATCGCCCGCTGACCGGGCTTCTGGTTCCTTCCGGCGTGTCCGGAGAAAGGGTTCGCCTCGTGGCGGAGATCAAGCATGCGACCGACGACACCTTCGTCGACCTGGTCGTCAACAACGACAAGCCGGTCATCGTGGACTTCTGGGCCGCCTGGTGCGGGCCCTGCAAGATGGTCGCACCCGAGCTGGAGAAGCTCGCCACCAAGTACGACGGCATCTTGGATGTGGTCAAGGTGGACGTGGATGCCAACCCGGGCCTGTCGCAGGCCTTCGGCATCATGAGCATCCCGATGATCGCGTTCTTTGCGCCCGGCGCACAGCCGCAGGGCCTGCCCGGCTTCCGCACGGCGGAGCAGTACGAGCAGATCTTCGGGCTTGCGACCCTGGCGGCGGCCAAGCCGGCCTGACCCCTCCCCCGCTCCGTTCACGACCCCGGCAGCTGCCGGGGTCGTTGCATGTCCGACGCGGTGCGGATCAGGCCCCGGTGGCCCGCCGGTGCGCGGAGCGGACCCAGGCCTCGGCCCGGTCCAGGACAAACCGGTCCACGTCCTCCGGCGTGAACGCGATCCAGCCGTTGCCGCGGTTCGACGCCATCGTGTGGGGCGTCCGGAGCGCGGCCGCGGCGACCACCGGGTCGAGAGCGGTCTCCAGCACGTCGGGCAGCAGCACGGCGAAGACACGGCCGCCAGCGGTGTAGATGACCGCCTCGCCGTCACGATGGCGCTCGACACCATCGAGGTCCTCCATCACGGATCCGACGCGCTCGTCCAGCGTTTCATCGGTCTCGGCCTCGGCAGCGGCGGCGGCTTCCAACGCCTCGTCGGGGCTGAGGGGGGCGTCGTCGTCCACGGCGTCGTCCTCGTCCGCGTCGTGGAAGCGGCCGTTGCCGTTGGGGTCGTCGGTCATCGGGCCGTCTCCTGGTGGGTGGTGCGCATGGCGCGAGTATCGCAGCCCACGCCAGGCTGCAGGACCGCGCGCCGGTGACCCATGCTGCGACCGGACAACGGGCCGCCAGCCCAGGCGTCGGGCTAGTCGGCCAGCAGGCCGTCCAGCAGCGCCTCCGCCTCGCCCTCCCACTGTGCCCGGCGCCGCGCCGGCGAACCTCGCCACCCCCTGGCTCGCCCCTTGACGCCGGCCACGATCTCCGGCCCCGCCTGCTGGGCCAGGTCCAGGGCGGCCCGGAGTGGCGCCAGCATCGCGTCGGCGCTGCCGCCCTCGGCCGGCGAGAAGCGGCGCACGGCGTCCAGGACGGCCGGGAGGTCCGTGATGTCGCCCTGGCGCGCGAGGCCGGCACACGCCTGGCCCGCCTCCCAGACGTCATCCGACACGACGAGTGGGCGGAGTGCCGTGGCGACGACGGGGTCGCTGCCCCAGCCCCCGAGGGTGCCCAGCGCGCGGTGCCGGTGCCCGACGTGGGTCCCGGTCACGGCCGCGATCAGCTCGTCGCGCCAGGCCCTGGTCTGGAGGCTGGCGGGCACCCGGTCCGGGTGCGCGAAGACCTCGGCCTCCACCTCAGGCGTGATCTCGAAGCCCAGCGGGCTCATCGCCGTCGCGCCGAGCGACCGGAGCTGTTCGGAGATCGCGTGGTGCGTGGCCTCCGGTCCGCCAGATCCGCCGAGCACAGCGCCCGAGACCACCGCGGACAGCATCTCGTTGGCCACCCGGACGTGCTCATCGAGGCCTTCCGGGCCGAGCGGCACGGCGGCGAGCGGCGAGGGCGGGCCCACGACCTCCCGCTGCGGGTCGACGACGGTCAGGCCGGCACCGAACGCGAGTGCGCTGATGACGGGGACCATCGACTCAACGTCGCTCCAGCCGATTGCGAGGAAGACGTGCCGGTGGTGGATGTCCAGCTCCACGGGCGGCCCATCGGGGCCACGGCCGATCCCCGGGTAGCGCGCACGGAGCGCCCGCAGGAAGGGATCGAGCCGCCCGTCGTGTCCCAGCCGGGGCCGCCAGCCGCCGTCGAGGCGGTCCAGCTCTGCGGAGGCCTCGGCCCAGGTCAGGGCGCGGTCGAGCGGCAGCAGGTAGAGGTCGTAGCTCATCGGATCAGTCGCGCCGCCTCCGTCGAACCCGCCCCCTGCCGCGCTGGGGCAACCGGGGGCCGCCTGGTCCGGGCTGTCCGGACCCGCGTCCGCGGCCGGCCGCCGTCCCGCGCCCCTGTCGGGATCACTTCGGGCCGAGGACCACCTGCGTTGCACCGGATGCATCGCGCAGGGTCACCTTCGCCCCTGACGTCTCGACGGTCGTGGGCGTCTGGAACGCGGCCAGGAAGGCCTGCTCCTGGTCCGAGATCGCCTGCTCACAGGCCATCATCGTCGTGGCCAGCGGTCCGACGACCAGTGACGTGCCGTCCAGCTTGTACGTGCCGCTGTAGCTGTTGCAGCCCGAGTTCCCGCCGACCTGGCCGTCGGCCGTGAAGGTCGCGGTGATGGTCGTGCCGGCGATCGGCGACGTGACGGCCTGGGACCCGGTGTTGAAGCCGGTCACCATCCACTCACCCTCGAGCGGGTTGGCCGACGCCGCGCCGTAGCTGAGCAGCTGCTTGCCGTCAGACCCGAAGATCGTGAGGGCTTCCGCGGTCGCGGTGAACGTCGCGGACTTGGCGAGGTTTGCGAGGTACGCCGTCTCGACGAGGCTGATGGCCGGCGCGCAGGCCATCGCCGTGGTTGCGGCCGGGCCGATCTTGATCGTCGCCCCGGAGATGGCGACCGCGGCCGTGTAGACGTTGCAGCCGGCAAAGCCGGAGACCTTGACACCGGCGAACTTGGCGTCGATGACCATGCCCGACGGGACAGCGGTCGCCGTACCGGCGACGTCGTACGTCTTCAGGGTCCAGGCGGTGCCGTCAAGGGTGCCGCCGGACCCACCGGCGGCAGGCGAGGAACAGGCAGCGGTGACGAGACCGACAGCGACGATGGTGAGCCCGATGAGCAAGCGGCGCACGTTGGCGTCCTCCGAAACGTGGTTGGTGGTCAAGCAGATCGAGGACGCGGATGCCCCCGACATGACTCTAGCGCAGCGGGCCGACCGCGGCCCGCGTGCCTCACGGCGTGGCGATGTTGAACCAGAACTCGAAGGTGTCGAGCAGCCCCAGGAAGTCCTCGACGGCGCCGGCGTCACCGGTGATCGAGATCGAGCCGTCGGCACGGAGGTCTGCGAACGCCGCCTGCCGCAGGACGATCGCATCCATCGCGGCCCGGGTGAGGCTGATGGCCGCCGTCGGCGCGACCGCCACAGCGTCCTTCGTGAAGTTGAGGACGCCGTTCCCGACCTCGAGGAGGTAGCGCTCGCCGAGGTCTGTGAACTGCAGGTCGAACTCGTAGCTCCGGTCGGCGGCCTTCGGGCCGTTGAGCCGCACGGCGAGGTACTGGAGGAACATCTCGACCGACATCGCCTTCACGAGGTCCACGGAGGCGGTGCTCGGCGTCGGCATGACGACGACCCCGTCGCGCAGCTCCTTCGCCGCGGAGAGGTAGAAGTTGCGCCAGGTGCCGTTCTCGGCCTGGTAGCCCAGCTGCTCGAGGGTGTCGGCCTGCAGCTCGCGCGCCGCGACGTTGTCCGGGTCGGCGAACACGACGTAGTTGAGGGCCTGGGCCACCCAGCGGTACTCGCCCTTCTCGAAGTCCACCCGGGCACGGGCGATGACCGCATCGGCGCCGCCCATGTACTCGACGGCCTTCGTGGCACCCTCGACCGGCGGCAGCTGGTGGAGCGTTGCCGGGTTGCCGTCGAAGAAGCCGAGGTAGTAGGTGTAGACGGCCTTCACGTCGTGGCTGACGGAGCCGTAGTAGCCGCGGTTCGCGAAGCTGCCGGCGATGCCGGCCGGCAGCTCGAGCATCTCGGCGATCTCGGTCGCGTTGTAGCCGTGGTTCGCGAGGCGGAGCGTCTCATCGTGGATGTAGCGGTACAGGTCCCGCTGGCCCTTGAGGAAGCGGATCGCCTCGGCGTTGCCCCAGGTCGGCCAGTGGTGCGACGCGAAGACCACGTCGGTCCCGGCGCCGAACAGGTGGATCGCCTCGTTGATGTGGTTCGACCAGGCGAGCGCGTCGCGGATCTTCGCGCCGCGGAGCGTGTAGACGTTGTGGAGGGTGTGCGCCGCGATCTCGCTCATGCACAGGGCCCGCTGCGCCGGGAGGTAGAAGCAGAGCTCGGCCGGGGCCTCGGCGCCCGGGGTGTGCTGGAAGACGATCCGCAGCCCGTCGATCGTCATCTCCTGGCCGGTCTCGGACACGATGTCCGTCGGCGCCAGCAGGGTGATCGCCCCAGCCGCGGTGAGCTGGGCGAGCCCGGCGCCGATACCCCCCTGGGGGCCATGTCCCGCGAGGTTGCCGTACATGTAGGACGCCCGCCGGGACATGACGTTGCCCAGGAGGATGTTCTCGCTCACCGACTCCTCGAGGAAGTCCACGGGGGCGATGATCCGGATCCGGCCCGCCGCGAGGTCCTCGTCGCTGACCACGGCCCGGACGCCGCCGAAGTGGTCGACGTGGCTGTGCGTGTGGATCACGGCCACCACGGGGAGGTCGGCAACATGCTTCCGGACGAGCTCCAGCGCCATCCGCATCGTCTCGACGGTGAGCAGGGGATCGACGATGACCCACCCCGTGTCCGTGCGCAGGAAGCTCGCCACCGACAGGTCGAACCCGCGCGCCTGGTAGATGCCCTCGGCGACCTCGAAGATGCCTGCGATCGCGTTGAGCTGGCCCTGGCGCCAGAGGCTCGGGTTGGCGCTGGGCGGCGCGTCGCCGTCGAGGAAGCCCCACCGCTCGAAGTCCCACGCGACGTGGCCGGCATCCGCCTTGACCTGTCCCGACGCAGCGACGATCAGGCCGCGTCGGGCGTTCTCGAAGTCCGTCTCGTCGTCGAACGGCAGGGTCGCGAGGACCTCGGCATTGGTCCGGGCTGACTGCGGGGATGCAGGCTTCGAAGTGGTCACGGCGCTAGCTCCTCGGGACGACCTGGCGGTTGCGGTGGTCGTCGGATCGCCGGCCCCCTCGATCGCAATTCTACTCCGGCCGGCCTCGGCCGCCGGTTCCAGGGCTGGACGTGGCGCGCTCGGCGACCAGGATGTATCCGCTCGCGACGCAGACCCACGCCGGGAAGAGCAGCACGACCCACTGGAGGAACGACAGGCTGAGAAGCATGACGAGCGCGATCGCGTAGCCCGCGAGCGTGAGGGAACGCGGAAAGATGCCCGTCCTCCGGGCGATCGTGCACGTGACAAGCATGAAGACGGAGGCCGCCCGGGCCGCGAGCACGAACAGGAAGGAGAAGCCCATCGAGCGGACCTCCTCCAGGCGGGCAGCGCTCAGCGGCGGGGCGGCATCGTAGCGATTGCCGGCCACGAGGCTCGCAAGGACGGCCGCGGCGGCCCAGTACATCCCCACGAAGAGCACGCCGCTGCCGAGGAAGACCGTCGCGAAGAACTGGTCCTCGCCCTTGCCGATGCGGCTGCGGATCACGCCGATGAACCACAGGAAGGCGATGCCCGCGAACGGCGCGAGGTACAGCGTGGCGATCGTGACCAGGGTCAGGCCCTGGGCCTGGAACCACTCGACGAAGGCATACTCGTCGAGCCCTTCCGGCGGCCGCGCGCTGACCAGCAGCAGCGACAGCACGAACAGCACCGAGAACACGATGCCGGCGAGCCCGGCCGAGCGGGGCGCCCGGCGCTCGAAGACGCGGATCCCGGCCAGCGCCCCTCCGTCTTCGGCATCGGCTGCGGGCGTGGTTCCCGGTCCGGACATCGGCGGTGCCTCCGTGGTGGCCAGTGCGGCTCGCGTTCGGTGCCGCTCACCTATCATGCCCGTCGCCGCGACAGCAGGGGCGCCGGTCCCGGAGCAAGCGCTCCCGAACCCGGCGCGATCTGCGATGCTGCACCTTCACGAAGCCGAGGAGCCGGGTTTGGATCGCCGCATCCCGATCAGGAAGGCCAGCCTGCGCGAGGACGCCGTTGCGGGCCTCGTGCTCGGCGTGCAGAGCGTGCCCGACGGGCTCGCGACGGGGCTGCTGGCCGGGGTGAGCCCACTCTCCGGCCTGTACGCCTACATGGTCGGCACGATCACGGGCGCGCTCGTCACAAGCTCCTCGTTCATGGCGATCCAGGGCACCGGCGCCATGGCGATGATCGTCGCCGACGTCCCCGCGGTGCACGGCACGGGCGACGCCGGGCGCGCCCTGTTCACCCTGTCCGTGCTGACGGGCCTGGCCATGCTGGCCGCCGGCCTCCTGCGGCTCGGCTCGGTGCTGCGGTTCGTCTCCAACGCGGTCATGGTCGGGTTCATCAACGCGGTCGGCGTCAACATCATCCTGGGCCAGCTCGCCAACTTCACCGGCTACGACGCTGTCGGCCCCAACCGGATCGCCCGTGCCTTCGACACGCTTGTCAACCCAGGCCTGCTCGATCCGGCGACCGTGGCCGTCGGCGTGGCCACGATCGCCCTGATCATCCTCCTCGAGCGAACCAGGCTGGGTTCGCTGGGGCTCGTGGTCGCCGTCATCGTCACCTCGGCCGTGGCGGTGGCCCTCGGGTGGGGCGTGGCCACGCTCAACGACCTCGGCGTGGTGCTGGGGTCCCTCCCCCGGCTCGAGCTCCCGGCGCTCACGCTCGTCCCGGCCCTCCTTGTCCCGGCGCTGTCCCTCGCGTTCGTGGGCCTGGTCCAGGGGGCGAGCATCTCCGCCAACTACCCCAACCCGGATGGCACCTACCCCGACAGCTCGCGGGACTTCGTGGGCCAGGGGGCAGCAAACGTCGCGTCGGGGCTGCTCCAGGGGATGCCGGTGGGCGGGTCGGTCTCGGCCTCGGCGCTCAACAAGGCGGCGGGCGCCAGGTCCCGCCAGTCCCTCGTCATCGCGGGCGTGGTTATGGGGATCGTGATGATCGCCTTCGGGGGGTTGGTGGGCCATGTGGCGATGCCGGCCCTGGCCGGCCTGCTGATGCTGATCGGGTTCCGCACCATCAAGCCGGCCGACCTGCTGTCGGTCTGGAAGACCGGACCCGTTCAGAAGGCGGTGCTCCTGGTGACCTTCCTGCTGACGATGATCGTGCCCCTGCAGTACGCGGTGCTCATCGGCGTCGGCCTGTCGGTGATCCTCCACACGGTCCGCCAGTCGAACCAGATCACCCTCAAGCGCTGGCAGCTTGACGCCAAGGGGCAGGTCCTCGAGGTGGACCCCCCGGTCACGCTCCCGGCCAACGAGGTGGTTGCGCTCCAGCCGTACGGGAGCCTCTTCTTTGCCGCTGCGCCCGTGTTCGAGGCGTTGCTGCCGGCCGTGACCGAGGCCTCCCGGAACTCCGTGGTGATCCTGCGGCTGCGCGGTCGCAGCGATCTCGGGACCACCTTCATGGACGTGCTGCTGCGCTACGCCCAGGGCCTGGTGGCGGTGGGCAGCAGGCTGATCGTGGTGTCCACGAACGAGCGGATCGACGAGCAGCTGGCCCTCACCGGCATCGCCGTTGTCATCGGGGCGGAGAACATCGTGCAGGGCACGGAACGCGTGGGGGCCGCCCTCCGGACGGCCTACGAGGACGCCAGCGCTTGGGTGGAGGCCGGCCGGGCCTGACCCCGCGTTCAGTCCGCCGACACCGGGCCTCGCCCATTCCGGGTGCAGGCGGCGAGGGACCCGTCAGGTGCGGATGTCCGTGATGCTCGCTCTCCCGACCAGTGCCACCATGGGTAGCAAGCCAGAAGGAGATCCGGCCGCTTCCCCACACCAGGAGGACACCAGATGCAGTGGGTCACCCGCGAGCACCCGCACACGGACCGCGTGGCCTGTCCCTGGCTGGTCCGGAGATTCATCGACCCCGACGCCGAGATCGTGTACGTGGCGCGCGACGAGGTGCTGCCTTACGCCGAGCGCACCGGTGCGATCAGCTTCGACGCCAGAGGCGCGCGCTACACCCACCGCGATGGTCTGTGCACCTTTGAAGTCCTCATCGAGGACTACGAGCTCGGCGGCGACCCGGCGCTCGCGCTGATGGCACGGGTCGTCCACGGCGCTGACGTCGCGGACGACCGGGACGCGACGCCCCAGTCGCGCGGCCTGCTCGCGATCGCCGAGGGCTTCGCGTGCCTCGGCGTGTCCGACCAGGAGCAGCTCGCCCTCGAGCTCCCCGTCTACGACGCCCTGTACGCATGGTGCGAGCGCGAGATCGCCTAGGAAAGCGGGCACTCCCGCCCGCCGGTCCGACTACCCTGCGCCGCCTCGAGGATCGCCGCGAGCTCCTTGCCGTGCTCGCCGTAGTCCTCGGTCATCCTCATCACATCCGCAGGATGCAGGTGAGCCGCACCGCATCCATGATGAAAGCGCACAGGCTCCCTTCTTCCGAGGTTCCCATGACCAGCGCACGTGACGACGACATCGCCGAGCTCCCGTTCGTGGAAGGGCGGCCTGCGCCCGAAACGGCCCAGGCGTTGCGGGACGAGCTCCTGTTCCAGCGAGCCTGCCAGGTCTACCTGTGGGCGCTTCCCCTGATCAACACGCTCGGCATGCAGCGCGGCTCGGAGGCGGCCTTCGGGAAGGGCTATGACGTCCTGCCGGTCTGGAAGGGGCGGCTGGATGCGAGGACGCGCGTCACGACGCCCAACTCCGACCTGCTCTACGCGATGTCCTACGTG
>Ga0315271_10002023_pt1 | contig 12573 bp, 10 predicted proteins | sample C3_top_MG_FD_204664 | JGI IMG/M metagenome (GOLD analysis project Ga0315271, IMG submission 204664) | Sediment microbial communities from Yellowstone Lake, YNP, Wyoming, USA - C3_top | ecosystem: Environmental > Aquatic > Freshwater > Lake > Sediment | place: USA: Wyoming | collected 2017-08-01
CAGTCCGCCGGCAGCATTGATCTCCTCGACCGCGAGCTGCCAGCCGTTGCGGTAGGGGACGGTGAACGCCGGCACCGTGGAGTAACTGCTGATCTCGCCGATCAGAATCGGCTTCTGCGCCGCTGCTGGCAATGCCATCAATGTCAGCGCAACCGCGACGATCAGTTTGCGTTTCATGGTTTTCCTTTTTCTATTTTCTAGTGAGAATCGTATTGATGGATAGCACAACTACCCTTTGCTGTTTTTCCCTCACCCTCGATCCCTCTAAACGGGTACTCCGGGCTGCGCCAGGGTATCCCGGAGGGAGAGGGAAGACAGGCCGTTCTCCCTTTGGGACAAGGGAACACTTGAAGCGGAGCAGAAGGGTTGGGATGAGGGAAAACACTCTCAGCAAATTTCACGGACCTCGATAAACTTAAATCCGGCAGTTCCCTCACCGCCAAGGACGCCAGGGACGCAAGGGAAGGCGATTAGCATGCCTGATCGAACTTACCCAAAGGGTCAAGGTGCTGATGAATCCATGCACTTGTTTTCCTTCGCGTCCTTGGCGTCCTTGGCGGTGCAACTGCTTTTTTTGGGATAAATCACCGCTTGCATCTTCGACAATTCGGGCTGCGCCTCAGCGCAGGCCGTCCTGGCCCTTGATTTCGTTCTTCTGCAATCCGCCCACACGCGCCAGCGGCCGGCCGCTGTCGGTGACCGCCACCGCCACGACGATTTCGTTCGGCCGCGGCGCATCGCTGACACGCGCCTCGATGGCGTCGAAGTGGGAGCGCACGAAGGCGGCGTCCTTGTGGCCGAGCGGCACATCGATCGCAGTGCCGAGCGTACCCATTTTCTTCGCCGAAGGCACCAGCGCCGCGCCCTTCTCCACGGCGACCCGCAGCGGTGCGCCGAGTTTCGGATGCAGGATCGCCGCCGCATGCTCCAGTTCTCCCGCCTCGCCCACGATCGCCGCCTTGCCGTAGCTCTCCGCCTTCGCAGGGGCAATGCCCAGCGCCTCGACGCATTTGTCGCCGAGCAGCCCGCCCAGTTCCTCGCCGATCTCGGATAGCAACGTCAGGTCTTCCTGATAACGGCCGGCGAACGGATTCTCGATCACCGCGATCGCCACCGCCCGGCGCGTCGGCGGCGTTACCGTACGCCCCATCTCTATCCTCGTCTCGTCCACCTGGACGACAAGTTTTCGAATCTTCGCTTTCATTAATATTCCTTTCTCCAACCATGGAACCACGGAGGACACGGAGGACACGGAGGAAAGGCAAAAGCAAAGAAAAGCATACGGGTGTAAGAGCTCCAATGGGAAGCTTTTCCAACAGTGTCGATACTGTCAGCAGAGGATGACGCATGGTCATCGCACTTCTACCCTCAGTTCGTTTTCCCTCGTCTTGTTTTTCCTCCGTGTCCTCCGTGTCCTAAACGGGTACTCCGACGTGCAATGCACGTAGGGTATCCGTGGTGAATAAGAATTAACGCCGTATTGAAATCGATTGCCTACCGCAGACCATCCCACTTGCTGATCTGGTCCTTCTGCAGGCCGCCGATGCGCGCGTGCACGCGGCCGCCCAGCGTCATGACCAATATGTACACGATCTCATCGGCGGCCGGCGCGCCGGGCACGCGGACTTCCACGGCGTCGTAGTGCGTGCGCACGTAACTGGCGTTGATGTGCGTGACCGGCACGTCCAGCGTCGCGCCTGGCCCCGCCACTTTCTTGGTCGCCGGAACGATGGCGAGCGCGTTGCCCGGCTGGCCGGACGGGGCGTCCGTGGAAATGCCGCCGCCCTGCGGCCGGTCGCCCTTCCAGCCGAGCACTTCGCGCAGCGCATAACCGCCGGGCACATGCCACAACGCGCCATGCTCGGCTTCTCCCGCGGCGCCGACAATCGCGCCCTTGCCGTAGCCTTCGATTTCAGCGGCGGGCACGTTCAGCGTCGCCAGCAGCCGCTGCGCCATTTCCAGCCCGACCGGATTCAGCGCCTCCATCATCGGCAGGATCTCTTGCTCGTAGCGCCCGGCGTAGGGATTGGCGAGCACCGCGCACACCGCGCCGCGCCGCACGGGCCGCGCGGCCGGCGGACCGAATTCGTGGAAGATGTCCTCCACCTGCGTGAAAATTTCCCTGATCTCGATCATTTCCGGACCGCCCTGCGGTTATTGCAACGCGTCGCCGCGCACGATGCGCACCGATCCCTGCAGACAGAGCACGGCGCCCCACACCAAGTCACCCGCCATCATCGCACGCGCCGCTTCTTCTCCGTACGCAAGCGCAGATGCCACGATCTCTTGCGGCAATCGACCGACCGCCACGGTCACCAACCGGTCGCCCAGATCGGTGTCGTCCTTCAGTTCGCTGGCCGGCCGGCGCTCGATGGCAGGATGATCGGCATTCACCGCATTCGCGATCAGGGTGGCCGCCGCATCAGCGCCGGCCGCAGTCGCCGCCAGCACCGTTACACTGTCGGCAATGCCGAGGCTGAAGCTGCGCCCGCGCCATCCGCTGGTGGCAATGCCGCGTACCGGCAGCGCCGCGCCAACTTCAAAATCTCCATCGAGATCCACGTGCTCGCGCCGCTTGACTCGTGCCAGATCCGCGACCAATCCGACCCGATAGTGCGTGCCCGCCGCCAGATGCAGCGCGATGTCGCCGCCATTGTTGACATGCGCGCGAACGATCCGCGCATCGGCGCGAAAACATTCGATCAGTTCATCGGCCACGGCGCCCGCCACCGCCGCCATCGGCGTGATGAATTTCGCGCGATGTGGCCAGGTTGCGCTGACCATCCGGCCGGCTACCACGCCGCTGACCCCTGCGGCTTCCTGCACCGGCAGGCGCAGCCACTGCAATTCCGTCACGAGTTCAGGAAGCACCGTCTGAAACCGCAGCCAGGCGCGCTCGGTTGCCTCCGCCACGGCGTCGACATCGCCGTCCGCAGCGATGATCAAGTCAATTGGGCCATGCTGGAAATGCCAGCGGCCGTCCGCGAATCGCGCGCGCAGCGCCCCGCCCACCTGCCCCGGCACCGCGTTCCGAGTGATGAGTGATGGGCGATGGGCGATGGGCGATGCGTGAGAGACGAAGAGCGATGGGCAAGGGCCAAGACTGGTCGCCCCTTCGTCACGGGCCATTTCCCGCTCCTCATTGCTCATTGCACATCACCCATTACCCGATCTCCATTCCTACTCGGCCCCGCTGCTGCCGTGAGTAGATTCACGCCTTCACTCATTTGTAGTAATTGAGATTTGATCGCTCAAGGAACGTCAGATCAGATCGAACCGCTTTCCCTCATTCCCTCATCCCCGACCCTTCTGCTCCGCTTCAAGTGTTCCCTTGTCCCAAAGGGAGAAGGGGGTTGTCTTCCTTTCGCTCGGGGAGAGGGACCGAGGGTGAGGGGGAACTGGGCAACTCGGTTGGGTCGGCGTTGCTCAAAGCGAATCGCTTTCCGACGGACACTGTATGTCAGATCAAGAGACGATTTCTACAACTCATTTACCCCTTCACCCTTCACGCCTTCGCTTGTCACCCGTCACTGCTCTTGCCCAGCGGCCACGGATTCAATCCGTCCCACTGCACCATTCTCACCCGCTCGTTTGCGAGCACATCCTCGATCGCGCGCACCCGGTCCATGTGACCGCCAAGTGCCTCGTAATCCTCGAGCCGCATGCTGAACTCGATGGGTGCGACGATTGCCGGCGTCGGCACCGAACCGAAAGAATTGTCCGGCATGCGCAGCACATCCACCATGATCGTAATGCCGCCGCCGGGCCAGACGTACGCCGGCGCGCCGCCGCAGGTCACGTTGACCAGCAGATCCTTTATCGAGCGCGTGAGGCGCACCGGATTCTCGGTCACGCCCGCGCGCAGGCTGCCGCCGGCGCCGGCCATGAACAGCACGGTGGCGAGTGCCGGCTCGCAGTTTTCGCCGATGCGTTCCACCGTCTTGCGCAGCGCCTGCGGCAGGTCCGCCGGCAGCAATCGCAGTTTTTCGTCGAGCACAAAGAACGCGAAGTCCTCGCCGGTGGTGGAAACCATCAGCACCCGTTCTCCCGGCCGCGCGACCTTCGCATCGACTCCCGTAATGATCGACAGCGGATCGGTGATGTCGGTGCCGCCCCATCCGGTGCCGGGATTGGCGACCTGGAAATAACGCCCCGGCGTGGACTTGCGGCCGCGGATGCGGATGCCGGAGGGCGGCATATCCAGGCAGCGGCCGGCCTGGTGCTCGGTGAGCACGCCGGTGATGTGGTCGTCCACCACCACCACTTCGTCGGCGTGACCGAACCACTGCTTGGCGAACATGCCGATGGCCGCCGAGCCGCAGCCCACGCGCATGCGCCTCTCTTCGACGCCGTTCACCAGCGGCGCGCGTCCGGCCTGGATCACCAGCGTGGAGCCGCGCTCGATGGCCAGTTCCACCGGCTTGCGGTTGCCCAGGTCCATCATCATCTCGCAGGCGACGCGGCCTTCTTTCTTGCTGCCGCCGGTGAGGTGATGCACGCCGCCGAGCGAGAGCATCTGCGAACCGTATTCCGCCGTTGTCACATGCCCGACCGCCTCGCCCCGGCAGCGTACCGTCGCGCGCTCCGGCCCCAGCCAGCGGTCGGTGTCGATTTTCACCTTGAAGCTGCAATAGCTGAAAATGCCCTCGGTGACAACGGTCACCATGTCCACGTTGTCGTGCCGGGAGGACACGATAAATGGCGCCGGTTTGTAGTCCGGATACGTGGTGCCCGAGCCGACGCCGGATACGAAGACCGGCGCATCGGGGGCGATGTTGCCGTCCCACTCCTGATCGCCGAGGAATCCGGTCACCGCGCCCGCGGCCTGGCTGACCTTGCGGAACAGCACCACCGGGTCGACGCGCGTGAGCACGCCACCGAAATTCCCCCAGCGGTCGCAGGCGCCGGTGCGGCCTTCGCTGATCTGGCACAACACCGGGCAGGCATTGCATTCGATTTTGTTCTCGGACAAGCGGCGATTGGGTACCGCGTGGTCCAGCACTTTGACGGGATCGGTCATCGGCTGCCCTCGAGAATGGCTTTCCTCAGCCGGTCCGGCGTGACCGGCAGGTGCGTCACGCGCACGCCGGTGGCATGACGGATCGCGTTCACGATCGCCGGCGCGGTGGGGATCAGCGCCGGCTCGCCCACGCCCTTCGCGCCGTAGGGCCCAAGCGGCTCCGCGTCTTCCACCAGAACCGTGGTGATGGCAGGCACATCGCCCACGGTCGGGATCAGATAGTCGTGCAGGTTGTCGGTGCGGCCGCTGACGTATTCCTCCATCAGCGCCATGCCCAGTCCCTGCGCGATACCGCCGTGGATCTGGCCTTCCACCTGGGTTGGATTGATCGCGCGGCCGACGTCGTGCGCCGCGTGTACGTGCAGCACCTTGACGGTGCCCAGTTCGAGATCCACCTCCACTTCGGCGATCTGCGCCGCGAAGCCGTAACTCGCATAAGGCGCGCCCTGACCATCCGCGTCGAGCGGCGTGGTGGGCGGATCGAAGTAGCCTTCGCCGACGGCGACGTCGCCGTTGGCATCGGCGGACGCGGTGACGAGATCGAGCCGCCTTTCCTGATCGTCGAAACGCGCGATCAACTGCGCGCCCTCGATCTCGAGCCGCGCCTGCGCAGGCGCGCCGAGCCGGGCCAGCAGCTTGCGCCGCAGATCGTCGCCGGCGAAGCGCGCGGCATTGCCCGATACGAACGTCTGCCGCGACGCCGAAGTCTTGCCGGCATCGGCGGTCAGATCGGTATCGCCCATCACCTGGTCGATCAACGCCACCGCGAGCCCGAGCGCATCGGCGCAAATCTGCGGCAGGATGGTGCTCGACCCCTGCCCGATATCGACCGCGCCGTTGTAGAGCAACAGCCGGCCGTTGCGGCGCAGCCCCACGCGCATCGTCGAGGGATTGGCGATCCCGGTATTACCGATCCCGTACCACATGCAGGCGATACCGACGCCGCGGCGGCGCGCGCCACTCATGCCGCCCTCGCGCCGGCGCTGCGCATTGAACGCGGCGGCCGCGTCGAGCCCCGCACGCCAGGCCGGTCGCAGGCGCTCCAGGCATTGCGCCAGCCCGCAGCTCGCGGCGAGCCGCTGCCCGGTCGCGGTCGGCTGACCGGCGCGGATCGCGTTCACCAGCCTGAATTCGAGCTGGTCCATGCCGACTTTCTCGGCCAGCTCGTCGAGCAGCGCTTCATGCACCAGCGTCGACTGCGGCACGCCGAAGCCGCGGAACGCGCCCGCGATCGGTCCATTGGTGTACACGGCGCGGGTGAGTGCGCGCACGTTGGGAACGAAGTACGGCCCCGAGGCGTGGATCGGCACGCGATTGGCCACGGTGTTGCCCCACGACGCGTAGGCGCCGGTATTGAAGTCTCCGTCAAAATCCGCGGCGATCAGGCGCCCCTCGGCGTCGCAGGCGAAGCGCCCGCGCATGCGCGCCGGATGGCGTTTGGTCGTCGACACCATCGACTCGGGTCGGGTGTACACACTGCGTACCGGACGGCGCAGATGCCATGCGGCCACGGCGAGCAACGGCTGCAGGGCGATATCGAGTTTGCCGCCGAAGCCGCCGCCGATCGCCGAGGGCACGACGTGAACCTGGCGCGGCTGCAGGCCGAGCACGCGCGCGACCTCGTCGCGATCCATGTAAGGCGTCTGCGTGCAGGCGAACAGGCGGATGCGATCCTCGCCGTTTTCGCCGGTCACCCGCTCGGCATAGCCTGCTTCCGGCTCGATGTAGGCGTGTTCGATGTAACTGGTGGTGAAGCTTGCTTCCGCGACGAAGGCCGCGCCCTCAGAAGCGCGCTCGACATCGCCCTTCACCACGCGACCGCGGATCAGCACATTGTCGGCGGCAAACGCATGCAGCGGCGCCTCGCTCAGCGCGAGGGCGCGGTCCATGTCCGTGACCGGTGTTTGCGGCTGCCACTCGATCGGAATCGCCGACTCCGGCACCGCCATCACCGCGCGCCGATCTCCCACCAGAGCCAGCACCGCTTCGCCGCGGAAGCGCACCTGGCCATCGGCCAGCACCGGCTGGTCCTTCACCTGGGGGAAGATGCCAAAACTATTTTGCGGTACATCCGCGGCCGTGAAAATGCCCTCGATTCCCGGATACCGGCGCCGCAAGGCGGCGAGATCACCGACGCGAAAGCGCGCGCGCGCGTGCGGCGACCGGATCACGCGCAGCCACAGGCAGTCCGTGGGATAGCGGTCGGCGCCGTACTGCTCGCTACCCATCACCCTGGCGATGCCGTCGAGCTTGGCCATTCGCGCGCCCACCGCCTTGCCCGCCGGCGGCTGCGGCGCGTCGAGATCCCCGCGGGCGACCGCGAGCACGGCCTCGACGATCTTGCGATAACCGGTGCAGCGGCACAGCACGCCGGCGAGCGCGTCCAGCACGTCGTGTTCTTCCGGCGCCGGATTTCGTCGCAGCAGATCGGTTGCCGCCACCAGCATTCCCGGAGTGCAGATGCCGCATTGCGCTGCGCCGTGGGCGTGAAACGCGCGCTGCAACGCGCTGGGTGACCCGCCCTGCGCCAGGCCTTCGACCGACACGACTTCGCGCCCGTCGACCTGCGCGGCCGAGGTCAGGCAGGCACACACCTGCTTGCCGTCGATGAGCACGGTACAGGCGCCGCAGTCCCCGGCCTCGCAACCGATCTTGGTGCCGGTGAGGCCGAGTTGCTCGCGCAGCACGTCGCTGAGCCGCGCCGCCGGATCGACCACCAGGCGGCAGGATGCGCCATTCAAGGTAAAGACAACGCTCCAGCCGCCGTCGCGCTGTTCGCCGGTGGCGGCTGTCGAGCCTTGAACTTCGCGCGGCTTATTCACCGCCGAGCGCTGCCAATGCGCGGCGCACCAGAGTCAGGGCCGCGTCGCGCCGGTAGGCGCCGGTGCCGCGCACATCCGAGATCGGCGCCAGCGATGCCAGGTCCTCGGGCCGGGCGACAGCGGCGAGCCCGGCGGACAAGGGCTGGCCGAGCAACCGCGCTTCCAGCGCCGGCAGTCGTTGCGCAACTTCGGAACAGGCGCCGACCGCGAGCGCGGCACGGGTCAGTTTGCCATCCGCGCCCGCCTCCAGGGTAGCCGCCACCATGACGATGGAAATCACCAGGTAGCGCCGGCCACCGAGCTTGAGGAAGGTGGCACGCGCGGCCGGCCCCCATTTCGGCACCAGCACGGCCGTCACCAGTTCTCCGGGACCACACGCGGTGCGGCGATTGCCGATGACGAAATCCGCCAGCGCAACCCGCCGGCTGCCGTTCGCCGAAGCCAGCTCCACTAGCGCGTCGAGCGCGAGCAGCGGCGGAATTCCATCCGCCGCCGGTGACGCATTGCAGAGGTTGCCGGCCACCGTTCCCGCATTCTGAATCTGTGCGCCGCCCACGTCGCGCGCAGCGAGTTTCAATCCGTCGCAATACGCCGGCAGGCGATGGGCGATGAGTTCGCTCCAGGTCGTGAGCGCGCCGATGCGGATATGGGAGCCTTCTTCGCTCACGCCGCGCAAGGCCGCAAGGGCGGAAATGTCGAGGACAGGTTCGGAAACGGCACGCCCGACCCGCGCTGGATAGAAATCGGTGCCGCCGGCGAGCACCGTCATCCCGCCTCCCGCAAGGGCACCCAGCGCTTCGGACAATTCGGTCGGCCGCAGATACATTCCATGCGCTCGCATCGGTCCCCGCCGCCGCCCTTCGACGCGCGCACGGAAACCCGGTTGTTGTGACAGGCGCCCGCGGTCCGCGGGCGCGGCCTCTTTGCAGCAGGCGCTTCAAAGTTATCGAGTAAACACTTTGACTGCGCTTGCGCGTTCACCATATCCTAGCTTCCATCGCTATTCAACCATTCGGCGGCGCGCGCGTGCAGCGCATCAACTATTTCGACAGCAAGGCATCGCTGTTTCGTCACAACAGGCAACCATGACCCCAATGAATCCCTTCAGACTCGACGGAAGAATTGCGATTGTCACCGGCTCGAGCCGCGGCATCGGGCGCTCGATCGCCGAGCATCTGGCTGCGGCGGGCGCCAAAGTCGTCGTCTCCAGCCGCAAGCTCGGGGCCTGTGAACAAGTGGCGAAATCGATCCTCGACGGCGGCGGCGAGGCGGTCGCGATCGCGGCGAATATCGGCGACAAGTCCCAGCTCGAGAATCTGGTGAATCAGACCCGCAAACAGTGGGGAAGAATCGACGTGCTGGTTTGCAATGCCGCATCCAACCCGTTCTACGGCCCGATGGCGCAGTTGCCCGACGACGCCTTCAACAAGATCCTGCAGAACAACATCGTCTCCAACCACTGGCTGGCGAATCTTGTGCTGCCGGAAATGGCGCAGAGGAAGGATGGCGCGGTCATCATCGTGTCCTCGATCGGCGGCCTGAAAGGCACCTCGGTGCTCGGCGCCTACGCGATCTCCAAGGCCGCCGACATGCAGCTCGCGCGCAACCTCGCCATGGAATGGGGTCCCTTCAACATCCGTGTCAACTGTATCGCCCCCGGTCTGGTGAAGACCGACTTCGCGCGCGCATTGTGGGAGAACCCCGAAATCCTGCAACGCTACGAAGCGCAGACGCCATTGCGCCGCATCGGTGAACCGGATGACATCGGCGGGGTTGCCGTATTCCTTGCTTCCCGCGCCGCGGCCTTCATTACCGGTCAGACCATCGTGGCGGACGGGGGCGTGACCATTGCCGGCTAGTCTGCGACATCCACGAAAAGACTCGTGCGTAGGCTGCCGCCGCGCTCATCGGTCACCCGCAGGCCGAATCAGGCCGGCCTTCCGTTTGCATTCCGGCCAGGTATTTCGTCAGCAATGCCTGCTCGGTGCGGGTGCGCTGGCTGGCCGGGCACGGAAAGCGCAGCAGCAAGGTTATCTTGCCACCCTCGCCTATCCTGATGCTCACTCTGGGTTCGGCTGACGGCATCACGATGAACTGCTCGCCTTCCAGCTCGCGCAGCGCGGCATGCGCCGGCGCGACAAATTCGGAGCACACCGAGTTCGCAGCCTCGGTCAGGATGCGCCGCGCCATATCGAGGTCGCTGCCGGTTGGCAGCGAAATGCTGACCATCCCGAGCTGGTAATCCCGGAGCCGCGAATAATTCCTGATCGCGTGCGTGACGTAGAAGCTGTTCGGGAACTGCACCACCTTGCCGGTAAACAGGTGTTCCTCGCTCATTTCCAGCACTGTCGTGGACAACAGCGTCTGGTCGATGACTTCGCCCTTGATGTTGTTGATCTCGATGACATCGCCGAAACCGAAACTTCCGGACGTGGTGCGATAGACGTAGCCGAGCACGGAGGTGAACATTTCCTTGCCGAGCAGCACCACGGCGACGCTCAAAGCGGCCAGCGACAAGGCGGCGGCGCGCAGTTCCGCGCGCCAGGTGAAAATCAGCGCGACGATAGCGATCAGGAGGGAGAAATTGCGCCAGAACACGGAGGCGCGCAGCTTGGTTTCCCGGGACAACCACCCGCGGCCGCGCAATATCGCGGAAATGGCGATGTTGGCAAGGATCACCGCCGAGATGATGACGATCGTCCACAGAATTTCCGGCGCGAGACCGGGAAGGGAAAAGTCAGGTTTCATGAGGTTCGCGAGGGCCGTGACAACGTGACGATCGTGACGGCTAAAGGTAACGGCGAAGATCGCGCGAACTGAAGTCGAACTCGTGGATCGGGAAACCGAAACGTTTGCGGCCCTTACCTCGTCACAGTCGTCACGAACGTCACGTCGTCACGGCCTTCTAGCTTCTGTAATCAATCCCCTTGCGCTCGAGCATGCGCAGCAGCGCCTGCCAGGCCTTGTTCACTTCGGCGCCGCCCGGCCCCTTGAATTGCCCGAAGCCCTTGCGCGCGGTCTTTTCGTCGATCAGGCCGACTTCGATGCGGCCGCCGGCGAGCGCGTCGATCTGGATCTGGCACGCGGTATCGAGGTAGTACATCAACTCGAAAGCCTCGCTGACCGAGTCGCCCAGCGTGAGCAGCCCGTGGTTGCGCAGGATCATGGCCTTGGACGTCTTGCCGAGATCCGCGGCCATGCGGCTGCGCTCGTCCAGTTCCAGTGCAATGCCTTCGTAGTCGTGGTAAGTCAGCATGCTGTAGGTGCGCAATGCATGCTGGCTCAACGGCAGCAGCCCGTGCTTCTGCACCGACACGGCGACGCCTGCGCGCGTGTGCGTATGAATGACGCAATTGATCTCCGGCCGCGCCTCGTGCACGCAACCGTGGATCACGAAGCCCGCGTAATTCACGCCCAGCCCGGTGATGTCGTCGATGACATTGCCTTCATGGTCGATCTTGACGATGTTCGACGCGGTGATCTCGTCGAACATGAGCCCGTACGGATTGATCAGGATGTGCGGCGAGCCCGGCACGCGCGCGGTGAAATGCGTGAATATCAGGTCGGTCCAGCGGAACTGCGCCGCCAACTGGTAGGCCGCCGCCAGTTCGCAGCGCACTTCCCATTCTTCCGCGCTGACGCGGGCGCGCACGCTGCGGGCTTCGACGGATGTGAGTTTTCTGGCTTTATCGGTCACGTGGTGGTCCTCCTCATGCGCGCAATCATACACTTCGTTCCCACACGCGGCCGACGTCAGCCATCCAGCTCCGGGTAGCAACGGAAGATGCCGTCCTGATTGAACGGGATACGCCGCTTCGAGGCCAGGTAAGCCGCGATATTAGGACGCGCCGCGATGCGGTCGTGCAAGCCGATCAACCCAGGATAGTCCGGCTCCAGCCTTTTCATGGCTTTCGGAAACGCATAGCGCAGGCCGGCGATCAACTGAAACACCGACAGGTCGGCATACGACAGCGTATTGCCCGCCATGTAACGCTTGCCGGTCGCGGACAGTGTCTGCTCGAAATAGCCGAGGAATTTCGGCATGCGCTCGGTCCGGAAATACTTGCTGCGCCGGCGCGCCTCGGCTTTCTGCTGATGATAGTAGAGCGCACCGCTGATCGGATGGTGCGTGTCGTGGATCTCCGTCACAAAATCGGCGATCGTGAGCTGTAACTGATTGACCCAGATGCGTCCCGCTTCGTTGCGCGGCGCGAGGCCATGGCGCGGCCCCAGGTACAGCAGGATGTTGGCGGTCTGGCCGATGATAAGCTTGCCTGCCTTCAGGAAGGGCGGCGCATAAGGCGCAGCGGCGAGTTTTTCATCATCGAGAATGCGCTCCATCGCCGGCACGCCCATGCCGCGACCGGCACGTCGAGCAACGTCGACATAGTCGGCACCCGCTTCCTCCAGTGCCAACCGCACGAATTCACCGCGGCCCTGGATCGAGGGCCAGTAGTAAAGTAAGTAACGCATAAGAATCCTCCGGATTTCAAGGGACGAGGTGCGAGGTGCGAGGTGCGAGGTTCGAGGTTCGAGGTGCGAGGTTCGAGGTGCGAGGTTCGAGGTGCGAGGTGCGAGGTTCGAGGTGCGAGGTTCGAGGTGCGAGGTTCGAGGTGCGAGGTGCGAGGTGCGAGGTTCGAGGTGCGAGGTGCGAGGTTCGAGGTGCGAGGTTCGAGGTGCGAGGGTTGAGTAAAGCTTCAACGCACTCAAGACCTAGAGCCTCGCACCTCG
>Ga0315271_10002024_pt1 | contig 12573 bp, 13 predicted proteins | sample C3_top_MG_FD_204664 | JGI IMG/M metagenome (GOLD analysis project Ga0315271, IMG submission 204664) | Sediment microbial communities from Yellowstone Lake, YNP, Wyoming, USA - C3_top | ecosystem: Environmental > Aquatic > Freshwater > Lake > Sediment | place: USA: Wyoming | collected 2017-08-01
TCAGGATGTTGCGCGAAGCCATGACCGCGGATCGATCGCCGGCAAGGTCCCAGAGCCGGCTGTCCGCTCGAAGGGGCACGAGATGGCGCTCCACCCTGGCCTGGTTGATCCAGCCCAGGATCCGGTACTCCAGGGTCGTCGTGGTCACGGCGCTGGCCGACGGGACGAGGGTCATCAGCAGCAGGACGGGCAGGATGATGGGGAGAACGATTCGGCGTCGGATCATGGGGCTCCTTCATATCGGCGTTGCGCCCGGGTGAGGGTCGCAGCCACGTCGTTACGCAGGGAGTCCGGTGCGAGCACTTCCACGTCGTCGCCCCAGGATAGGATCCAGAGACGGATCTCGATGGTCCCCGAAACGGTCGCCTCCCAGAGAAGCGAACCGTCCGGCTCGAGCCGGGCACGCTGGGTGGGATGCCACGTCGCCTCGGTCACGCGGGACGCCACGGCAGGAGCGAAACGCAGACGGACGTCCACCGGCTCCTGGTCGGCGATGATATCCCATGCGGGCCGAAGGAGTGTTTCGACCGCATCGCGGTCCGGGCTCTCGAACGTGCGCGGGGTCAGCGCGACATCCCGGATCCGCTCGATCTTGAACGTCCGCACCGCATCCCTCGTCTCGTCCCAGCCGATCAGGTAGAGGGCATGAGTCTGCAGTGAGGGCTCGATCAGATATGGCCGGACGGTGGCCTGTCGGGCCACCGCGCCCGGAGCGTAGCGGGCCGGTTCGTACGACAGGCTGACCACTCGACGCTCTGCCCAGGCGCGGGTCAGCAGGTGGACGTGCTTGCTGAACCGGCCGTCGGTGGGGCGCGACGCGAGGACGTCCAGGGTCCGCTCCACGTGCTCCGCGAGGGGCGCCGGCAGGACCTCTTCCAGTTTCTCGAAGGCGGCTGCCAGGTCCGGGTCGTACTTGTCGGCATAGCGGACCATGAGCCGCGCGGACAGGACGACGGCCATCGCCTCCGACAGGGTCAGCTTGAGGGCCGGCAGGAATCCCTCGCCGACGACACCCCATCTGCCGCCGTCGGACCAGACTGCGACGCCGATCTCCTCGTCGATCGCCCGCAGGTCGCGATAGACCGTCCGCGGCGAGACGTCGATCCGGCGGGCGATCTCGCTGGGCCTGATCCCGTCCGGGTGACCGCGCAGGACCGTGACGACCCGGATCAGGCGCGCCAGCCTGTCGCGCTTGGCGGCGTAGCGGCTCGGTTCGTCGTCGAAGGTCATGGCGTCGGGGGAGAGATCGCGAGGTCGCTACCCCGGGAGGTGGCTGTCATCCGGACCTCGACGGTTCCCTGTAGCGCGTCCGGGTCGATCCCGACTGCCAGGCCGCTAGCACTCCCGGTCACCATTCCCAGCTCGCCGTCCAGGAAGACCCAGTAGTCCAGCTGGCCGCGCCAGTCGTGGTGGTCCGCGGCGCCGGACAGCCAGCGGATCTGCGGGAACGCGGCGGCGAAGGTGTCCCCGTCCATGGCGATTCGGCAGTGGCGCGCGCGCGCCCCCTCGATGACCTCTGCGCCCCGATCCTCGAAGATGGCTCGTCGGTCCGGTGCGAGGGCCGTCTGGAGGATCCGGACGTCGATGGTATCCACGTCCAGGACGGCCGGTTCCGTTCGCTGCCAGCGTAGGCCAGGGACTCGTACCCAGCCTTCCATGCCGACCCGCGCGGCGCCCGCCTGTCCGAGCTGGGCGTCTGTGGCGACGTAGGCGAGCCATCGGAAATCATCACCGGATCGTGTCCCGGAAAGCTCCACGGAGCCGGTCGGCCGCAGGTCCACTGTGGCGTCCATGCGACTCGTCAGTCGTGCGCTGCTGCCGGCCCGAAGCGGACCGTCACAGGCGGGCAGGTCACGCTCGGTGCCGGTGGGCCCGAAGCGCGACGCCTGGGCCACAGCGCCACGCAAGGCGAGTTCGTTGGCGACCGCCGCCGATCCGAACAGGCCGCCCGACACGATCGTGAGCCCCAAGGCGAACGCCAGCGACTGGGCGAGCCGCCTGCGTCGAAGGGCATTGCCGCCCTGCATCCGGCGCGCCAGCCCGATCCCGGCGAACAAGCTCGTGGCCAGGAGGGCGAGGGACCACGGATAGGCCACCTCCAGCGAGGGTACGAGGGTTTGCGAGCCCTGCGCCACCAGCTGTCCGATGAGCCCGCTGATGGATGGCACGAGGCACAGCAAGCCGCCGACACCGACGCACACGACGGCCATGTTGGTGCGTTCCCCGCGCGTGACCGGCGGCCATGCCACGGCGGCCGCTGCGACCCCGACCGGGATGACCATCGTCAGCCCCACGACCAGGTCCAGCGGACCGTCCGGCCGGTATGCCAGGAGAACCAGCAGGGCGGCCACCGACCAGCAGCCCAGCAGGGCCACGCCGATCAGTCGGAGTTCGAAGCGTCGCACCCTCACCGACCGAGTCTACCCGGGTCTGCCGCCGAGGCCTGGTCCATCGCCGCAAGTACGGGGGACCCCGTGACCGCCGGGTCATCGCGACGATCGGCCCGCCAGGACCAACATGCCCGTACCGCACCGGACCGACCGGGCGGCCGGCATACACAGCGAGGCCCACGGGCACCACGCATCACCGAATCCTCCGACCCTGACGGTGGACCCTCCTCCTACCGTCGAGGCCATTACCGAAGCGGCGCCGAACCTCCTCCCGGCGCCGCTTCGGTGCGTCCCGGGGTACACTTTCGGCGGTTCCCGCGACCCGAACCAGGGTCTACACGGCCCAAACCAGAGGTGATCCACGTGCGCAGCTTCCATGTCCTCGCGATCGGACTCGTCGCAGTCGTTGCGGCGGCCTGCACCGGCACTGGCGCCGCGTCGCCATCTGCCTCTTCCGCTCCGGCAGCCACCGTCGGTCCTTCCGTGGCCCCGTCTGTTGCGGAGGTCCCGTCGGCGACACCCGATGCCTGCGCTCCAGCGAACCTGGCCCTCGTGGCCCCCGGCAAACTGACCATCGGCACGGACAACCCGGCCTACCCGCCGTACTACGCCGAGAACGCCGGCGGTAGCAAGACCGCGCCGTGGGAGCTGGGCGACCCGACCAACGGCCAGGGCTTCGAGAGTGCGGTGGCCTTTGCGGTCGCCGAGAAGCTCGGGTTCACCAAGGACCAGGTCACCTGGGCGTACGTCCCGTTCGCCAATTCGTTCGCGCCGGGCCCCAAGACCTTTGACTTCGACATCAACCAGATCTCGTTCAACGCCGAGCGGGCCCAGGCCGTCGACATGTCCGATGGTTATTACTTCGTCAACCAGGCCGTCGTCGCGCTGGCCGACAGCCCCATCGCGGCGATCACGACCGTGAGCGGACTGGCGCCGTTCCGATTCGGCGCACAGACCGGCACGACGAGTTACAAGACGATCACCGACGTGATCAAACCCACCACCGAAACGAGCCTGTACGACTCGAATGACGCGGCCATCGCCGCGCTCAACGCCAAGCAGATCGACGGGATCGTCGTGGACCTGCCGACGGCCTTCTACATGTCGGCTGCGCAGCTCGACAACGGCAAGGTCGTGGGCCAGTTCGCGCTCCCATCGGGCGCCGCCGACCTCGAGCACTTCAGCCTCGTCCTGCCCAAGGGCAGCGCGGTCACCCCATGCGTGAACGCCGCGATCGGAGCCATGAAGGACGACGGCAGCCTGGCTGCCATCACCCAGGAGTGGCTGTCCGACAAGGCGTCGGCACCGGTCTTCACGCCGTAACCCCGGGCGTCACGCCAAAGGGTCTTCGCGCCCAACGATGCCCAGCACAGGAGGCCCGCAGGTGACATCCGGCGGGCCTTCCGTCGTTCGACGGCGGCGATCGCGCGTCTCCTGGCGAGCCATCGGGATCGCGCTGCTCAGTTCCGTCGTCGTCCTTGGGGGACTGGCCTGGGTCGTCGTCAACTCGCCGGGTTGGCCGGAGGTCCAGCAGAAGTTCCTCAACGGGCCGATCTTCTGGTACAGCCTGCCCCTGCTCGCCGCCGCCTTCTGGAAAAACATCCAGCTGTTCCTCATCGCGGAGGCGCTCATCCTTCCCCTCGGGCTGGTGATCGCGGTCATGCGCGGTCTGCCGGGTCCGGTCTTCTTCCCCGTCCGTGCCCTGGCGACGGCCTACGTCGATGTCTTCCGGGCGCTGCCGGGCATCCTCGTCATCTATGTCCTGGGTTTCGGCGTCCCGGGGCTCGGCATCCCGGGCGTCCCGACCGAGCCGTTCTTCTGGGCGGTCATCGCCCTGACGCTCATCTATTCGGCCTATGTCTCCGAGGTTTACAGATCCGGGATCGAGTCGGTCCATCCAAGCCAGGAGGCCGCCGCTCGCTCGCTCGGCCTGTCGCGGTTCCAGGCGCTGCGCCACGTCGTCCTGCCACAGGCCGTCCGGCGGGTGGTCGCGCCGCTGCTGAACGACTTCATCGGTCTTCAGAAGGACACCGTCCTCGTCTCGATCATCGGGGTCGTGGAGATCTTCCGGACGGCGCAGATCATCCAGCAGGCCAAGTTCAACTTCACGCCGTATCTCGGCGTCGCCCTCGTCTTCATCGTCGTGACCATCCCGCTCGCCCGGTTCACGGACTGGCTTGTCGCGCGCGACAAGCGGCGCGGGGCGGCCGGTGGCAGCCGATGACGACCAGGCGCAGCCGATGACGACTGAGGCGCTCCACATCGAGGGCCTTCACAAGTCGTTCGGGACGCTGGAGGTCCTGCGCGGTATCGACCTCGTCGTGGCCGAACACGAGGTCGTCTGCCTGATCGGCGCGTCGGGTTCGGGCAAGTCCACCCTGTTGCGTTGCATCAACCTGCTCGAACCGATCGATGCCGGACGGATCGTGGTCGCCGGCGAGGAGATCACCGCGGAGGGCGTGGACCTGGATCGGATCCGGCGCCGGATCGGGATCGTCTTCCAGGCGTTCAACCTGTTCCCGCACATGTCCGTCCTGGACAATGTGACCCTCGCCCCGCGCCGCGTGCTGAAGGTGCCACGCGCGAAAGCCGAGGCCGACGCCATGGAGCTGCTGGTGCGCTTCGGGCTGGCCGACAAGCGCGACGAGGTGCCGGACCGGATGTCCGGTGGTCAGCAGCAGCGAGTCGCGATCGTGCGCGCCCTCGCGATGCGCCCGGATCTGCTGCTCCTCGACGAGGTCACGAGCGCCCTTGACCCGGAACTTGTCGCCGAGGTCCTCAACGTCATCCGTGGATTGGCTGTGTCCGGGATGACGATGGTCATCGCGACCCACGAGATGGGGTTTGCGCGGGATATCGCCGACCGGGTCTGCTTCCTCGACGCCGGCAGGATCATCGAAGAGGGGCCACCTGACGTCATCCTGAGCGATCCAGCGGAGCTACGGACGCGCCAGTTCCTGCAGCGCATCATCGAGGCCGGCCGGCTCTAGGCACGGTCCAGCCTTGTCGTGCCGATCAAGGCAGTTTGCCCCGGCCAGGCCCGGTCTGGGCCGGCTGGATGCCCGTGGCCTGTCAGCCGGTCATGCCCTGACCTCACGGCATGCGCTGACGAACGCCTCGAACAGACGCTCGAAGGCGGCCGGCGTGGATTCTGTCCGTTCGGGATGGCACTGGACGCCGATCACGAAGCGGCCATCCGCGGCCTCCAGGCCCTCGACGAGCGGGCCGGCTGAGCTGTCTGCCCAGGCGGAGGCAACAAGACCGGGTGCCAGGTCTCCGGGCCGGATGCCCTGATGGTGGTAGGAGTTGACCACGAGCGGTCCGTCGTAGGCAAGGGACCGGGCCAGCGCGCTGCCGGCTTCCACTCGAAGCGGGTGGGTGGCCGCCGGGCCGCGCCCCCAGCCCGGCCCGGCATGGCCCTCGACGTGCTGGAGGAGCGTCCCGCCGCTGAACACGTTGATCGCCTGCAGGCCACGGCACAGGCCCAGGATCGGCACGGAACGGGCGATCGCCGCGGACCATGCCTCGGCCTCCAGTGCATCGCGGTCTGGCTCGATGTCCACGGACCCGGCGTGCGTCTGGCCGTGGCGAGCCGGATGCAGGTCCGCACCGCCGCTGAGCAGCAGGCCGTCCATGGTCGCGAAGGCCGCGGCTCGTTCCTCAGCAGGCGCCGTGGCGTCAAGGACGATCGGCTCCGCCCCGTGGCGGGCCACCGAGTCTGCGTAGAGGGCGTTCTTGCGGGCGGCGATGTCCGGTTCGACCTGGGCGGCCGCGGTCGCGACAGTCACCACGATGAGCGGGCGGCTGCTGCCTTCGTTCGTCACGTTCTTGAGGATAGCGCGGGGTTCAGGGGCCTGGGGACGGCGACGCGCCGTCGCTCTCGGACGGTGTCTCGGAGGGTGTCCCGGACGGCGGTGGCAGGTTCTCGGGGTCCACTTCGGCAAACGGGATGAGAGCGAGTGCCCAGCCCGCCTGGATCGTGTTTGGGTCGTAGTTGGCCGACTCCGGATCCAACGATGGATAGGTCGCCCGGTTCCAGTAGGCGAGACTCTGGGCGCTCGTGCTGAACGTGTCGGCGATGGATGTCAGCGTATCGCCGCTGGCGACGACGTAGACCATGAATGTCGCCTGCGGCAGCGGCGTCGGCCGGACGAAGGATGGGCTGGCGGAGGCGGACGGGACCGGCGTGAGAGACGGTGGCGTCGCGCTCGGCTCCAGCGCCGACAGATCGCAGGCCGACACGGCGAGGACCGCGGCCAGGAGGAGGGGCCAGGAGGCCAGGCGTTCGTTCATCGGGGTCGATGGTGACGCATCCCTGCTGCAGCCATGTCGGCTGCTCAGGCAGGGTTGGTGGTGGTCGGGTCGATCGGCGTGGGCTCCTGTAGCGAGAACGCCGCCGACAGGGCCAGGCCCTCCGCTGCCGTCGCCACGCGATCACGGCCGTTGTGCTTGGCTACGAAGCAGGCCCGGTCGGCAGCCAGCAGCACGTCCTTCGCCGTCAGGCCGTCCGCCGGGAAGGTCGCCACCCCGACTGAGGCTGTGACGGAGCCTTCGACCGCCTTGACCGCGAGGCGTGCTCGCTCGGCGACCTGGGCAGCGCCGCTCGCGTCGGTGCCGGGCAGCAGGAAGGCGAATTCATCGCCGCCGTAGCGGAAGACCAGGTCGCTATCGCGGCCTGCCTGGCGGAGCGTGGCCGCGACGGATCGCAGGAACTCGTCGCCGGCCTGGTGGCCGAGCGTGTTGTTGACGTCGCGGAAGTCATCGAGGTCCAGCATGATCAGGCTGTAGGTCGCGCCGTCCCTGACACTGCGCTCCAGCCATTCCTCGAATGTGCCGTGGTTGAGCAGGCCGGTCAGGCCGTCCGTCCGGGCGCGGACCTCCACCGCCTGGAACACCTCCGCGTTCTGGAGTGCGATGGACACCTGGGCCGCGAGCAGCTGGACCAGGTCGAAGTCGTCACCGGAGAAGGTGTTGCCAACCCCCAGGCGCTCGATGGTCAGGACGCCGATCGCCCCGTGCCTCCCGCGCAACGGGACGATGATCAGGCTGCCGTCTGCGGCGCCCTCGGTGTCCCGGAAGTGGTTGACTCGACCGTCCCGGCGCTCGTCCTCGATGAGCGCAGCCTCGTTGTGCTCCACGACCCACGTGGCGATCCCAGTCTCGCCCGGCAGCCACGGTTCCAGATAGCTGGCGGCATGCACGCCGCGGGCGCTGAGCGGCGTCAGCAGACCGGAAGATGGATCCACGACCTCGATGGCAACGTTGTCGCACGCGATCAACGCGCTGAGTCGCTCGGTGATGCTCTCCAGAACCGCGCGCGCGTCCAGCGTGGTCAGGATCTCCTCCGTGATCTGGAGCAGCTCGCGCTGGCTGCGCACCTGGCGTTCGAGCGCCTCCGTCTGCTCGATGAGCCGTTGCGTGGTCTCCGCATTGGCCATCGCCTGGGCAGCGAAGCTCGCGTAGATCACGAGCAGGCGCAGGTCGTCGTCGCGGAACTGGTCGAGTCCCAGCTTGGACAGGACGAGGACGCCCAGGACGCGATCCTCGAATGTCATCGGAGCGAGGAGCATGGATTCGTCGAGGTCATCCTCGGTCCCCGGGATCGTGTTGCAGCGCGGCTCCCGGACGGCATCGGGGATATTGGCGGGGACGCGGTGGGCGGCCACCCAGCCGGTGATCCCCTGGCCGATCTTCACTCGCAACTGGTCTGGAGTCTCGTCCTCGTACGGGCCGAGCTGCCCCCGCATCGCGACCGGCATGAGGTCGTCGCCGACGAGCCGATACACGCGAACATTGTGGTAATCGATCAGCTGGCGAAGCTCGGTGGCGATGGCCGTACCGATATCGCCGACGCTCGCCAGGCGGTTGAGCCGTGCGCCCAGCTGCTGGATGGACTGGAGCTGTGCCGCCCAGGTCGCCATTCGCTGGAAGTCCTGGGCCGTCCGGATCGCGACGCCGGCCTGGGTCGCGAGGGCCGCGACGGTCTGCAGTTCGTCCACGGTCCACTCGTGGGGTCGATCGTGGTAGATGTCCAGCAGCCCCAGGACTTCCGTGCCGTCCATCAACGGGGCCGTGCAGGCGGTGTCGAAGCCTTCCTGGACGACGGCTGCCCGGACGTCCGCGCCGCGCGGGTCGTCCCGGTACGTGGTGGCGAACAAGGGCCGATGGGCGGCGATGGCGGCCGCCGAGAGGGACCGCGGCGGAAGGTCGCGAACGCTGGCGAGGTAGCTGTCCGACAGACCGCGACTGACCTCGGCGACGGTCTGGCCGTCCGGGCGACGAAGGAAGACCGCTGCACGGTCACCCTCGAACAGGACCATCGCGTGGTCCACGAGACCGGTCAGGATCCGGTCGAGGTCCAGGTGGCTGCCGATATCGCTCGCGACCCGTCGCAGCGCCTCGGCGCGATGGCGCAGCTGGCCGACCTCTTCGCGACGGCCTGCGACGGCGATGATCGTCCCGATCACCACCGCAAGCACTCCCACCACGGGCTGCTCGCGGTCATCGCCCGGCGTATCTCCGTCGGGAACCAGGTGGAGGACCCCCCATGCGCCGTTCGCACCTGGGATCACTGCTGCCTGCTCCGATCGAGTTCCCGGGAGCATCCGCACGGGACCTCCGTCGCCTTGGGTCGTGGCGACGCCACTCCCCGCCGGGTCAAGGGCCGCCCCGACGATACCGTAGGTCATCGGCACATCCACCAGCCGCACGGGACCGGAACCCGAGGCATGGGAATCGACACGTGGTACGAGGCGACCGTCGCGCAGTTCCCAGATCGTGACCAGGTGGTGGTCATACCCGTCGCGGATGATCGACGCAGCCGAGGCGAGATCGTCCTGCCGCTCCTCACCTCGTCCAGCCAGTCGGGTGAGCCGATCCAGCACCTTGAGGTCCAGGGCGTGGCGTTCGCTCTCGAGTGGGTCGGCCAGCGTCACCGCTCGGTCGGTGGGCCGCGCTGCGCGACGTCGGCTGCCGGTCCGGTCGTGCGCGTCGCCGACGCCGCCTGCAGGCGTACCGCCCCGCCCCGATCCGCCGTCGGCGGCACCGACCTCGGCGGCCGCGAGGAACCGCTGGAGGTCACCCAGCCGGTAGCGCCGATCGCCGCGCGGGTTGATCCGGTAGTAGCGCAGGCGCCCGGCATCGCTCCAGGCCCGGACCGTGTTCGGATGGACGCCAAGGAGGCGTGCAGCCTTCGTGACGGAGAGGGTCGCGTCGGTGGGTCTCGACGGAAGGACGGTCGTCATGACTCTAGGAGGAAATGTGAACTCGGTCCGACGAGCCTACCAATCTCACAGTTCTTGCCAATAGTCCGATGGTCCGGGCGGTCGGGACTGTGGGCAGGACTGCCCGGGGCGGAAGTCAGGTCCGCCGACCGCCGGTCAGGTTCGCCGACCGCCAGTCAGCTTCAGCCAAAGGAGCGTCAGCCCGACTGCCACCATCCCGATGGCGATGACGACGAGGATCGCGGAGCCCGGGTCACCCACCAGGCCGGGGCCCTGGCCGGGGCTGCGCGGGTCGCCACCGATCGAGCCGCTGGGACTCGGCGACGCGGCCGCCACCGACTGAACGACGGTCAGGAACAGCCCCGTCGCGAGGAGGGCTATGGGGAGCCAGCGATGGACCCGGATCCGGTCGCCCGTACTCACAGCAGCGCGTCGGCGACAGCCCAGCCCAGCCCGACCACGATGAGGGCCAGGCCGACCACGAGCGAACCGGCGACGGCGAGGGGCCGTCGAGCGTGGTCGCGTGCGAGGACGCGCATCGCCTCGTCCGTCTCAAGGGTCGTGAGGATCAGCGGCCGGCCCAGACCGGCGCCGACCTGTGGGTTCCCGCTCGCATCCAACGTCGGGACGCCCACGACGATCGCGTGTTCCACGGTCGAGACGAGCTGGACGAGGAGGCGAACGGTAGCCGCAGGATCCGTGCCCTCGGGGACACGATCCGGTGCATCGGCGGCCGTGCCCACCGATTCGCGCGGCAGCACGACGAGGCCCGCATCCAGGTCCTCGTGATGGACGGCGATCCCGTCGAGTCCCTCGCGGACCTCGAACGGCACGGCCTCGCGCTGATCGTCCAGCGATCGCCAGGCCTTCTTGACGCGGAGATCCAGGCGCGTCCGGCGGAACACGAGTGGACGGTGGGCATCGTCCTCGAAGTCGGTCTCGGCATCGATGCGTCCGCTGACCTTGATGTAGCGCCCTGGTCCGCCGGCCCTGGCCATCTCCACCGCCTCGCCGATCGTGACGGCCGGGGTAGCGGCCAGGAGTCTGCCGACGCGGTAGCCGGGACCGAACGACCGGAGGATCGCCGCACCGACCGCAAAGGAAGCCAGGCCGGCGAGGATCGGCAGCAGGGGTGTCACGGCCGCGATGCTAGCACCGGACAGCGAAAGACCCGAAGGAACCTACCCGACACGTGGGCGTTGATGCGATCGCCGCCGTTAGTGTCGCTCGGCCCCTCCGGGCTGAGACGAACAGTACGCGCCGGCCGGATCGCATGGCAATGGGGTTCATCCACGAGTTCAAGGCAAGATCGCCGGGTTATCCACCGTTCGTCCACATCGAGCCGGGTGGGCGCCTCAGGCGGAACGTCCCGTTGCCGGATCGACCGACCGAACCTGCCCGTCGAAGCCGGTCAGGACCAGTCGGCCGCCGATCAACTCGGCCGCGGTCACGACGTCGGAATGGGCGATCCGCCAGGCGACCGTCCCGTCCGCTTCGATGGCGAACGTTTCCAACTCCGATTGGACGAGGATGTGGGCCAGGCGGGACGACCCGAACAGGGCGACGACGGGCGTCGCGGACCGGTGATCCCAGGCCGGTTCCCCACTGGCCACGGCCAATCCGAACGCGTGGAACCCGTACGCCACCACGAGGAGTCCCACATCGTCCCAGTGCATGGCGCGCGGCTCGTCGAAGATCGCAGACGCGAATCGGGCCGTCCAGGCCCCGCGTGGTCCCTCCAGCCGAAGCTCCGCTCGGCATAGGGCGTCGGGGTCCCGGGCCACGCGCGGACCGAGATCCACCAGCGACCCGCCCGACTCGGAGAGAGCGAAGACTGCCGGGCCCTGGCCGCTACCGCCCCACCGCCAGCGTGCGCGGAGTCCGCCCGGATAGGTCACGATCGCATCGTGTGGCTCCGCCGTCATGCCGGTCGCTTGGCGAGCGCCTCCGCTTCCACGTCCGCGGCGAGGCGCTCTTCGGCGATCGGGGCGACCATCGCATCCGCCAGGATCCGGAGCGTTGCCGGCGGGACGGGAAAGACAGCCGTCGGCAGGCCGGCCGCGGCCCACACGACCGGGTAGCGATCCAGCCCTGGGTCCATGATCACGCGGGTCCGCCGCCCATGCCCGATCGGCGGGATCCCGCCGATGACGAACCCGGTCAGGTCGTTCGCCTCACGGGCGGTGGCCCGGCGGATCTCCGGCGCGCCTGCGACGGCGGCCAACCGGCCGACATCCACCCGGTCCGGGCCGGACACCAGGCAGACCACTGGCTCCAGGTCGTCCGCCCGGGGAACCACGAATACCAGTGACTTCACGATCTGCCCGAGGTCCGCGCCAAGGGCATCGGCCGCCTCTGCCGCGGTACGGGTGGACTCGGCGAAGACGGTCACCTCCAGGCTGACGCCCTTTCGAAGGGCGGCGTCGAGCACGCGCTGGATGGCGGGATGCGCTGTGGGTTCGGGCACGGCCCGGAGTCTAGCATCGGGCGTGGCCCAGCCATCGGGCCGGTCACCGCTGACCGTTGTCGGGCGGGGTCTCATCGCGCGGGGTAGCATCCGGAGGATGCAGGCCATCGTGCTGGCCGACGGCGATGTCGGCTCCCGTGACGCCCTCGATGCGGCCTGGCCGGGCTGGCTCGAGGAGGACCATATCGTCATCGCCGCGGATGGCGGTGCGCGCCATGCCGAGGGCCTCGGGCTTCCGGTGGACCTGTGGGTGGGTGACGGTGATTCGATCGATGCGGATCCGCTGGAGGCACTTCGATCCGCCGGCGTGCCGATGATCCTGGTCGCCGTGGCCAAGGATGAATCGGACACGGAGCTGGCCATTCGGGAAGCCCTGGATCGCGGCGCAGACCACCTCGTCATCCTGGGAGCACTCGGCGGCCCGCGGGTCGATCACGCCCTGGCCAACATCGGTCTGCTGGCGCTGCCCGGCCTGCGGGGCGTGGTGGCGATC
>Ga0315271_10002025_pt1 | contig 12573 bp, 8 predicted proteins | sample C3_top_MG_FD_204664 | JGI IMG/M metagenome (GOLD analysis project Ga0315271, IMG submission 204664) | Sediment microbial communities from Yellowstone Lake, YNP, Wyoming, USA - C3_top | ecosystem: Environmental > Aquatic > Freshwater > Lake > Sediment | place: USA: Wyoming | collected 2017-08-01
GAAGGTCTGAAGGCATGGCGCGTGATTGTTGATCGAGGTCAATATGGGAAACGTAAGCGTCGATGCGATGTAGCCAATATTCGTGCGTATGAAGAATTGCATTTGGAACGCCAGTTGTCCCGGACGTCAGACCAATGCGTGCTGGTGTTTTTGGCTCTGGCCAATAGGGGATAAAACGCAGGTCCAGCTTCGAATCTGCTTCAACGGAGTCGATGTCAATGGGAATCTGCTCTACCTCTTTAGGACTAAGAGATCCCTTTTGACAAACCAGTCGCCTGGCCCCGTAACGATCCATCAATCGCTTATTCGCCAGACTGGCCATGGCCGGATGAACTGGCAATGAAACGGCGCCCAGGCGCGCCAGGGCCAGCATGGTTGCCAGATGGGTGGGCGAGTGAGCCATGGAAAGGCCCACGACCTCTCCCGGCACAATGCCCTTGCCGTGCAGTTCGATCGCAATCTTGCAGGTAAGCTGATGAAACATCTCGCGGCTGATGACCTGGGAGTTGAAAATGCAAGCGGGCGCCGCCGGGTTGAGGGCGACAACTTGAAGAAATCTGTCGACAAGATTCATGGGCTTCATTCTGGTAATTCTGGAAGGGGTCAATTCTGGCTCGAGTGGCCCGTGACCCTGATTTTACAGGTGATAGCCTTGGAGAAATCCACGGCCTGGAGCGCTGCCACGCCCTGTACACTAGCAGCCTTAAACGGTAACCAGAAATGAACCATGCTGGCGCTTGAAGCCGAATCCATAGAAATCATCCGCGAAGCTGTTGCCAGCGCCCGCAAGCCGGTGATGATGTACTCCATCGGCAAGGACTCATCGGTCATGCTGCACCTGGCGCGCAAGGCCTTTTATCCCGCGCCGCCGCCTTTTCCGCTGTTGCACGTCGACACCGGCTGGAAATTCAAGGCCATGTATGCCCACCGTGCGCGCATGGTGGCCGAGAGCGGCATGACCCTGATCACCCATACCAACCCGGAAGGCCTGGCCGCAGGTGTGGGACCGTTCAGTCACGGCAGCAATTACCACACCGACGTCATGAAGACGCAAGCCCTCAAGCAGGCGCTGGACGCCAATGGCTTTGACGTGGTGTTCGGTGGTGCCCGGCGCGACGAGGAAAAGAGCCGCGCCAAGGAGCGAGTTTTTTCCTTTCGCGCGCCCGGACACCGCTGGGACCCGAAGGCGCAGCGCCCCGAACTATGGAATCTCTACAACACGCGCATCAAGGCGGACGAGACGATACGCGTCTTTCCGATCAGCAACTGGACCGAGCTCGATGTCTGGCAGTACATTCACCAGGAAGACATTCCGATCGTTCCGCTGTACCTGGCTGCAGAGCGTCCCGTGGTGCAGCGCGATGGCCAGTGGATCATGGTGGACGACGAGCGCTTCGCCTTTGCCCCTGGTGAGACTGCTGAAACCCGGCGCGTGCGCTTTCGCACCCTGGGCTGCTATCCGCTTACCGCCGCCATCGAGAGCGATGCCGATACGCTGGAGGCGGTCATTGCCGAAATCTTCAACGCCCGCAGTTCCGAGCGCCAGGGTCGGCTGATTGACAGCGATGTGGCGGGCTCGATGGAAAAGAAAAAGCAGGAAGGCTATTTTTGATGAGCACGCTTGAAGCCAAAGACATTGCCGGGTTTCTGGAAAATCAGAGCCACAAGGAGACTCTGCGATTTATCACCTGTGGCAGCGTGGACGATGGCAAGAGCACGCTGATCGGGCGACTGCTGTTTGAGAGCAAGAGCATTTTTGACGACCAGCTCGAGTCGCTCAAAAGTGATTCTCGCCAGTATGGCACGCAAGGCGAGAAGATGGATCTGGCCTTGCTGGTCGATGGTCTGCAGGCCGAGCGCGAGCAGGGCATCACGATCGATGTGGCCTACCGTTTCTTTGCCACGGACCGGCGCCGCTATATCGTGGCCGACACGCCAGGCCATGAGCAATATACCCGGAACATGGCCACCGGCGCCTCAACCGCCGATCTGGCCGTGATCCTGATCGACGCGCGAAAGGGCGTGCTGCCGCAAACCCGCCGCCACAGCCGCATTGTGGCGATGATGGGCATTCGCCATGTGGTGCTGGCGGTGAACAAGATGGACCTGGTGGGCTTTGACGAAGCGGTGTTCGAGAGCATCGTGGCCGACTACCGCGCCTTTGCCGCCGGCTTTGAATTCTCGGAGATCCAGGCCATCCCGGTGTCGGGTCTGGAGGGTGACAATGTCTTGCTGCCCAGTGAGCGCATGCCCTGGTACAGCGGCCCGAGCCTGATGACTTATCTCGATACGGTGGACATCAGCGACCCGCGCCAGCGTGGCGCGTTTCGCCTGCCGGTGCAGTCGGTGAATCGCCCGAACCTTGACTTTCGTGGTTTTTGCGGCCGCGTCGCCGAAGGCATGGTGCGCCCGGGTGACGCCATACGGGTGTTGCCGTCGGGCGTGGCAACAAGGGTCAAGACTGTCATCTGCGGTTTCGACGAGGTGGCTAGCGCGCAGGTGGGCGATTCCGTTACGCTGACCCTGGCCGACGAAGTCGATGTCAGCCGCGGCGATGTGCTCGTGGCTGTCGACAACCCGCCCGAGGTCGCCGACCAGTTTGAAGCCAGGCTCTTGTGGATGGCCGAGCACGCGATGGCACCGGGCCGCCAATTCTTGATGAAACTGGCCTGCAAGGAAGTCACGGCCACCGTCACCGAGATCAAGTACCGCGAAGATGTGAACAGCGGTGCGCGCCTGGCAGCGAAGACGCTGGGCCTCAACGAAATTGCGGTTGTGAACCTGTCCACCAGCGCCCCGCTGGTGTTCGAGCCGTATCGTGTGAACCGTGTGCTGGGCGGCTTCATCCTGATCGACAAACTCACGTTCGAGACCGTCGGCGCGGGCATGATCGACTTTGCGCTGCGACGCGCCAGCAACATCCACTGGCAGGCGCTGGAGTTGAACAAGGCGACAAGGGCTGCGCAAAAGCACCAGACTCCGCGCTGCGTGTGGTTCACCGGCCTGTCGGGCTCCGGCAAGTCGACCATCGCCAACTTGCTGGACAAGCGTCTGTATGCCGACGGGCGCCACACCTATGTGCTGGACGGCGACAACGTGCGCCACGGGCTCAATCGTGATCTTGGCTTTACGGAGGCCGACCGGGTGGAGAACATTCGCCGCGTGGCAGAGGTCGCCAAGCTGATGATGGATGCGGGCCTGATTGTGCTGGTGAGCTTTATTTCACCGTTCCGCACCGAGCGCCGCATGGCACGTGACCTGTTTGCGCCGGGGGAGTTTGTTGAAGTTTATGTGGATGCGTCCCTGCAGGAATGTGAACGGCGCGATACGAAGGGCCTATACGCCAAAGCCAGGCGTGGTGAACTGAAGAACTTTACCGGCCTCGACAGCCCCTATGAACCACCAGAGGCGCCTGAGGTGCATTTGCAGGCCGATAAGGACACACCCGAAGTCTGCATGGCGCAGTTGCTTGCAGCGCTGGGCTGAAGCTGTGGTGGGCCATCAGGGCATGAAGCTCACTGAGAGGCAACTGCAAATACTGTGTGAAATTGCCGAGGCGGCCGGGCGCGCGGTGATGGACGTGTATGCGCAGGACTTCGTTGCCTGGCAGAAGGAAGATGCTTCGCCGCTGACGCAGGCGGACTTGCGCGCCGATGCGGTGATCCGGCAGGGGCTGGAGACGGCCTTTGCAGGTATCTTCATTCTGTCCGAGGAGTCGAGATCGGCCGATACGAAGAACATGGATACTATCTTCCTGGTCGATCCGCTCGATGGCACCAAGGAGTTTCTGAAGCGCAATGACGAATTCACAGTAAACATTGCGCTGGTGCACGGGGGCGTACCGGTGGCCGGTGTGGTGTTGGCTCCGGCGCTCGGGCAGCTCTTCTATGCGGCGCCGGGCCTGGGGGCATGGATGCACGATGCCCAGGGGACAAGAGCCCTGCGGGTCGCCGCCCACGATGCATCTGGTCCGCTGCGGGTTATTGGCAGCCGCTCGCATGGGGCCGAAGCTCTGACAGCCTGGTTGGCCAATCTGCCTAGGAAGCACATTCTGGTGGCGTCTGGCAGTTCCTTGAAGTTCTGCCGCGTGGCCCAGGGGCTGGCCGATATCTACCCGCGTTTTGGACCGACCTGTCAATGGGACACCGCCGCCGCGCAATGTGTGCTGGAAGTTGCCGGGGGCGCGGTGATGGATCTGGCCGGTCAGCGGTTGCGCTACGGCTTGGGGCGACCGATTTTGAATCCGGACTTTGTGGCAGTCGCTGATCAGCGGTTCGCCGAATTGGCGAGGCGGGCGTAGCCGGGTTGAGTTTGGTGGCGAAGTCAAACATGCCAACCTATAAGGCTATCAGCAAGGTTCGCTCAAGCCTGCCCATTTGATTTCCCGGAATTTTATTTACTTCGATGAATATTGATGGGGTTCTTGGGGGGTCGAATTCTTTCAACAATTCCTGCTGAAGAGTTGCCAAATCAAACTTCTCGTCCACCATGATGGCGGTAGCAACGTCTTGAATAACGATGCTATTGTCCAAACCAAATGCAGAGGCATCTCTAATGCCAGGGTGATTGATTAAGGAATTATCAATGGCCGTTGGATCGACTTTGACGCCAATTAAAGGTTGCCAGCGTCGTATTTCTGCCTCTATGAAGTGGGTGGTTTCTCCCGGGCTAAGATCAGGCAAGTCGAAGCCTTCGTTCAGCAACATTTTCCGCACTTCAGGTTGCCGAAATCCCTTGCGAATATCATGGTTCAGTTTACTGACCAGATCAGCCGGCAGGCCACTTGGCCCCGACAGGCAGAACCATACGGCAGCGGTCAGCTGGGGGTAGCCAAGCTCAGAAAAGGTCGGCAAATCTTTGAACTCTTGATTTCGTTTCTTGGAAGCTATGCTTATTGCCTTGAAATTTCCAGCCTTGATGTGCGCTTTTGCAGAGCTGAGAGTCATGAATGCGGCCTGGATATGGCCCCCCAGTAGGTCGGCGATGGCAGGCGCATCCCCTTTGTAGTTGACGCCAACCGCGTTAGACAGTTTGGCGCTTGAGACGAACATTTCTCCAATCAGTTGCGGCAGGGTGCCCATGCCGGGTGCACCCCAACTAAGGCCTGATCTACTGGCAGAAGCATAGGCGATAAAACTCTGCAAATCCGTTACGGGAAGTTTAGCGTCGACAACCAGGACGATGGGCGAGCTGCCAAGCAAGGCGATATGCGAGAAGTCTCGCAGCGGCTGGTAAGCGACGCCATAATAAGCGGGACCAAACACATAGCTGCCGGTCCCTGCCACCAACAGGACTTGACCATCAGGACTTGCCTTGGACACAGCGAGGGCGGCGACTGTGCCACCTGCGCCAGGACGATTTTCCACGACGAAAGCCTGCTTGTAGCTATTGTCCAGGATGTTCGACACGATCCGTCCAAGCGTGTCACCGGCCCCGCCGGCCGCATAGGGTACGACGATCTTTACAAGGTGCTCTGGCCAAACGGCGCCCGCCGGCGAGGTGACAATACAAAAGAGCAACAACGTGCCATAGAGCCTGATTCGATGAATACCACTAAGCAAGATCAATACCTGGAAACTTCAAATCACTGACGGTGATTGTGCGGAAGGCTTCTTCTTGAGCAACTCAGGCAGCATCGATCGAATGATTTTTCCCATTGGGTTGCGAGGTAGTTCACGGACCAGGACAAACCTGGCCGGCGTCATGTTGCCCAGTTTCTTTTGCTGGCAATAGTCAACCAGCTTGAGTGTCAAGGGTGGCTTATGGTTGGGCACTACGACTGCAACCAATATCTTGGACTGGGCCTGATCGTCCATCAAGAACACAGCAGACTCCTTGACTTCGGGATGCTCATTCAGCACGCCCTCGACGAGCTCTGGGTAGAACTTCAATCCACCCAGATTGATCTTGTCGTCGACCCTGCCTTCAATCTTCACCATTCCGTCTGATGTGATGAAGCCAAAGTCCCTGGTCATGAACCAGCCGTCGCGAAATCGCTGTGCCGTGCGCTCTTCGTCAAGGTAGTAGCCCTGCGGCATCATGGGCGATCTAGCACGCAACTCCCCAGGTTCGCCAGCGGCCAAGACATGGCCATCCGGATCAACGGCCTGCAACTCGAAGCCGGGCCTGAGGCGTCCAGTGCAGTCAGGGTGCGAATGCAGCATTTCTGGCGTCGCCACTGAAATCGCGCCCATTTCGCTCGTTCCGTAGGGCAGATAGATGTTCGGGCTGATCTTGCGGGTTGCCAATTCCACCAAGTGCTGGTTCAAGCCGCCGCCGACTATTCGCAAGAACTCAATCTTAGGAAATGCTATCCCTTCATGGGGCAGTTGAGACACCAGCTTCTTGATCCTTATCGGTGGCATCACCACGTGCGTCACCCCGTGCAAATTGATGCCAGTAACAAACGACTGCAAGTCGCCCAAACGATGAAACACGACAACACCACCGGCAAACAATGCGCCAAAGGCCGAAAGGCTGCCCAGTGTCAGATGAAGATCCGAAGGCATCGACCGCGATTGTTGATTGAAGCGGTCAAAAGACATGAAAGCGTCGATGCGATCAAGCCAATATTCGTGTGTATAAAGAATTGCACTTGGATTGCCGGTGGTCCCGGACGTCAGACCAATGCGTGCCGGTGTTTTTGAATCGGGCCAATAGGCAATAAATCGCAGGTTCAACTTCGACTGGGAATCGATTGAGCCTATCTCCAGGGCAATGCTCGTAACGTCTTTAGGAGTAAGGTCACCCTTCTGGCAGACCAATCGCTGAGCCCCGTACCGGTCCATCAAACGTTTCTTCGCTCCCTCAGTGATATTTGGATCAACAGGCAAAGAAACAGCGCCCAGGCGCGCGAGTGCCAGAATGGTTGCCAGATGCGCGGGGGAGTGGTTCATGGAAATGCCCAAGACCTCCCCCGGAGCGACGCCCCTGGCATGCAGTTCGATCGCAATCTTGCAGGTCAGTTGGTGAAACATTTCACGGCTGATGACCTGAGAGTTGAAAATGCAAGCGGGAGCCGCCGGGTTGAGGGCGACAACCTGAAGAAATCTGTCGATAAGATTCATGTGCTTTATTCTGGTAATTCTGAAATATGCTCTAGTGTAAAGTGACCAAACCCGGCTCCCTGACGATGGGCGGCGAGTTGCTTCGCTGCAAGCTGATGGGCAAGTCCCTGGCCGTGCCGTACCCTGGAGTAGATCAGGCATTCACAGCACGGTTGGGCGGGCATGTTGATGTGGCGATGCTGGACAGATCCGCGATTGGTCCCATCACCGGCAACTCAAGTGTGCGGACATTGGCGTCAACGGGGTAAGGTCAACCATTGCCGCCATTTGAAAAATTGCCATTATTGAACACCTGGCCCGACTGGGCGAATAGTAGCCTCTTCGGCATCTTCGTGCCTGCTGGCTCAACGCCGGAACTGGTGGAACAGCTTGACCGAGCCTTCAACCGGGCATTGGCGCAGCCCAACGTCGCAGCGTTTGCGGCGCAGAACGGCGACCGATTGGTGGGCGGGTGGCCAGAGGTGATGGCCGCAGCGCTGACCTCAATAATTGCGTATTACAAGAAGTTAGTTGAGGCAACGGGAGCCACTAAATAGAGTGCGGCATGAGCACACCGACTCCCGCGTGTTTCAGTTTTGAAGCACCCGGTTGATCGCGGCCACTGCCTCGGCGTCTGCGGCGCCCACCAGCGCCAGCAACCTGACCTTGGACATCAGATACTGGTAGCGTGTCTGCGCCAGATCACGCAAGACCACCATTCGTCGCTGCTCGGCGTCCAGCACGTCGACAATGGTGCGACTACCGCCCTGAAAAGACTTTTTGCTCGACAGTACCGATTGATCGGCCGAGCGCAGCGCCTGCTCCAGGGCCTTGATTTTGGGGACGTTCTCGGCCACACCCCGGAACTCTTTGAAGACCCGCATCTCCAAGTCGCGCCGTCCGGCCTCCAGCGCTTGTTCGGCCTTCTCTTGTCCGGCAAGCGCTTGCCGTACCGTGGAGCTGACATAGCCGCCGGCAAAAATCGGAACATTGAGCTGCAGGCCGATCGACTTGTTGGTGTAATCGGAGTTGATGTTCAAGACATTCTCGCTGTCGCTCTTTGACCACTGCGCCACCGCATCGAGCGTTGGATAATGTCCAGACCGGGCCTTCTCCACTTCCTGCCGGCTTGCTTCGACCTGCGCCTTGAGCGACGCCAGCTGCGGACTGCTTTGTGCGGCGCGTTCATACCAGTCCTCGACCCGGCTAGGCTGGGGATCGAGCGGTTCAAACTTCGACAGGTCCAGCGTCGCGAGCTTGTCAATCGGCTGATTGACAAGCACCTGCAATTGCCGCATGGTGTAGTCGATGTTCTTTCGGGCCTCAAGCTCGACCGCCGCATTCATGTCTAGGCGTGCCAGCGCATCGTCAACGTCGGTGCGCGTGCCAGAACCGCCAGCCAGCGACTTGCGGGCGGCATCCAGTTGTGTGGTATAGGCAGCGCGCTGAGATAGAACCAGGTCGAGCTGCTCACGGGTTAGCATGGCTTCAAAATAGGCGCCACTGACCCGCACGGCCAGGTTCTGCTCGTCCTGTTCGAGTGTGGCCTCGGCATCATCGACTTGCGCCTTGGCTTGCCGGTATTGCGCCGTCTGTTGCGGGCGAAACAGCGACTGGCGCAGGGTCAGTGTGTTATTGCTGCTGGGATAAATCGAGTCGGTGGTTTGTAGCTGGCCCAGGAAATCGGGCGCGGTTTCACTCAGCTTGTTCCTGTTGCGCGACGCACTGAATCCGACAGAAGGCAGCAGCTGCGCGAGCGCTTGCGGCAAGCGCTCGCGTCCCGCTTGCGCCGTCGCGCGCGACCCAAGAATGGTGGCGTCGTTGATTTTTGCCGCCTCGTAAGCCTGCAGCAAATCGATGGGCCAGACGGCCATTGAACAAGAGAGCAGCGCGCCACCCACCATCAGGTACTTTAAGCGCATACCGTGGCTCGTCTTGCTTAAACCAGTGCGTATCATCGGTTCACTCCTCTTTCAGGGAAGCGGCCAGGCGCCGAGTCAACGGATGCAGCAAATAGGTCAACAGAGAGCGTTCGCCCGTTTTGAAAATCACCTCCACCGGCATTCCCGGCTGCATCTGCCGCTTGCCCAGTCTTTTCATTCCCTCCGGTGTCACGGCGACACGGGCCAGGTAGTAGCTGGCGCCTGTGCGGCTGTCTGTCAGCAGGTCCCCCGAAACTGACGCCACCTTGCCCTTGACCACCAACTGCGGTGAATTGGAAAACGATGAAAAGCGCACATCCACCGGTAACTCCGCGTGAACCCGGTCTATCAGGTTCGGGGGAACGCGCGCCTCCAACAGCAAGGCCTGGTCCACCGGCACGATGTCCATCAGTTTTTGTCCAGGACCGACGACTCCGCCGACCGTCTGGAACGCCAGGCCAACCACTTGTCCGTCCGCTGGCGACTTGATATCGACTCGGCTCAAGTCATCCTTGACAGCGTGAAATTTCTGCGCATCGGCTTGCACCTCACGATCGACCTCGGCCAGTTGGGTTTCCACATCTTTGCGGTATTCCTGCTGGCGGCCGATGGCCCGCTGCTGCATCTCAGTGATGGCGCGCTGAGCCCGGGTGGTATTGCCGAGCAATTCGGCAATCGAAGCGTTTGAATCGGCCACCATGCGTTCGAGCTCAAGTTGGCGGTTGCGCGGCGCGTAACCTTCCTTTACCAACTCGCTGGTGTTCTTGAGCTCTTCACTCAGCAGGGCGAGTTGACTGCGCCGACTGCTAATCATGGCTGTGTAGGCCTGCAGCAGCGCTTGTTGGCCCTGAATGCTCTCCTCGATGGATTGCAGGTCGGCCTTCAGGCTGTTGCGGCGGGACTCGAACAGTTGTTGCTGGGTCTGCGCCATCTGACGTATTTGCGGATCTCCCAGGGCATCGCGCAAGTCTGGGTGCCAGCTGATCTGGCTGCTGCCCTGCTGCTCTGCCAGTAGGCGTGCTTCCATCGCACGCATACCCAGATAACGCTGCCGCGCCGATTCGAAATTCGCCCGGGTAGCGGCCTCATCAAGCTTGAGCAAAAGCTGCCCTTCCTTGACGAATTGCCCCTCCTTGACCAGCACCTCCTTGATGATGCCGCCTGAGAGATGCTGCACGGCCTTGCTCTTGGTATCAATCGTGACCGTGCCTTGGCCGGGCACGCCTTCGTCCAGCGGCGCAAAACCCGCCCACAGCAGGAAACCGCCGAGTCCCAGGATCAGCGCCCACAGGCCGATGCGTCCTGGCTGCACCTTGGGTGTTGATTTGCCGCTGACGTCGCTGACATTCGGCGGCGTCCGCGCGACAGAACTGGGATGCGGAACGTGAATCAGTTTTGGAATGGCCATGGCAGTCTCGCTAGGATGGAACGGGTAATAGGGACACTAGGCCGCAATGGCCACTGTAGGCGGTACATCGGATGAAGCGGTGTTGTGCGAGCGGGCGGCCGCCTTGAGGGCCGCAAGAACGGCGTCGCGAGGCCCTTCGGCCTGTACCCGGCCATCCTGCAGCAGCAGCAAGCGATCAGCTACCGCCAAGACACCTGGGCGATGCGTGATCAGCACCACGGTTTTGCCCTGAACTTTCATGCTCTGGACGGTCTTGACCAGTGCCGCTTCGCCGGCCTCGTCGAGGTTGGCATTGGGCTCGTCAAGCACGATCAGGGCCGGATTGCCGTAGATGGCGCGGGCTAACCCGATGCGCTGGCGCTGCCCGCCTGACAGCAGTGCGCCGGCCTCGCCAATGGGAGTGTCATAACCCTTTGGAAAGCGCAGGATCATGTCGTGCAAACCGGCGTTACGGGCGGCCTCGATGACCTGCGCCGAATCGATTTCTCCAAAGCGGGCGATGTTCTCGGCCAGCGTGCCCTCGAACAGTTCAATGTCTTGTGGCAGGTAGCCCAGGTGCGGACCGAGTTCCGTGCGGTCCCAGCCGCCAAGGGGCAGACCGTCGAGCAGGACGTCGCCCGAGACGTCGGGCCAGATGCCCATCATCACGCGTGCCAGTGTCGACTTGCCGGAGCCGGACGGGCCCAGAATCACGAGCACGGTGCCCGCAGCCAGCGACAGGCTGACATCTTTCAGAATCGGGCTGGTGCGGCCCGGGGCGCTGGCGACGACGTTGCGAACATCCAATTGGCCGGTGGGGGCGACCCTTGAAAGCGCACTGTCGCGCGCCGGAAACGCGAGCAGCAATTTTTCGAGCCGCCCGAAGGCCGCCGCCGCGCCGATGAAACCGCGCCAACCGCTGACGATCTGATCGATCGGTCCGAGGGCCCGGCTCATCAGCACATTGGTGGCAATCATGCCACCGGGTGAAAGCTGGCCATCGATCACCAGCAGGGCGCCAGCCCCCAGAGCCAGCGATTGCTGGCTATATCGGATGAACTTGCTCCAGGCCATAACCCGATGCGTCAGCGCCTGGGCCGCCGTGCCTTGTTCAAGTGCTGTGCCGTGCCGCTCTGACCAACGCTGGCGCAGGTTGCCCAGCATGCCCATTGACTCGATGACCTCGGCGTTGCGTAGCTTGCTTTGCAGGAAACCGTTTGCCTCCGAGTTGGCTGCCACGGCGGCCTCCGAGGGCGCCAAGGTATGCCGGTGGCCGACCCATGCCAGTAGCACCTGAATCAGCGCAAAGATCAGACCCAGGACGCCGAGCCAGGGGTGCAGCATGAACAGCACGGCCATGTAGATCGGCGCCCACGGCGCGTCGAAGAAGGCAAAAATGCCGTTCCCGGTTAGGAACTGACGGATCTGGAGCAGATCGCTAAAAGCCCGCGCCGGAGAACTCCCGGCTTGGCTGAGGTGTGCTTCAAAGCTCGCATTGAACACCTGCGTGCCCAAGCGTTCATCCAGCCGGACACCGGCGCGCACCAGCACCCGTGAGCGCAGCCACTCTGCAAAGGCCATGACGCCGAACAGGCCGAGCGCCAGCAAGGACATCACCAGCAGTGTCAGTTCGCTCTGGCTGGCCATGACCCGGTCGTATATCTGCAGCATGTACACGGTCGGGGTCAGCATCAGCAGATTGGTCACCATGCTGAAAAAGCCCACCATGAGAAACTCCTTTCTGAAAGTCCACAGCGTGGCGGTGAGTTCACTGCGTTGAAAGAATGCGGGTGTCTTCATTTGAATCATCGTCCTTGGGGTAGTCAGGTGGCGACGGCTGGCACTGGTGCGCCAGCCGGCCTGGTCTGCTGCGGCGCGTTAGCCTTGGCCAGTGCTGCAAGCACGTCGTCCCTGGGGCCGAATGCGCGGCTCTGACCCTCATGCAGCACCAGCATCTTGTCGGCAACCGCCAGCACGCTGGCGCGGTGCGTCATGATCACGAGCGTCGTTCCGCGCGATTTGAGCTGGCTGATGGCGCTGGCCAGGGCCGCATCACCGGCTTCATCCAGGCTTGAGTTGGGTTCGTCGAGAACCACAAACATGGGATCGCCGTAGATGGCGCGGGCCAGGCCGACGCGCTGGCGTTGTCCGCCTGACAACATGGCACCCTCGCGTCCAACCGGACTGTCGTAGCCTTGGGGCAAGGCCAGGATGCTTT